>Ga0255353_1000006_pt1 | contig 126765 bp, 93 predicted proteins | sample HBST25metaG_FD_189941 | JGI IMG/M metagenome (GOLD analysis project Ga0255353, IMG submission 189941) | Peat soil microbial communities from Stordalen Mire, Sweden - H.B.S.T25 | ecosystem: Environmental > Terrestrial > Soil > Wetlands > Peat | place: Sweden: Norrbotten County, Stordalen Mire...
CCACCCATCCACGGCCCGCCGAAGCCTCCAAAGAGGCCAAAGCGGAAGAGCAGGCGGAGAAGCATGAAGCCGCCGAAGAAAATGAGCATAATGATCAGCAAAATTGCCTTGCCCAGCGTCGGTCCCTGGCGCACCGGAGGCCGGCGCACCAGCGAGGGATCGTCTTCCAGCGTTACCTTGGCGTCCGCCGCGATCACTTGCGCCAGTTCGCCCACTGCCTGAGTTATGGCGCCGTCAAAGTCGTTGGCCCTGAGCAGCGGAACCATCTCCCGGCCGATGTCGCCCACCTTGCCGTCAGGCAGAATCCCCTCGAGGCCGTAGCCGACCTCAATGCGGCGCTTGTGGTCGTCCACCGCCAGCAGCACCAGTACGCCGCGGTCAGAGCCTTTGCGGCCGATCTTCCACTTGTCTTCGAGCGCGTTGGCAAACTCCGCCGAATCCACGCCATCCAGCGTCTTCACCGTCACCACGGCCACCTGCGCATTGGCTTGCGAGTGGTCGAGTTGGGCGCAGAGATGGTCCAGCCGCGCAATCGCGTCGGGCGACAGCACGTGGGCGAAATCGCTCACATAATCGGTGGGTTTGGGCAGGTCTTCGACCCGCTCGGCCACTGCGGCCACGGCGAAAACACTTGCAAGCGCTGCCAACAGCAGCCCGAAAACGGTCGAATGTATGCGGCGAAAACCTTTCATCGCTCTCCATTGTACGTGGACGGATGCCCCTCGGTTCCCTTGCCCCTTGGACGGATAGCTATACGCCGGGTCTTCCGGCTTCTGCCCCATTTCATCTGCGAGTCCCCTCGCAGGCACTACACTAGGAAGCAAATGAACGAGAGCCCTATTCCAGCACCTCCCATTGCCCGCAGGGAACCGACAGAGACTCGCCTTCACGGAGCCGTTCTCACCGACGACTACGCCTGGCTGCGCGACAAGCAGAATCCCGCCGTCACCGCTTACCTCGACGCCGAAAACACATACGCGGAAGCCTTCATGGCGCCACTCAGCGGCCTGCGCGAGGATCTCTACCAGGAAATGCTCTCGCATGTGAAGCAGACCGACGTCTCGGTTCCCTACCGCGAGGGCGGGTGGTGGTATCACACCCGCACCGAGGAGGGCCTGCAGTACGCCATTCACTGCCGCCGCCGCGGCACGGATGCCGGTCCCGAGCCCGGCGCGCCCGAAGAAGTCCTTCTCGACGGCAACCTGCTGGCCGCGGGCCACACGTTCTTCGCCATTGGCGCCACCGACCTCACGGAAGACGGCCGCTGGCTGGCCTACACCACCGACACAAAAGGATTTCGCCAGTACACGCTGCACATCAAGGACCTGGAGACAGGCGAGACCCTGGCCGGCGAGGTCGAGCGCGTGGGCTCCGTTGTCTGGGCCGCCGACTGCCGCTCCCTCTTCTACACCGTCGAGGACGAAGAACAGAAGCGCCAGTACCAACTTTGGCGCCACACCCTCGGCGCGCCCCACTCAGAAGACGTTCTCGTCTATCAGGACGACGACGAACGCTTCAACCTGGACGCGGGACGCACGCGCGACGGCAAATTCATTGTGATGGAGTCGTCAAGCCACATTACTACCGAATCGCGGGTGCTGGCGGCGGGCGAGCCCGAGGGGCAGTTCACGCTCATCTGCAAGAGAGAAGATGAGCACGAGTACTCGATCGACCATCGTAATGGATTGTGGTTTATCCGCACCAACGACAAGGGGCGGAACTTCCGTTTGGTGACCGCGCCGGTGGAGACGCCGGGGCGCGAGCACTGGACCGAGCGCATTCCCCACCGCGCCGACGTCATGCTCGAAGAGGTGGACCTCTTCGCCGGTTTCTTCGTGGCCTGCGAGCGCGAGGGCGGCCTGCCCCGCCTGCGCCTGTGGCGCTTCGACGGAGATGGCCCGGAAATCGACGCTGCCGGCGAAATCGCCTTCCCCGAGCCGGCCTACAGCGCTCAGCCGCACATCAACCGCATCTTCTCGACGCCCACCTTCCGCTACGCCTACCAGTCCCTGGTGACGCCGAGTTCCGTCTTCGAGTACGACGTGGAAGCGGCTCAATCCACGCTCCTGAAGCAGCTTGAGGTTCCCGGCGGCTTCGACCGCACCCTCTATGCGAGCGAGCGCGTGCAGGCCACGGCCCCCGACGGCATCGCTGTTCCTATTTCCCTCGTCTATCGAAAAGACTGCCGCACGCAGGGCCAGAATCCCCTCTACGTTTACGGCTACGGCTCCTACGGCTACTCTCTGCCGGTGACCTTCAGTTCCAACCGCCTCAGCTTGCTCGACCGCGGTGTGGTGATGGCCTACGCGCACATCCGCGGCGGCGGCGACCTGGGCGAACCCTGGCACGACACCGGCAAAATGCTGGTCAAGCGCAACACCTTCACCGACTTCATCGCCGCCGTCCAGCACCTGATCACATCCGGCTACGGCGATCCCGCGCGCGTGGCCATCGAAGGCGGCTCGGCCGGCGGCCTGCTGATGGGCGCGGTCGTCAACCTTCGCCCCGACCTCTTCCGCGCCGTCCTCTCCCACGTCCCTTTTGTGGACGTGATGAACACCATGCTCGACGCTTCGCTGCCCCTGACCGTTCCCGAATACGAGGAGTGGGGCAACCCCAACGAAGAGACTTACTTCAACTACATGCTGAGTTACTCGCCCTACGACAACCTCAAGCCGGCGAGTTACCCATCGATGTTAGTCAAGACATCGCTCCACGACAGTCAAGTTATGTACTGGGAGCCGGCCAAGTATGTCGCCAGGCTCCGCACCCTCAAGAAGGACAATAACCCCCTGCTGCTGGTGACCAATATGCAGGCCGGCCACGGCGGTTCCAGCGGCCGCTACGACTACCTGAAGGAAATCGCCTTCGACTACGCATTTCTGCTCCACGAATTGCGCATCGTGTGCCAAAGTGCTCCTGCTAACTCTCGGGAGAATGTATGCGGCAGTTAGGAGCAATTGTGCTGTTCGCTGCGTTGGCAGCGAACCTTGCCTACGCGCAGGAAACCAGCCAGCCTGCGCAATCTCAACACACGGATGGTCGTCCGATTCCAGCGAAAGTGTACACGGTTGGCCTGGGGGTAACCGCACCGGAGCTTCTCCCCTTGGCTCCCTTCGACATCGCCAAGGGGACGTGCACGGAGAAGCAGAAGGTCAAGGCCGTCCTGTCCCTGATCGTGGACTCCGAAGGCTTGCCGCGGAATATCACTTTTCTCCAACCTTTCGGAACAGAATTCGACAGGATTGCGCTCCGCTTGGCCGCCGCGGATCGATTCACTCCAGGCACTCACGACGGTTCACCTGTCGCGGTTGCTCAGTCGCTGGAAATCAGCGTTCAAGCTTGTGTCGATTCCACTCAGGACGCCACGGGCAAGCAGGGATTTCTGCTGCGGCTAAGGTCTCAACCAGTACAAATACTCGGCAACCTCCCAGAGCCGCCGCAGGAAGCCGCCGTTACACTTGCGAGCGGGGTCACAGCTCCTATCCCCCTTGTTCATCCCGAAGCGGAATATACCGAAGAGGCGCGCAAGGCGAGAAACCAGGGCGATTGCATCATCTCCGTTATCGTCGATGCGCAGGGAATGCCGCAGAATCCGAGAGTGGTTCGAGGCCTGGGTATGGGGCTGGACCAAAAGGCCATCGAAGCAGTCAACAAATATAAATTCAAGCCGGCAATGAAAAATGGTGAACCTGTTCCGGTCGGGATCACAGTTGAGGTGATCTTCCAGCTGTTTCGGGGTTCCGTCCCCCAGGGCACAAGCAACCTGAAATGGTATATGGATAGGAGATAGGAGGCCGCGCAATTCGAGGCCATCGTTTGACGCCTTGTCGAGCAGGTAATTCTCCGGATGCCGGCCCATTTCCGCAGCAGGCAGGCTCCCGGTTCCGCGCCTCCCCGCCGCGTTGGACGCTCAAGCACGCAAAGCAGGCCAGCCGCACGACGTGCGCTGTACAATGTTCCGGGCAGCTGGGCAGGCTTGAATCCCACCTGAACGCAACCCGAGATTCTTTGGCACACCTCTATGAGCGCAAATCTGAGTTTTCTGGCCGTGGACCTGGGCGCATCGAGCGGCCGCGTGATGGATTGCCGCTGGGATGGAAGCGTCTTCTCGCTGGATGAGATGCATCGCTTCCCCAACGCCGGCGTGCGCTTCGGCTCCGACCTCCACTGGGACGTGCTGCGCCTGTGGTCCGAGATTCAAACAGGTCTCACCAGGTTCAATACACTTAGCGCGCAGACCCCGGCCGGCATTGGCATCGATGCCTGGGGCGTGGACTTTGCCCTGCTCGATGCGCGCGACCGCCTGATCGGCAATCCCCATCACTATCGCGACGCCCGTACCCACGGCATCCCCGCCGTCCTCAACAAGACCATCGGCGCCCACGATTTTTTCTGCGCTACCGGCGTGCAAACCATGGAGATCAACACCGCTTTCCAGTTAACTTCCATGGAGTTTGCCAGCGACCCGCAGCTCCACCACGCGCACACGCTGCTGATGATTCCCGACCTCTTCCAGTTCCTGCTCTGCGGCAAAAAGCGTGCGGAGTACACCGAGGCCTCGACCACCGAACTTTACGATCTGCGCGCCCGCCGCTGGTCGCGGGAGACGATCGAGAAACTCGGCTTGCCCGCGCGCATCTTCCCGGAAGTGGTTCTGCCTGGCACCATCCTCGCCCCGCTTCTGCCGGCGGTTCAAGCCGAGTGCGGATTTGCTTCGAGCATCCCTTCGATCGCCGTGGCCTCGCACGATACCTCCAGCGCCGTCGCCGCCATTCCCGATCTGGACGAGTCCAGCGTCTTTCTCAGCAGCGGCACCTGGAGCCTGATGGGCGTGGCTCTCGACCAGCCCAACCTCTCTGACGCAGCCTTCCACGGCGGCTTCACCAATGAGGGCGCGGCCGACGGCACTTCGTTGCTGATCAAGAACATGACCGGCCTATGGATTGTGCAGGAATGCGCGCGCAGCTGGTCCGTCGCCGGCAACCTGATCGACTGGGCGGAGTTGGAACAAGCTGCCAGCCAGGCCGCCGCCTTCCGCTCCTACATTGACCCCTCGGCCGCGGCCTTTCAATCGCCCGCCGACATGTGCGCCGCTGTCGCGCTCTATTGCTCGCAAACCGGACAGCCCGTTCCGCAGACCCCCGGCGAGTTTGCCCGCTGCATCTTCGAGAGCCTCAGCCTTGCTTACCGCGAAGGGATTGAGGACCTGGAGCGCGTCACCAGCCGCACACTCAGCGTCATTCGCGTGGTGGGCGGCGGCTCTTTGAACAAGTTCCTTTGCCAGATGACCGCCGACGCCTGCGAACGCGAAGTGGTTGCCGGCCCAGTCGAAGCGGCCGCTCTGGGCAACGCCATGGTGCAGGCCGTGGCCACCGGACACCTGGCCAATCTGGCGCAGGGCCGCGAAGCGCTCCGCCAATCCGTCGAATACCGCTCCTTTGCCCCCACGCAATCCGGCGCATGGCAGCAAGCCTTTTCGCAATTCAAGTCCATCGTGGCGCGCGGCCGCACTCTGGAGCCCGCACCTGCTCAGGCGTAAAAAAAACAACCATCGGGCCGTAACCCGAAAAAACAGCGAGGATCAAATGGCAACTTATGCAATTCCTGAAGTGGTAACGCCCGAGCCTGTGGCTTCGGATGAAGTGATTCTGATTGCCAGCGGCGACCTGCGCCAATCGGCAAACGAAGTTTGTTGGGAAGCGCAGGCGGGCCTGGAAAAGATGCTGACCGCGGCCTTCCTTGAAGAGGGCATCAACCTGCGCCGCGCCCATCCGGTCGATCCCGCCCTTCATCACGGCTTCATCTCCAGCCAGCGCATGGGCATGCAGGTCTTCGAACACATTCATCCCGACGCGCCCATCGTAGTGGCCGAAGCCGTGTGGCAATATAGCGCCAACGTGCTGGCCGGCCTGCTTTCGCATCGCGGGCCTATCCTCACCGTGGCCAACTGGTCCGGCCAGTGGCCCGGCCTGGTGGGCATGTTGAACCTTAACGCCTGCCTGCGCAAATCCGGCGTTCCCTACACCACTCTCTGGAGCAAGGACTTCAAGGACCCCCTCTTCAAGCGCGGTCTGCACGCGTGGATCCAGAACAAATCCTTCCAGCACGACGCCTCGCAGGTGCATGACTTTTCGCCGGCCAAGGTTGGAGTGGCAGAGCGCACCCTGGGCGTTGCACTGGCCCAGCAACTGCGCGCCAGGAAAGCGATCCTCGCGGTCTTCGACGAGGGCTGCATGGGCATGGCCAACGCCATGGTGGAAGACGCACTGATGAATCCCGCCGGCATTTACAAGGAGCGCCTAAGCCAGTCCGGTCTCTACGCCGCCATGCGCGAAGTGACCACCGAAGAAGCGCAGCAGATCCGAAACTGGCTCGACGCTGCCGGCATGAAGTTCGAGACCGGAACCGACGAAGTCACCGAGCTGACCGACGGCCAGATTCTGGATCAGTGCCGCATGTACATTGCCGCTCTGCGCATCGCCGACCAGTTCGGCGCCGACGCCATCGGCATCCAGTACCAGCAGGGATTGAAGGATCTGGTCCCCGCCTCCGACCTGGCCGAAGGCCTGTTCAACAACGTCGAGCGCCCGCCGGCCTATAGCAAGGACGGCCGCGAACTCTACGCCGGTCACGCCCTGCCCCACTTCAACGAGGTCGACGAGTGCGTCGGCGTGGATGAGATCGTCACCAACCGCGTGTGGACCGCGATGGGCCTCGACCCGGCCACCACGCTCCACGATGTCCGCTGGGGCGAGCGCTTCGCCGCTCCCGGTTTCGACGAGTTCGTCTGGCTCTTCCAGATCTCCGGCGCCGTTCCTGCCTCGCACCTGATTAGCGGCTACAAGGGCGCCACCAGCCAGCGCCAGCCTTCCATGTACTTCCGCCTCGGCGGCGGCACGTTGAAGGGCATCTGCAAGCCCGGCGAAGTGGTCTGGAGCCGCGTCTTCGTCGAGAACGGCGTCCTCAAGGTCGACATCGGCCGCGCCACCGCCGTCTCACTGCCTGAAGCGGAAACCAATCGCCGCTGGGCCGAAACCACGCCGCAGTGGCCCATCATGCATGTGGTGCTGCATGGCGTCGATCAGAACCAGTTCATGGCCCGCCATGCCTCCAACCACATCACCGTGACCTATGCGCCCACGGCCGCCGAAGCCGACTGCGCCCTGGCCGCGAAAGCCACCATGTTCCACGAGATGGGCCTTGAAGTCCACCTCTGCGGCGTCGAGATCTAACTACCGATAACTCGCCTCTCAACACACCAACGGCGCCGAAGTCCACCCTGGACTTCGGCGCCGCTGTTTTGCAATGACCTCCGTACCTCGAACGCTCCGCTTACCTGATCCGCACCTGATCGAGCTGGAATTCGAACTTTCCTGGTTGCTGCGACCGCATGAATCCCAGGCCGGTCAGATCGCTTCCATCCGTCTCGAATGTCGTGAACGGAAAACTGTACTGCTTCCACTCCGGCCCCGCCACAAACGTCGTCATTGCCGGCATCTCGCCATTGTTGCCCGAGCGTCTTTCGGTCAGCACCACCAGCGCGTAGCTCTTCCCGTCGCCCTTGGCCCAGAAGCTGATCTCCTTCTTGCTTGACAGGTTCACCGGCTGCATTGGAGCCGCGCCGGGGAAGTACATCGCTCCCGCGTAAGCCATGCCCGCACCGGCAACTACCTCGCCGCTCACCTGCAGCGCGCCCTTGCTGTTCTCCGCTCCCCGCTGCACCATCGTGAGGTTGGCCGTCGATTTGCCGCCGTTCATCTGGTCTCCGGCGCCCACCCAGGATCCGTAGCTGGCCTCGACCTTGTCGTTGTCGAAGTCGCTCACCATCCCCGCTTCGGAACCCGCCGGCGGAGGCGGCAAGATCGGCTTTCCTGCCTCGCCGTGCGCGCCCTTTACGGTCAGCCGCACCGTTGTGGTCTTGTCCGAACTCGGCCCCACCATCAGTTCAAACTCGCCCGGCACCACCACGCGATGCATATCGATGTCCAGAATCCTGAGCATCTCCGGCGTCACGGTGAACTCCACCGTCTTCTTCTCGCCCGGCGCCAGTGTCACCCGCTCAAAGCCCTTCAACTGCATCACCGGCTGCGTCACCGGCGAGATGCTCCCGTGCAGGTAGAGTTCCGCCACCTCGTCGCCCGTGCGCTTGCCGGTGTTGGTCACCTCCACGCTCACCTTCGCCGTTCCGCCTTCCAGAATCTCCTTCGGCTCCACGCGCAGGTTGTCGAACTTGAAGGTCGTGTAACTCAGGCCATATCCGAACGCAAACAACGGCTGCCGCGTGCCGAACTCGTAACTCCGGTTGGCCGAGGGCTTGTGGTTATAGAAGTCGGGCAGGTCGCCCACCGAATGCGGAAAGGTGATCGGCAGCTTGCCGCCCGGATTCACGTCGCCAAACAGCACATCGGCCGCGCCCGTTCCGCCTTCCTCACCCAGGTAAAATCCCTCCAGAATCGCCGGCACCTTCTCCGCAATGTAGTTGATCGAGAGCGGCCGTCCGTTCAGGAGCAGCACCACTACTGGCTTTCCCGTCTCGACTACAGCCTTCACCAGGTCGTTCTGCGCGCCCAGCAGATCCAGGGAATCGCGGTCGCCCCGGTGGTCTTCGCTCCACGCCTCGCGGTTCGTGCTCTCATTTTCGCCCACCACCACGATGGCCACATCCGCCCTGCGCGCCGTCGCCACAGCTTCGGCAATCGCGCCCGTCTGCGTCTTCGGGTCCACCAGTTCCACGTTGTTCGCCCACCAGCCGCGGAAACCTTCGGGCGCGTTGGTGATCTTGCAGCCCTGCGCATACAACACCGCGGCCTTGTTGCCCACATGCGCGCGAATCCCGTCCAGAATGCTCACGCCATGCACCGGGTCACGGGCATAGCCGCCCACATGCACGTCAGCCGCATTCGGCCCGATCACCGCAATCGTCTTCAACTTGGACAAATCCAGCGGCAGCAGGTCCTTCTCGTTCTTCAGCAGCACAAGCGTCTTCTGCGCCGCCTCGCGCGCCAGAGCCTGGTGCTCCGGCCCGTTCACCGTCTTCTCCGCGTAATCCGGATCGACGTACGGGCTGTCGAAGAGTCCCAGCCGGAACTTGGTGGCCAGCACGCGCGCCACAGCCCGGTCCACTTCGCTCTCCGGCACAATGCCCTGCTTCACCTGGGCCAGCAGCGTGCGATAGGGAGCGCCGTCCGAGAGGTCGTAATCAATGCCCGCCGCCAGCGTCTGCCGCGCCGCATCGGCGTTGTTGTAGGCCACATGGTGCGTCGCCACCAGCATCTGGATTCCGTCGCCATCCGAGGTGAGGTAGCCGTTGAAGCCCCACTCCTGGCGCAGAACCTTTTCCAGCAGCCAGTGGTTGATGTGCGAAGGCACGCCGTCGATTTCGTTGTAGGAAGCCATCACGCTGCCTACGCGCGCCTCTTTCACCGCCGCTTCAAATGGCACCAGAAAATTCTCGCGGATGATCCGCTCCGAGTAGTTGCCCGGCGCCGTATTTGTGCCGCCCTCCGGCTGCCCATGCACCGCGAAGTGCTTGGCCGTGGCCAGCACGTGATGCCGTCCAATCAGGAAATCGTCGCCCTGCAGGCCCTCGATGGCCGCCACGCCCATCCGCGACGCCAGGTAGGGATCTTCGCCATAGGTCTCTTCCGTGCGTCCCCAGCGGGGATCGCGCGCAATGTCCAGCACCGGCGAAAACAACTGTCCAGCCCCGCGCGAGCCGGCCTCGTCGCCCACCGCCGTAAACACCCGCTTCACCAGCGCCGGATCCCAGGTGGCAGCCAGCCCCAGTGCCTGCGGAAAGCTGGTGCTGCCGTACTCCATGAACCCATGCAGCCCTTCGCCCAGAAACAGCACCGGAATGCCCAGCCGCGTCTTCTCCAGTTGATAGCGCTGCACTCCGTTACGCAGAATTGCCGCTTTGCGCGGCGTGAATTTCAACTCCTCGCCCCACTCGGCCTGGATGGTCTTGCGCGCCTCCTCGGTGGTATAGGTGCCCGTCGGGTCGATCACTTCAAGGCGGTTTTCCCATCCCCCGGCAATCTGCTCGATCTTCTCTTCGAGCGTCATCCTTCCCAGCAGATCGGTCACCCGATCCTGGATGGAAAGGCTCGCGTCCTTGTACCGCGCCGCATGGGCCGCTGCAGCGGGCTTCTCCTGCGCGCTTGCCGCCGCGGCAAACAACAGGGTAAACAGCATCAAGCTCATCAAAAAACCGGAAAACGCGTGCTGCCGGAGATTGCGCATGGAATTTTTCATGGTGTATCGAACGCCTTTGCTTTGAAGGGGCGCGGATCGATCCGCGCTGTGAATTAAGCAAAACCACTGCGGGCTTTCCAAGCGAAGACTCGCCCGGAGATTCTGCCAGCCGCCCATTTTACTCACGGTACGCAACCAGCGCCAGAGTTGTTCACCGTTTCTCGCCGCCCTCCACGCCGCGGGCATCGAGGCCGAAGCATTGGAGACCTGAGCCCCAGAAGATTATTCTGAAAGGTGACCACAACGACCTCTATCCCCCCCAAGACCCCGCTTCGGAAGAGCCGCCTCCGATCTTTTGTTCGATGGATGGGCCTTGCTGTGGCGGCTCTTTGGTTGCTTGCCGCCCTCAGCCTTGTGGCCGCACGCTGGATCGACCCTCCCACAACCGCGGTGCACATCCAGCGCCACTTGCAGGCATGGATACACCACACGCCCTATCAGGAACACTACAAATTCATTCCGCTCAACCAAATCTCGCCCAATCTCCAGCACGCTGTTGTCGCCGCGGAAGACGCGCGCTTCTATCAGCACCATGGCTTCGATTGGCATGCGATCCAACTCGCTGCCGAAGAAGATTTGGAAGGCGATCGCACGCGCGGAGGTTCCACCCTTACCCAGCAACTGGTAAAAAACCTGTTCTTCGGAACCGGCCGCTCGTTGCTCCGCAAGGGTGCGGAGGCCACATTGGTGCCGGTAGCTGAATTCGTCCTCGGCAAGCGGCGCATTCTGGAACTCTACCTCAACGTGGTGGAATGGGGCCCTGGCATTTATGGCGCAGAGGCCGCGTGTCGCTACCACGACAGAACCACGGCCCGGAATATCGGCCGGGAACAGTCGGCGCGGCTCGCCGCGATTCTGCCGGCTCCCTTGAAGCGGCGACCCGAGCGCATGAATAGCTACAGCACGGTCATCCTGAAACGGATGCGCCAAATGGGTTGGTGATGGGGCGCTGCGTTTCCTTTGTGCGGTGCCGTCAATGACTCTTGCGCGGTCCCCTATTCCCTCACCCTCTTGCCTCTTCCCCCCTCCGGCTGCGATCATCCGAACGATCAATCTTCCTGGGGGAACCTTCGCATGAACAGAATCGCTTTACTTGCCGCCGTGCTTGCAGCCGCTTCCCTGCCCCTCGCGGCCCAACCTTCAGGCTGGCCACCCTCGGCGGAACACGCCACCATCGCGGTCTGGCCCGGCGCAGCTCCCGGCGCGCCCGTCCATCCTCCCGCCGAGGCAGACACCACCACGTCCAAGGACAACCTGATCGCCGGTCGCCCCCTGGTTCGCCTGGGCAACGTCTCCTCGCCCACCCTTACTCTCTACGCACCTAAAGCCAAAAACACCGGCGCGGCCGTCGTAGTCTTTCCCGGCGGCGGCTACAACATTCTGGCCATCGACCTCGAAGGCACCGAGGTCTGCGACTGGCTCAACTCCGCCGGCGTCACCTGCTTCGTTCTCAAGTACCGCGTCCCAAACACCGGCCCCTACCCCAAATCGCCCGCGGCCCTTCAGGATGCACAGCGCGCTCTCGGCCTGGTCCGCCAGCACGCCGCTGAGTGGGGCGTCGACCCCAACCGCATCGGCGTCCTCGGCTTCTCCGCCGGCGCCCACCTCGCCGCCGCCCTCAGCACACATTTCAACCAGCGTCTCTATTCGCCTATCGACGCGGCCGATCAGGTGAGTTGCCGCCCCGACTTCGCTGTCATCGTCTATCCCGGCTACCTGGCCCTCTCCGACAATAACTTTGCCCCCAATCCCGACATTGTTCCCACCGAGAAGACCCCGCCCCAGTTCATCGTCCAGGCCGAAGACGATCCCGTACACGTGGAGAATGCCACCGTCTACTTCATGGCCCTCAAGAACGCCAAGGTCCCGGCAGAACTTCACATCTACGCTCAGGGCGGCCACGGCTACGGCCTGCGCCGCACCGAACTGCCGGTAACCACCTGGCCGGAGAGCGTTGAAACCTGGCTGCGCACCATCAAGGTTCTGCCCGCCAAATAGGCTCTACAATCGACCCATGCTGCTCGCCGTCCTCACCATTTCCGACCGCTGTTCGCAGGGCCTGCTCACCGACACCGCAGGCCCCGCCGTTGCCGCACTCCTTGGCGGGCAATGGCCGCAGGCCGAACTCCGCAGCGGCCTCGTCCCCGACGACGAAGACCTGATCGCCGCCCACCTCGAAGACCTCCGCAACCTCGGCGCGGCCCTCATCCTCACCGTCGGCGGCACGGGTCTCGGCCCCCGCGACCGCACCCCCGAGGCCACACGTCGCTTCATCGACCGCGAAGCTCCCGGCATTGCCGAGGCGATGCGCTCCCTGGGCAGCCAAACCAATCCCTACGCCTGGCTTTCGCGGGGCATCGCCGGGCTCCGCGGCGCCACTCTCATCGTCAACCTTCCCGGCAGCCTCCGGGGAGCCGAACAAAGCCTGGCCTCCATCCTCCCCCTCCTCCAGCACGCTCTCGACGTGGTTGCCGGCAGCCAAACCCACCCCTGAACCGTCCTGGTGCGCCCCTTACAGCGGAATCAGAATAGATGTACCCGGATGCAAGCCCCTCAAGTGGCTTTTTCCTTAAGAAAATGCCACCTTCAAGAGTCTAACCAAGAGCACGGTTATTCTGATTCCGCTCTAAATTCACCCTCCTATCCATCGCATTGCATCAGTTCCGTCGCCTCTCCTCCACACCGCTGGGGAAACGCTTTCCAATATGCCGCTCAATGGCCTCGTTTCTCCCCCTCCACCTCCCCGCATCAATCTCGCAACATACGCCTTCCACACGACTTGAACTCCATCTTTTCATAAAAATGGGACCGGGTAACACCGGGAAAGAGTAGAATTGCCTCTACCGTGAGCCCCGCCAGAAATAACGCGCCCGACCGGCGCCCCGCCAATGTCAGCATCCGCGACGTCGCCCAGCGCTCCGGCGTCTCCATCGCCACCGTCTCCCGCACCGTCAACCACATCTCTACCGTGGACCCCGAACTCGCTCGCCGCGTCTGGAAGGCCATCGACGAGGTTGGCTACCTGCCCAACACCCAGGCCCGCGCCTTGGTCTCCGGCCGCAGCCGCATGCTCGGCCTCATCGTCTCCGAGATCACCAATCCTTTTTTCCCCGAATTGATTCAGGAGTTTGAAAACCTGGCCGTCGCGCAGGGCTACGAGGTGTTCATCGGTTCCACCAACTACGAGCCGGAGCGCACCGAGTCCCTCATCCGCCGCATGTTGCAGCGCAACGTCGACGGCGTCGCCGTCATGACCTTTGGTATCGAGGAAGAACTTGTCCAGAAGCTGGTCGAGCGCGAGTTCCCCCTGGTTTTTGTCGATGCCGGACCCGCCCTGCCCAATATTCGCGTGCTCAAGGTGGAATATGGCGAAGGCATCCGCCAGGGAGTGCAGCATCTGGCCGCGCTCGGCCATCGCCGCATCGCCTTCATCTCCGGCCCGCTGCGCCTGCGTTCCGCCGTCGCCCGGCGCGATGCCTTCCTCAAGTCCATGGCCGAACTCGGCCTCGCCGTCCCCCCCGAACATCTCGTCGAGGGCAGCCATACCATGGAAGGCGGCATCACCGCCATGGAAACCCTGATTGCGCTGGACGAGTTGCCCACCGCTGTCATGTGTTCCAACGACATGACAGCCATCGGCGTCCTGCACGCTCTCTATCGCACCACGCTCAAAGTCCCCGACGACATCTCGGTGGTTGGCTTTGACGACATTCACCTCGCCCAGTTCATGCTGCCGCCGCTGACCACCGTGCAAATGTCCTGCCTGGACCTGGCCACGGCCGCGGTCGAGGGCCTGCGCGCGGGCATCGAGCGCGACCACCCCCTGGCCGCCAAAACCGAATGGCGCATTCCCACCCGCCTGGTGGTTCGCCAGTCCTCGGCATTTCCCCGTGGAACCTTGCCCGCCCTCCTGAACGCTGCCCCCGCCAAGCGCCGGGGAGCGCGCACAAAGTAGACAGCTCGCTCAACCTTTCATCTCCGGCTCAAGCTCCTCAAACCCCTTTAGCTTGTAGATCGCAATCGATACGATCCAGCTCAGGGCAAAGATTCCGATAATGCAATAGCCCAGCACTCCGAAGTGATCGTTGAGTCTTCCCACCAGCGCCCAGAAACTGCCCTGCAAATGCAGTTGCGCGCCCAGCAGACCCAGCGCTTCAATGCCGCCCACGATCAGCGCCACCAGAACCGAAACCGAAGTGATCGTGATGTTGTAGTAGAGCTTCCGGATCGGCTTCACGTAAGCCCATCCATACGCGCCCAGCATCAGCACGTTGTCGGTGGTGTCGATCAGCGACATGCCCGCCGCGAACAGCGCCGGAAACACCAGGATCGAGACCAGCGGCAATCCGCGCGAAGCCTCCGCCGCCGAAATCCCCAGCAGCCCGATCTCCGTCGCCGTGTCGAATCCCAGCCCGAAAAGCACGCCCAGCGGATACATGTGCCAACTGCGCCGGATCATGGCAAAAACCGGCCTGAAGATGCGCGCTAGAAAGCCGCGGTTCGCCAGCAGCAGGTCCAGGTCTTCGTCTTCGTAGGGTTCTCCCCGCCGGACCCGCGCAAATGTGGCGCACACCGAACGCAGAATGATCAGGTTTGCCAGCGCAATGGCCAGCAGAAAAACCGATGAAACCAGCGTCCCGATCAGCCCGCCAATATTGCGAAAGTGGTCCACGTGCTGCTGCAGCATCAGCGCCGTGGCCGCAATCGCCAGCGACCCCAGCACCACCACCGTGGAGTGGCCCAGCGAGAACATCAGCCCCACCGCCACCGGCCGCTTGCCTTCCTGCATCAACTTCCGCGTCACGTTGTCGATGGCCGCAATGTGGTCGGCATCCACGGCATGGCGCAGGCCAAAGCTGTAAGCCAGAAACGCCGTTCCCAGCAGCAGAGGATAGTGCCGAAAGGCGAGAACGGCCCAAAGCCACGCTCCCGCATTGAACGCCAGCAGCAGCACGTAAATGCCCGCCACCTTGCCGCGGAGATTGCTTCCGGCATCGTTGAACAGTGTGTGCAGCTTCAGTTTCATCGTTTCTTTCTGCTGGTGGCAAAGTTGCCTTTGCCGGTTGTGGAATTTGGCCCATTCGACCGTGCAACCTGAAAATTGTGCACCGCCGTTCCTCTGCAACTCTTCACTTGTCTCCCCCGAACCGCCAGGAGACCGACCCGCCCACCCACGACACCATTCGTATTCCGACACTCAATTCGTCCGTCCCGCAATCGAAGTCGTTGGCCTGCCCGCTCGGACCCGATCCTGGTGCGCAGTAGGGCGTTTGACCCAGCATCCAGTCGGGATTTAACGACTCGGTGGTTTGGCCCGTGTAACCGCGCGCCAGCATTCCGTTCGCGCCCATCTCCAACCTTCCGTTCAGGAACGGCCGCACCACCGCCAGCCGCGTCTCACCCACTGGAATGGCCTCGTAGGTGCCCGGGTGCTGCAGATTGCCCCCGTCCAGAAACTTGTGTCCCACGTACTCGTACTCACCGCGCGCGTGCAGGCCCAGCGGCAGCCGGTCCACTGTCGAAAGCGCATCGAAGATGGTGCGCGGCGCCTCCGGCGTGATCTCCCCGGGCGTCGTGGCCGAGGGAACCAGGCGCGCATCGGCCTTGGAGAAGATCGCCTGCAATGACCCGTAACCACTGAACGCATGGCGCACGCTGGCGGTCATAAACTTCAGCGTGCCAGGCCCCAGGTCCTCCGCCAGCCCGTTGTCCGGATCGATCTTGGCCAGGGTCGCCGTGGTCGTCGTCCGGCCCATTGTCAAGCGCACATCGGTTGCGGCAAATGCTTTTTCCAACACCAGTTGCTCGGAGTGCGAGCGCTCGAAGGGATTTGCCAGCGCTGCCGCTCCGGAGACAGCGACGCTAGCCACGCTGATGCGCGGGTCTTCGGTAAAAAACGCCTGTCCGACGCTGAACGAAGCTGAAGGAAGCCAGCGCGCCGTGCCCGCGCCCGGCGACCACGCCACCGTCCCCTTGGGTTCCGCAAATCCCTTCCACTCGTCAAAGGAATCGGCGGGCTTCAATTTGTCGGTGTTCTTCATCTCGATCCGTTCCGCGCGCAGTCCTGCGTAGAAGCGCAGATGCCTGCCCAGATCGCCGTGCAGGGCCGCGCACGGCGCTACTTCCCGAATCGTCACGTTGTTGGCCAGCACCTTCGCGAACGAACCGAACGACGATGTGTTGGCAGAAAGAAAGTGGTCCAGATTGTCATTGTGCAGATCGTCTTCGTTGTAGACGAGCCCGGCCATCGCCTCCAGCCCCAAGCCGTTCCTCGACGGCCTGAAACTGTGCGTCTCGCGCGCCTCCGCGCCTTCCACGGTGCGGAACTCACTCTGCCGGATCAACCCTTCGCCGAAGTTTGAAAACAGTCCCAGGTTGTAAGTGCGGAAGAAACCCGAGAAGCCGAACTCGTCCTTCGATCCGGCCTTCCATCGGTCGTCCGCGGCCACCATCGAAGTGTGCGTCTGGTCCTGCTGCCGCGAGTCGAGAGTATCGTTCACCTCGACGCCAAATCCCAGGGGAACCAGGTTTCCCTCGTGGGATGTTCCATAGTATCCGGCGCTGAACAGCGTGATCTCGTGCCTGCCCGGATTCCAGGCGCGCATTGCGTTCCACTTATACTGCTGCCGGTGTTCGAGCGTCCGCATCAAACCGTTGCCGTAGTTGGCTTCGATGGCCACCCACTCCCTTTTTGCCGGGTCCAAAGGCGCGAATCCCGCCGTCAAATCCGCATCGCGATCGTCGCCCGTCAAAGTCAGGAAGCGCTGCAAACGCGGGCGCAGGCCATAGGTCGCCGCCGTGTTCAGCGCGTGATTGCCTTCCAGCACGTTGTAGGCGCCGCCGTCGGTCCCCACGCTGCCCAGCGCGCCCGACACATAAATATTCGGGTCGGCGTAGCCGTTGCCGTGCGCGTTGGCCGAGAGGTTGTTCGGAACCAGGTAGCCCCCTACCGCGATGTACTGCGCGATCGGTTCGCCGTGGTCCCCGGCCACGCCGGGTACAAAGTACTGAGGCGCCTTGATGCCCCCGGCTGCCGTTTCGATGGGCATGCCCGGAATCGAGATCGGCGCGCCCGGCCGTCCTGGGTTGGCGTCCAGCAACTCCTCGCGCACCAGCACCTTTTCTGAAGGATCCGGCGAGGCCATCGCGATATCGCTGACGTTGGCCGAGACGGTCACCTCCTCGGCAGCTCCGGCCACTTCTTCCAGCCACAGCGTCAGTTCCGTCGCCTCCGCGTTGAAATCCACCTTGTGCACGATCTGGTTGAACCCTCGCGCCTCGACGCGCACCGTGTAGGCGCCCCACGCCGGAACATCGATTCTGAAAGCCCCATCGCTGCCCGTGATAGACCTCAGCCGCGCGCCGGACGCGGAGTCCAGTTCGACCCTCGCTCCGGTCACCGCCCTTCCCGCCGGATCCAGCACCGTCCCGGAGCAGCGTCCACCTCCGGATTGCGCCCCCGCCACCGCCCCGACATAGGTCAGCAAAACGAGTACTATGATTTTTATGTTCGTGCTACCAAACACCACGATGATTCCTTGTTGCAGTGCCCGACTGCATCATTTCCTGTGCGTGTGCTTCTGTCCGTTCTCATGGGTGTGTTCCAGTGTGTGCGCCGGAACGGTCATCACCAGGCGCCCATGCTGCACGCCCTTCAGCCCGATCAGCCGGTCCGCAAACTGCTCCACCTGCGCCGATTTCCCGTGCACAATCAACACTTCCAGGCAGGATTCATAGTCCAGATGGGCGTGGCTGGTAGAAACCACCAGCTCATGATGCGCATGTTGGAGTTCCGTCAGCTTCTCGCTGATTCCGCTGGCATGGTGGTCGTAGATCAGCGTCACCGTGCCCACCACGATCGCGTCCGGGGCTGCGGTCTGCTCGCTCACGAGCCGGTCGCGAATCAGATCCCGAAACGCTTCCGACCGGTTCGTATAGCCGCGCCGGCTGAGGGAGCGGTCAAACCGTTTTAACAAGTCGGAATCCAGCGCAATCCCGATTCTGCTCAAAACGCCCATGTGCGTTCCTGTCTCCAAACACGGCTTTACCTGGCGAAGAACCAGAGTAGCACGAAGACCACAATCATGCTACCCGCGTTCCCGCACTCTGGAACATCCGCTTCGGGCGCATTGAACTGAATGCCTGCGGTTCGGCTGACGAACCGAAAGCACCACCCACACGCACAACAGCCTCACCCTTTCGGATGAGGCCGTTGCTGCTGCTTGTGCTTTTGCCGACCACCGGGAGGCGACTAGCCCCACCGCAGGTGGCTAGTCGTAGTATTCCAGGCCAAGGTGCGTGATCAGTTCGGCGCCGGCGATATGGCGCAGCGTGTTCTTCAGCTTCATCGACTGGATGAACAGATCGTGCTCCGGATAAAGCCCCGGAGCGCTCTGCGGCGACTTCAGATAGAAGCTCAGCCACTCCTGAATGCCGATCGAGCGCAAGGACGGCGTCCGCTTGGCCAGGTCCATGAACAGCACCAGGTCGAGCGCGATGGGCGCGGCCAGAATCGAATCGCGGCACAGGAAATTCACCTTGATCTGCATCGGGTAGCCCAGCCAGCCAAAGATGTCGATATTGTCCCAGGCCTCCTTTTTGTCGCCGCGGGGAGGATAGTAGTTGATGCGAATCTTGTGGTAAAGGTTCTTGTAGAGATCCGGGTAGAGATCCGGCTGGAAGATGTAGTCGAGCGAACCCAGCTTGGACTCTTCCTTGGTCTTGAACGACTCGGGATCGTCCAGCACTTCGCCGTCGCGGTTGCCCAGGATGTTGGTTGAGAACCAGCCGGCCACACCCAGCATGCGCGCCTTGAAAGCCGGCGCCAGCACCGTTTTCATCATGGTCTGGCCGGTCTTGAAATCCTTGCCGCAGATCGGCGCCGCGTTCTTCTTCGACAGATCCACCATGGCCGGGAAGTCCACCGTCAGGTTCGGCGCTCCATTGGCGAAAGGCACCCCTTCGCTCAACGCCGCGTAGGCATAGATTTGCGACGGCGCAATGGCGATGTCGTCGTTCTCCAGTCCATTCTCGAAGGACTCGATCGTCTCGTGAACTGCCGTCGGTCTGATGAAGATCTCGGTCGAAGCGCACCAGATCATCACCACGCGGTCCACGGTTTTCTTAAAGGCCTGGATGTCGGCAATCAACTGGTTGGCCAGGTCGCGCTTGTTCTTGCCCTTCTTGATGTGGGTGCCGTTCAGGCGCTTCACATAGTACTGGTCGAAGACCGCCGGCATCGGCTTGATGGTCTCGAGATAGGGCTTCAGTTGCACCAGCATATCTTTGTCCAGCACTTCGGCGTGCGCGGCCGCCTGGTACACGTTGTCGTCGAAAATGTCCCAGCCCGTGAACACTATGTCGTTCAAGTCCGCCAGAGGCACAAAGTCCTTGATCAGCGGAGAGGTGTTGTCGGTGCGCTTGCCCAGCCGGATGGTGCCCATCTGCGTCAGCGAACCGATCGGCTTGCCCAATCCGCGCCGGACCGCCTCCACTCCCGCGATAAACGTGGTGGCCACGGCGCCCATGCCTACTACCATCACGCCCAGTTTGCCCTTCGCGGGCTCAATGGTCGACGTTCCGGCGGTCTTCTGGCCGCCTTGTTCTTCAATTCCCATCGTTTCTCCTAACCTTTTTTTGATTGTTGCCGGTTTTCAATCCGTTCAAATCCATTCTCCGGCGGACGCAACAGTGTACGCCCTGCCGGAAGCCTCTATTGCAGCGCTGCCGCTCTAGGCCGTCTTTGCCTGCCTCATCCGCTTCACGTGCGACCAGACAAACCACACGATTCCAGCCAGCAGGGCGATCTCTACGCCCAGGTGGAAACGGTGGAAAGCCGCGTAGAACCGAGGGTCCGTGTGCCACGCTTCACCCAGCTTCATGCCCGCATAGGTCAGCACGAAACACCACGGCCAGGAGCCCAGGAACGTATAGATGTGAAATCGCCATTGCGGCATTTTCGCGATGCCCGCCGGAAACGCGATAAACGTGCGCACCACCGGCAGCAGCCGCCCCAGCAGTACCGTGATCGCGCCGTATTTCGTAAAGAAATCCGTCATCCGGTCCAGGTCGTGGTTGCTCATCAGCACCCACTTCCCGTACCGCTCCACCAGCGGACGGCCCCCCTTGGCTCCAATCCAGTAGGCAATCACCGACCCCAGGTTGCAGCCGATGGCTCCCGCCGTTGCCGCCCAGAAAAGGCTGAACTCCCCTTTGTAAACCAGGTAGCCGGCAAACGGCATGATGACTTCCGAGGGCAGCGGTATGCACGCCGACTCGATTCCCATCAGGGCAACAATGCCGGCGTAGCCGCCAACCCCGATCGCATGGGTGACAAATTGAACAATGAAAGCAAGAATTCTTTCGCTCATGGGCGCATTCAGTATATAGGCCCACGCCGCGGAACTTCCCGCCCACCGGTTCCGGCCAGGCAGCCGCCCTAAAGCCTTTCACCCTCTCATTTTGTTAGGATGGGATTGATAAAGGAAAGGTTCGAGGTGCTCCCGTTGCCTGAATTCCCCCCTGTTCCTCTCACGCTTGAAGGCTCCAGCCTCCTGCACCAGTTCTTCCGCTTCGATTGGAAGGCCTGGCGCGCCACCCCGCCCGCCGACCGCGCGCGCATCGCCGCCGAAGCCACCCAGACGCTCAAAGCCCTGGAGTGCCCCGCCCCCGGCGTCCCGCTCCGCTCCGCTCTCTTTTCCCAGCTCGGCCACAAGGGCGACCTGATCCTGATTCACTTCCGCGATTCCCTCGAAGCCCTCAACCAGGTAGAACTCGATCTGGCCCAGACCAGCTTCTACGACTACCTCACCCTCACCCACTCCTATGTCTCCGTGGTCGAACTCGGGCTCTACGAGTCCAGCCGCAAAACCTATGAAGCCGCCTCGGCCGAAGGCTTGGAGACCCACTCCATCGAATGGCAGGCTGAAGTCGCCTCCACCCTCCAGCGCCAATCCGCCGCCATGGCTCCGCGCCTCTTCCCCGCCATCCCCGAGGCCAAGTATCTCTGCTTCTATCCCATGGACCGCAAGCGCGGCGAAAAGGTGAACTGGTACACCGTCCCCTTCGCCGAACGCCAGCGCATGATGCAGGACCACGGTCTCATCGGCCGCCGCTACGGCGACCGCGTCAAGCAGATCATCTCCGGCTCCATCGGCTACGACGATTGGGAGTGGGGCGTCGACCTCTTCGCCGAAGATCCCGTGGTCTTCAAGAAACTCATCTACGAGATGCGCTTCGACGAAGTCAGCGCCGTCTACGCCCTCTTCGGCCAGTTCTTCATTGGCCTCCGCCTGCCCATCGACAAGCTAGCCGGCTGGCTGGAAGGCAGCCTCGGCGTTTAAGAACCCAAGGCAGGACCAGAGTTGCTGCTGTAGGGCCACCGGAGATCGAAGTCGTTCGGAATCAAACGCCGGGCGCCCCCGCCCGGCTCGGCCTCAACCTTGAGGGCGCCTCATGCAATTTTCCTTCCGCAGTTTTATCGCGGAAGCCTGGGAGAGCACAGCCATCCTTCAGCCCCAGCCAGGTGTCCCACCGCACCGATTCCGCGCCTTTTTTCTGGCGCGGACCAGCCGAAGGCATTTGGCCGCACCGCAGGTGCTTGCAGGGTAAGATACGCTTGAGTCCGGCGCCGCTGGCGTCCCGGCAGGAGAAAAATATGCGATATTACACCCGAGTTCTGTCCAAGCAGGAGGAGTTTCCTTCCTTCGAGGATCTGACAGACCTCCTCTGCTCCGAGCACCCCGACTGCAAGCTGACCATCGAAGAGGGCGACGAGGAGGAATGGGAAACTCTTCTGCTCTCCGGGGACGAAGAGGTCGAAATCGCGTTGCTCCAGCGCAATCCCGTCTTCGAAGGCTCGCTGGGTGAGGAGGAAATCGCGGATTTCATCGAGGAAATCGAGGATTGCAAGCCCGAAAGCGGCGTTCAATGGCTCCAGGACTACCTGGCCGAGGTGAAGACGATCTACGCATTCCAGCACCTTCCGGGTGCGGATTCGGAGGAGGGCTCCGCCGCCCTGCATGAGCTGCGCTCGTACCTCTGGAAGCGTGGAAGCGCCATCATCCAGGCCGACATGGAAGGATTCACCAACGAGGAAGGCTTCCACATCCTCTGGCAGTTCTCCGATACGGTCTCCGGCGCGTGGAACATGGGCATACTCCAGGACGGGACCTGGCACCACTTCAAGATGGACCTCGGCGATCCCGACCACCGCGAGGCCTTCCAGCGGGGCGAAGTTCCCTCCGATCTCTCCTCTGTCCAGCTTTCCGCATCGGAAGACTAGCCGGACTCTGTCTCCCCAACGAGTCGCTCACCAGGCGGTTTAGGTGTTTATCTGTTTATACGTTTAGGTGTATATTTGAGCCGGAGCGTCTTTCATGTCCACTATCAACACCCGCTGGAACCTCGTCGTCTCCAAACAAACCGACAAATCCCTGCGCCAGTTCCTCGCAAATGAAGGCGGCGGCAAGAAGGGCGATCTTTCCCGTTTCGTTGAAGAGGCCGTCAAAAAGCACATATTCGACACGACACTCAAGGCGGCCAGGGAGCACAACGCGGACGTTGACCCCAATGAAATGGACGAGATTGTTGAGGAATCCCTTGCCTGGGCGCGAGCCCGGCTGCGCAGATGATCGTCCTGTTAGACAGCAATATCGTAATCAGTGCCTTGCTGTCGTCTCGCAGCGCACCAGCGTACATCGTCGATCAATGGCGAGCTGGCAGGTTTCATTTGCTCACCTGCCAACAGCAGATCGACGAAATACGCACCGCCAGTCGCGCTCCTAAATTCAGAGACAGGCTGCAGCCCCATCACCTCGGAACAATGCTCAATAACCTCTACGGCGCGACCGTTTGGCCGGACCCTCTCCCACGCAAACACCAAGCTGCCGATCCTGCCGACAGCTTTCTTCTCGATCTGATGGACGCTGCACAACCCGACTATGCCGTGACCGGGGATAAGCGTTCAGGGCTTTTGCAACTCGGCAAGCTGGGCCGAACGAAGATCCTGAGCGCCCACGACTTCTGCAACCAGGTGCTCCATCTGTAATCTCCTTCCCCCCGCACCCTTCTACGTCCTCGCGCCCGCCTTGTGCCCGCCGTCACCCGGTGTCTGAATTCCATCGACTAAAATCAGGGTGAGGAGTTTCGAAAAAATGCCCCGTAAAGCTCTGATTGCCGCCAATTGGAAGATGTTCAAGACGCCTGCTGAAGCCAAGGCGTTCGTCGATGCCTTTTTGCCCCTCGTTGCCGGCCACACGCGCGACGAGATCGCTCTGTTTCCCTCGCCCGTCCTGCTGCCCACGGTGATTGAAGCCGCCAAGGGCTCCAACGTGGCCGTCGGTGCGCAGAATATCCACTTTGCCGAGGAAGGCGCCTTCACCGGCGAGACCTCCGTCGGCCAGCTCAAGGCTGTGGGCGGAACCCACACCCTCATCGGCCACTCCGAGCGCCGTCAGTACTTTGCGGAGACCGACGAGATCGTCAACAAGAAGCTCCACACCGCTCTGAAGCATGGCCTCATTCCCGTGGTTTGCGTAGGCGAAGTTCTGGCGGAGCGCGAAGCCGGCAAGACCGCCGACGTGCTCAAGAAGCAGATTGCGGGCGCCCTGGCCGGCATCACCGCCGAAGCCGCCAAGCCCATCGTCATCGCCTATGAGCCCGTCTGGGCCATCGGCACCGGCAAGACCGCTACCCCGGAAATCGCCGTCGACGCGCACAAGATCATTCGCGCCGAAGTGGCCAAGCTGCTCGGCGCTGAAGTCGCCGCCAACGTCCGCATCCTCTACGGCGGCAGCGTCAAGCCTGACAATGCCACCTCTCTCCTCGGCCAGGAAGAGATCGACGGCGCCCTCGTGGGCGGCGCCAGCCTCAAGCCGGAGTCCTTCACCGGAATCGTCAAGTACTAATCGCTGCCGGTGCTCAAATGGCCGCCCGGTTATCCCCCGTCGCGAACTACGGATGCGATGGAGGATAACCGGGCGGCCATTCTTCTTGCCCCCGGCAGTTTAGACTACAAAATACTTGGCCTGCGGATGGTGGACCACCACGGCATTGGTGCTCTGCTCCGGCTCCAGGAGGAACCCTTCTGTGAGCCGCACGCCGATATTCTCCTCGGGCTTGAGCAAACGAAAGATCTTGGTCTGGTCTTCCAGATTCGGGCAGGCCGGATAGCCGAACGAGTAGCGCGAGCCGCGGTACTTCTGATGGAAGAGATCGGTGACCCGCGGCGAGTCTTCGCCCCCGATTCCCAGAAACTCTCGCGCCTGTTTGTGCGCAAACTCCGCCAGCGCCTCGGCCGTCTCCACCGAGAGGCCATGCAGATAGAGGTACTTGGTAAATTCGCCGCTCTCGAAGAGCTTTTGCGTTTGCCGGCTGGCCTCGTCGCCAACCGTGACGATCGAGAACCCCACCACGTCCCGCTCGGCCGCGCCGATGGGTTCGAAGAAGTCTGCAATCGAGAGCCTGCGCCCCTGCGCCTGGCGCGGGAATGTGATGCGCTCCAGTTCCCGCTCCGGGTCCTCTGGATCGAAGACCACCAGGTCGTCGCGGTCGCCGGCGCAGGGATAGAAGCCGATGATGGCCTTCGGCTCAAACCAGCCTGCCGCCTTCACCTCCGCTTCCAGATCGAACAGAATGGGGCGGAACTTCTCCTCGACCAGCCGTAGATAATCCGCTTGCGCCGCAGTCTTCAACTGCCACTGATTCTTGAACAGGGCGGTTTCGTTGATATAGGGAAAGATCTCGTCGAGGTTGTAGTTCTTGAAGACGCGCGGACCCCAGTAGGGCGGCTTGGGAATCCCGGAAACCCGCTCCACAACCGGCGAACGGCCCTCGGGAGTCAATTCCACCAGCGTCAGTTCCTGCGCCGAGGCGTTGTTGCCCTTGGCGAAGACCTTCACCGTCTTCCCGTCTTCTTCCCTGCTCGCGCGCACTGCGGCGTCGTCTGAGGTCAGATCGCTCATCACGTGCAATCCCGCAAAGGCATCTTCGGCATAAAACACAGGTCCGGCGTACTCCTTGCGCAGGTCCTCTTCCACGTACTTGCGCGTCAACGCGGCTCCGCCGCAGATCACCGGAACCGTCATTCCCAGCCGCTCCAGATCCTGCAGCACATACTTCATCTCCAGCGTCGACTTGACCAGCAACCCGCTCAAGCCGATGACTTGTGCTCCAGCTTCGCGCGTGGCGGCGATGATGGCGTCGGAAGGCTGCTTGATGCCCAGGTTCATCACCCGGTAGCCGTTGTTCGACAGGATGATGTCCACCAGGTTCTTGCCGATGTCGTGCACGTCGCCCTTGACCGTGGCCAGAACCATCAGCCCCTTGCCGCCGCCATCGGACTTCTCCATCTTCGGCTCCAGGTAAGCCACTGCGGCCTTCATCACTGCGGCAGAATCCAGCACCGAAGGCAGTTGCATCTTGCGCGCGCCAAACAGTTCGCCGACCGTCTTCATCCCGTCCAGCAAAACCGTGTTGATCAGGTCGAGCGGCGCGTGGTCCTGGAGCGCCGTCTCCAGCGCTTCCTCCAGCGATTGCTTTTGCTCGCCCAAGCCAATCGTTCGCTCGCCGCGGATGATGAGCTGCTTGAGCTTTTCGTCAATTGTGAGGTTCTCGACCGCGACTTCGTCTTCCTCGATCGCGCCTTTCCCAATGCTGGTGAAGTGCGCCATGTAGGCCTGCAGCGGATCCACGCCACTCGTCCGGTCCTGGAAAATCAGCTTCCGCGCAAGTTCTACTTCCACTTCAGGAATCTTGTACAACGGATAGATTTTGCTGTAGTTGACGATCGCCGTGTCCAGCCCGCGATCCACCGCTTCTTTCAGAAATACCGAGTTCAGCACCCGCCGCGCATAGGCGTTCAGGCCGAACGAGATGTTGGAAACGCCCAGCACTGTCCGCGAGCGCGGCAGTTCGAGCTTGATCCGCCGCACCGCTTCCAGGGTCTCGATCGCCGCCGAGCGATAGTCTTCCTGTCCCGTCGAAATGGGCAGCGTGAGCGCATCGAAGATCAAATCTTCGGGCCGCATCCCATATTTGTTCACGGCCAGGTCGTAGATGCGATGAGCGATAGCGACCTTGCGGTCGGCGGTGAGCGCCATGCCCTGTTCGTCGATGGTCAGCGCAATAACCGCGGCTCCGTAACGCCGCGCCATGGGCAGCACCAGGCTGGTCCGCTTTTCTCCATCCTCCAAATTAATCGAGTTGATCACCGGCTTGCCCGGTATGCGCTTCAGCGCCTCCTCGATGACGTTGGCCTCGGTCGAGTCCACCAGGATGGGCGCTGTCACGCGCGTGGCGATCTTTTCGAGCACCGCGTTCATATACGCCATCTCGTCTTCGCCCACGATGGCGCAGCACAGATCCAGCATCTGCGAGCCTTCGCTGACCAGCCGCTTTGCCATAGCCAGGATGCCGTCGTAATCCCCCTCGCGCACCATGTTGCGGAAGGTCTCCAGCCGCGTGGTGGTGTTCATCTCCTCGGCTATCACGATCGGCTGCGCGTCGGCTTCCAGAGACAGCGCGGAGAAGGCGCTGGCCGCGACCGATTGCGGCATAACTTCCCGTTTGGCTGGCTTGACGCCCTTCAGCGCCTCAACCACCGCGCGCAGATGCTCGGGCGTGGTCCCGCAGCAGCCGCCCACCACCTGCACTCCATATTCCGAGACAAACCGCTTGTGGAACGATGCCAACTCGGCCGGAGTGAGCTTATAGACCGCGCGACCGCCCTCATTCTGCGGCAAACCGGCATTCGGCAGCACGCTGACGGGCACTGAAGAGTTCTGCGTGAGGAAGCGGACAGCGTCGTTCATCTCCGCCGGCCCGGTCGCGCAATTCAGCCCGATCACGTCCGGCTGGAAGCTTTCCAGAACCGCCAGAGCCGCTCCGATCTCCGAACCCAGCAGCATCGTGCCCGTGGCTTCGAGCGTGATCTGGACCTGGAGCGCAACATCGCGCCCGGTCCCGGGAGTCTTCCCTTCCCGCGCGTCTCGGATGGCGTCCTGGCAAGCGGCGAGAGCGATCTTGGCTTGCAGCAGGTCCTGGCAGGTCTCGATCAGCAGTACGTCCACGCCGCCCTCGATCAGCGCCTCGGCCTGTTGGCGATAGGCTGCGGCCATCTCGTCGTAGCCAATGTGCCCCAGGGAAGGCAGCTTGGTCGTCGGCCCCATGGAACCGGCCACAAAGCGCGGTTTCTCGGGCGTCGAGTACTCGTCAGCCACAGCGCGGGCCAGCCGTGCCGCCGCAAGATTCAGCTCGCGGGTGCGATCTTGAAGGTCGTACTCCGCCAGAACAATGCTGGTGGACCCAAAACTGTCTGTCTCGATCACGTCGCAGCCCGCCTCAAGAAAAGAAGCATGGACCGCGCGAATCACTTCTGGCCGTGACAGTACCAGCAGTTCGTTGCAGCCTTCCTTACCCCAGAAATCCTCTGGGGTAAGGTTGTGGCGCTGCAAATTGGTGCCCATCGCGCCGTCAAAAACCAGTACGCGCCGGCCAAGTTCCTCTAGAAAGCCCTTCAAAGTCCCTCCCCACTGCTCTGGCCGCCGAAACAACGGAGAAGGCGGCAGTTTTTAGGATAACCGGCCCCCAAGCTTGGGAATAGGTCGGACAGTCGCCTGGGGACCGGTCTTCTCTTCAACGCGCGGGATTTGCCGGATCGCGAAGCTTTACTCCGGAACGTCCTTGCAAGCTTCCGCCGCGTTTTCCCTTGCCCGATTCCACAGCATCTGCGGCAATCAGCAGATCCAGCGCCGAACTCTGCCTTGCAGCGTCGGTTGAGTCGAGTGGACCGGCCCAATAGAAGCCGAAATGGTTCGCCTCATCCCTGTCGTTCTTCCAGAGGCTGCGTGCGTTCGCCAGGAAAAAAGCCTGGTAGCGCGGGTCTGGAGATGCACTGTTGAACGTCATCAGGTTGCGCGCGAAGATGCCCTTGAACTGCGGAACATCGCCGCCGGTGTGGGCATCGTTGCTCTCGTGCAGAACGCCATCCTTGTCCGTCAAATGAGTAATGGCAGCCAGGGCAATGGAGCTTCCGATGGTCTTCAGCGCAGGATCGGGTGCGGCCTTGTCCAGCTCAACCAGCCCGCCCAGAATCACTCCCTGGTTGTACGTCCAGGTATTCTTCCCGTTGTTCTTGCAATGCGCCGGATCGGAATGGTCCAGCCCGTCATTGATCAGATGGTCGCCATTGATCATGCCAGAGTCTCGAAACCAGGTCCATTCCTTCTCTGCCCACGCCAGATCGCTGGCACGCCGCGCGGCGTCGGGCTCACGGTTAGCAAGCGAAGCGGCCACACTAAGAAACAGCTCGTTCTCGATCGCGTTCTTCTCCTTCGTGTCCTTGCTCCACCAGACTCCGCCGCCGCAGCTCGCCGTATCCCATCCCAGCTGCATATCGGAAAAGATCGAGTCCGCCATGCGGAGATAGGCCGGATCGTGCGTCAGATCGTACACGTCGATCCACGCCAGCGCCCACCAGCCTTCGTCGTCGTAGTAGGTATTGATGAAACCCTTGGCGCCGTCGTGCCCAGTCTGTGCAGCCTTCAGTGTGTTGGCAAAAACCGGCAGGTACTTCTTGGTGCCACTCACCCGGCTGAAATTCGCCAGCGCCGTGATCGCATTGCCGGAGTTCCACCAGCCGGTCGTCCGGTACAACCCGCTCTGCGGTGTATACCACTGCTGCAGCGCGTCTGTCGCTGCTTGGGCGCGAAAAGCCGCTGTGGGCGCATTGTCCTCGGCAAGGGCTGCGCTTTGACAGACCGGCAAGGTAGTCACCGCCACGCCCAAAGCACAGAGCAATAGGAAAGCGCCCAGAAAGCGCATGGGGCGGCTGGCACGGCGCCGTAGCGCGGGAGCGGCAGACCGCCCCCATTTCCGGTTCGCCACCGAACTGAGGTTGTGCACGTGTAGGCTGACGCCCATCGCGCCGCCGCAAAGCAATACGCTACGCTTCAACTCTGAAAAGGATTCCACCGTTGCCGCCTCCGACCTCGCCGTCCACGTCGAAAATGCGACGGACCAGCCAACACTCCAGCATAAATGGTCTTGTAAGCTGCCGTTCCGCGCCATCGGCAGCCAGCGTTCTCTGAGTGGCTTTTTCCTTAACCGGGGCCCCGCGGACAGGTCTTCGTCCGTGGGGTGGAAGTAAAAGCCACCCTGCTCGGTTCTGAAAACGACCCACGAATTCGTGGAGCACAAAGGCGACTTGAAAAGCCGCGGAAGATTACAGGTCCGAGGAAACCGCCGCCGGGCCCTGACGCGCTTTCCTGCCACTTACTGAGATCGCCGCTCCCGGAAGAAACCGCGCAGCAATTCCGCCGACTCTTCCGCCAGAATTCCCTGCCCGACCTGCATCTGGTGATTCAGTTGCGGATGGTTGAGCACGCCGAGCACCGAGCCGGCCGCGCCCGCCTTGGGATCGGCGGCGGCAAAGACCAATCGGTCAAGCCGCGCATGAATCATGGCCCCGGCGCACATGGCGCACGGCTCCAGAGTGACATAGAGCGTGCAGCCCAGGAGGCGGTAGTTGCCAACGGCCGCGGCCGCCGCGCGTAGCGCAACCATCTCAGCGTGGGCTGTCGGGTCAACGTCGCGCAGGACGCGATTCTGGCCGCGCGCAAGAATGCTTCCATCACGCACCACGACCGCGCCGACGGGCACTTCCCCAGCTTCCCCCGCCAGGCGGGCTTCGGCAAGTGCGGCTTGCATGGCTTCGCGGTCGTCGATCATGCTTTTGATGTGATCTCCGCAGGCTGCTGCTGGGTCATGCAGTGCAGCGTGCCTAGTCCCCAGACCAGGTCCACCGAGTGGATGCCGATGACTTCGCGGTCTGGAAAAACTTCGGCCAGAATGTTCAGCGCCACGCGGTCATTGCGGTCGTGGAAGGTAGGGACCAGCACCATACCGTTGGCAATGTAAAAGTTGGCGTAACTGGCCGGCAGACGCTGGCCGCTGAAGACGACCGGACGCGGCAGGGGCAACTCGACCAGCGTGAACTGCTTGCCGTCCACTGTGCGCGCGGCCTTCAGGCGTTCGAGATTTTCGGCCAGAGGCGCGTGGTTGGGGTCGCTCGTATCCGGCTCGACGGCCGTCACAATGGTCGTGGGGCCGACGAAGCGGCTGATGTCGTCCACATGGCCATGGGTGTCATCGCCCGCCACGCCGCGGTTGAGCCAGATGACCTGATCAATGCCGAGAAAGTCGTGAAAAGCCCTCTCCAATTGTGTGCGGCTAACGCCGGGGTTCCTCTGCTGCACCTCGCTCAACAGGCACTCTTCCGTGGTGAGCAGAACGCCTTGTCCGTTGGTGTCAATGGAGCCGCCTTCCAGCACCAGCCGGTGCTTCGCGCCATTCTCCAACTCGATCTCGGGTTGCCACTCAGGCATGCCGAGCAACTCATTCATGCGGCCAGGAATCTCCTCGTCCAGATGCCAGTCCGGGTACTTGGCCCACGCGTTGAAGCGCCAATGGGTAAGGGCCACGCTCCCCTCTCCATTGCGCACAAAGATGGGACCTGAGTCGCGCATCCAGCCTCGGTCCGTCCGCCAGCGATGAAAGCTCACCTGATCGAGATTTGCGCCCGCCCGTTCAAGAATGCTTTGCGCACGGCGTTCAGCCCGTGCGTCCTCGACCACCAGATGCACCTGCTCGTGCGCGGCAAGCAGACGGACAATCTCCGCGTAGAGCCACGGGATGGGCTGGAACTTGCCGGGCCAGTCCTCGGGATTGTGCGGCCAGGCCAGCCATGTGGCCTGATGCGGCTCCCACTCGGCGGGCATGCGGTAGCCCAGTTTGCGCGGCGTTTCAGACAGGATGAGTTCGGACATCGCTACTTTGGCTCTCCGTCCTTGACCCACGCTTGCACAGGGTCCAGAAACCGCTTGGTAATCGGCGCGTAGGCGTCGATGCGGCGGTCGCGCAGAAAAGGCCAATTACGGCGCGTGTCTTCGATCAGCCCCAGGTCGATCTCACCAATCAGAATCTCCTCGGCGTGGTGCGAAGCTTTGGCAATAATGCGGCCGAAGGGATCGGCCAGAAAGCTGCCGCCCCAGAACTCAAGGCCCTGCCCATCGGCGCGATTGCCCAGGACGTCGCCCTGCTCCTGGCCTACGCGATTCACGCCGGCCACATAGACGCCGTTGGCAATGGCGTGTGCACGCTGGATGGTCTGCCACGCATCGTATTGCGCCGCGCCGAATTCCTCTTTCTCCGCCGGGTGCCAGCCAATGGCAGTCGGATAAAACAGGACTTCGGCGCCTTGAAGCGCTGTCAGCCGCGCGGCTTCCGGGTACCACTGATCCCAGCAGACCAGCGTTCCCACACGGCCGAATGCAGTGTCCACGGCCTGAAACCCTAAATCGCCCGGCGTGAAGTAATACTTTTCGTAGTAGAGCGGGTCGTCGGGAATGTGCATCTTGCGATACACGCCGGCGATTTCTCCGTCGGCATTCAGCGTAACCGCCGTGTTGTGATAAAGCCCCGGCGCACGCCGTTCAAAGAGGGATGCGACAATGGCGACCCGTGCCTCGCGCGCCACCTCGGCCAGGCGGGCCGTCGATGGTCCCGGGATCGGTTCGGCAAGATCGAAGAGGCGCAAGTCCTCGCGCTGGCAGAAGTATTGCGCGCGAAAAAGCTCTGGCAGACACACAATGTTGGCGCCCCTCCGCGCAGCCTCGCGGATATGAGCGATGGCCGTGACGAAATTCGCCTCCGGGTCGGGGCCCATGCGCATTTGCACCAGCCCAACGTTGTACTTGCGTGCATTCACCATAGTCTGCCGTTCACTCCCGCGCTTTCTTTGAAACGCTTTGCTTTTACATCGACACGGCAAGGCCAACCCCGCCAGGCGGGATTGGCCTCTATTTCAACAGCAAGATACGACCGCTACTGTTCCAGAATCAGCACGGCGGCGGCAATGGTGGTGGTCCACAGTCCGTGTTTGTCGCCCACTGCCGACTGGGTAATGTTGCTGGTGCGGACAATCTTGTTGGAGATGCGATAAATCTCCTTCTTCTCATCCCAGCTTGTATCCGGATCGAAGTCCACATCGAGCGTGGTGGCCAGCATCTCGGCGGCCAACTCCTCCGCGTAGTCGCCAGCCTGATCCTCGGTCTCGCCGAAGCTGTGGTGCTCGCTCAGGTAACCGTAGGTGTTGCGATCGGCCGGAATGGCAACACCGATACTGGAAACGATCAGCCGGTGCGCCTCACGGGTGGAGTTCTCCGCGATCACAGCAAAGACCACTTCGCCAGGGCTCAGGTACTTGATACCTTCCTTGCGCGTAAGCACCTTGCATTGCGGCGGAAAGATCGAAGAGACGCGAACCAGGTTCTGCGAGGCGATCCCCGCATCCCGAAGGGCCAGCTCAAAGGAGGTCAAACGCTCCTTGTGTTTGCCTACACCCTTGGTAAAAAACAGCTTCTTCGGGACCATGCTTTTTCCCAATTTCTATGTGTCCTCCGTGAAATAGACGCTCGTGGTTTTTATTCAGTACCCGCATGAGTTTATCGTATCCGGCCGGGTGAAAGAAGCATTTCCGGTGTTTTCATCTCACGTTTATACCGCGCCGCTCGCACTGCGTCGGAAAGCGCTTTCGAATCCAGACAGAATCCACACGATTTGTGCACGTCTTCAGGGATTCTTGTCGCCGCGGAATGCCGCGGAACTATTTCCGCCTTTTCGCGTTTAAGAAGATATGAGAAGGACGTTTTTTGCCGCAATCCCCGTTCTGACCGCCGCACTTGCCTGCGCGCCCATCATCGCGCAGCCTCCGGCGCAGCCGCAAAACTCCTATGCTCCCACTCCGGATGCCGCTTCGGTTCGCAATCTGCAATCCGGCCCCGTGGTTCTGGACTGGACGCCGCCCGCACTCGCAGGTCTGAGTGCGCAAGCCTCCTCGAAATCGAGCTTCACCCTCGACAGGACGATGCTCGGCGCGGCTGCCGCTCTGCTTCCCGACTCTGAGGCGGAAACCCGCCAGGCCATCGGGAAGCTCGACGGCGTCAGCGTCCACCTGCTGCGTTTCGGCCCCGCCGGCATTCCCGGCGAGGCGCTGGTCGAACAGATCCGCACCGCCTACCACCTGCGGGGATGGAAACACCTGGTCTCGACCACCGGAGCAGGCGGACCGGTTCACAACGGCACCACCGACGTCTGGCTGGTTGTCGATGGAGCGAATGTACGCGGCGCGGTAGTCCTGGCCGAGACCCCGAAGAGCCTCACCCTGGTTACCGTGGCCGGCAATTTGAACACGGTTGACCTGCTTCACCTGCGCGGTCACTTCGGCATTCCGCGTTTTGCAGGGGATGGCTTCAAGGACGCCAAAGACCGGTAGCACGGCTGCTAAACCCCGCCGCCATTGCAACTTCTGAATCTTAGGTGATAGCCTCTTGCTCTAAATACACGCGGGAAGGACTATCCAAAAGCACATGCAAACCACGTATAACGGCTTGGAATTGCCGCAGAACGGCCAGCCCATCGAGTACAACAACGGGCAGTTTGAAGTGCCCGACCATCCCATCATCCCTTTTATCGAGGGCGACGGCACCGGGCGCGACATCTGGAAGGCCTCCGAACGGGTCTTCAACGCCGCCGTCGAAAAGGCGTACGGTGGCAAGCGCGCCATTCGCTGGTTTGAGATCTTCGCGGGTGAAAAGGCGTTTCGGCGCTTCTCCTCCTGGCTGCCCGACGACTCGGTGGCCGCGGCGCGCGACCTGCGCGTCTCCATCAAGGGACCGCTGACCACGCCCATCGGCGGCGGTATCCGCTCGCTCAACGTGGCCCTGCGCCAGATCCTCGACCTTTACTCCTGCGTGCGGCCCGTGAAGTACTACCAGGGCGTGCCCAGCCCGGTGAAGCACCCTGAAAAGCTCGACATCGTCATTTACCGCGAAAACACCGAGGATGTGTACGCGGGCATCGAATTCAAGGAGGGCTCCGAAGAGGCCGCCCGGCTGATCGGCTTCCTCAACGACGATCTCCTTTCGAAGACCAAAAAGAGAGTGCGCAGCGATTCAGGCGTAGGAATCAAGCCGATTTCGATCTTCGGCACCAAGCGCCTGGTTCGCGCCGCCATCCGCTTTGCCCTGGAGAGCGGCCGCAAGACCGTCACCCTGGTCCACAAGGGCAATATCCAGAAGTTTACCGAGGGCGCTTTCCGCGAGTGGGGCTACGAAGTCGCCACCAGCGAGTTCCGCGCTGAGACCGTCACCGAGCGCGAAAGCTGGATTCTGGGCAATGCCGACGCCAACCCGAGTCTGACCATCGAAGAAAATGCGTCGCTCATTGAGCCCGGCCTGGAGTTCGGCTCTCCCAGCTTCCGTGAATCTGTGTACGCTGAAGTGAAGTCGGTGCTCGACTCCATCGGCAAGACCCACGGCAATGGCGCCTGGAAGTCGAAGGTGCTTATCAACGACCGAATCGCCGACTCCATCTTCCAGCAGATCATTCTCCGCCCCCAGGACTATAGCGTCCTGGCCACCACCAACCTCAACGGCGATTACATCTCAGATGCCGCCGCTGCGCAGGTCGGCGGCCTCGGCATTGCGCCCGGAGCCAACATCGGCGACGGCTACGCGGTCTTTGAGGCCACTCACGGCACCGCTCCCAAGTATGCCGACAAAGATATGATCAATCCCGGCTCGGTGATTCTTTCCGGCGTCATGCTCCTGGACTTCATCGGCTGGAAGGAAGCGGCCCGGCTGATCGAATCGTCGCTCGAGAAAACCATCCTGCAAAAATTCGTCACTTACGACTTTGAACGCCAGACCGCCGACGCCACCAAGGTGGGCACCAGCGAGTTTGCCACACGTATCATCGGCAACATGTAAAAACAGCGGTCGCTTTCAGCCGTCAGTTTTCAGTACTTAGGTTGTTGCAACTGGTGGCTGATAGCTGTCAGCTGATCGCTGTTAGAAAGATTCCCCGAGGAGGAGAAATGCGCAAGAAAGTTAGTATTGTGGGCGCCGGCAACGTGGGCTCCACGGCCGCCCACTGGATCGTCGCCAAGGAACTTGCCGACGTGGTTCTGATCGATGTGGTCGAAGGCGTGCCGCAAGGCAAGGCACTCGACCTGCTCCAGGCCCTGCCCATCGAAAAATCCGATGTTCACGTCACCGGCTCCAACGACTACGCCGATACGGCCAACTCCGACATCGTCATCATCACCGCCGGCATTCCCCGCAAACCCGGCATGAGCCGCGACGATCTGCTCCACACCAATTACAAGATCATGACCGACGTGGTCCAGAAGGTCGTGACCTACTCCCCCGAGACGATTCTCATCATCGTCTCCAACCCGCTGGACGCCATGGCCCAGGCCGCTTACCGCCTTTCCGGCTTCAATCGCGAGCGGGTTATCGGCATGGCCGGCGTTCTGGACTCCGGCCGCTACCGCAGCTTCATCGCCGCCGAACTGAACGTGAGCGTCGACAACGTGAACTCCTTTGTTCTCGGTGGCCACGGCGACACCATGGTTCCGCTTCTCCGCTATTCCACCGTGGCCGGCATTCCCATCACCGAATTGCTCTCCAAGGAGCGCATTGCCGCCATCGTCCAGCGCACCCGCGACGGCGGAGCCGAGATCGTGAAGTACCTCAAGACCGGCAGCGCCTACTACGCGCCTTCTGCTGCTGCGGTCGAGATGGTGGAAGCCATCCTCAAGGACAAGAAGAAGATTCTTCCCTGCGCCGCTTACCTCCAAGGCGAGTTCGGCATCGACGGCTACTTCATCGGCGTCCCCTGCAAGCTCGGCGCTGCCGGCCTGGAACAGATCATAGAGATCATGCTCACCCCGGAAGAAGACGCCGCGCTGAAGAAGAGCGCCGCCGCCGTCAAGGAGCTTTGCGACGTGATTGGCGTCTAGGTCGTCTCTCTGCAAATCCCTCCTGCCCGCACCCCCCAAGGGCCATTCCGTTTAACGGAATGGCCCTTGCCTTTGATGCTCCATCAAACGGTGGAGACTGTCGCCCATCCATTGGGCGAAGACACTGAGACACCCGGACCCTAGACTTTCTGGTGACCGAACACGCGGCAATCCGTGTGCCTTTTGCACTCCACAACCTCACGGCAACGCGCTCACGATGCCCGGCCGGGCACACAGAGTATGTTCCCGGCCAAGGGCTCCCGCAATTCTCCGCGGGCCTTTCAATATGCAGTACTTCTTTGAAGGAGAGCCATGATTCGAAAAGCATTGTTTGTGTTTATCTGTCTTGCAGTTGCCGCGGTTACAGTCCACGGTCAAAGCAATTACGCGGTGATGCGCGGCTCGATTCTGGACCCGCAGCATCGTCCCATTGCCGGCGCGCGCATCCACATAACCGCAAGCGGGACGGGTGCGGAACGCGAAGTCGCTTCCAGCTCCACAGGATTCTATGAGATAGCGGGCCTCCAGCCGGGAGCGTACACGCTGGCTGTCGATAACCCTGGATTCCAGCAAGCCACGCAGTCCATTAGCCTGGAAGTGGGTGAGCAAGCCACTCTCGACCTGCAGTTGCGCCTCGGTTCCGATACCCAATCCGTTACAGTCCAGGCTTCGAACGAGTTGCTCAAAACCGAGGATGCCAGCGTGGGCGAGGTAGTGGACGAACGGTCGGTGGATTCCCTGCCGCTGAATGGCCGCATGTTGATCGACCTGGTACTGACCGTGCCCGGCGCGCACATCAGCCACGGCGCCTCGGTCGGAGACATGAGTTCTCTTTATTGGCGGCCGGGCGAGCGTTCGGCTGTGAGCATCGGCGGAAGCCGCCCCAACGCAAATTATTTTCTGCTCGATGGAGCCACCAACACCGATCCGACTTTCAGCACCCAGAATCTCAGCCCCTCGCCAGACGCGGTGCAGGAGTTCCAGGTCCAGACCGGTAGTTATTCTGCGGAGATGGGCGGAGCCGGCGGCGGCCAGATCAATATCGTCACCCGCTCCGGGTCCAGCCGCTTCCATGGCACAGCCTACGAGTTTCTGCGCAACGGCGACATGGACGCCCACTCCTTCAACCAGATGGGCGGTTCCAATTTCCTGGTGCAGAATAACTTTGGCGCGTCCCTCGGCGGACCGGTGAAGCACACTGGCAAGACTTTCTTCTTTTTGAACTATGAAGCCTTGCGGCACGTTGAGCTTGACGCCATGGTGGACACGGTGCCCACCGCGACCGAAGCATCAGGCGACTTCAGCCAGAGCGGCGTGGACATCTATGACCCTGCCAGCACCGAGCCGAATCCCAACTACAATCCCAATTTGCCGGTGAGCAAGTCAAATGCGCAAAATATACGCCAGCAGTTTGTTTACCAGGGCGTGAAGAATGTGATTCCGCCAGGAGAACTGACGCAGGCGGCCTCCATCATGTTGAACAAGTACACGCCCCTGCCCAACACCATGAATATGGGCGGCGCGACGATGATGGGCCAGCCCACGGTGATCGGCGCGGGCAACGACGCCAACAATTATTTGGACACGCGCAAGGAACACATGACCGACGACCAGGGGACGGTCCGCGCGGATCACAGCTTTGCGAACGGTGACACAGCCTTCATACGCTACTCCGCCGGCAGCGAGTACGGCTTTATGCCGGAAGGCCTGCCGGGCTTCGGCCTGTATCACGACAATCTCTCGCAGCAGGGAATGGGCGCCTGGAATCGCGTCATCTCGACACACATGGTCAACATGGCGACTGTGGCCATTTCGCGCCTGGGGATGTCCCACACCACCGAGAGCGCAGACAAGAACGACATCGTCGACGAACTGGGCATTACCGGAACCGGCTTCGGCGGTCCCAAGGCCTGGGGCGCACCGTACTTCAATGTGCAGGGTTATTCGCCGCTGGGCGACAACTACCTTGCCACGCCGATGAAAGCGTGGGACACCGTCATCGAGGGCCGTGACTCACTCAGTTGGCAGATCGGGCGCCACAGCACCAAGTTCGGCGGCGCCTATCAGAAGTTCATCTGGCCGATGTGGGGCTTCTTCCAGAATCGCGGCTACTACCAATACACCAACGGCTACACCACCGAATACGCTCTCAACGACGGCAAGACCGGATCAGCTCTGGCCAGCTTCCTGCTGGGCCTGCCCGCGGCGCGCCAGGGTCAGGCCGGCATTCCGCAGATGAACCTCCATCAATGGTATGCAAACGGGTTTGCGCAGGATGCCTGGCGGCTGACACCTGTTACCACGCTTACCTATGGTCTCCGCTACGAGTTCATGAGCCCGCTCATCGATGTCGACTACACAAACAGCAACCTGGACCTCTCGAGCGGAACTCCCCAGGTCTTCATCGGCGGGCAGAACGGCTATCCGCGCGGCCTGATGTATGCCAATCACACCAACTTCGCGCCCCGGCTGGGTTTGGCGCAGAACTTCCCCAGGCTCGGCGTGGTGGCGCATGTAGCCTACGGAATTTTCTACACTCCGGTCGACATGAATACCTGGTGCAATCAGCGCCACAACGTACCGTATGTCTTTCCGGAAACCGCGCAGAGCGACCCCTACATTGACACCATCAAAACACTGAACTTCCCCACTCCCGTCCTGGGCACAACCGCGGTCAGCTTCACAGCCCTCCAGTTGCACGCTCCGGCGCAATACGTCCAGCAATGGAGCACCTCGCTCGAAAAGCAGGTGGGCACTGAGACCACCATCGAGGTTGGTTACCTGGGCGCGGGCGGCTTCCACTTGCAGCGCTCTCACCTGATCAACAACGCCCAGCCCGGGCCCGGACTCATTCAGCCGCGGCGTCCGTTTCCAAAAATCAGCTTTGTCGACAAAACGGTCTTTCCCGCCGCTGTGGCCAGCACCATGACCAGTTCCACGTTTCCGGTGAGCACCATCAACCTGCTGGAGAACACGTCGCAAAGCTGGTATGACGCGGGTTATGTAAACGTGCGCCGCCGCTCGAGCAACCACCTCAGCTTCCTGGCCAACTACACCTTTGCCAAGGCGCTTGAGAATGCGCCGGATTTCCGTTCGCCGATGTTTGAAGCAGCCACTCCGCAAAACAACGATGACCTGAATGCGGAAAAAGGACCCGGCTGCGACATCCGGCATCGCTTTGCTCTGAGCGCGGTTTATAACTCGGCTTCTCTCGGACCCAACCGGCTAACCCGTAGCCTGACACGCGATTGGCGCGGATCCATTGAATATCAGGTCCAATCCGGTTTTCCCATGACCATGTCCGTCTTTGGCGATACGGCCAACGCCGGAACCGTGGTGGGCGAGAATCCGATCCGCGCGAATTCCACCAGCGAGAAGATTTTCGCCTCGGGCACGCGGAACTCGACCACATGGTTCAACCCTGGAGCTTTCGTGGCGCCGCCCGCCTACACCTACGGCAACGTCGGCCGGAACTCGGTCTATGGCCCCGGCTTGCAGACCATGGACCTGGGACTTGTGCGCAGTTTCAGCCTGGCAGAAAAGGCCAGATTCGAGGCGCGCGCCGAGTTCTTCAACGCGCTGAACCACACCAACCTCGGAACGCCAAACCGCTTTGTGAATACGTCCAGCTTCGGCAGCATCACCGAGGTCGCAACGCCAGGACGTGAGATCCAGGTGAGCGCGCGCATGAGCTTCTAGGGAATTAAACAGCACGGTACTTCAACGAAGGGCGACGAGCTTCAATCTCGTCGCCCTTCGTTGTTTGCGTTGCGTCCTTTGGAACGAAAAACATGAAGCGGCCTACTGTTGCACGAATTCAACCACCTTGGGTCCGATCTGACCGGCGCATTGCCCCGGCGCCAGATGTCCGCAGCCGGGAAACACTTCCAGCTGCGACTGTAGAACCAGGCGATGCATCGTTTCGCCCTCGCTGAGCGGCAGAATCCGGTCCTCTGCGCCCCACACGATCAGCACCGGCATCTTGAGCCCCGGAAGCAACTTGTCGGTCGCGTCCCTGCCCGCAAGCATGGTGTTCAGCGCGCGGTGAATCACCCAGGCATTCTTTGCCGAAAGCCGCAGAATGTCCCGCGCGATGAACGCCGGAACCTTGGGCGGAACCGGCATCAGCAACGCATCCAGTTGATCCAGCTCTGCCGGCGTGGTGGGCGTGAACAGCTGCACGTCCCACGTGGGCACGACGTAAAGCCCGGCCGCATCGAAGAGCATTAGGCTGCGCACCCGCTCGGGATGCCGTGCGGCAATGTGTTGCACAATGGCTCCGCCCATTGACCAGCCGCCCAGGTCCACCTGCTTCAATCCCAGCGCATCCAGAAACCCCACCACGGCCTCTGCCTCATCGGAAATCGAATAGGAAAAGTCCGCTGGCTGCTCGCTGCGCCCATAGCCGGGCAGATCGGGCAGATAAACACGGAATCCAGCCCTCACCAGGTAGGGCGCCAGGTTGCGCCAGTCCTCGGAGCGCCCGCCCAGCCCATGCACCAGCACCACCGGCGGCCCGCCCGCCGGTCCCTCCGCATAGTAATGAACGTGATGCCCCGCAACCCTGACCCCGCGGCTCTCCGCGCCCGAACGGCATTGCTGCAAATACATCGCGGCGTTGAAATAGCTGACCGGCCGCTTCCAGAATCCAACCCCGGCAGCCACGGCCAGTACGACGAGCACGGCAACAGCTCTCTTGATCGCTTTCATCGGTCCTCTTGCACTCTCTCGCGCAACGCTTGCGCCTTTTGCCAGCCAGCCTCGATCACCCGAACGGTTACCGGGTCCAGCAGCAGCGCGCTGTGGCTGTTCCACTCCGCCCGCTCCACCCAGCGCACGGCATCGGCATCGTCGGCGGCCTGCAGCGTGCCGCCCGCCACGCGGCACAGGTAGTCGGCAATCACATAGTGATAACGGACCCGCTCCCCCTCCCGATAAATCCGGTCCAACAGTTCGACCAGGCCAACTGGCTCGACCGTCAGTCCGGTCTCTTCCCTCACTTCGCGGATCACGGCCTCGGTCAGTGACTCACCCAACTCGACCAGCCCTCCAGGCAGCGACCAATGCCCCTTCATCGGCTCGTTTCCGCGCCGCACCAGCAGCACCCGCCCCGCCTCAACCACCACCGCGCCCACGCCCACCAGCGGCGCTCGAGGAAACTCTCTCTCCATGATTCTCCGTTCTCTGCAACGCATTCTACGATAGATAGCCTGCCGCCGATCCAGCCAGCCGGGAATCGAGAGGCCGCGTCCTTTTCTCCCGGCGTATCATCGAATCGAAAGAGGGGATCAACATGCCGGAATTCACACTTCATATCGATGGAATGCACTGCGGCTCCTGCGTTCGCCGCGTCACGCAAGTATTGACCTCGACCGAAGGCGTCCAGGTTGAGGAGGTGCGCATTGGGGCAGCGCGTCTCACCGCCGCAACCGATCCCGCGCCCATCGATCTGGCCATTGCGGCCCTGGCCAAGGCCGGCTACACCGCGCACGTGGAAGCCTAAGACCACCGATGGCCGCACTCGCAGCAACCGAATCTCTCACTCTGCCCGTTCTCGGCATGACCTGCGCCTCCTGCCAGCATCATGTAGAGGCGGCTCTGCGTGCAACGGCCGGGGTTGAATCGGCGCACGTGGACTTGATGGCCCATCGCGCCAGCGTGGTCTTCGATCCGCTGTTGGCCGCGCCCGAGCAACTGGTCGAGGCCATTCGCGGCGCGGGCTACGACGCCGTACTTCCCCGCCCCGGCGACACCGGTTCCGAGCCTTCCTCCGACGCGCTTTCCCGCCAGGCCGGAGCGAAAGCCTGGACCGCACTGGGCTCAGGGGCTGCGGCCATGCTGCTGGCCATGCCCCTCAACATGTCCCCTAACCAGGAGATGGGCAGGCTCGACCACGCTTTGATGCGTGTGTTGCCTTGGCTCTATGAGCTTCCGGCAGACGCCTTGCGCTGGTTTCTGCTCGTCCTCACCGCTCTAGTCATGGTCTGGGCCGGGCGTGGCATCTATCTGAGCTCCTTCCGCGGCCTGCGCCATGGAACAACCAACATGAATACGCTGGTCAGCCTGGGAACCGGCGTGGCCTTTGCCTATTCCGCATTCTCCACCCTCCAGCCCGCTGCCGGCCGCCCAGTCTACTTCGACGCGGTTCTCCTGATTCTCGGCTTCCTTTTGTTGGGAAAAAGCCTGGAAGCCCGTGCCAAACGCCGCGCCTTGGCCGCGCTCGATTCCCTTTCCCGGCTCAAGCCTTCCACCGCCCGCCGCATCCTTGACGGCGTTCAGACCATCGTCCCGCTCGAAGAAATCCAGCCAGGCGACAGCGTCTTGGTCCTGCCCGGAGAACGCTTCCCGGTGGACGCAACTATTCTGGAAGGCCGCACCAGCGTGGACGAGTCCATGCTGACCGGCGAATCCACGCCTCTCCCCCGCGAACCCGGCGGCCGCGTTCTGGCCGGCTCTCTCAACTACGACGGCGCGGTCACCTGCCGTGCGGAGTCCCTGGGCGAGGCCACCATGCTGGCGCAGATTACCCGCATGGTCGAACAGGCGCAGGGCTCCCGCGCGCCCATGGAGCGCCTGGCCGACCGCGCCAGTTCCATCTTTGTTCCCGTCGTGCTGGCTTTGGCCGCGCTCACCTTTCTGATCTGGCTCTTCGCTACTCACTCGCCGCAGTTGGCCCTGGCCTCCACCGTTGCCGTCTTGGTCATCGCCTGTCCCTGCGCCATGGGACTCGCCGTACCCGCAGCCCTCACCGTCGCCGTCGGGCGCGGCGCACAGCTTGGCGTTCTCTTCAAGGGCGGCGAAGCGCTGGAGCGCTTGGCCCATCTGGACGCCATCGTCCTCGACAAGACCGGAACCCTCACCGTGGGGCGACCTGTGCTCGAAGCCCTTCATCCGTTAGGGAACCATACCGACAGCGATTTGCTGCGATTGGCAGCAGCCGCAGAAGAGCGCTCGAACCATCCGCTCGCTCACGCCATCGTCGATGCCGCCCAGGCGCGCAGTCTCGTTTGGGCGCCGGCCGAAGAGGTGCAGGTTCTTCCCGGCCGCGGTCTAAACGCCAAGGTGGAAGAGCGCGATTGCCTGCTGGGCAATGAAGCGCTCTTCGGAGAGTTTTCCATCCCGCTGCCGGATGGAATTGCGCCGCCGGAGCCCGGCGTCACCCGCCTGTGGATGGCGCTCGACAGCGTCCCCGCCGGCTATTTCGACGCCCGCGACGCCCTGCGTCCCGATGCGGCCCAAGCCATTCAAGCACTTCACGATGCAGGTCTTCGTGTCCTCATGCTCACCGGCGATTCGGCCGCGGCCGCCGCGCCCATTGCACGCCAGGCGGGAATCACCGAGGTAGAAGCCGGCTTGGACCCCGCAGGAAAACTGGCCCGCATCCGTGCTTTGCAAAAGGACGGTTTGCGCGTGGCCATGGCCGGCGACGGCATCAACGACGCCGCCGCACTGGCCCAGGCCGATGCGGGAATCGCCATGGGCTCCGGCGCCGACCTGGCCCAGGAGGCCGGCGACGTGCTTCTCTTGCGCGCACAGCCTTCCGCCATCCCCGCCGCGCTCGGCCTGGCCCGCTCCACCCTGCGCGTCATGCGCCAGAACCTCATCTGGGCCGTAGGTTACAACTTGCTCGGCATTCCTCTGGCGGCAGGCGCTCTCTATCCGCGCTTCCACATCCTTCTCAGCCCCTGGGTGGCCGCAGCCGCCATGGCTTTCAGCTCTGTCAGCGTCCTGGCCAACAGCCTTCGCCTGCGCCGCTGGTCAAAATAGTGCTCAGTGCAAAGCCAGAGTCGATGGATTCCGCAAGCAAGGCGTTCGAAGTCGACGCAACCACCAGGGACCTGAACTAGGTTTCTGGCCGCTTGAATTTGTACCAATGCGTGCTTTCCCAGGTCTCAATTTTGAGACCTGGGAAAGCACGAACTCAAGGCACATCATCACGCGGTCAGAGAACTAGCAAGATCTGAAACCGGAAAACAGACGGTCAGAATTTGTAATCTCCCATCCTTTGCAAAAGACGCGAAAGGATGGGGCACCCATTTCAGCGGTTGGGAAAGGTGAGCGACCCGCTTAGTTTGGCGAAGGCATCTCGGCATGATCGATGACGATTGCATCCATCGGGGCTTTCACGGATTCGAGTTTCAGCCCGAGTTGCTTCTGCAATGCCTCAAAGAGTGTCGGCGCTGGGATGGACGCGGAGGGAACCGCCTCGCCGCTGTCCACTGACGCAGCCGAGTGGTCCTCCGGCGTCCAGGAGAGCTTGATGTCATATAAGTCGCTAAGTCCGGTCTTGTCTACCACGACGCGGTCGACCATCCAATTAAGCAAATCTGCCAGGTTTTTTGCCGTGACCGCCCTGCAGGTGATGTCTCCAAGCCCCGCTGACATCAAAGCATCCTGCTTCCCGTCCGGACCTATTGGTGCTGTACTGGGCTTCAGCTTCGATCCGTTCTTTGCAACCACAAGTTGATAGACGGGAATTTCTTTGGTGCCCTGGTGCACTCTGAGTTGGAACCGGTCGGCCAGCACCGCCTGTAACATCAACTGGTACTGCTTTTGCTGCTGTCTCTTCGGGAGCTTCTCCAGCGCTGCGGTGGTCTCGGCGTCCGTCTTTGCCACTACGTCGAATCGATCCGTGTCAGTCCAGCTAGGTCCTCCGGAAACTTGCAGCACCCTAATCCCATAGGCGTTCGCCACCAATTCCTTCAGCGTGTTTGGAAAGCTGCGAAAGACTCCGTCTTCCGAATGTCCGCCGCCAGCTCCAAGGTAAGTACCCGGATTCGACATTGTCACGGCTACATGGGCATCGCCGAGTCCAGGCAGTTTATGCGGATTCGGCTTAATGGTCACGACTTCATAGACGCCGATCGGAGTGTTCGAATCGGCGCCCGCATTCGTGTCCGCGGCTGCGCTCACTTTGGCAACGGGGGCGTTCGGAACAGCCACGTGGTCCTGTTCTGCAACTTTCACCGGCGCCTGGGTTTGGATTTGTGCGGCGTGTACCAATCCGAAGGTAGCCGGCACCGCGATGGCTATAGTGGCTACCGCGACCATCAACAGCTTTCTCGTAAAGTCCAATTGATCTCCTCCGCGCATCGTCATGATGCGAACAATTCGCTTTTTGAGGTTTGAGCCGGTAACTCCCGAAACGCAAGCCAGAGGCGACTCAACGTAAAACTTGCACACGTTCAGGATGCCTTCGGCATAGACCTCGGCCTCGCCGCCCGATTGCAGCACCGCCTCGTCACAGGCATGTTCCCGCTCTTCGATCAGCCGCGCCCTGATCCACCAGACCAGAGGATGAAACCAGAACAGAACCTCGACCACCATGTGCAGGGAAAAAGTCAGGTTGTCGCGCCTTCGGACATGGCACATCTCGTGCGCAACGATCGCCTGCAACTGAGCCTCCGTCAGACGATCCAGAATTCTCTCCGGCAGCAGCAGCACTGGACGAACGATTCCGAAAATCCCTGGCTCCAGCAGCGACGCGGAGACAAGCACAGGCACATCCGCGGCGAATATCTGCGGCGATGCGGCCCGCGCAGCGGCACGAATGTGGAGCCATTTACGCCCCCAGGAGAATGCCACCATCAACGAACCCAACACCCAGAGCGCAACAAGCAGAAGCGGCCACAGGCTCGCACGATGCGCGGCCGCCGCAGGCATCGCGGCAATGGAGTAGGTCTCCGGATAGGGTTGCGTAATCTGCTCCATCACCGCTGCCAGGACGGGCTTTTGGACTGGCGTCGTCATCGCGGAGCGAAGCCATTCTCCGCCCGCGATGAATAGCGAAAACGGAAACAGAAACTTCAGCGACGCGATCATCCACACCCGATAGCGCGTTCGCGCATGATTCTTTTTGAGCGCCACCGTCAGAAGCCATGCAGCCAGAGTTACAACCGTCGACTGCCACAGATGATTGACCAGCGATGCCGTCCACGCATCGTTCCAGAAGGACGGGATTGTCATAGCTTTTTCTCCTTGCCAGACAGCTTCTTGATGGCCTTCTCCGCTTCCTTAATATCTTCAATCGTGAGCTTTCCCGACTCGATGAGCTGCGCCATCACGGGCTGTGAGCGCCCTCCGAAGATGGCCAACAGATCGTCAATAAGCCTGCGCTGCGCCGCATCGCGCGTGATGGAAGCCGCGAAGACATGGAAGTTTCCAACCTTCCTGACGCGGCGGAGGATCTTCTTGCCTTCCATGCGATACATGGTCGTCTGGATCGTGGTGTAGGCCGGACGTTCGTCTTCTGGAAAGGATTCCTGAACATCACGGATGGAACATTCGCCCCGCGTCCAAAATGTGTCCATGATGCGAAGTTCGAGCTTGGTCAATCTTGGTGCAGCCATCGTTATTCGCCGCTCCCGGAGGCGCTACTACTACGCAAGTAGTAGACACTACCACAGCGGTATGCGGGCTTCAAGAGAAAAAGAAAGGAAAGTAGATAAAGGTTCCATCCACGAAAGATTGAGCATGGGAGTCGCGAGGATGTCGGCGCTCGTAAACTTTAAAAAATCCGTTTCTTGACAAAACGTGCCTGAATTCATTCTTAGGCCCAATGGAATCAACGCGACGGTTGGCGGAAAGCTGAGGATGATCGGCAGTTTTACCTCAATTCTGGCCTTTCCCGCGAGAAAATCGGGAGGTCCTTCCATCCTCAAGGCCTCCTTCCAAAGAGAAAAAGGAAATCGCGAAGCTTGCAGGGCCGCTGAGATCTGGGAGACCAATAAGCAGGATGCTTTCTATGGACCTTGCTCAAAAGATGGACGCAGTTCCAGGATCACTCGCCCTTCGCGAGCGAGCTCTTGCTGTACTCAGCGGCACGAACCGCACCGGCACGGTAAACTAGCTTAAGAGCCTGCCCGTGCGCATTTTAACCCGCTACATTCTCGGTGAGATTCTCTCCCACACGCTCATAGGCTGCGCGCTCTTCACCTTTATTCTCTTCATGCCCAACTTGCCCCAGATTCTCGAGGCAGTGGTCCGCAACAGCTCCAGCTTCACCAACGTGATGGAGATCTTCCTCTTCATGTTGCCCAACACCTTCAAGGTGACCATTCCCATGGCGGTGTTGGTGGGTGTGCTGCTCGGCCTCAGCCGCCTGGCTTCCGACAGCGAAATCATCGCCATGCGCGCCTCCGGCCTGGGCATCGGCTACTTTGTACGCGTCGCCTCCATCGTGGCAATTGCCGGCACACTGCTGGGGCTGGTCAACTCCCTCTATGTGGCTCCTCGCGCCAACCAGGCCATTCTGGAAATGCAGCAGGCTTTGGAAACCTCGCAGGCCTCCTACCAGATCCAGCCCCGCGTCTTCTACGAAGACTTCAAGAATTTTGTCCTTTACGTGCAGGATGTGCGCGCCGGCGCGGGTGCGGCCAACTGGCGCCAGGTCTTCATGGCCGACGTTTCAGATCCCGTCAATCCCATCATCACCACCGCGGCCTCCGCCACCGTGGCCAACGACTCCACGCAGGAACTGCTCATGCGGCTGCGCAACGGATCGCGCCATGAGACCGTGGCCGGCCAGTCGCAGCAGTACAACATCTCCACCTTTGCCAGTACCGATCTGCCTTTGACCTTGAGCCCGCAAAGCACCATCCACCTGGGGCGCGTGGACACCGTCATCTATGCCTTGCCGATGGACGAATTGCTTCGACGCACCCACGGGCCCGACTCCAAGCGCTTCCTCATCGAGCTGAACAACCGCTTCTCCTACCCGGCAGCCTGCCTGGTGCTGATGCTGGTGGGCGTTCCGCTGGGTGTGGCATCGCGGCGGGGTGGCAAAAGCTCCGGCTTCGTCTTCACCATCCTGCTCGTCTTCTTCTATTACTTTCTTTCCTCCACAGGCATCGCCTTGGGCCGGCAGAACAAACTGCCCGCCTTCCTGGCCGTGTGGTCGGCCAACCTGCTCTTCGCAGCTGCAGGCAGCTTTCTTCTTTGGCAGATGGCCTCTGGCGGACGGATTCTGAGCACAATCACCGGTTGGGCCTCACGCTCCTACAAGCCCGCCGCCTCGCTCAAGCCGAATGGCTCTCCCCTCAGCGGATTCCTGAGCCGCTTTCAGCAACGTCCCCAGCGCTCCGCCTCACGCAGCGTCTTCCCCCGCATTCTCGACGAGTACGTGGTGCGCGAGTTCCTGAACACTTTCTTGCTGGTTCTGACCGGCTTTGTCATGCTCATGCTGGTCTTCACCTTCTTCGAACTGGTGGGCGACATCCTGCGCAACCACATCCCGCTCTCCACGGTAGGCGCCTATCTTGTCAACCTCACGCCCTCCATGCTCTACCAGATTGCGCCGCTCGCCGTGCTGATCGCCGTGCTGGTCACCTTCGGGGTGCTCAACCGCAACTCCGAACTGATCGCCATGAAGGCCACCGGCATCAGCCTTTACCGGCTGGTGATTCCCATCGTCTCGATTGCGGCCATCCTGGCCGTGAGCCTCTTCCTCTTCGACGAGTACTACCTGCCCCAGGCCAACCGCCGCCAGGAAGCTCTGCGCAATGTCATCAAGGGACGCCCGCCGCAGACCTTCCTCCACCCCGAGCAGAAATGGATCTTCGGCCAGCCTCACCCCGGCGAGCCCGGCCGCATCTTCTACTACCAGTTCTTCGATCCGGACCGCAACGAATTCGCCAATCTCTCCGTCTTCGAGTTCGATCCCTCCACCTTCGCGCTCTCGCGCCGCATCTTTGCCGCGCGCGTCTATTGGGATGCGGACGCCGGAACTTGGCGCTTCCAGAACGGCTGGCAGCGCGACATCGAAGGCGCCAACGTGACCGAAGGCGCCTACCGTGAGTTCAAGCAAACATCCTTCTCCGAGATTCACGAGGAACCCGGCTACTTCATCAAGGAAAACAAGCAATCGCAAGAGATGAACTTCGGCCAATTGAACCGCTACATCTCCGACCTGCGCCAGAGCGGATTCGACACCATGCGTCTGCGCGTCGCTCTCTGGCACAAGCTCGCCTATCCTCTGGTGGCCATCGTCATGGCCGTACTGGCCATTCCCTTCGCGCTCTCCATGGGACGGCGCGGCTCGCTCACCGGCATTGCCGTCGCCATCGCCGTGGCCCTCGCCTACTGGGTGGTCGATGGCCTCTTCGGCGCCATGGGGACGGTGAACTATTTGCCCGCCGCCCTGGCCGCATGGTCCTCGGATGTTCTGTTTGGACTGGTGGGCGGCTACCTGCTGCTGCGAACGCCCACCTAAACCAGCCTGAAACAGCATCTGTGCCCGCGCCCACCGTACAATAAAGTCATGTTTCGCGCTCTCGCCCCGCTCTTCTCATACATGCGCCGCTACCGCTGGGGATACCTGTGGGGCACCCTCTCCTGCGTGGCCACCAATACCACCTGGGTGCTCTTTCCCTGGGTCCTGGGAATGGCCATCGACGCCCTGCGGAAAAATGAGGCCACGCACGCACGAATTCTGTTCTTCGCCGGCCTGCTGATCGCCATCTCGCTGGTCAAGGGCGTCTTTCTCTACTCCCAGCGCTGGATTCTGATCGGCATCTCGCGGGAGATCGAATTCGACCTCCGCAACGACCTCTTCCGCAAGCTGGAAAGCCAGGACTCGGGCTTCTATCAGCGTTACCGCACCGGCGACATCATGGCCCGCCTCACCAACGACCTGAACGCCGTGCGCAATATGCTCGGCCCAGCTCTGATGTACAGCGCCAACACCGTCTTCTTCACCGTGGGGGCTCTTTTCTTCCTGCTCCACATCAGCCCCTGGCTTACCCTGGTCGCCTGGGCGCCCATGCCTCTGGCCAGCATCCTGGTGCAGTACTTCGGCAGCCGGATTCACGACCGTTTCGAGCGCATCCAGGCCAGCTTCTCCGAAATCTCCTCGCAGGCCCAGGAAAACTACTCCGGCGCCCGGCTGGTGCGGGCCTTTGCCCGCGAAGAGTCGCAAATCGGCCTCTTCGAGCGCCTCAACTGCCAGTACATCGCCCGCTCCCTGCGCCTGGTCCAATTGATGGGAATGCTCTGGCCGTCGCTCGAGTTCATTCTCGGCATCTCCATGGTCATCACCCTGCTCGTAGGCGGCCACATGGTACTCTCCCATGGCATCTCGGTGGGCCAGTTCGTCGAGTTCAACACCTACATGATTCTGCTCACCTGGCCGATTATCGCCATCGGCTGGGTGGTGAACCTCTTCCAGCGTGGCACGGCCTCGGTCCAGCGCATCGACGAGATCCTGCGCTCGGAGCCGGCCATCGACGACTCCGCCGCCGATTCTTCCATTCCCGCAGACACCGTCTTCGCCGGCGAAATCGAGTTTCGCAACCTAAGTTTTGCGTATGGCGATACCCCGGTGCTCGACAACATTTCGTTGACCATTCCCGCCGGTTCCAGCCTGGCCATCGTCGGACCCACCGGCTCGGGAAAAACCACCCTGGTCAATCTCATCTCCCGGCTCTTCGAAGCGCCTGAAGGCTCCCTCTTGATCGACGGCCGCAAAGTGCGCGACTATCCCCTGGCCCTGCTGCGGCACAACATCGGCATGGTTCCCCAGGAAACCTTTCTCTTCAGCTCAACCATCCGCGAGAACCTCACCTTTGGCGCGCCCCAATCTTCAGAGGAGGAGATGCTGGCCGCCGCCGAGGCTGCCCACATCCGCCAGGAGTTCGAGGAGTTTCCGCAGGGCTTTGAAACCGTGGTGGGCGAGCGTGGCGTCACGCTTTCCGGCGGCCAGAAGCAGCGCGCGGCCATCGCCCGCGCCTTGTTGCGGAGGCCCGCCATCCTCATCCTCGACGACGCACTGGCCAGCGTGGACACCTACACCGAAGAGCGCATTCTGGGTGGCCTGCGGAACTACACCTCCGCTGCAACCACCATCCTCATCTCGCACCGCGTCTCGACCGTGCGCAATGCCGACCAGATCGCCGTCCTCGACCACGGCAGAATCGTCGAACTCGGCCGCCACGAGGAATTGCTCGCTCTCGATGGCTATTACGCCAGCCTCTACGGGAAGCAGCAACTTGAAGAAGAGCTCACCGTGGCCGGATAATTCCGGCTCTCGCTGATCTCTGATGTGTGCGCCCCTCACTCGCAGCAATCAACAGAAACGATCACTCGGAAGGTTGACCTTTCAGGCCGTCCAATGCGCGGTGGCGGCGGCATCCCTCTCTGGACTGCCGGCTCTGTTCGGCAGATGCACAGTCGCCGGCGTGGCTTCGCTGGAAGAGTCTGCCGCAGGTACGCCTTCGCCCCTTGCCACCTGACGCCAGGCGTCGCGCACATTGCGCACACACTCGATCGCGTGCTCGAACTTCTGCTGCGAAGCGGACTGCGAGGCCTGCAGGATCTGCGCGAAAATCGAAGCGTAGAACTCGCTCAGCGCCTGCGCCGGCCGCCCGCCCACATCCATGCGCAGCCGCGCCTGCAGGTGAATGATGATGTCCAGAGCCCGTTTGACTGCAATGCGCCGCCCCGTGGCGTCGCCGCGCTCGACGGCCGTCGAGGCCGCATAAAGAAAGCGGAGAATACCATCGTAAAGCGCCACCACCAGTTCAACGGCCGAAGCGCCTTCCAGCGCATGCTCCTGATACATTCCCATTGACGTACGACTCCTTAGCCATTCGAGGTCTGGTTATAGCCCGTGATTGCCGAGTAAAGCTCGTTCACGCCCTGCAACTCCGAGGGCAGTTGCTGCATGATCTCGTTGGCGCTGGTCAGCTCCGCCGTCAGGCTCTTCTGCTGCGCCGAGATCATGAGGTCTTCCTTCGAGATATCTGCATTCAGGTTGGATTCCGAACTGCTGTTGGCGTTCTGCGCCAGCTTCAGAATGCCCGTGGATGAACTCGTGCCGGAACTCGTCAGCATGTTGGAGAAGGTCTGCCCCCAACTGTCTGCATTCTGAAAGAAACCCACCACGCCGTTGTAGTCGGTGTTCAAGAGCGAATCCAGCGAGCTCGCATCGAGGGTCAACGATCCGTCATTGTTCACGCTGATGCTCAGGCTGGTCAGACTGTTGATGTCCGACCCGCCATTGTTATAACTGATCGCTTTGCTCGTCGTGTCGTCGTTGATTGACGAGGTCACCGTCAACGCCCCGGTCGAACCCGAAAGGTTCGACACCAGCACCAGCCGCGATCCGCTGCTGTCCGTCACCACGTTGGCGGTCACCCCGATGCTGGCCGAATTGATCGCCGAGGCCAGCCCCCCCAGCGTGTTGTCCGAGGTCGGCACAGTAATGTTCTGCGCCTGGCCGCCGCCTACCGTGATCGAGATGGAGCCGGAAAGCTCGTCGCTCGAATTCGTGATCGAATCCAGATAGCCGTTCGGATTCTGCGTATTCAGCCCGCCCAGCAACTGCTGCTGCAGAAGCGAAAGCGTGGGAGAACCGAAGAGCGGCTCGTTATTGCCCGAACTGTCTTTGCCCTCCTGGGCGTTGATGCCGCTGATCAGTGCGTTATAGTCCGAAACCATTGTGGCCACCGTGCTCTCGACCCCGGAGTTGTCGTTGGCAATCACCACCTGAACCTGCTCCAGGCTGCTGTCCGATTCCGTGGCGCTCGGCGCCAGAAGCTGGAAGGTCACGCCGGGAATCAGGTTGGCCACCGTATTCGAGGAGCTGGTCAGGCTCACCCCGTCCACCGTCAGTTGCGCATCCTTGCCCGCCACCGGAGAGGTATAGCTCAAAGAGGTGGTGCCGTCGGCGATCGAATTCGAGCTGACCGTGATGTCTCCGCCGGCCCCCGATGTTCCAGAAACCAGGCTCAACCGTGAGCCGGAGGAGTCGGTCAGCACGCTGGCGGTAATGCCCACCCCGGAAGAGTTGATCGCCGCGGCCAACCCGGCAAGCGTCTGGTTGGTCAGGTTGGCGACGTCGATGGTCTGCGCGGTGCCCGAGGCGCCCACCTGCAGGGTGATCGAGCCGGAAAGAGTGTCCGAGGCTTTGCTGATCTCGGTCAGATAGCCGCTCGAGGTTTGGGCCAGATTGGTCACGGTGACCGTATGCGTTCCCGCAATCGCCGACGAGGAGGCCGCGGTCAACTCCAGGACGCTGGTGTCGGAACTGGAGCCGGTCTTCTCCGCCAAAATCCCCTGGAAGTCGGTCAGCGAGCTCATGTCGTTGGAGAGGCTCGAGTAGAGCGTTCCCAGGCTGGAGATCGCCGTGTCCTGGCTTTCCAAGGTCGTCAATTGCGTCTTCCACGGCGTCTCTACATTCTGGAGATTGCCCACAATCTCGGCCACGGTCGAACTCACATCGAATCCGGTTCCGCTGGTCGGCGACCCGAAACTCAGCCCTACTGTGCCCATCGCACCCTCCCTGTCCGGTTCAAGCAGCCGGAGAACCGCAACAGGCCAAAGCGGATTGAAAAATACTCAGGATTGCCCCGCCTTGACGCAAAGAAGGGCGCCCTTTACGGACGCCCTTCTCTGGTTGGCGGCTGTGGGCCGGTTGAATCCACCCCAGCGACCAGAACCTGTCGCTGGGGATCCCGGTTTACATCACCCGGCGACGAAGACCTGTCGCTCGGGGTTTGGGTTACTGCAGCAGCTTGGTCACTTCCTGCTGCACACTGTTGGCCTGCGCCAGGGCGGAGATGCCGGTCTGGCTCAGAATCTCGTACTTGGACATGTTGGAGGTTGCCGACGCATAGTCGGTGGCCTGTACGGCGTTCTGCGCAGAAACCACGTTCTCCTGCTGCGTGGTAAGCACGGAGCTGACCGAGTTCAGCGTGTTGATCTGCGCGCCGACGTAGCCGTCCTGCGCCGCCACGTCGGTAATGGCCGAGTTCAGCGAGGTCAGTGTGGCCTGCGCTGCGGTTTGGGCAGCTGCGGTGGTCGCGCCGGTCAGACTCGTCTTGCTCAGGTCTATCTGGTTCGTGGCAGAGGCCGTGGGAGTGTAGGTAATCGTTGCGGGCGAAGTTCCCGCTACAGCATCAGTGAGTGACACCGCGCCGCCGGCGTCGCCCACGGTTGCGCTGGACAGGTTGGCGAAGTACAGGCTGTCTATTGACGCGCCCGTGCTCGTGGAATCTCCGGTGTAGATGTCCACGTTATTCCCCGTGAAGACTGTTTTCCCGTTGTAGGTGGTCGTCGAGCCGATGTTACTGATCTCGGACAGAATCGATTGGTATTCCTGGTTAGCCGCGTCCGTCTGGGAAGTGTTGAGGGTGCCGTTCGAGGCCTCGGTGGCCAGCGTCACGGCACGGTTAAGCAGGCTCGTCACTTGCGAGAGAGCGCCATCGGCCACTTGCAACAGGCCCACGCCCTCGGTAGCGTTGGTGGAGGACTGCGTCAAAGCAGCGGAATTGGCTGCAAGCCCATTGACCAGCGAAAGGCCGGCGGCATCGTCCGCGCCGGAGTTGATCTTCGATCCGGAAGACAACTGCTGCAGAGTCTTCGAGAGGCTGTTGTTGGTGTTGTTCAGATTGTTCTCCGCATACACTGCGGAGAGGTTGTTCAAGACACCCAGGGACATGGGGTTCTCCTTATTGGATGCGTTGATTTGCGGCCCTTTTCCGAAAGCGCTCCCATTTTTTGTCCAACCCTGGGTTGCTATTTCCGGATCGGCAGTCGCCGCATCTGCCCCCTTCTTCGGCGCGCCTCCCGGGGACTTTATGAGCCCTCCAAGAGTGTCCTGCCACGGACAATTCCGCCCTCCTCGCTCTAATCTTTGATTCTTTTGAGCCGCTCGCCGATGAACCCACTAAAGGAGTTCTACGGCCATGATTGAACTGACCCGGCTCAACGGCAACCCCATGGTGCTGAACAGTGATTTGATCAAGACCGCCGAGGCCTCTCCGGATACCATGCTCACCTTGATCAACGGAGAGAAGCTGATTGTGCGCGAGGAGTGCGGCGAGGTGGTGGACCGAGTCCTTGCCTACCGCGCGCGGTTGCTGGCCCAGGTGGCCAGGCGTCTCCCTTCCTTGGGCGACCTGCAGCAGGTTGCCGGCCTCACCAGTCTCGATGTTTCCGGCCCGCCGAACGCTGGGACGCCGCCCCGGCAGAATCCACAAGAGGGCCATTGAAGAATCTCTCCGCACGCATGCACATGATCTTCCCAGGAGCTTGTCATGGATAAAGCGAGTATTGGCGGAGTACTTCTGGCCGTCGTCGGGATTGTCGCCGGGCTGCTGTTGGAGGGCGGCAACCTGGGCCAGATCCTGCAACCAACGGCGGCGCTGATCGTCTTTGGCGGCACCATGGGAGCGGTGCTGCTGCAGTTTCCGCTGACCACGGTGGTTGCCGCATTCCGGCGCATGGCCCACGTCTTTGCCGCTCCGCGCAAGCACAACGACCAGCTCATCAAGTTACTGGTCGCCTTCGCCAACAAGGCCCGCCGCAACGGCGTTGTCTCGCTCGACGCCGATCTGCAGACCATCCAGGATCCGTTCCTCAAGCAATCGCTGATGCTGGCTGTCGACGGCACCGAGCCCGCCGAACTGCGCAAGATCATGCGCGTCAGCCTGGACTCCACCACCGACAGCGAAGAGCGGCTTCCCGCGGTCTTCGAGTCAGCTGGCGGCTTCTCGCCCACCATCGGCATCCTGGGCGCCGTGCTGGGATTGATCCAGGTGATGCAGCATCTGGACAACATTCAGGAAGTGGGCCGCGGCATCGCCGTCGCCTTTGTAGCCACCATTTACGGCGTCGGCGCGGCCAATCTCCTCTTCCTCCCCTTCGCCGGCAAGATGCGCATCCGCATTCACGACGACCAGCAGCGTCACGAGATGATGCTGGAGGGCGTCATCTCCATCCTGGAAGGCATGAACCCCCGCATGCTGGAGATCAAGCTCTCCGGCTTCCTGGAAAAGTCTAACCCTGAAAAGCCGGAGGTCGTGATATGAGCCGCCGCCTGCCCAGATCCCGCGTGAGTCAAGACCGCTGGCTGGTCTCCTACGCCGACTTCATTACCCTGCTCTTCGGCTTTTTTGTGGTGCTGTACGCCTTCGCCAAGGCCGATCAAAAAAAGCAGGTGCAGGTGTCGGAGGCCATCGACGTGGCCTTCCGCACCTTGGGGATCTTTCCCGATGCGAGCCGGCGTCCTTCGACCCTCTCCACAACCTCTTCGGGAACCGATCAAGCGGTCATTCCCATGAACATCGTGATGGGAGAGGATGTGCTCGCGCCCGCTCGGGTCAAGGAGGATCTCGAACAGGTGCGGCGCGAGTTGGAGCAGACGCTTTCCAACCAGGTCGCCCAGCACACCGTCTCCATCCAGATGGGGCGCGACGGGTTGGTGATCAGCCTGCGCGAAGCCGGCTTCTTCAACTCAGGGTCGGCCAGCCCGAGGCCGGAAACCCTGGCAACGCTCCGCCAGATTGCCTCTTCCCTGGGCCGCACTCCCTACGATCTGCGCGTCGAGGGCCACACCGATAACGTTCCCATCCATACGGAGGAATTCGACTCGAACTGGGAGCTCTCCTCGGCCCGCGCCACGCACATCGCGCGGCTGCTTCTAGACATGAAGGCCATGCCAGCGGAACGCATCTCGGCGGCCGGATATGCAGAGTTTCACCCTGTGGCCAGCAACGATACGGCTAATGGTCGCGCGGAAAACCGGCGCGTCGATCTGGTCGTGCTTCCACGCAGCAAGATCAACTTCGCCGCGCCTGCGCCGCCCCATTCTTCGGGCGGATGGCGGAAGATTACGGACGAATAAACGCTTTCTGCGCCATTGTTCGGTATCTTTCGAGCCGAACATTGGATTGGCCAAGCCCCTCCAACTGAACTCTCAAGACAAAACGACAGCCCCGCAGCAAACCTTGCCTGCGGGGCTGTCGTTTTGAGTGGTGGGCCGCAGCTTTTAGTGAAGGCCGGCAGCGTTTTCGGTTGGGCCGGGCTCGGTTCTGCCCAGCGTGTCGTGGAGCGGCTGCGCCGGAGTGACTCCCGGCTCTTCCTTCGCTACGGAGACGGCCAGAATGCGGATCTTGTCGTTTGCCGGCAGGGTCAGAGTCTTCGCGCCGGACGGCAAATCCATCGCGTAGGCGAAGAGATAGCTGTAGGCATACGGCTGGTTGAGGCCATCCGCAGTGTGGTGGTGCGAGGCGTACCAGGCCAGAGTGGCCGGCTTGACGTAACCGGAACGCAGGCCGAGGTAATCTTCCGGATAGTTCGGCGACCAGTTGGGCGTGCCGCGATCCGAAATATCCCAAGTGGCGTGATTGGCCGAGACGGCCCAATCCTTGCGGAGCGGAACCTGGTGAGCGGGAGTCCTGCCGTACGGCCCGCCGCCCATGGTGACCGAATCTGGCCTCGGTTTCCAGAGGCGCGTGTCCCATTGCCCGATGAAGCCGCCCCAATCCTGAACAGTCAGCTTGACCGCCTGTTTGCCCACCTGGAAGACGGCCGGCTGGTCGCCCTCGGCAGAGGCTGCGAGCACGTACACCTTGTTAAAGCCACCCGCGGGCAGATCGATGGCCTGTCCGTTGGGCACTACGGCATTGGGTTTGCCGCTGCCGGCAGGGGCCAGTTGGAAGTTGACGCCGTTGAAGTTCAACTGCGCAGGCAGCATCTCGGCCGGAAGCGCGTTGCCTTTGCTGTCGAATCCGCCGACCGATTTGGTATCGTCCTCGCTGGCGGCGGCAAGATCGTATTTGAGTGCAACCGGCTGAGAAGCAACCGCCGCGGTTTGGGCCGGGGGCACGCCAAGCGTCAAGGCAAAGGTACGCGGTTGATAGGGCGTAAAGGAAGTTTCAAGCGCTCCGTCCACCACCGTTGCCGAACCGACTGGAAGCTCCTGCCCGTTGACTTCGCGAGCTGAGGCGACCGGGCCGGCAAACTTCACATGCACCTTCGAGGCGGGCTTGCCGTCCATCTCGACCATGCGCACGATCACTTCGTCGCTCAGTTCGGCTTTTTTGAGAGCAAGAATGCGGACGCTGGACGAGTCGACGCCGGCCAGAGAAATGCTGCGGCCGAGGGTTCCCGTGTGCTTTTCGGTGGCAAAGGCCAGCAGCGGATCGCTCAGCCGGTAGCCCTGCCAGTCGGTTTTGCCTTCGCGCCAGTCGCCGGAGTGGCCGGCAATCCCGAAGAGAATCTCGTGATGTCCCCAGTCCTGGTTGTGCTGATCGGTGTATCCACCGGCCGGGCGCACCGTCGAACCCGGAGGGGGCGGCGGCGCACCGGGCGTGCGGAGCAGCGTCAGGCGCAGGGTGTGGTCGTCGCGCTTGTCCGAACCGTTCTTGACATCGGTCAGGATGGTGGAGCCGAAGGAGCCGCTCTGGTCGGTCAGATCGATCCAGTGATGGGAGGCCACTTCAAACTGCCGTTCCTGCGCGGTAGGCCGCTGAATGGTGCCGACCTCCCAGTTGTAGGTAGCCATCTGGTTGGTCGCCGAAAGCGGGAAAACAGCCTTGAGGTTTGCGCTCAGCGTCCGCCAGTCGATGGACTCGCCGAACTCGACCCGGTTGCCTGCATCGCCGGCCGCGAGACGAACGGTCTGCACGAACTTGGAGCCTTCTGTTTCGCGTGAAACTTCCACCGCGACCCGCACCGGGCCGTTCTCGACCACGCGAATCTTCGCGGGACCGCTTACGTAGGCGCGCGGCGCGGCCTGCTCCTGGTCGAAGTCCATATTCCAGGCCGGCCACTGCCGCGGGGAATCCTCGGAAATCGCCAGCCGGAAAGGCGCGGAGAGCAGTTCCTTGTTGAGGGACTTGTCGAAGATGCTGCTCACATCGCCATCGGCGTTCAGCGCAACACGGTAACGCGCGTTTTCAAGCGACGACTCGCTCACCTTCAGTTCGTGCGAAGGCGCAGGCGAGGTCGCGGGACGAACGTCGTAGACCGCATAGCCGACAGACGGCGTTTTGGCCAGAAAGAGCACCTTGCCGTTCTCGAGCTGCGCGGGAACACTCTTTCCGTCGGGGCCGGTGGCGCGAAGCGCCGAGGGCGTTTTCCCTGGGAACGAAACCGAAGCCTCGACCACATCTTCCCGGGCGATGTCGAGCGGGTTGTAGACCACCACCGGCACGCCGCTGGCCTGGGTATCGAGCACCGAGGCGATCGACTGCGTGGCGCTGGTCAGCACATCCGCGAACTGGTTCATCGCAATCACATCGTCGTTGTGCGCGAACTCATAGGCACGGGGGGTTGCAGTGCCGGGGCCCGTATCGTGGAACTGGCCGCCCATGACCAGTGTCCAAGCATCGTTCAGGCGCTGCTGCGGGTAAGGACGGCCTCCCATCCAAGCGGCTGCGATGGAGGCTTTTTCCGCCGCATCGGCCAGAAGCTCGTTCTTGCGGTTCCACCGCTTGTGGTATGCCTCGGAGGTCAACGAGCCGGCGGAGTGGTTGATCAGTTCCAGGTCGCCTTTGTAGGTGGGCATCTTGGACTGCATCTCCGGCTTGATGTCCAGAAACATCTGATCGGCGGTCGCCGAGATGACGCGGACCGGGCCATCGCCCATGCGAACCGGCTGGGCCGGAGCTTCCGCGGTCTTCGAGGGGTCGCCGCCAGGCGCACCCCTGCCGAAGGTGGGGGAAGGCAGAACGGCTTCGCCCTGCGTGGCCATGGCTTCGAGCAGCTTCACGGATTGCTCGTCCACCGCGCCGCCGATGTCGCCGGTGCCGATGTAGTGATAGTCGGCGTAGACGCCGGTCACTTTTCCATCCAGGTCAATGCGCTTGGTCCAGTCGACCTCTTGCGGCCTCTGCCGGAATTCCCGTGGAGCGGCTTGAGGCGGCGCGCCGGGAGCCGGCGGAGGCAGCTTGGGCTGGACCACAGGCGGAGGCGTCTTGCTCAGGTCCGACCGGATTCCGCCACCATAGCTACCAGGATTGAGCGCAGCCAGAACGGTCTCTCCATCGGGTCCCTGCCAAATCCCGACATTGAAAGGAATGCCCTCGGGAGTGTCTTCGGGAGAACCAGGCCCGCCGACCTTGGGAGAGGGCTGCCAGGAGGAGTTGAGTTTCTGCGTGGAGAAGCCCTTCACGCCAGAGTGCGCCAGGATGGTGGGCAGCGATGCGGGAAAACCGAAACAGTCCGGCAGCATGTATTCGGCGCTGGCCTTGCCGAACTCCTTGCGGAAATAGGTATTGCCATAGAGGACTTGGCGGAAGATCGATTCGGCGCTGGGCAAATTCACATCGCCCTCTTCCACCGAGGAACCGGCCGGAAACCAGTTTCCCTTGGCCACATAGCCCTTCATCCGCTCATAGTCGGCGGGGAAATACTCCTTCATCAGCCGGTATCGGTTCGAGCCCGACCAGTTGAAGACATAGTGCGGGTATTTGTCGATCAGGTCGAAGTTCACGCGCATGGTCTTCAGCAGGTACTCGCTGATGGTCTGGGGAAACTCCCAGCGCCACTGGGTATCGAGGTGGGCATAAGGCACCACGTAGAGCGTGGGCTGTTTAGTGATGTCCGGGGCCTGCATGGTCTGCGCAAAGGGGTGAAGCGGGACCGCGATGACGGCAACAAAGAGCAAGGATTTCAGGAAACGAAACATGGAGCCTCCAGTGGATGGAACTCGAGGGCCAGAGTGAAACGCTGGCGCTAGCAGGTGGGAGAGGGTGGAAGCGGGACGCCATGGTATCGTTTCCACCGCACCATGGTAAGAACCGCGTTTCCCTTTGTCAAGAGAGATTTCCGGAAGAGATTGGACCGGGCAAACGCGCTCTCCAAGCCGCCGGGGAGAACCGACCATTCCGCTGGAGCCCAGCTTGATTTCCCGCCGGTTCACCCTTTTGGCTGCTTTCCCCGCCAAATATGCCGATCGGGGTTGGCCGAGCCCAACGCAGCTGCTATTCGATGGGCCGACGAGGCCTGCAGGTAACTTCTTTACCGATTCCGCAAGGCAGAAGCCCCGTTTTCCTTTCTGCCGGGGTTCGCGCCGTCGTCAGCAACGCCGGAAATCGCAGGCAACCGGAGGGGGCGTCGCATCATCACAGTTACACAGTTAGTAAATAGATCAGCGGAACGAGTCGCGAGCCCAGGTGTACATGGCAACGATCCTATTGGTTGATGGCGATTCCCTTCAGGCGCTCCTGCGAAAGTCCATTCTGGAACGGCGATTCCCCGACGTTCAGCGCGTCAACGGCGCCGCAGAGGCGTTGTGCCTGGTGGAGCAACCACAATTTGCCACCGGTCTGGCATTGGTCATCTGCAGTTCGCAGATGACGGGAATCGGCGCGCCGGCGTTTGTCGCCGAGTTGCGCTCCCGGCTGCCCTGGCTCCCGGTCCTGGTGCTGGGCGGCGAGGGGGAAACAGGCAGCAACTACGCAGACGGACAGGTGCGGTTTCTGCCCAGGGCGACAGCCACCGAGGAGATGGTTGCCGCGGCCAGCCAAATGCTCTTCGAATCGGAGTGCAAGACCGCCTGAGCGCAAAAAGGCCGGCTTCCTGGGCAGCCGGCAGAATCGCGCGTACCTGCCCGCATTCGGATCTCCCTTCGGGCAGCGGTTGGATTTACGCACCTGGTTCTACTAGAATCGCTTCAGACTCGCCTGGAGGCGGGTAGAGCGCGATACATGTTTGCTCTTCAAACGCCTGATTGCAAAGACTGACAATTTTGTTTTCGATGTGACGGCATTCTCTCGCACTCCTCTCCTGGTTTGGCCAGTGCAAGCCCCTCGCGGCTGAGTACGGCATTCGAACCGGATTGCAGGGCGTCTGCGAGGAAGCGAAAGGAACTCCTGTTGAAAAATCCCGCATCCAAGTACACTCCCACGCGCACGGTCCAGTTGAACGATCGCACCTGGCCAGGCAAAATCATCGACAAGGCGCCCTTGTGGTGCAGTGTGGACCTGCGCGACGGGAATCAGGCACTGATCGACCCGATGGATCTGAAGCGCAAGAACAGCATGTTCGATCTGCTGGTCAGGCTGGGTTTCAAGGAAATTGAAGTAGGCTTTCCCGCCGCATCCCAAACGGAATTCGATTTTTGCCGGGGACTGATCGAAGAGGGCCGCATTCCGCCGGATGTGACGGTGCAGGTTCTTACGCAGGCGCGCGAGGAGTTGATTCAGCGCACCTTCGAGGCATTGCGCGGCGTGCATCGCGCCATCGTCCACGTCTACAATTCGACCTCGACCTTGCAGCGCGAAGTCGTCTTCAAGATGGATCGCGAGGGAGTGAAGCAACTCGCTGTCGATGGAGCGAAAATGCTTCAAGACCAATCGGCATCCTACCCTGGGACAGAGTGGATCTTTGAGTACTCGCCGGAGAGCTTTACCGGGACCGAGCTTGACTACGCCCTGGAGGTTTGCGAGGCAGTGCTGGCAGTCTGGAAGCCCACGCCGGACCATCGCGCCATTATCAATCTGCCGGCTACGGTGGAGAACTCGACGCCCAATGTCTATGCGGATCAGATCGAGTGGATCGGCCGGCACTTCAAGAACCGGGAATCGATCGTCCTCAGCGTACATCCGCACAATGACCGGGGCACCGCGGTGGCCGCGGCGGAGTTGGCGCTGATGGCGGGGGCCGATCGCGTCGAGGGCACGCTCTTCGGGAACGGGGAGCGCACGGGCAACGTCGACCTTGTGACCTTGGCCCTCAATCTGTACACCCAGGGCATCGATCCCGGATTGGATCTTTCCGACCTTCCAGGCGTCATCCAGTGCGCCGAGTCTTGCACCCAGTTGGCCGTGCATCAGCGGCAACCCTATGCGGGCGAGTTGGTGTTTACCGCCTTCTCCGGCTCGCACCAGGATGCAATCAAGAAGGGATTCGCGGCGCAGGCAGGTCAAACCTCATGGCGGGTTCCCTATCTGCCTTTGGACCCGAACGATATTGGCCGGACCTATGAAGAGGTCGTGCGCGTCAATAGCCAGTCGGGCAAGGGCGGGGTGGCGTTTATCCTGGAGCGCGACCACAATGTCCTCTTGCCGCGCAAACTGCAGATCGAGTTCAGCCGCGTGATCCAGAAGATCAGCGACGAGACCAGCCGCGAGATACGCTCAGCGGAGATTTGGAATGCCTTCCAGGCGGAGTACCTCGGCCCCCAAATCCCGTTTTCCTGCATCCGCTGTTCCGAGATCCTGAGCACGGAGACCACGAATATCGCGGCTACCGTCAAAGTGGACCAAGTGGAGCACGCGATCACCGGAGACGGAAACGGTCCCATCGATGCCTTTGTCGATGCGATGAATCGGGAGTTTGGCTTTGCCATCCGAGTCGTCGATTACCATGAGCAATCGATCACCGGTGGCGCCTCGGGCACCGCGATGGCCTATATCGGACTGCAATTCGGAGAATCGGAATTGGTGTTCGGCGTGGGAACGCATCCCAGCATCGTGAAGGCGTCGCTGAATGCGATTCTGTGCGCCGTCAATCGCGCAGTGGCGCATGGAACAGTTGCCCTTTCACCCGCCCCCTGACGCACTGGTTCGGCAGCTGACCGGATCGGCTCGATAAGTTTTCTCCCTGGTGGACAACTTTGGCTGAACGCGGAGTTCCGTGGCAACAGCCTGCTTTTGTTGGACAAGAGCTGGATTCTTGGGCAAAGCCGGAGATTTTGGCAAAGCCTCGCGCCGCAAACGGACGATTTTCGCCCCCTGTCCTATTCCCGTGCCCATTCTCCATCCGGAGAGTGAGGCAGATCACACGCTCAACGCCTATGATGGGGTGAGAATGTTCCGGCGGGATGCCGTTTGCGCTCCCCGTCTGCGTGCGAGAATCATTTTGGAGCTCGAATGGCAGCGTTTGGCAGTTTTGCACTTCTTATCGCATTGGCCTTGGCCGCTTACAACCTGCTGGCAGGTGCTGTTGCCCTGCGCCTGATTGCAACCAAACAACAAACAGCGGTTTCTCCCGAGCGACTGGCCGACACGGCGCGACGGGCTGGGATCGCCGGATTTGTGGCCGTCACGGCAGCCGCATTTGCGCTAGTCTGGTCGGTCTTCACCAACGATTTTTCCATCACCTACATCATGGAACACTCCAACCGCGCCCTGCCCGGAGCCTACAAGTTCTCCGCGCTGTGGAGCGGCCAGGAGGGTTCGCTGCTGCTGTGGGCGTGGCTGCTGGGGGCCTACGGCTTCGTTCTGCGGCTGACGCACAAGCGCGATGTGAAGCTTTACGCCTATGCGGGCGTCATCATGGCGGCCATCCAGGTCTTCTTCCTGGCGGTGCTGAACTTTGCCGCCCCGCCCTTCGCGCTGATGAAGGGCGTCATTCCCGAAGACGGCAACGGGCTGAATCCACTGCTTCAATACCCGGAGATGGTGATTCATCCCCCCATGCTCTACCTGGGCTACGTGGGCTTCTCGGTTCCCTTCGCCTTTGCCCTGGGCGCGCTCATGATGCGTTATCCCGGTGAGAAGTGGATCAAGATCACCCGCATCTGGACCATGGTGACCTGGCTCTTCCTGACCTGCGGCATCTTTCTGGGCATGCACTGGGCCTACGCCGTGCTGGGATGGGGTGGCTACTGGGGCTGGGACCCGGTCGAGAACGCGAGCTTCATGCCCTGGCTCACCGGAACCGCCTTTCTGCACTCCGTGATGATGCAGGAGAAAAAGGGCATGATGAAGAGCTGGAACGTGTGGCTGATCTTCTCCACCTTCCTGCTCACCATGCTGGGCACGCTGCTGACCCGCGCCGGCCTGGTCAGCTCAGTGCATGCCTTTGCCCAATCCACCATCGGCACGTGGTTTGTGGTCTTCATGGGCATCGTGCTGGCGGTGTGCATCTTTACCTACATTCTGCAGCGCAGCCATCTGAAGAGCGACCATCAGGTCGAGTCGCTGGTGAGCCGCGAGTCCAGCTTTCTGTTCAACAACCTGGTCCTGCTGGCGGCCTGCTTCGTGATTCTGTGGGGAACGCTCTTCCCCATCCTTTCCGAGTACGTGGTGGGCAACAAGGTGACCGTCGGCGCGCCCTGGTACAACCAGGTGGCCGTGCCCATCGGGCTCTTCCTGCTGTTCCTGACCGGCGTGGGACCGTTGCTGCCCTGGCGCGCCACCTCGCTCCGCAGCATTCGCCGCAACTTCATTCTGCCCTCGATTGCGCTCTGGGCAACGGCGATCGTCTGCCTCGCCGTGGGCGTGCGGCCCTGGAAGGATGGCGCCTTCGACAACGGCAATTTCTACGCGCTGGTTGCGTTTTCTTTGTCGGTCGCCGTCTTCACCGCCATTCTCTCGGAGTTTCTGCGCGGGGCCGGCGTCATCGCCCGGCAGAGCGGGCGAAACTATTTCACCTCCATGGTCCTGCTGGTTCGCCGCAATACCCGCCGCTACGGCGGCTACTTCATCCACATCGGCGTGGTGATTGTGGTCATTGGCCTGGCCGGCTCGGCCTTCAACCGCAATGTGGAAAGTGAAATGAAGCTCCACGACAAGATGGTCATCGGCCCCTACACGCTGGAGCAGGTGGGGGCGTCCGAGGACTCGAACGCCAACTACAACTCGGAGTACGCGCTGCTGGATGTTTCCAAGGGCGGCAAAAAGCTCTTCCAGATGACTCCAGAGAAGCGCATCTATCTGGCCAGCGAGCAGCCGCAAACCATGGTGGCCATCCACTCGGTTCCCGAATGGGATCTGTACGTGGTCTATGAAGGCACCAATCCCGATACCGCCCAACCGATCATCAAGGCCTTTCTGAATCCGCTGGTGAGCTGGATCTGGGCCGGGGTGGTGCTGATGGTCCTGGGCACGATAGTCGCACTGCTTCCCAGCCAGAAACCGGCGCTGCAGAAGGGAGGCCAGCAATGAGAACTCGAACAGCTTTGACCTTTTGGTTGAAAACATTGCAAGCCGGAGTGCTGGCTGTGGCCGTCTGCTTCACCATGGGCGCAAGCGATGCCGGCTCACGCTTCAACGATCTGGGGCACCGGCTGATGTGTACCTGCGGCTGCGCCCAACTGCTGGGCGAGTGCAACCACGTCGGCTGCACGGAGTCCGGCCGCGAGCGCGAGGAACTGAAGGCAGGCATTGCCTCCGGCGCCAGCGACAAGGAAATTCTGGCCGCGTTTGCCACCAAGTACGGAGCCACCGTGCTGGCCGCTCCCACCACCAAGGGCTTTGACCTGGTGGCCTGGATCGCCCCGTTTGCGGTCTTTGCGGCGGCGCTGCTGGGCACCATTCTGCTGGTTCGGCGCTGGTCGGTGGGCAAGACGCAGGCCGCCGCACAGACCACCGATCCAGCCACGGAAGCACTCAGGGAAAAGATTCGCCGGGAGACCGGCAGCGACGGAGGATTCTAAGCCATGACGCCGACTCTGGGTCTGATTTGCGGAATGCTGCTGCTGTTTGTACTGTTTCTGTACACTTTCTGGCCGGAGAATCTCTTCGCCAGCCAGCGCGAAAAAACCCGCCTGGATTATCTTCTGGAGCGCAAAGACCAACTGTATGAGAACCTGCGCGACCTGAACTTCGAGTACCGCGCCGGAAAGTACCCTGAAGAGGATTTTGTGAACCAGCGGGCGCAGCTTGAAAGCGAAACCGCGCAATTGCTGGCCGAAATCGAACACTTGCAGCAGGCCTGAGAAAGTGCTTGAGCGCTTCATTCACATGAGAAGGATTCCCATTACGACCATGAGATCGATCAAATTTCTCGTTCTAACTGGAGCCGCAAGCCTGTTGCTTGCGGGTGCGCTGGCCCAGGCCACTCAAGTCACCGGAACGGTGACCAACAAGACCACCGGCAAACCCGCGGCAGGCGATACCGTCGTGCTGGTGGACGTGCAGGCCGGCATGGGCGAAGCAGCCAAAACCACCACCGACGCCCGCGGCCATTATGCTCTGAACAAGCCCGCAAACAGCCCCTATCTTGTCCGGGTAATGCACCAGGGAGCCGGCTATTTTATCGGCGCTCCCGAAGGCGGCGGGCCGGGCGACATCTCCGTCTATGACGTTGCCGCCAAGGTCGAGGGAGTGGGCATTGACGAGGACGTTCTCGGGATGGAGGCCGCCAACGGGCAACTTCAGGTCACCGAGCGCTACATTGTCCACAACACCGGCGCGCCGCCCCGCACCCAGTGGAGCCCGCGCTCCTTCCAGATTGTGCTGCCGGCAGAGGCGGTGGTCGCGGGAGTGGCCGTGCAGCGGCCCGGCGGACTGCCGACCTCGGTCAAATTGGACCCCGACGGCCCCAAGGGCCACTACTCCTTCAACCTGCCCATCCAGCCCGACGAGGGCGACAAGGGCACGCTCTTCCAGATCGAATACTCGGTGCCCTACGCTGGCGGCAAGTACACCTTCAAGCCGCAGGTGACGTTGCCCGCAAAAACGGTGTGGGTGGTCCTGCCCAAGAGCATGACCTTTGCCGGAGCGGGCTTCCAGTCTTCGCCGCAGGACCCCGGAGTGCAGACCTACGTAGCCAAAAATGCGGTTCCCGGCAAGGCGCTGGAGTTCACGGTTGGCGGTTCGGGATCGATGCCGCGGGAAGCACAGGGCGGCGGAGGCGGACAACAGAGCGGGGACAATGGCGCTCAGGACGCGAGCGCCACGGGCAACGGACCCGGCGGCGGCATCGGCGCACCCATCGCCACACCAGACCCGCTGTCGAAGTACAAGTGGTGGATTCTGGGCGCCCTGGCGCTTCTAATGGCGGCTGCGGCGGCTTTCCTCTTGCGCAAACCTGCCGGGACCCCGGCAGTGGCAAGCTCACCGGTGAGCCCGAGCGCGGGCACAGTGCCGAGCTTCACGCCCCCGGCGAATAAGAACACGGCGTTGCTCTCCGTTCTGAAGGACGAATTGTTTGCGCTGGAGAGCGAGAAAATCGCCGGAACGCTTTCCGCCGCGGAGTACACGGAGTTGAAGGCGGCTCTGGAGACAGTGCTGAAGCGGGCACTGAAGAGAAACTAGCTTTCAGCAATCAATGAACGGCGGGCGGCATCGACTGGATGCCGCCCGCCTGTTTTTGTTCGAGCCGCGCCGATCTGGACGGCTGTTCCCTTCCCGCCGCTCGACCGTCGAAGTGAGAGAATGAAACGTTGGGGGACGACTCGATGAATACCTTCAAAACCACGATTCTTCTTACTGGATTGACACTTATTCTGGTTCTGGCCGGAGAATATCTGGGCGGCACCAACGGGGCTCTGATCGCCTTTGCCATCGCCGCGACGACCAACTTTTTCAGCTATTTCTATTCCGACAAGCTGGCGCTCGCCATGTACCACGCCCAGCCGGTGACCCGCGAGGAGCTGCCGCGCGTCTATGACGTGGTGGAGAGGCTCACTTCCAAGGCCGGCATTCCCATGCCGAAGATCTACGTCATTCCCACCGAATCGCCCAACGCCTTCGCCACCGGCCGCAATCCGCAACACGCCTCGGTGGCCGTGACGCACGGCATTCTGGCGCTGCTGACCGACGAAGAGTTGGAGGGCGTGCTGGCCCACGAACTGGGCCACGTGCGCAACCGCGACATTCTCACCAGCTCGATTGCCGCCACCCTGGCCGGCGCCATCACCATCCTGGCGCGCATGGCCTTCTGGTTCGGCGCCATGGCCGGATTCGGCGGCGGCCGCCGCGACCGCGAAGGCGGCGGGCTGGGCGCAATCTTCATGCTGCTGCTCGCGCCTATTGCCGCCATGCTGATTCAACTCTGGGTTTCGCGCACGCGGGAGTACGAAGCCGACGCCAGCGGCGCGCACCTCACCGGCAACCCCTATGCATTGGCCTCAGCTCTGGAGAAAATTTCGAGCACGAGCCGCAGGGTTCCGCTGCAAGCTTCGCCCAACTCGGCCCATATGTTCATCATTGCCCCGCTGCTCAGCGGCCAGACCTTCGCCAGCCTGTTTTCTACCCACCCGCCGGTCGAGAAGCGCATCGAGAGGCTGATCGGAAAACAGTCTGCCCAGGCGCTCATTCGATAGCTGGGTGCCCCATATCTCGGGATCCCCAGCGACAGGTCTTCGCCGCTGGGGTGAGGATTCGATTTTGAGACCTGGGAAACCACTGATTCAACGGTACGAACCCCCAGTCAGAGACCTTGTATTCTTGTCCCATGAAGACTTTGCTTCGCACTCTTCTCTATCTCGCGCTGGTGGTCTGGCTGGGCGCGGAGATCTTCTTTCCCATCGTGGCCGCCACCACGTTTGGTGTCTTGCAGCCCAATACGCATACGGCCGGAGCCATCGTGGGCCAGTTGTTGCGCATTCTGCATGGAATGGGGCTGGTCTCGGGAATGGTGGCGCTGGCGTTGCTGGCGCTGGCTCCGGCCTGGGGCCTCTACAAGCCGCACATGGTGCTGGCGCCGATGGTCCTGCTGATCGCGATGATCGCCGGCACAGTCTATTCGCAGTTCGGCATCCTTCCGTCCATGGAGTTGGACCGCATCGCGGCCGGGGGCGCCATCGACGCAGCCGATGCGGCCAATCCCAGCCGCGTCCATTTCCAGAAACTCCACCAGCGCAGCGAACATGTGGAAGAAGCAATTCTGCTGCTGGGGTTGGCGACGGTGGTGCTGGTGGCGAGAGCGGAGACGGCAAGGAACTAGGTATCAGGGTTCAGGGATCAGTTTGAAGACCGCCGATTGCGGCGCACGCAGCGAGAGCAAACTTCAAACTCAAGGATCGGGACTGATCCCTGATCCCTGTTCCTGTATCATCGAAGAGGTCCTCAGGCGCACGATTCATCCTGCGCGGGACCCCATAGGACGTACATGAAGACTGGCATTATTGGCCTGCCACAGGTAGGCAAAACATCTCTGTTCAAGATTCTGACCAAAGCCAAGCTCGAGGACCGGGGCTTCTCCAACCCGCGCGAAGAGCACATCGGCGTGGCGCGCGTCCCCGACGAGCGGCTGGACAAGCTGTCGGAGCTTTACTCCCCGAAGAAGACCACCTACGCCAGCGTGGAATTCGTGGACGTGGCGGCCATCGGGCAGGAGGCGCTGAAAGAGACGGCCTTCCTGACCAGCCTGCGCAACGTGGACGCGTTGATGCACGTGCTGCGCGCCTTCGAGAACGATTCGATTCCGCACGTCGGCCCCATCGACCCTCTGCGCGACATCAAGAACGTCGAGTTCGACCTGATGATCAGCGATCTGACCCAGGTGGAGAAGCGCCTGGAGCGGCTGGAAAAGGACCTGAAGAAGGGCCGCACCAGCGAGCTGGAGCACGAAAAGGACCTGTTGTTGCGCTCCAAGGAGGCTCTCGAAAAGGAGCAGCCGCTGCGCGAGTTGGAGATGACGGCGGAAGAGAGAAAGCTCATCAAGGGCTTCATGTTCTTGTCGCAAAAACCGATTTTGTATGTACTTAACATCGGCGAAAGCATGTCCCTGGGCGACGACCTGGAGGCCGCGGTCAGCCGCTACAAGCTGGACGAAGTGGCGGCCCGGCCCAACGCCGGAGCGACGGCCATCTGCGGCAAGGTGGAAGCCGAGCTGGCGGAGATGGACGACGAGGAAGCGGCGGACTTTCTGGGCAGCTACGGGCTGCGCGAAAGCGGCTTGGTCCGGCTGATTCGCAAGAGCTACCAGTTGCAGGGGCTGATCAGCTTCTTCACCGCGGGCGAGGACGAGTGCCGCGCCTGGACCATTCCGGTAGGCTCCAAGGCTCCGCAGGGTGCCGGAGCCATTCACACAGACCTGGAACATCACTTCATTCGCGCGGAAACCATCCGCTGGGACGCCCTGCTGGAAGCCGGATCCGAAGCCGCAGCGCGGGCCAAGGGAACGCTGCGCCTGGAAGGCAAGGAATACGTGGTGCAGGATGGGGACGTGATGCACATCCGGCACAGCGGGTAAGGGCGGATGGTCAGGCTTTCGATCATTTTGGGGCTTCTGGCCGCGCTGGCCGATGTGGCGGGCGGGTTTGTGCTGGTGCGCGCGCGCGGCGTGGAGCGCTACCTGCGCTACTTTGTGGCGCTGGGCGCGGGCTTCCTCATGGCCACGGCGGTGGTGGAGATGGCTCCCGAGAGCCTGCGCCTGAGCCCGCGGATGGGGCCCATCCTCATCATGGGCGGCTATTGCGTGGTGCACCTGCTGGAACACACCATCAACGCCCACTTCCATTTTGGCGAGGAGACGCACGGGGGCGAGTTCGTCTCCCAGCACACCGGCAACTCTGTCATGGCTGGCCTGAGTCTTCATGCGCTCTTTGACGGCGTGGCCATCGGGTCGGGCTTCCTGGTGACCAACTGGCTGGGCTGGCTGATCTTCATGGCGATCTTCCTGCACAAGGCGCCGGAAGGCTTCACCATGGCCTCCGTGATGCTGGCCAGTGGACGCAGCCGCACGACGGCCCTCTACTCCGCCGTAGCTCTGGCCGCTGCCACCCTGGCCGGCGTTCTGGTCATCGAGCTGATTCCGAGCTGGCTGCCTTATGGCCTGCCCGTCTCGGCTGGTGTGGCGCTTTACGTGGCTGCCACCGATCTGGTGCCCGAAGTCAACCGGGAACCAGGCATCCGCATGGCGTTGGTGTTTTTCACTGGAGTGGGTGGTTTTCTGCTGCTCAGGGCGCTGCTGCCGGCGCTTTGACGATGAAGCTCTCATCCGGAAGCGGAATCCCGCTTCATCGTGAGTACCGCCATTTCGCAAACGGCAAAGACAAATCCATTCGCTCAGGAGCGAATTCCCCGCCCTTTGCGCCGGACGCTACCCTCGCAGGGCGGCCGATGGCGCCAAGTGAACCAGTTCCTGCCGCACGCTGCACTCCCCGTCAAAGACGCCACGAATCGACTGCAGCACGCGCTCGGGAGTGATCATCCGCATGCAGATCGGATCGGTGCAGGCGGAGTTCTTCTGGTTCGCGGCGGTGACGCAGGGCGAGCAGGAGAGCTCGGCGGTGATGGACTCCGTATTGCCCAGGCCGCCGTAGAGCCTGGGCGTCTCCGGTCCAAACAGCACCAGCGAGCGGATAGGCGTGATGGCGGAGAAATGGGCCGGCCCGCTGTCGTTGGTGACCAGGACGGTGGAGATGTTGTAAAGCGCGGTCAGCGCCTTCAGCTTGTGCATTCCCGCAAAGCTGCGGAAGCGCGGATGGCCAATGGACTCCTGCATGCGCAGGGCTTCCTCTCGCTCGGCGGGAGAGCCGGTAATGAGCACCAGCGCGTCGTCCCACTCGTGAACCACCAGGTCGGCCAACGCGGCAAAGTTTTCCTGCGCCCACCGCCGCTGAGGCAGCAGTTCCGAGCTGTTGGGATTGATGAGCACGATGCGGTTGTACTCCGGCCGGTAATCGGGATACACCTCGCGCACCAGCTCGCGCATGGATTTCTTGTCGGTCTCGGAAACAGCCTGGATCGGAACGCGGACCTCGTCATCCGAGACGAAAGTCTTGGAATAGGGCACTTCTGGCTTCGACGCCAGCAGGGCGTTCACCATGCAGACGAAATTCTTGGCCATGTGGATGTGGCCGTTGTAATTCACGCGGTGGGTCATCATCTCGCCGCGATAGAGGCCCTCGCAATGGAAGCGGTAGAACCCCACCCGGCGGCAGGCCCCGGAGAGTCCCGTGAGCAGGGCCGAATAGCGCGAGAACAGCTCGAGGTCCACGACCGTGTCGATCTTGGCCTTGCGCGCCCAGCGGAGAAAACGGAGCGAGTCGAGTGCGAGAGCGAACAGGCCGGTCTCGCGGATGGTAACGATGTTGGCCTCGGGAACGGTGTCCAGAAGGCGTACGCTCTCCGCATTGCGCTCGAAAATGAGGAAGAAGATTTCGGCGTCGAGCTGGTCTTTTGCCTTTTGCAGGGCCGGGTTGGCGATGATCGTCGAGCCCATCTCGGAGAGTTCGACAAAAAGAACCCGCCGCGGCTTGGCCGGGCCCTTGGGCTTGCCCGCCAGGCGCACCACCTGGGTAAACAGGAAGCAGAGGGGAATCCCAATCCAGTAATCGACGGCTCGCATCGTCCGTAGCTTCATTCCATGAACCCTTTTGAGCTTTTTTTGATACCGGGTTGCACCCAACCGCGGATCGTACACGGACGCCCGGAGACGCTGCCGCCCTGCAACTTTAGACGCGCGCAGGCATTGCCCGCTTACGTCAACTACAATTGAAATTATAGTCTGCCAATGCGAGTCAGGCATCCGCTGGGCGTGGCAATGTGCTTTGCGATTTCAACCCGTTTTACGTGCGCAATGGATTAGCCTTGCGCGAGGGAACGCGCAATTCTCTCTGCCCACCGCTCGACAATGTCGGAGGTCAGGATTTGCCATTCATGCGGAAATCCTGAATAAGGTCCAAGGGCTGAACAACGTGCATCGTCTTCGTAAGCGCAACATTCTTCTAGTCTTGCTGTTCTCCATCCTCGCCTTCGCGGTCATGGGTTACCATCCTGGCATCGAAGACGACGGAGTGTATCTGGCCGCTGTAAAAAATAACGTAAATCCAGCGCTCTATCCCTTTGACGGCATCTTTTTCAAGGTCCAGCTCCAAGCCACCTTCTTTGACAAGTGGGTGGCCGGGTTCGTCCACCTCACCGGCATTCCCGTAGCGTGGACAGAGCTGCTCTGGCAATTTGGATCCATCGTCCTGATCATCTTCGGCTGCTGGAGCATCGCCCGCAAGCTCTTTCCCGAAGCGCGGGCGCAATGGGCCGGCGTTGCCCTGGTCGGCGCCATGTTTACGCTGCCGGTATCCGGAACCGCCCTGTATCTCGTGGATCAGCACCTGCATCCGCGCAATGTGGCCACAGCGCTCATCTTGCTGGCCATCTCCAGGATTTTGGCCGGCCGCCGCTGGCAAGCCGTTCCGCTCCTGCTGCTGTCGTTCCTTCTCCATCCCATCATGGCCGCCATGGGCATCTCTTTCTGCTTCTTCCTGACCCTGGCAACACTGGAGCCGCTGCATCTCTGGCTGCGAAGCCGGCGCAAGGCAGGTCAAGGCGCCGTGGCCGCCGCCGTGGTCCCCATGGGCTGGATCTTTGAATCGCCAACGCCCGTCTGGCGAAAAGCGCTGAATACGCGAACCTATTACTTCCTCTTTCAATGGACATGGTATGAGTGGTTGGGCGCGTTAGGGCCTCTGTTCCTTTTCTGGCTGCTCTGGCACATCGCCCGGAAGCGCGGTGAAACCCTGTTGGCGCGCTTTGCGCTTGCCGCCTTTGTCTACGGCGTCTTTCAGCAGGCCGTAGCCATCGTAATGCTGGGCACTCCGGCCCTGATCCGTCTGACGCCGCTCCAGCCCATGCGCTACCTGCACCTGCTCTATTACTTCATGCCCTTGATCGCAGGATGCCTGCTGGGCAAGTATCTGCTCAAGTCCAGCATCTGGCGCTGGGCGGTCTTTCTTCTGGTCATCAACGCCGGCATGTTCGCCGCACAACGGGACCTGTTCGCTGGCAGCGAGCACCTGGAACTGCCCGGACGGTCAACGGCGAATCCGTGGCTGCAGGCCTTCGCGTGGATTCGCCAGAATACCCCTGTCAACGCCTACTTTGCTCTTGATCCTCAATACATGGCCGCGCCGGGGGAGGACTATCATAGCTTTCGAGCCTTGGCCGAGCGCAGCCAACTGGCCGATGCCCTGAAGGATACCGCCGTGGTCACGCAGGTACCGGACATTGGCCCGGTTTGGGAGCGGCAGGTAGCGGCGCAGGAAGGCTGGACCCACTTCCAGCTTGCGGACTTTGAACGGCTCAAGGCCGAGTTTGGCGTCAACTGGGTGTTGGTTTCCTATCCCCAGCCCGCGGGACTCGCCTGCGAGTGGCACAATGACCTGCTGACCGTCTGCCGGGTTCCATAACCTGCGGCAATGCTCAGACCGCGCAAACGTATATTGACTTTGCACCTGAAGGGCGTTTCCGCGAGAATGGGAGAATCACCTTTTACCGGCATGGAGACCGGTCTATGCTCAACCTTACCCAGCGATTGATTCTCGGTTGTGTTGCGCTTGCCGGCCTGATGGTTGGACTGGTGGTCGCTACTCACGCTGCGTTGGCGGCCGCGGGACAATCCAAGCTTGCTTACATTCTGGTCGTGGCTGCGGTAGTGGTGGAGATGGGAATCATCTTTGCCGTGCTTCAGCCCATCCACATGCTGGCCCGCGACGCCAGGAAGATTGCCCAGGGGAACCTGGATCATCGCGCCGAGTGGAGCAGCCGCGACGACTTTGGCGTTATCGCCAGTGAGCTGAACCGGATCGCGGTGCGGTTGCGCGAGTTGCGCGACTCCGAGGCCGGCCGCCGCCAGATGGAGTTTCAACTCTCCGACGCCGTGCTGCAGTCCATCTTCGAGCCCATCATTGTGACCGACAGCAAAGGCCATGTGCTCAAGGTGAACCAGGCCGCGGCCGAGTTGCTGGGAGATGCCGCCACCGACCGCATGGCGCTGGCCAATACGCCGGGCGGCGACAAGATCCTGAGCGCCATTCGCGATGCGGTTTCCATGCAAATCGCGGTGGCCGCGGAAGGCGAAGCGGCCATGCTCCCCATGCGGATCGGCAAGAAGGAACGCAGCTATCGGTTGCGCACCACCCCCATGCGCGATTCCGAAGGACGCTTGTTGGGCACGGTCACCACGCTGGAAGACGTGACCAGTCTGCAAGACATCGACCGCTTCAAGACGCAGTTCATCAGCGTAGCCAGCCGCAAGCTGCGCGATCCTCTTCTGCAATTGCGCCGCGGCCTCTATGCCCTTGGTCACGGCTTTGGCGGAGAGTTGCTTCCCCTGCAGGCGGATCTGGTTTCCGCGGCCGGCAGCGAGTCGGAAAAGCTGGACGATCTGATGGCCGATCTGATCGAAGTGGCGGAGTTGGACAGCGGCAAGCGCGAACTCAAGCCGGAGAGGCTGCGCCCGCTGCAGGTTCTCTCCGAGGCGCGCGACCGGCATTGCGAAGAAGCCGCCCAGAAACGCATCCGCATCGAATTGAACGCCTTTGCCGACCTCTCCTATGTACAGGCGGATCGGCGCGCCCTGCACTCCATTCTCGACAACCTGCTCTCCAATGCTCTGCGCTATACACCCTCCGATGGCGAGATTCTGCTGGCTGCCGAAGAGATCAAGAGTTTTGTTCAGTTCACCGTGCGCGACACCGGCCGGGGGATCGAAGCGGAGCGCCTCAGCTCCATTTTCGACCGCTTCAACGCCTTCTCTGACAGCGGCTCGGGCCTGGGTCTGGCGCTGGTTCGCCGTCTGGTCGAATCGCTGGGCGGACAGATTGCCGTGGAAAGTCGCCTTGGCCACGGAACCACTTTCCGATTCACTCTCCCGGTAGCGGTCGTCAGTGAAGTCCGTCACGCAGTGGAGGTGGGCTGAGCCATGGCAGAGATACAACTGGAACGCCAGCAGGAACCGGCCAAGCTCCGCGTCTACATCGGTGCCGCGCCGGGGGTGGGCAAGACCTACCAGATGCTGAACAACGCCTACATCATGAAGCACCAGCAGGCCATCGACGTTGTGATCGGCCTGGTGGAATCCCACGGCCGCAAGGAGACCGAGGCGCGTATCCGCGACCTCGATATTATTCCGGAACACGTGATTCCCTACCGCGGCGTCAATCTGAATGAGATGGATTTGGACGCCATTCTGGCCCGCCATCCAGAATGGGTGGTCGTGGACGAACTGGCCCACACCAACGTTCCCGGCAGCAAGAATCGCAAGCGCTACGAAGATGTTCTGGAGTTGCTGGACGCCGGCATCAACGTGATGGCCGCGGTCAACATTCAGCACCTTGAGACGCTGAACGATGCCGTCAACCGCTCCGCCAACACCGTCATTCGCGAGACCATCCCGGACAGCTTTCTGAAGCGTGCCGACGAAGTGGTCAACGTGGACGTAACCGTGGAAGAGCTGCGCTCCCGCCTGCGCCTGGGCAAGATCTACGCCGCAGAGAAGGTGGAGCAGTCGCTGGCCAACTTCTTCCGTAAGGGCAACCTGAACATGCTCCGCGAGCTTGCCTTGCGCACCACCGCGGAACAGGTGGGCAGCCGCGCCGCCGAGTACCGGCGCACCCAGGGTCTGGAACAGGCGCCGATGCCCGAGAAGCTGATGGTCTGCCTCAGCGCCCGTCCCGGCTCCGAGCGGCTGCTGCGCGTCGGCGCCCGCATTGCCGGCCGTCTGGCCAGCAACTGGTATGCAGTCTACGTCACCCGCCCCGAGGACGACAAGGGCCACGGCAATCCGGACGCCTTCCACCGGCTGGAAGAATACCGCCGCATGGCTCGCGATTTGGGCGCGCAGGTGGTGAGCCTGACCGACAAGAACGTCGCGGACGCCCTGATCCGCTTCGCCCAGCAGGAGAGCATCTCGCACGTGGTCTTCGGCCAGTCGGCCCGCTCCCGCTGGGATATTCTGCTGCGCGGCTCGGTGCTCAATCGCTTCCTCTCCGAGATCCGCGATGTCACCGTGCAGGTGGTCCCTGTGCAGAAACCTCTGCGCCGAACATAGCTCTCTCTATTCGCAAAAAAAACCCACCTTGTGCCTGTCATGCAGAAGGGGGAGGAGATGTGAGCATCCCCTCCCCCCGGAACCGCCATGATTCGATCTCTATGGAACCATGAACGGGCGCATTCCGTCGGTGGGAAAGATACCTGTGGGTGTGGTCACTGTCGAGGGTTGCGCACGGAAGAGAAAACGCACATAGAACCCGGCCGTGGCCGCTGAATAGTTCCGCGAGTTGTTGGCGCCGAGGAAACCGCCTGCAAACCAGTGCGGGCTGATCTGGTAGGCAGCCTGCGCGCGTAGATCGTAGTTCGGCCCCACGCTGGTCTTGGCGGGCAGGTAGGCGGTAATCACGTTGTTGGGAAACAGCGCTGTCTGGTCCACCTGGAATGCCTGCACGCCGAGGCTGCCGAGAATGTTGTAGTGCCAGGCGGTGCCGGAGTGGGCGTTCCAGGTAATGGGTGCATTGGCCAGGAAGTAGGCCTGAGGACTGAAGTAGCCGCCCATGCCGAAGGTAAAGGCGTCCTGGTTCTTGGCGTAGTGCATGCCGAAGAAGTTGGCGCCGATGCTCAGGTTCCCGTACTCGGGGATGGTCTTTACCCGCCAATACGCGCCGCCGGAGCCCTCCATGCGATTGTTGGTCGCCACGTTGAATCCGGTGATGTACTGGCCGCCCCCGGCGATGTAAAAGCCGGACTGCGCGTCGCCGTGCGCGAACTGCACGTTGCCTTGGTTGGCAATCACGCCGCCCCATATCTGGCCCAGGTTGCCGAGCGTATTGCCCAGTGGGTCGCGGAGGCCGCCATAGGAAAGTTGCGTGTCCTTGACCGAGTCGCGGGAGAAGTTGAAGGTAATGGGCCCGTTGCCCGGCTTCCACAGCGCGCGACCGGTGAAGGTAGCCACCAGGAAACCGGAAGGCGTGTAGCCCCCGGCGATCGCCAGATGCGGAAAGGCCAACTGCACTTCGCCGCCGATGCCGGTCGCGCTCTGTTGCGCTGGCGGTGTGGTGTCGGTCGCGGTCAGGCTTCCGATGGGCTGGGGGATGGTCGTGAGGGTCAGCGGCAAGCCAGGCGAGGCGGCCTCCAGCACTTGAATCACGCTGCTCCCGTTTGCCTGTCCGGAGTCCAGAAACACCGGCTTGGCGACAATGGTCAACCGGGCGTTGTAGCCCATCGATAGGGAGGCTTCGAAGGGCGCTTCAAGAGCGGAAAGATGGTCGAAGCCGAGATCGCCGGAGCGGTAATTGATGGTGCCGGTTCCACCCATCCAGGAACTGTATCCGCTCTCGATGGAGCGCAACTGCATCTCCGCTTCATCGCGAGGGCTGACCGTGCGCTGATCGCGCTGCACGCGAACCCAGGGTCCGCGCAGGGGCGGCAGGTTGCGCTCCTGAAGTTCCTGGTCGCTGAGGCCTGTACCCGTTGTGGCGGCAGCCTGCCCCGGCAACTCGGTCACGTTGACCTCCGGCTGTTGCGGAAGCGGAGCGGCAGGCGCGGTCTCCAGGGTTGGAACAGGAGCGGGTCTCATGGCCGGTTTCGCCTGCTTTTTAGCCTTTTTCAGAGCAAGTGCGGCGGCCGGTGCGGGACATTGAGTGCAAATCGTCTGAGGTTGAGACTGCTGTTGGGGCTGCGTCTGCCCCTGCGTCTGCTTCTTCGGAGCAGAATAGGCTCCGGTAGCTGCTTCCTGTGCCGACGGCGTGTACTGCGCCATGGCGTAGCGGATGGAGCCCGACGGCGGCGCGCTCGGAGTGGGAGTCGGCTTGACCGCCGCATTGTCCTGGGCACGGAGATTCGCCGCCGAACCCTGGGTCAGTTGAGCGTCTGTCTGCTCGGCAAACAGAGCCTGGGTGCGCGCGGCCAGATCGCCCATGGGCTGGGATGAAATCCGCAACCTGGCCAGCGGTGGCGCAGTCTGAGATGCCTGCGTTCCCTTGGGCTTCCGCGACGGAGTTTGGGGCTGGCTCTGATCGGGATCGGTGGTGTCGACGTTCTCTTCCGATGGGGGCAATTTCACTTGACCCGAATATTTAGGCGAATTGGCTGAGTTCTGTGCGTCCTGCGAATGATAGGAAACGTGCCGGAAGAAAACCGGGTCCTTTTCCTTCTGCTCGGCGAGTACAGGCATCGGAATGAAGATCAGGCCCTTCGTTGCATGGGAGGCCAGGGAGTTGCCGGTGCTCCTGAAACTGAGGGGTGCCGGTTCGTTCGCCGGTTGAAGAGACAAAGTCCGGGTGAGCCGGCCTTGAGAAACAGAGGCGAATGGTTGCTGCAGATTCGCGCTTCCGCCAACCGGCTCGGCCGGCCGCGGTGCGCGAATGTTCCGGTCCGCGGCAGGCACATGCATGGTGCCCATGTAGTTGGTCTTGCCCGCCGGCTTTCTGGTTCTTGACGAGGAGTATGCCGTTTTGCCTGCTGGCAGATCGGCAACCTGCGCTTGCACAATGTCGGTCCGGCCCTCGACCGGCAATCCAGGCGCTTGAGCCATGGGAGGATTCGTCCCCGCGGAGTTCACATCGGGGCCGTTGGACGGCGGATTCTCTGTCGTCGAGGGATTGGCCCACTGGTTCTGCGGCTGTACCGTCTGCGGCTGGCTCAGATCCACCGGAGCTCTGCCACTGTAAGGATCTGCGCCATAGGCAGGCAGAGGAGGCAGCTTAGTGGTCTTCTGGAAGGGCTCGTAGTTGGGATCGAGAAGGTGCTGCAAGTCCGCGGCCGTTACGGCGCGTCGGGCCTTCCCGTCCTGGTCGGGATAGACCAGCGTGTGCGCCAGCCGGTCGGCGGGCGAGGCCTGCGGCATGGCGGCCAATGAGGCTTTCCAGTAGTCCACCGCGCGCTGATTGTCGCCGCGCGCCTGTTCAAAGCGGGCAGCTAGAGAAAGAACCGCTGGATTGCGCGGGTAGCGATCCAGAGCCTGGCGCAGCCAGATTTCGGCCTGCGCCTTGTCATTGGCCGACAAGGCAGCCCCGATGGCTCCCTGAAAATCGCCCGCCGACGCGTCCTGCATGGGAATAGTCTTGAAAAGAGCCAGCGATTCCTTGGCCCGTCCTACCTTGACGTAGCCGCCGGCAACCGCCTTGCGCACAGTCATATTGTCCGGAAAGGCCTGCGCCGCGGCATCCAGAATGTCGACCGCGCGCTGCACATTGCCGTTGTCCATCGCCGTTCCGGCGCGGCGCACGCTCCAGTTGGCCCAGATCGACTGAACCGCCTCGCGCTGCGTTACGGTCAGGTCCTGACGGCCACCCAGGCGCATCAGAGCCGGGTAGAGTGCGCGATCGTTGCCGGTGTTGAAGAGCAACCAGGCATTCTGCACGTCGATGTTGGAGGGCGGCTGGCTCTTGAGGTCGCGGTAGTGCACCAGCACACGATTCATGTACTCGGTGGCATGAGCGACGTCCCCGGTGGCGGCGTAGAGGCTGGCCTCGCCCTGCACAAACTCGATGTCCGTTTCCAGTTCCTTGCGCACCGCGGGGGGAATCAAGGCGATCTCGTCGATCGCCTCGGTATTGCGGTTGGTGGCTTGCAGGCTGGCGATCAGGCCCTTCCAGGCGTCGACGCGCTCAGGATGCGCCAACAAAATCTGGTGGTAAATGGCATAGGCCTGCGCGGTGTTGTTGCGCTGCAGATAGATGGCTGCCAACTGCAACTGCAGCGGAATGGCGGGCTGCCCGCCGGCTGCAAACTGCAGCTTCGCCGAGCGCTCCAGCAGTCCCTGGGCAATGTCGAACTGGTTGGCCTGCTGGTAGATTGCGCCCAGCATCGAAAGGAAGCCGGGATCGGCAAGCGCGGAGTCATAGGTGGCCGGCGGCATCTTCTCCACGTCGGCGATGGCCTGGTTGTCCTGGGCCAGCTCGTGGTGCGCGCTTACCAGGCCCATCCAGGCCGAGAGGCTGCCTGCGTCTTCGTTCAGAATCTGGGCGTACATGTCCGCAGCCTGCTCAAAGCGCTTGGCCTCCATCAATACACCGGCATACTGCAACCGTGTATCCGCCTTGAGATTGGTCCCGTTGTCGGGATAGGGCAGCGACAAGGCCAAAGAAAGCGCGTGCTGCGCGTCGGCGGGACGGTTCTCGGCATGATAAATAGTGGCCAGGGTGCGCAGGTACTCGGGGTCCTTGGCCAGCGAAGCCCTCACCTGCGCCGGAAAGCGGCCTGTCAAATCCAGGGCCTTGCGGTTCTGCCCATCGCGCGCATAGGCCAGGAAGAGGCCGCGCCAGGCGGCCGCGGAACCGGGCTGAACCTTGAGCAATTCGTCGTACACGCCGGCGGCCGCAGTATATTGCGCCTGCTTCACGTAGAGGCCCGCCAGACCGTTCAGAGCCTCCGGGCTGCGCGGGAGCATTCCCAGCGCCACCTTGTACTTTGCCGCGGCTACGTCGAACTGGTTCTCGTCGAAGGCTTGCGAGGCCGCGCCCATGGTGTACCAGAACCGCGAGGTCGCCAGGGCGTCTTCCACGGCGCGGTCCTTGTAGCCGTTCTGTTCGGCCTGGGTGAGATAGCTGATGGCGCCGCCGAAATTGCTCTGCTGCATGCGCAGGAAGCCCAAACCTGCCGCAGCTCGGCCGTTCTTCGGCTCCTGCTCGAGTATGGCGTTGAAACGGGCCTGCGCGTCCTCCAGCTTGTGCGCGTTGAGAGCCGCAAAGGCCGCTTTCTCTGCCGGCGTGCGTGCAATCCCCGAGTTCATCTGAGCCAGCTTGGATTCGTCTTCCTTCAGGTGGCCGGCAAGTTCCGTGTCCTGCGGGTGATCCTTGAGGTACTGGCGCAGTTCGGCCGCGGAAGAGGGATTGGCCGCATCCCAGATCAGCGCCTGACGCAACGCAGCCTGGGCATTGGGATCCTTCGGATGCGCCTCCAGATCGTGAATGCCTTCCGCGCGTGTCTTGGCGGAGTAGGTCAGCATGGTGCCCAGTTCCACTGAAAACCGCGTATCGCCTGGGTTGCGCTGGGCCAGGGCGCGCATGGCCGCAATGGCGGCTTCCTTGCCGCTGGCCGTGCCATAAAGAGTCTGGTAATAGGCCAGCGCGATGTCCCCGTCCGGCGGACGGTCGCCATAAAGTTCGCGATAGATCTTCATCGCCTCTTCCGGCTTGCCCTGGCGCGCCAGTTCCCCGGCCTGACGAAGACGGTCGCTCTGCGCTCGGGTACTGTTGAGGGATGCGATCTTGCCGATGTTGGGATCGTTGGGATTCACACGGCGCAGACGTTCCAGCGCGGAATTGGACTGATCTCCGGATCCGATCAGCTTGTAGTCTCGGGCCAGACCGCCAAGAGCCTCCGTGTTGTTGGGGTCCGACAACAGAATCTGCTGCCAGGACTGGATGGCCATGTCCGGCCGCCCGCGCGCCTCCAGAGCGTGCGCCTTCTCGATCAAAACCCGGCGCGTATCTTCGGGCGAGTTGGCGGCCGGTCTCTTCTGCGCTGTGCCCACCTGGAGCGCCAGCAGCAGACAGACCCATACCATCCAGCTCTTTCTCCACATCCTCAAGTCAACCCTCATGTACGCGCCCATTCCACTTTCAATTCCCCGCCCGATCCAAACCGGAATCGTCCATCCAGAAAACCGGTCGCAAACAGGGCAAGGTTTTGATCGTAATATGCCAGGTCTTTCCCATACAAACCTGAAGATCCGTCCCTTTGCGCGCTCAATCGAATGGTTTGACGCGCGCTCGATTTCTCGAGGTTGGGGAAGGCCCTTAAATAAGGCAGGACCGCCGCTGAAAACCCTACAGGTCCATCTTCCTCCAACGGAAGGCCTTGCCCGCTTATCTTTTCGGGGGGGGCATCATGATTGGCAAGGTAGGCGCTCATCGCCGGGATGGCGTTCAGTATCTCGGTGCGCGTCTTGCCCCCATCGATCATGCCCGCCCAAAGATAAACGCGGATGGCGTCATAACTGCCCAAAGGCGCGGGTGCGTCCGGGCCAGGGTGTGCGACTGCCGGGTAGAAGCCGTCGCCAGGAACATATTCCACCCAATCCATGGCAAATCCGTGGCAGGCGCTCTGTTCAAGGAAGCGCGGAATGCCAAGAGCGATGCCCTGCCACGGGCCGGAAGGATCCACGGCAGCCAGGCGCTGGAACAGAAACAGCGGCACATAACTGGGATTCAACGTCCAGGAATGCAGGCTCGGCGAGTGGTCATGTTGAAAGCCCACGGGCCCTGGCAACAGCATGGGGCCGAACCCCGGCAGGTTGGCCACTTCGCTGCCGGCGATGAGCACCATCATCTGGCGGCCGAGTTTCGCGTAGCTGGGCTGCTTCCACAAGCGGCCGGCTTCCACAAGCGTGTACGCCATCCACACATCGGCATCCGAGGCCGGGTTGGGGTCCAGCGCCTTCCATGCGCCGTCCTTGTTCCTGCCCCACAGCCACGCGGGCAGGCGCGCGCCCAGATCGCCGCCCGCCAGGTTGGCCTGCGTCCAGTTGAGTACGCGGTCAAAATGGGTGCGGTCATTGGCGGCCAAGGCAAAGAAGAGCGCGTAGGCCTGCCCTTCCGAGGTGGTGCGGCCGCCCCCTTGGGGATCGATCACCCGGCCCTGCCCGTCGACGAACCGGGCCGCATAGGAATCCCAAAGCGTCCACGGGCCCTGTTTGCATCCACCCGCCGCCGTAAAAAGCGACAAGGCCACGAGGATCGCCAGATGTTTCCGCAGCTGCAGAAAATGAAGACCCATGGTTACAGCTCTCCCTTAAAACCCGAGCAGCCTTTCAAACACGTTGTCGGCGTCAATCGGCCCGGCTCAAGTCTCCTGCGGCCCGATGTGGATGGCTCATGAGAGCCATCTTAGTCCTCCATCATCTTCAGGCGTGCCCTTGCTTTCGAGCGCAACCATTGCCGCGTCCAGATGGCCAGCAGAAACGCAAGCAGCATCACCACCACGGCGGCCAGCCAGGGAACTTCCATGAACCAAATCGTCAACCGTGTCCACCAGGGCAGCACTCCCACATGGTAGACCTCCGAACCAATCCGGAAAGACTGGAACTCGGTCCCATGCAGAACCGAAACCGAGCCCGAAATGTCGCTGGCCTGTTGCACCCTGAGAAAAGCCGCCATGAATGGCTCAAAAGTACTGGCATCTCTCAGGTGGATCGCCACCACACTGCGGCTTCCGCCCGGATCGTAGGGAGACTGAACGCCCTCGATCACCGCATCGGGCGTGCCGGCTGCGGTCAGGTCGCCCGATTCGCTGTGCTCATCGGAGTGCAGCTTCCACCAGGCATGATGCAGCGGCGCGAAAAAGCCCTGCGTGTCGCGAACCTGGATCTGACCGCTGCGCAGCGCGACGGGCAGGTTGTTGTTCAGCTTGTCGAAGCCCGGCTGATCGTCGCCCGTTCCCAGAACCAGAAAGTCGGTTGTCGCACCCGCTTGCAGGGCCTCGGGGCCGGCCACGGTAACCCGCAGTACAGGAAAACCGGTCTGCCGGCCAAAGTGCCCCATCAGCGTGACAAAGGTCTCAATCTCCTGCTCGGTGGGCGAGGACGGCAGCACCACCGTGGTCTCGCTCAGGTCGGCAAAGCGGGTGAACGGAAAACCGGCGTTGGCGAAAGTCTCCAGATTGGGCAGCGGCGCATAGTGCGGGTACCCGCGCAGATCAAGATATGTGTCGCGCAGAATGGCGCCCTGCATGTTGATGGGCGTCGTGTCGTTACAGCCGCCCTTTTTGAGCAACTGAAAGGTAAAGTCGAACGAAAGTGAGTTGGAAAACGGGCGCAGGTTGACCACCGGCACAGGCACGTCAATCTGCATCCGGCGCGAGGCCTCTTGCCCGGGCACCAGCGGTACCGAACCGAGGAAGGCGTTGTTGACCCTCACCTGCATGCTCGAAATGGGCCCGATGGGCACCGAATTGTACCGGTAGACCAGCCGAAGCACGGCATTGGGCCGCTCGGAATAAAAAATGTCCGGCGCGATGCGGAAATAGACATTGAGAGGAGCGGATCCATCGCCCTGCAACTGGTCCGCCGTGGCGTAGTCCCACAGCGCAATCGTCTGATCGGTGCGCGCCCAGCGCGGCGCACCATCGGGTTGCTGCTTGTCGGGCAGCTTCAGGTTGTCGATGGTCGTCTGCGCTCCCTGAAGCATCTCGCTATGCAGCGCCACGGCCTGGGCCGCGCGAAGCAATTGATCGGAGTCAGCGCCGGCGATCACCAGAATCTTGCTGTAGGGATCGTTGGGATTGGTGCGCATGGCCACCGTCGGCGAAGAGATCGAAGGCAGATTGAGCCCCGCCGGAAGATTGGACGAACTATCCGAGATCACGATCGCGTTGCCCATCGGAATCTGCCCAATGTGAACCGGAAAGCGCACCGAACGGCTCTCGGAAATCATGCCGAAGTAGCTGGTCACAACGCCCGACGCCTGAATCGCCTTGAACGAGGGCGCGGAGGCAAAGACCACCGGAATGCTCAGCGGCTGAATCACGGCCGGGTCCAGAAACGGCATCGGCAACTGCTTCAGATCGTCGGCCAGCGGCAGCAGGTCCCCTTGGATGTCAAGGTAAGTATTGCGATGCACGCGCGACCAGAGCGAGGTGTTCGACGGGTCCTCGCAAACCATGGTGTAGTGGCCGATGAACTGGATGGTCAGCGCATTGTTATGCACCAGCAGTTCCGGCGGAATCGTGAACTCCGCTTCCGCATCCTGGCTCGATGAGCCGCCCACCTGCCCCTGCGTCGGCTGCACCGTTGCAAACAAGGTCCCGTTCATGATCAGCTTGATGTGGCTCAGTTGCGGCAGCAGACTGGGAGAAAAAGCGTAGTAGATGTGAATCTTGGCAGCCCGCACCACGTGGGTCTGCGGCAGGGTGAAAAAGATGCTGTGGCTGGAGTCGATGCCATGCAGCTCGATTTGCGGTGAGCCCGCATCGTTGAGACTGAAGTTGTCGCGAAACTGCCCTGGGGGAGGCGGAGACAGCAGCGGCTTCTCGCCCGCTCCAGACATCGTCACGCCAGGATTCAGCTGGGCCTGCCCCTGCGCCGAGACTGGTGTCGGCGTCTGGCCCAGAACGGCAGGCGCCGCGCCGATCAGTACGGCAGCCAGGGCCACCAGCAGCGTGGTTCGGGCAACCGACAGAGCATTGGCCTTCTTGGCAGCCCTCTTGTCCTTGTCCGTAAACAGGCTTTGGAAGGTCGAGAGCAGCCCCTGCATGGAAATCTGAAAGATGCGGCCCAGGCTGCGCAACACATCATCGTTTTCGCGCGATTCGCCCCAGCCCAGCCACGAATCTGCTCGTGAATAGAGAACCATGGTCAACACTTCCTGTTCGGCAATGGTTAAGTCTTCAAATCGCACCCGCAGCACCGACCCCTCGCAGGAAACCACCGTCGCAGGCAGGTCGGTGACAACGGTGGGCAGCGGAAAGACCAGCCTCACCGCCGTTTGCGGAACCGCTTCCAGCGCTTCGCCAAAGCGGATGCTGGTGCCGCCCGAGGACATGTCGATGGTCTCTCCGGAAACCAGACGCCCATCGGGAAGTTTGGCCATCACCGGCGTCACAATGTTGATGCGGACGGCCGTCCGCAGCTGTCTCATCTCGCGGGCAACCGCGGTGCACACGCCAAGAATGACGATATTGAAGAAGCACCAGATCACGTTCATGATTACCGTGCCCGGCCGGTCGCGATCCCATATGAAAAAACGCGGAATGGCGACCAGCAGGCCGATCAGGTTGAACACCAGTAGGATCAGGAACGGCTGCGCGATCCTGGTGTCGAAGAAAGTCCGCTTCACCACGCCGCCCTTGGCCGTCACGTTGAACTTGCCCAGCTTGGGGTTGATCAGCGCCATCATGGTCGGCAGCAGAATGTACGGAGAGAGCACCGTCTCGTAGATTTCATTCCAGAACGAGTGCCGGTGTTCGCCCTGAATCCGCGAGTTGGTGACGTTGGACAGGGTCAGGTGAGGCAGTGCATACGCCAGAATGGCCGCCCAGTAGCCGGGCACGTTGGTGTGCGACAGAATCAGATAGATCAACGGCGCTGAAAGAAAAATCAGTCGCGGCACCGCGTAGAGAAAGTGCATCATCGCATTGAAGTAGCACAGCCGCTGCGCAAACTTGAGCCCCGGCGCAACCAGCGGATTGTCCGTGCGCAGAATCTGGATCATGCCTCGCGCCCAGCGAATGCGCTGCCCCACGTGCGCGGAGAGCCGCTCGGTGGCCAACCCTGCCGCCTGCGGAATGTTGATGTAGGCCGTGCCCCATCCGTTCATCTGCATGCGCAGTGAAGTGTGGGCGTCCTCGGTGACGGTCTCCACGGCGATGCCGCCGATCTCGTCCAGGGCGGTGCGGCGCAGCACCGCGCAGGAACCACAGAAGAACGTCGCATTCCAGAAATCGTTGCCGTCCTGCACGATGCCGTAAAACAGTTCGCCCTCGTTGGGAATTACGCGGAACTGTCCCAGGTTGCGCTCGAACGGATCGGGCGAATAGAAGTGGTGAGGCGTCTGCAGCATGGCCAGTTTGCGATCGCGCAGAAACCACCCCATGGTCATCTGCAGAAAACTGCGCGTGGGAACGTGGTCGCAATCGAAGATGGCGACATACGGCGAATCCATGCTCTTCAGCGCGGTGTTGATGTTGCCCGCCTTGGCATGTTTGTTGTCGTTGCGTATCTTGTAGCCCAGGCCTGCTTCAAATGCGAACTGCTCGAACTCCTTGCGCCGGCCGTCGTCCAGAATGTAGACGTGCATCTTGTCGGCGGGCCAGTCTATGTTCAGCGCGCCCAGCGCCGTGTAGCGCACCACATCCAGCGGCTCATTATAGGTGGGAATCAGAACGTCGACGTGCGGCCATTCCTCTTCGTCCTCCGGCAACGACACTGGAGCCCTGCGCAGCGGCCAGATGGTCTGAAAGTACCCCAGGAAGAGAATGAAGAAAGAGTACAGTTCGGCCAGGATCAGGCTCATGATAAAGAACGCGTCCAGCGCGCCCCAATGATTGCCCGGGTCCTTGAAGAAACGCACCGTCTGCAGAACTCGCCAAAAGCCATAGCGGAAAGTACAGAACAGCGACATCACCATCAGCGTGAGCGTCACCAGATAGGAGTCGGAGCTGCGTGCCACGGCCAGCGCCATCAGCAGCGTCAGCAGTCCCAGAACCGCCTGCTGCGGCCATGTGAGGGGAAGAGCTGCCAGAAAATAAAGGACCACTCCTGCCGCAAGCAAGAAGAGCAGGCGCAATAACTTCGTGAAGATGTTCTCGCCCGCTCCAATATCCTGCCAAAGGCCGGTTACCGTCATCGTTCACTCCATCGCACGCCGCGGTACCCGCTGCTCGCCGGTGCGGCAAGGCTCTTCACCCACCCTGCGAGACTACCGAAATCCTCGGCGACGGTCGAGTTGGGAGCATAATCCATCACCGTCATGCCTTCCGCCAGCGCCTCGCTCACGGCCGGTGAGCGGCGCAAAGCAAAGGGCAGCAGCTGATCGCCCAGTTGCCCCCGCAGTACTTCTCGCACATCCAGATGCAGGGGAAGCGATGGATCGAACTGATTCAGAACATAGTAGGGCAGAACCTCTTTGCCGGCCGCGTTCGAACTGCGCTGGAAAAAGGCATCGATGGAACTGACGCTGACCACCGAATTCATGTCCGGAATCACCGGAACCAGGACGACCGGCGACATGCGCATCACCCGCCTCGTGGTCGCGCCCGAAGCCGTAGCCAAATCGACTATCACCCGGCTTGCCCCATGAGAATACCCTGTAATCTCCTGCGAAAGGACTTCCGGGCCGGCCGACTCCGGGCTCAGCCCTTCGGTGTCGATGGTCACCATCTGAATGGGAGCGTCGCTGCTGGCGCTGGGAGGCGCGAAGGTCCTCAGCACGCCCGGCCGTTGATCGTGCGCGCCGAAAAAAAACGGCAGCAGACCATAGGCCGCTGTATCCACCAGCAGTACCCGCTCGCCGCGGGCCGAAAGCGCCCGGCCAAGGGTGGCGACCATGCTGGTCTTGCCCACTCCGCCGGCCAGCGAAAAAACCGCCAGCACTGGGACGCGCGCCGCCACCGGGGCCGGAACCGCTTCCGCGGGCGCGCTGGACCCGTTAAAAATGCCATTCAAAGCGAACCACCGGGAAGTCAGACGATCCCGCGAACCCTGGATGGTATCCTCGGGGGCCTGAGGAAAGGACTGGCTGGGAGCCTGAGGAAAAGGCTGGCTGGCCAAATCCGCACGGTCCGAGGCCAACCACGCGGGACGGCCCATGTTCTCGCGCGGCTCTGCCGGCGTCCATTGATTGCGCGGCTGCTGATAGCTCTCTTCGCGCACCGGGGCATAGTGCGCTGCCGGCGCGGCGGCGCGATAGGCCTGGGCAGGGGCATACGACGAATATTCGGACTGCTGCGGCAGTGTTGGATATTGCTGCGCGGCCGCTGCGGGTGCTGGATCTAAGCCACTGAGCGGAGAGAAGCGCTCGGGGCGCGGTTGCTGCCATGCGGACGGTGCCGCCGCCGGCTGCCTGGTTACCTGCTGAGACTCTTCGGCTGCCTTTTGTGCCGCCAGCGTCTCGGCATTCCGCGCAGCTTTCTCTGCTGCTGCGGCCGCTCGCCTGGCCTCTGCCGCTCGCGCTGCCTCACTCGCCTTTTGCGCCTCGGCCTCTTCATGGGTGCGACGGCGCTCGGCTTCGATGGCTGCCTCCACGCGCAGCCGTGCCTTCTCTCGCGTTTGCGCACGCGATGCAGAAAAATCACGGTATTTGGCGCCATGGAGATTGGCCCAGGAATAGAGAGTCGCTACATCCTCGGGAGTATCATTCTGGTCGGCCAGCGTGTTCCTATCTGTCATATTCCACCTACACACCTCCCGAGACCTTGCACACTGGCCTCAGGCTCCGACGCCCTGGATCGGCGTTTTCTACTCGGAAGCCGGGCCTCGCGCACACATCCGCAGGTGTCCTTACCAAGAATCGTAGCCGCAACAATGTTAACTGAACAATAACACTTGCAAGGTTACCCTCCTACCACTTTCTCGTCATACGGGGACTGTGTATCCCCGGGTTCCTTGCCCGGCCGCCACGGCGGTTCCCCCATTGGAACCCGGCTTCCGGAAAAAAGCCTGACAGGCCCGCGATCCGATCACTGTCCACTGTCTACTGATCCCTGTTCTCAATCCGTTTGTCCAGGCGCTTTGATCTCAACGCCAGCAGAGAAGCTGGCCCTGTGATAATTTGAAAGCAGCGGCCTTGAACGAGCTCGTAGCTCAGTAGGTAGAGCAACGCCCTTTTAAGGCGTGGGTCCTGGGTTCGAGCCCCAGCGAGCTCACCAACACTCCCGGCCGCCGTTTTCCCCGAGCCCAACCCCGTTGAGCGCTCACTTGCCTACAGGGGAAATTTCCACGCTGATCTGCCCAAGGTGGCATTCTCCCTCAGGAAAATGCCACCTTTCTGCATGGCCCTCAGGCCCTCGGCCAGAAATGCTCTTCCGGGCAATCGCGCAGCCTCTGGGCGGCGTCTTCGGGAGTAATGTCCCGCTGTGGCATTCCCAGCATCTCAAAGCCCACCATGAACTTGCGGACCGTGGCGGAACGCAGCAGCGGCGGAAAGAAGTGGGCGTGGAAGTGCCACTCCGGGTGCTCCGCGTTGTCCGTCGGCGTCTGATGGAAGCCCATCGTGTAGGGAAAGCTGGTCTCGAAGAGGTTGTCGAAGCGGGTGGTCAGGCGCTTGAGCGCATCGGCCAGCCCGTCCCTCTCGGCGGCATTCAGTTCCGGCAGCGCTCCCAGGTGCCGGCGGGAGACAAGCAGCACCTCAAACGGCCAAGTAGCCCACCACGGAACAATCGCCGCAAAATGCTCATTTTCAAAGACCACGCGCTCCTGGGCGGTCTGCTCGGCCGCCAGGTAGTCGCAGAGCAGGCAATGCCCGGTGCTGGCCAGGTGGCCGCGCTGGGCCTCGGTCTCGGCAGCGGGCTCGTCGGGCACAAAATCCGTGGACCAGATCTGGCAGTGAGGATGGGGGTTGCTGGCGCCCATCATGGCCCCGCGATTCTCAAAAATCTGCACGTACTTGATCCAGTCGAGGGCCCCGATTTCCTGGGATTCCCGCGCCCAGGCGTCCACCACCCGGCGCGTCTCCTCGTGGGTCATCCTGGCCAGCGTCAGGCTGTGGTCCGGATGGAAGCAGAGCACCTTGCAGAGCCCCCGGGTCGCTTCGGCCTTGAGCAGCGGAGAGGCGGGCGGATCGGTCGCCTTCGCGGTCTCCGGCAGCAGGGCCGCGTAATCGTTTACAAATGAGAACACACCTTCATACGCCGGATTCGTTGCCCCGCCCGCCCGCTGGTTGCCAGGGCACAGGTAGCACTGCGGATCGAATGCTTTGCCGGATGGAACGGCCTTTTGGCCGACTTCACCCTGCCAGGGGCGCTGCGTCCGGTGCGGCGACACCAACACCCAGGATTGCCGCAGCGGGTTCCAGCGCCGGTGCGGATACTGCCATTTCTTTTCCATGCTCACTCCCAGGATCATTCTAAATGCGGCAAGCTTGTCCCTCCTGCCACCCGGCAACGTCACCCTTCACTCGTTTCAGCCCCCCAAAAACCATTCAGTTCTTTGGGGCGCATCGGGCGCGACTCGGGGTTTGCGGTTGTGGCTTCTCTTCCGACTTCAGAAGCACCAGCGACATACGCCGGGCGCGGCAGCGCATGGCCGGGGTTCGATCGCGGCGGTAGCGTTCCAGCAGAAGCGTGGCTTCGTCCCGCAGTTCCGGTTCAGCGGCGCCCAGGATCGCAAATGCCTCCAACGCCATGGCGCGAACGGCAATGCGCTCGTTTTCTATCAAGGGCCGCACCAGAACCGCCAGGTTCATGCGCTCGGCATGGGTCGATGCATTCAGCGCCGCGGCGAGGGCGATGTATCCGCGAGTTTGCCACTCGTTCACAGGAAGCTCGGCCAAAAGGTCGATGAAGACGCCGGCAAACTTCCGCAGTACGCCCGGCTCGCGCGCACTGACTCGACGCGCCAGATCGGCTGCACAGCGGCGGGAAAACGGATGCGGCGACAGCAGTTCCGCCATCAAATCGCGAATGGCCGCGCGGCGCGGCGGCGGGCACAGCAGAAAATCCCGCATGGCCGCATGGCCATCGGCGTCTCTCCAACTGCGCGGCTCCACAAGACACTTCACGCTGTTTGGCCACTCCCCGGCACGGCAGCCTCACCTCCCTTGCCCGTGTGCGGGCCAGAGCACCGAGTTTGGTGCCCAGGTGAGGAAGGTTCTACCATAGACGCTGCGGCCGGAGCCCTGACAGGCTGCAAGGATGATTCCACATGCTCTTCGCAGACGCAATCGTCGACCTGCACGACTCTAAAACTCGCGCCTGGCACCGGGAAGCTCCCGAGGCCGACCACGACCCGTTGCGTCCTGTCGAACCCGATCCGGAATGGCTGCCCCTGGTCGCCCGCCAGCATCGCGCCAACTTCGATCTGTGGCACATCGAGGATGAGGCGCGCGCTCCCGGCGCGGCCGACTCCGAACTGGCTGGCGTGAAGCGCCACGTAGACCGTACCAACCAGCGCCGCAATGACTTGGCCGAGGAGTTGGACCGGGTACTGCTTGACTGGCTCAGGCGCCGGAGCCTGCCCAATCCGGCCGCGGAACTGAATTCCGAATCGCCGGGCCTGATGATCGACCGGCTTTCCATCCTGTCGTTGAAGATCTACCACACCCGCGATGAATCCGAGCGCGCCGATGCGCCCCTTGGCCACACCGAACGCAACCGGGAGCGGCTCACCATTCTCATGGAACAACGCACGGACTTGGCCCGATGCCTGGACGCCTTGTGGCGGGAGACGCTCAAGGGAACGCGCCGCTTCAAGCTCTATCGCCAACTGAAAATGTATAACGACCCTACTCTCAACCCATCCATCTACCGCAAACCTGCGAGTCAGACAGCCGGATAACTCCCATGGATTGCAAGCTCCCCATTGACTTGACGTGGAGCGGGGTTATGCGTATAAAGAGTGCCTGAGCGGCACATAATCCTGGCGTTGGTTTCCTGCCGGCTACAATCCGGCTCAACCGTGGCGCAAAGGGTGCGGGCTCCGGGCAAACTCATGATGCAAGATGCTAGACCGGCGGCGCCCAGCCGCAAAAAAACATCTCCCCCGGCAACCATATCCGGCAGCCAATCCAGCGCGGGTACGGGGCCGTTTTTTCAGCACTACCAGTCCGCCGTGCAACTGTTGCAACAGGGCAGGTACGAAAAAGCTCGTACCGCTTTGCAGAATCTTCTGCCTACCGCTCCTGCCGAATTTCGGGAACGCTGCCAGATGTACCTGACCACCTGCCAGCGGCAACTGGAAGCGCATATCTTGAGTTTTCAAACTCCTGAAGAGCATTACGATTACGCCGTCTCGCAGATCAACACCGGCTACTACGAAGAGGCGCGCGAGCAGCTCGACAGTATCCTGGCAGACCATCCTGAAGCGGACTACGTCTACTACGGCCTGGCGCTGCTCGACAGCATTGCAGGACGTACGCAGGAATGCCTCGGGAACCTGGCCCGGGCCATCGAGCTGAACCCTAGAAGCCGGCTGCAGGCGCGCTCCGACGGCGACTTCCAGAGCATGGCGGACGACCCCCGGTTTACCGAATTGTTGTATCCTGAGGTTCCGTAGATCTCCAGTGAACCCAGCTACAACTATGCCTCTCTCATCCTCAATCCCTGCTACTTGCCAGGAACCGTCTGCCAGCATCTGCCCACCGCCCGCTTCCCCGCACCTGCGCGTGGTGGCCATTGGCGGCGGCACCGGCCTCTCCACCCTGCTGCGCGGACTGCGCCGTCATGTAGCCGCTCCAGGCCAGACCGGAAACAATCCGGGCCTCATTGCCGATCTGGCAGCGGTGGTCACGGTGACCGACGATGGAGGCTCCTCGGGCCGCCTGCGCAAGGGCTTCAAGATGCTGCCCCCGGGCGACCTGCGCAATTGCATGGTGGCGCTCAGCGAGGAAGAGGACCTGCTCGCCAAGCTTTTCGCCCATCGTTTCCGTGCCGGTGATTCCCTCGAAGGGCACAATTTCGGAAACCTCTTTGTCGCCGCGCTCACAGAGATTACCGGCGACTTTGGCCACGCCATCCAACTGGCCTCGAAGATCCTGGCCACGCGCGGGCGCATTTACCCGGTGACCACCGCCAATGCGACACTGGTGGCGCGCATGGTCGATGGTTCGATGTTGCGCGGCGAGACCAACATCAGCGCCAGTTCCCTGCGCATTGCGGAACTTATGCTCGACCCTCCCGACGCTGCGGCGCTGCCGGAGACCCTGGAGGCCATCGAGCGCGCCGACCTGATCAGCGTGGGGCCTGGTTCGCTCTATACGTCGCTGATCACCAACCTGCTGGTGCATGATCTGTCCGAGGCGCTGGTTCACGCCCGGGGCGTGCGCGTTTACATCAGCAACCTGATGACCGAGGCCAACGAAAGCCTGGGCCTGACCGCCTCCCAGCACATCGAACGCATCTACGATCACACCCACGCGCCCATCTTCGATTACGCCCTGGTGAACACGGCCCCCTTTTCAACCGAGACGCTGGCCCGTTACGAGGTTGAACTTGCCGCACCCATCCTGGCGGACATCGAGCGCATCGAGGCGCTCGGCGTTCATGTGATCAGCGGCGATTTCGCCAGCGAAGAGTCCGTGGTGCGTCACGACTCAGACCGCGTTACCGCCGCCTTGCTGGCGCTGGGGCGCGCCGCGGCCGCCCACCGGGACTAGAAAATTTCCCTTCCCCTGACAGCATTTCCGGCGTAAATTTGACGCGCAGGCGCAGGCCTGCGATACCAACCGGGAGGCGCCATGCGCAAGAACGCTTTCTTGATGTCCCTGGGCTTTTGCCTGTTCGCGATCACCATGCTCGCCCTGGCTCAGTCCCTGCGAAAGCCCGGCCTGTGGGAGATGACCAGCACCATGACCTGGCAGCAGTCGCCCATGCCGGCCGGAATGACCATGCCGGCGGGGACCAATTCTCCCTTTGCCGGCGGGCCCCGCACCACCCAGGTGTGCCTCACCCAGGCCATGATCGACAAATACGGCGCGCCGACGCCGCAGGGACGCGAGTGCCAGGTCACCAACATTGTGTTGAAAGCCAACGGGATGACCGCCGACTTGGTCTGCAGCGGCAGGATGTCTGGCAAAGGCACACTCGAGTCTTCTTGGACAGATGCGGACCACGCCAAGGGCAAGGTGCACTTTACCGGAGCCATGCAGAGGGGGCCTAACTCCACGCCGGTCGAGTACACCGTCGAGAGCGTCTCGACTTACAAAGGGGCTGACTGCGGCAGCGTCAAGCCGCCTCCCCTGCCCAGCGATAAATAGGTCGCAGCCGTCCTCCTCGCCGCGCCTTTTTCCCGCTCTCTAAAGCCGCGCCATCGGCTGGTAAGCTCATTTGCAGGAATCTTTCAACATGATGACGATCGAACTTGCCAAGCCGGTGCGCACCGCTGCAATCGCTTCCATGCAACGCTATTTCGAAGAGAACATGCCCGAGCCCCTCGGCGATCTAGCGGCAGGCTTGCTGCTCAACTTCTTCCTGGAAGAAGTGGGTCCGGCAATCTACAACCGGGCGGTCGCGGACGCTCAGGCCCGCATGGGGCAGCGCGTGGCGGATCTCAGCGGCGAACTCTATGCCGATGAGTTTCAGTACTGGCCCAAAGCCGACAGCAAGCGAAAGAATCGCCGCTAAAGTGGTTCCACAATTGCTGTACCCCGGAACCACCCCGTCGAGTGGCCTTTTCCTCAAGAAAAGGCCACCTTGCAAGAAACTTGTAAGTGCACGTAAATTGTGGAACCGCGCGAGTGTCCTGTCCCAAAAATTCCTGACAAAAATTGCCGCTGTCATTCTGAGCGAACGGGGCCCCGAACGTTTTTCAGTTCGGGGGTGGTGAGCGAAGAATCTGCTTTTGTATCTCCTGATTTCTGGTAAGAACTTCTGGGACAGGACATTACAGCGGAATCAGAATAGATGTACCCGGATGCAAGCCCCTCAAGTGGCTTCTTCCTTAAGAAAAAGCCACCTTCAAGAGTCTAACCAAGAGCACGGTTATTCTGATTCCGCTCTAGCGCTCGTTGCAGAAGCAGTCCCTTCCGCTTCGAGCCCCAAAGAATAATGGACACCCCTCGCCTCTCACAGACGTGGGCCTTCCACCGTGCGCTTCAACTGCCCGCAGGCGGCGTAGATGTCGCGGCCGCGGGCTCGGCGCAGGTAAACGGGAATTCCCTCCCCTGCCAGCGCTGCGCGGAAGCTCTCGACTGCGTCCGGCGCGGGCATGGTGTAGGCGATGCCGGGCCCGGGGTTCCAGGCAATCAGATTCACTTTGGCGGCAAGTCCGGAGCGGCGGATCAGCCTGGTCACTTCCCTGGCGTGCCCCGGCCGGTCCGTAACCCCGCCCAACAGAACATATTCAAAGGTGATGCGCTCGCGCGAGCGAAGGGGAACTTTGCGCGCCGCTTCCAGCACCATTTCGATAGGCCACTTGCGGTTGATGGGCATGATCTCGCCGCGAACGGCGTCGTTGGGCGCGTTCAGGCTGATGGCCAGCTTGGGGCGAATCTCGTCCGGCTCCAGCGCAAAACGCTCGATGCCGGGAACGATGCCGGAGGTGGAGACCGTCATCCGCCGCGGGCTGAGGCCGGCTTCCTCCACCAGCAGCCGCACCGCGGCCATGAAGTTGTCATAGTTCAAAAACGGCTCGCCCATGCCCATGAAAACAAGATTGACGCGATCCTTGCCCACCTCCACCGCGTGACGGTCAAGCACGTCCACCACCTGGCCGGCAATCTCGCCCGCCGTCAAATTCCGCTGGAGGCCAAGCCTGGCGGTGAGGCAGAACTGGCAGTTGACCGCACAACCCACCTGGCTGGAGACGCAGATGGTGGCGCGATCCCAGCTTTTTCTTTCCTCTTCCGGCTGATCCGGTTCGCTCCCGTCGCCGCTTTCGCCGTCGTCGCCTTCCGGCATCCACACGGCTTCAACGGTTTGTCCATCCCGGTCCTGACCTTGAATCAGGTAGCGCTCCGTCCCGTCCGCCGACTGAAAGACCTGCGCAATTTTTGGCCGGCCCACCTCCCAGCCTTCGTCCCCCAGCCGCTGGCGCAGCGCCTTGGGCAGCGTAGTGATCTGGTCAATTCCAGCAAGCCGTTGACGATAAAGCGCTTCTGCCAACTGGCGTCCGCGCCAGGCCGGCTCGCCCGCCGCCACCATCCGCGCCGCCAATGCTTCCCGGTCCAGACCGAAAAGGGGGTTCTGGCGCACATTCTGGGAAGGATGAGCATCTAACGGAACGAATTGGCCAAGGTTTGCAGTCATAGCTTGGGTCAGCATAGAGCATTTCACGGTTGCGTGCAGCCCAGACTCCCAGGAACCGGCAAACGGCCTGTTATAGGGCCTGTTCAGATCCAGGACCGAGCTGAAGCAAGGGCTTCGGCGCTGGTTCGCGATCAGCCTTGCAGTTTGGTTTGGCTTACAATCGAAGTTGATTGGATGGGAATGACCGAAGAGAGAGACCTCCGCCGCACCGTATTGCCGAACGGTCTGATCGTTCTAACCGAACGCATGGAACACATGCGCTCCGTGGCCATGGGCGTCTGGACCAAGTCCGGATCCCGCTGCGAGCCGGCAGAAACCAACGGCATCTCTCACTTTGTCGAACACATGCTCTTCAAGGGAACCCGCTCCCGCTCGGCCCAGGCCATTGCCCGCGAAATGGACTCCATCGGCGGCAACCTGGACGCCTTCACCGGCAAAGAGACCATCTGTTTCAACGTCAAGTCGCTGGCCGAGCATGTGCCCATCGCCCTGGATGTTCTGACCGACCTGGTGCTGAATCCTCTCTTCGAACTTCCCGACATCGAACGCGAGCGCGGCGTGATCCTCGAAGAGATCAAGATCGACGAGGACAATCCGGACGTGCTGGTCCACGAACTCTTCTTGCAGAGCTTCTGGAAGGATCACCCTCTGGGCAAGCCCATCCTGGGCACCACCAAGACGGTGGCGCGGCTCAACCAGGAGAGTCTCGTCGCCTACCATGGCGACCGGTTCCGCGGCGGCAACATGGTCTTCTCCGCAGCCGGGAACCTGGACCACGACCACTTTGCCCAGACGGTGGCCGAGAAATTTGCTGGACTTCCAAGCGGCGAGACGCTCCACGAGCTTTCTGCGCCGAAAGCCAGCGCCCGGATCCAGCTGCGCCACAAGAAATCACTGGAACAGGTGCAAATCTGTTTGGGCGTGCCCGCGCCGCCCGTCACCGACGAAAGCCGCTATGCCACGCTCATCCTCAATACCGTGCTGGGCGGCGGCATGAGTTCCCGCCTCTTCCAGACCATCCGCGAGGAGCGCGGCATGGTCTATTCCATCTATTCCGACCTGAGTCCTCTGCGCGACGCCGGAACGCTCTGCGTCTTTGCCGGCACCTCCGTGGGCAAGTCCATTGAGGTCGTTGAACTGATTCTGGAGGAATTCCGCAAGCTCAAGGAAACTCCTCTCGAAGAGGACGAACTCAACCGGGCCAAGGACCAGCTCAAAGGCAACCTTCTGATGGGACTGGAGATCTCGAACTCGCGCATGGCCAACCTGGCCCGCCAGGAGATGTACTTCCACCAGTTCTTCACCGCGGAAGAAGTGATTGCGCGCATCGGCCAGGTGGACGCCGCCCAGGTCCAGGCGATGGCCCAGCGCCTCTTCGTCGCCGAGCGCGTCGCCGTTACCCTGCTGGGACGACTGGACGGAGTCAAGCTCAACCGGACCAAGCTGGTGTGTTGAGAAGCAGCGGTCAGCAATCAGCCGTCAGCAGTCAGCCGCCGGCAGCCAGAGTTCAGGTCTCAGTTTGAACACAAGCGGCTGATAGCTGAAAGCTGACGGCTGATAGCTGACCGCTGATAGCTGTATTCGAGCGTCCGATTTCCCTTCCGCGTCTATACGTTGTAGCATTTTGTCGGGGGCCGGGGTCTTCCGGCCAGCACCACGAGGCACTGGAATCCAAATGAATCGCACGCTCTCGCACATTGACCGCCACAGCGGCGCGCCACGCTCGACCGAGCCCAACGGTTTCACGCTGATGGAACTGCTGATCGTCATCGCCATCATCCTGATCCTGATGCTCATGGCCATACCCACCATTGGCAGCCTGAAGAAGCAGGCCAACGAGACCTCGGCGATTCAGTCCATTCGCGCCATCTCGCAGGCGCAACTGCAATACGAATCCACCTTCCCGTCGAGCGGCTACGCCTGCGCCCTGACCGCCTTGGGCGGCGATCCCAAGTCCGGCCCGCCGACGCCCGCCGCATCGCAGATGCTGCAGGGCGATCTGACCTCGGGCGTCAAGTCCGGCTATCTGTTCGTCATCAACAACTGCACCAAGGTGAACCTGAGCGGCACGGACCGCATTACCGGCTACCAGGTCTTCGCCGTTCCGCAGACCGTGGGGCAGACCGGCAACCGCGGCTTCTGCAGCGATCAGTTCGGCACCATCAAGGCAGACCCGGCGGGCGGCACCAATTGCACCCAGTCGTTGCAATGAGCGGGGGCAAAGCAATCAAATTCAGCGGACAATGGCTCCTCGCAGGCGCTTTCGCGTTCCTGTCTCTTGGACAAGCTTCCGCGCAAAGCGCGCAGGAGATGGCGCAGCGGGTCGATCGCCATTACAACCAATTGCACTCCCTCAAGGCCGGCTTCAGCGAGAGCTATGAGGGCATGGGCGTCCGGCGCGCCGAGAGCGGGACGCTGCTGCTGCTGAAACCAGGACGCATGAGGTGGGATTACAGCTCTCCGGCGGGCAAGTTGTTTCTGCTCGACGGCCAGTACGGGTGGTTCTACTCCAAAGGCGACTCTCAAGTTCAGCGCATCCCGGCCAAACAACTGGACGACTTGCGCTCTCCTCTGCGCTTTCTCCTGGGCCACACGCAGCTTGAAAAGGAACTGAACAATCTGTCTCTCGCGGGAGCGCCCGGCGGCCGCTTCACGCTGACCGGCCAGCCCAAAGGACAGGAGAATCGGGTCCGGCGGCTCACGCTCACGGTGAGTGCGGACGGCGCTATCCACGGCATCGAGATCGAAGAAGTGGACGGCGCGCTCACCCGCTTCAGCTTCACGAGCGAAGAAACCAACGCGGCGGTTCCCGCGCAGGCCTTTCACTTCACGCCGCCCGCCGGAGTGCCGGTGGTGAATGCGCTCCCGCCAGTGTAGGGGGAGAGTTAGCGGTGTTGGCGCAGCTAACTCCGCTACTCGTACCTGAGCGCCTCGATGGGGTCCAGGTTGGCGGCGCGAATGGCGGGAATCATGCCGCTGACCAGGCCCGTAATCGCCAGAATCACGGTGGCTACGATGACCGATGCCGGCGAAATGATGAGGCGAATGTCGGCAGCCTCGGCATTTTGGGCCAATGCGCTGTAGAACGTAATGCGGCCCACCAGCAACGAAACGATATAGGCCAGCGCGATGCCGCTCAAGCCGCCCACGCCGGTAATCGCCAGCGCCTCGGCAAGGAATTGAAGCAGGATGTGGTGTCTGCTCGCACCGAGCGCCTTTTCAATGCCGATTTCCCGGGTGCGCTGCTGGACGGCCACCAGCATGATGTTCATCAGGCCGATGCCGGCAATGCCAAGAGTGAGCGCGCCGACCAGCGCCAACAAAACCTGCAGGGCCAGCGAGAGCATCTTGAACTGGTGCAATTCCGTCATCAGGTTGGCCACGTAGATGGCCCTGTGGTCCGAGGGGCGGAAGTGGTGGGCCGCGCCCATGGCCTCGCGCAGGTTCTTCTCCACAAGTTCGTTGTCGCCGTGGTAGTTGAACCAGATGCCGTCCAGGTACTTCGTATCCTTCAGGTCGCTCATGGTGTTGAAGGGCACGTAGATCTGGCGATTGCGGTCGTCGTTGTCGCCTTCCTGCATTTTGGGGCTCAGTACGCCCACAACGGTAAACATCACGCCATCCAGGCGGATGGTCTCTCCCAGCGCCCAGCCGCCGGAATAGAGCTTGGTCTTGGCCTCCGAGCCGATGACGCAGACGTGGGCGCGCTGCAAGTCCTCGGCGCCGTTGAAGAAGCGGCCCGCATCGGTGTCCAGCTTCCAAATGTCCTGAAAGACCGGGCGAACGCCATTCACGGTCCAGGTGTAAGTATGCAGATCGTTCTGCACCGGCACGTCTTTCTCCACCGTGGGAGAGATATGCAATATGCCCGGAATGGTGTTGTAGGCGCGGTCCACGTCGTCGAGCGTGAAACGCACCCGGGCGCCGGCCTTGTCGCCCCCGGCCTGCTCGCTGGTGCGGCCCGGAAAGAAGCCGATGATGTTGGTGCCCCACTCGGAAAAGATGGCCTCGACAGCGCGGCTGAACCCCGCGCCATAGGCCAGCAGCAGCACCACCGTGGCGATGCCCCAGGCCATGCCGATCATGGTGATGGCGGTGCGGCGGCGGTTGTAAACCATCGCCTCCCACGCGTGGCCCCAAATGTCCTTCAACATGATTCAGCCCCTAAGTACCAGCTACCAGCTTCTAGCCTCTAGCTTCCAGCTAAAAGCTGCCGGGTTAAGAGTCTTAGCTGAGTCTCCAGCCTTTCAACCACCCGTGCTCGATAAACCCCGGCCTGGGATGAATCGATCCCGCCCAAATCTCATCTCCTTAGCTGATAGCTGATAGCTGATAGCTGTTAGCTGTTAGCTGTTAGCTGTTAGCTGATAGCTGATAGCTGCTTCCCTACTCTCTCCGCAGTGCTTCGATAGGGTCCATCTGCGCCGCCTTGCTGGCCGGGTAAAGCCCTGCCACCACGCCACAAACAGCCAGTGAACCCACCGCCAGCGCGGCCGACCACGGGACAAGCCGTGGCGGGTCCCAGCCCGGCATCTTGCCGGTAAGGCCCTGCTGCAATAGCCACATGAATCCCGCCGAAATCACAATCCCCACCAAGCCGCTGATGCCGGTCAAGAGCAATCCCTCCCAGAAGAACTGGGCCAGGATGGTCCTCTTGGTGGCGCCCAGAGCTTTCAGCAGACCGATCTCGAAGGTCCGTTCGGTCACGGAGACCAGCATGATATTGATGATGCCCACGGCGCCCAGTCCCAGCGTCACAATGCCCACGCCGCCCAGGAAGACGTCCATGGCGTCGAAGATGGCGCTGACCATCTTCAGCTCCTGAATCGAGTCCCACTCGTTGAAGGCGTCCTTGAACGAGGGATCGAAGCCGTGGCGGGCGGCCACCACCTGGTGGGCGGCCTTGAGAGCGGCCGTGGCGTCGCCCCGGGTGGTGGGCTGGTACTGGATAAAACTCAGCGCGTCGCGGGGCACATTCTCGCCCTTCATGGCGAAGAGTTCCTGCATGGTGCTCAGAGGGATATAGATCTTCTGGTTGTCGCCGTCGTTGTTGCCACGGCCGATGGATTCCACGCGACCAATGACGGTAAAGGCGATGTCGTTGATGGTGATGGTCTCGCCCATGATGGAATGGCCGAGCGAGAGCAATTCAGCGGCCTTCTTGCCCAGCACCACGACGCGGCGGCGGTCGGCCTGGTCGGAGTCATCCAAAAATCGTCCCTCGGCGATGGGAATGATGCGAATGACCGCGTAGTTCGGCTCGACACCCATAACCTGGCCGGAGGTGTTGGACCAGGCACTGACCTGGTAGAGATCGCCGCGGCTGAGAATGGAGGTGACAGCGCGAATTTCCGGGCGGGCCCGCATCGCCGCCACGTCGCCCGAGGTGAGTTGGTAGGGACGCATCCCGGTGTGCTGGTTGGAGAGCGCCGGGATGGTGCCGCCGCTCATGAACACCACATCGTTGCCGAAGGTGGCGAATTGCTTGTGCTGGCCTGAGCGGAAGCCTTCACCCAGGCCCACCAGCACCAGCAGGGAACCAACGCCCCAGGCGATCCCGAACATGGTCAGGAAGGTGCGCAGCTTGTTGGCCAAAATGGCGCGAAAAACCTGGCCGAGAGTGTCGGAAAATGTCTGCATGACGTCTGGACGCCGAAAAAGGCATCTGGAGAATCATACGCAGGGTGTGAGCTTTCGGTTCCGCGCTGCCGGAGCGAGGGGAATGGAATATAGGGATGTAGCTCAGTGTGGGCGCAGGCATCCCACCCTATCCGCCCGTCTCTTTCTCTTTAATCCGGTGAAACGACGGGGCGCGCGCATTGTGCGTACCCTGATTCGCTCCACCTCCGAACCCTCGGTGCAAGGGGGTATCCAGCGTGGAGAAAGCCACACGTGGAGCCAGGTCTTCAGCTGGTGAGAATGGGGATGCCGGAGTCTTCGATGGGGGGCTTGACCACCGGCTGGTCGGTCTTGACGTAAGCGATCTTCCCCGCCTCGATCTCGTCCTGGGCGATGCGGCAAGCCTTGTTGGACTGGGTGGGGATGAGAGCGTGAGAACCATTCTGCAGTTGGCGTGCGCGGCGGGCTGCTACCAGAACCTTGCGGTAATTCGAGTCGAACTGGGTCTCAATCGTCATCGGAATCATCTCCAAAGTCAAACTGCGGCTGGTCTGGAGGGTTGTTCATCCCGAAGGCCTCCAGCACAGGTTTCAGCCGTTCCTGCATATTGGTCTGCCGGCAGGCCGCGGCTACCTCCAACACCCTGCCCGGACGCAAAGTGATCGGCTCGCCATTGCGATAGAATCGCTCGGCCAGCACAATCGCCTCCAGTTGCGCCACCGCCCGGTCCAGAACGTCGTTGACCAAAATATAGCCGTACTGGGAATATTTCTCAATCTCCCGGCTGGCTTCGTTAAGGCGGCGATAGACTTCCTCCTCATTCACCACCCCCTCGGCGCGGCTGCGATTGCGGAGCCGGGTGCGGAGAACCCGGGGATTGGGCGGCAGAACAAAGACGCTGACCGCTTCGGGCGTGGTCGCGCGCACCTGGGCGGCGCCCTGCACGTCGATGTCCAGCACCAGATCGTGGCCGTCGCGGCGCGCCTCTTCGAGCGACTTGCGCGCCGTGCCGTAGTAGTTGCCAAAAACTTCCGCGTGTTCCAGAAACTCGCCCGCCTGGATCATCCGCTCGAATTCCTCGCGGGTGGTGAAGTGGTATTCGCGCCCGTCCTGCTCCGAGCCGCGCGGTGCGCGCGTGGTCCAGGAAACCGAAAACTCGATGCCGCTCAGTTGCTTGCGCACCTCGTTGACCAGCGTGCTTTTGCCCGATCCCGAGGGCGCCGATATGATGAAAAGAATTCCTGCCACGTTGCGATTGTCCTTCAGGGCCGCTCTGGCCGTTCCAGTTTATTCCACGTTCTGAATCTGTTCGCGAGCTTTTTCGATCTCGGCCTTCATGGCCAGACCCAGCTCGGTAATCCTGGTTCCCTTGCCACCTACGCCTCCGGTCTTGGAGAGCATCGTATTGGCCTCGCGGTTCATCTCCTGCAACAGGAAGTCGAGCTTTTTGCCGACTTCGCCGCCAGCCGTCAGCAGTTCGCGGAAGTGGCCGATGTGGGTGGTCATGCGCGCCAGTTCCTCGGCAATGTCGCTGCGCTCCACCAGCACCGCCACTTCTTCGAGCAGGCGCTGGCGGTTGAACTCCGGCCCCACCGCCGCTTCCAGCCGCTGGGCAAGGCGCTCCTGATGGTGCTGCTCGACCTCGGGACTCAGTTCGTCCACTCCGGCAGTGGCTTCAGCCAGCCGGTCCAGAGTGCTGTGCAGTATGGCTTCCAGTGACTCTCCCTCACGCGCCCGCATGATCTTCAACTGCTCCAGCAGGGGTACGATCTCCTTCTGTACGCTGGCCGCCAGGGCGTCGAGATCTTCGTCGCCGTTGGTGCGGTTGTCGCTTTGCAGAGCGCCGGGCAGGCGCAGAATCGAATTCAGGTCCGGCTGGCCGCCCAGTCCATACTCTTCGCAGGCTGCGGCAAAAGCAGAGAGGTAGCCGGCCACCAGTTCGCGATTGTAGCCGGCCGTCTGCTGGCTGGAGCGATCCACCGACAGCGTCAGCTCCACATGGCCGCGGACCAGATTGTCCTTGAGTGCCTTGCGCAGCTCCATCTCCAGGGCGTCCAGACCCGAAGGCAGGCGCAACTGTACATCCAGAAAGCGGTGGTTCACGCTTTTGACACTCAGGGTGTAACTGAGTTGATCGTGTACGCGAACTTGCGCGCGTGCAAACCCGGTCATCGAATAAATCGGCATGTTTGCTAGTCCTTTGTCTCGCCGGAGAGGACCGTTTCCAGGCCCGGCTCGGGCATGTCCATGAATTGCAATTGATAGAGCCGCTGATAAGTGGGCGAAATGTTCAGCAACTCGTCGTGGGAACCGATGGCGGTGATGCGCCCGTCCTCAAGGACGGCGATGCGGTTGGCGCGGCGAATGGTTCCCAGACGGTGGGCGATCACCAGCACGGTGCGGTCCTGCATCAGGTTGGCCAGCGCGATCTGCACCAGGGATTCGCTTTCTGCGTCCAGTGCCGAAGTGGCCTCGTCGAGAATCAGGATCGGCGCGTCTTTGAGGATGGCGCGGGCAATGGCCATGCGCTGCCGCTCGCCGCCGGAGAGGCGAAAGCCCTTTTCACCGATGACCGTCTCGTAGCCCTGGGGCATGCCCATGATGAAGTCGTGGGCCAGGGCGTTCTGGGCGGCCTTGACCACCAGTTCCTTCTTCACGTCCGGGCGGCCGTAGGCGATGTTGTTGCGCACGGTGTCGTTGAAAAGAATGGTCTCCTGGCTGACCTGGGCAACCTGGCGGCGCAGGGAAGCAAGCGACAGGCTGCGGACGTCGCGGCCATCCATGAGGATGCGGCCCGAGGTGACGTCGAAGAAGCGCGGGATCAGGTTGACCAGGGTGGACTTGCCTGCCCCGCTGGGGCCAACCAGGGCCACCACTTCGCCGGCTTCAATGGTGAGGTCGATGTGGTGCAGGATCTGGTGTTCGCCCTCTTCGGTGGAGTAGGAGAAACCCACATTTTCAAACTTGATGGATTTCTTGAAGCGGGAGAACGGGGCCGCGTGCGGCTTTTCCTTCACGTCGTCTTCGACATCGAAGAAGCCGAAGATGGAGGCGGAAGCACCCATGGCCTGCTGGAAGCTGTTGTAAAAGTAGGCGAACTTGCGGACCGGGTCGTAGAGCTTGAAGAGCAGGATGATGAACGCGCCGAAGATGCCCATGGTCATGTGCCCGTGCAGAATCTCGTTGCGGCCGATGAACAGGAACATGGCAATGGCAATGGCACCGATGGTGTCCATGAGCGGAGAACTGATGGACTGAATGCGCACGCTGCGCAGGTTGGCGCGGAACAGCCGGGTGGCGGCCTTTTTGAAGCGCAGAATCTCCCACAACTCGGTATTGAAGGCCTTCACGATCCGATTGCCGGTAACGGTTTCATGCAGGATGTTCTGGATCTCGGCCAGCTTGTCCTGGCCGCTGCGGGTGCGGGTGCGGACTTCCCGGCCGATCTTGCGCGCGGAAGTGACCACGACCGGAACAAACAGCAGAAGCGCCCAGCTCAGGTACCCTCCCAGCTTGATGACGAAGACCAGTCCCACGACAAAGGTGAAGAACTGCTGCAGAAACTCGCCAATGACCGAACTGAGGGCAAACTGCACGCGGTCCACATCGTTGATCAGCGTGGAAAGAATGGTGCCGGTGGCGTGCTTGTGAAAGAAGCTCGACGAGCGGCGCATCGTGGCTTCATAAAGGTGGTTGCGCAGATCCGTGATGGTGCCAAAGCCGGCGTAGTTGACCAGGTAGGTGCCCGCGTAATCGCACAACCCCTTGAGCAGGGTGGAAATCACCAGCGCAAAAGCCACCACATTCCAGGCGTTGTGCATGTGCATGAAAGGGGGAACCAGCCACCTGAGGTCAAAATGCCATGAACTCCTGGGGAGGCCCAGCAGGATGGGGCCTTCGGGCGCGTCCGGCCTCAGAACCTGGTCGAAGATCGGCTGGAAAAGCAGTACGCGAAAGGTGTCAAGCGCGCCCACCAGGGCCAGCAGCAACACGCCTGGAAACCACTGCAGCGAGTAGGGCAGGCCGTAACGCAGGAGTCGTAAGAATTTCTTCATGCCGAATAAACCGCCTCACGAAAACAAGTGGCCGGCACAAGACACGGGAATGAGCGGCGCAACTCCATCCTCGTATTGTATCCGGCTCCGCCTGGCTGAGGTTTCTCCGATGAGGGCAGAAATCGAAGGCGCGGATTTGATTTCGTGACCGGCAAGAGATGCATTTGTCGCGGAAAGTAGCTCCTGCCTCCTGGCCGCCAGCTGGGTGCCCCAGGTCTCGTTTCTGAGACTAGGGAAAGCATGAACTCAAGGTACGAAACCATCCGGCCACAGACCCTGGTGTCCTGTCCCAAAAATTCCTGACAAAATTACCGCTGTCATTCTGAGCGAACGGGGCCCCGAACGTTTTTCAGTTCGGGGGTGGTGAGCGAAGAATCTGCTTTTGTATCTCCTGATTTCTGGTAAGAACTAATTCTGGTAAGAACTTCTTGGACAGGACCCTAGTACGCGCGCAAATCCACGATAGCCTTGAGGATGGCTTCCGGCTGGGGCAGGATGGCGTCTTCGAGAATGGGCTGGTAGGCCACGAAGGTGTCCATGGAGGCAACCCGCCTGACCGGAGCGTCCAGGTCCTCGAAAAGCTCATCGGCGATGCGGGCGGCGATCTCAGCGCCGTAGCCCCAACTGAGCATGTCCTCGTGCGCCACGATCACCCGGCTGGTCTTGCGCACCGAAGTGGCGATGGCCTCCCAGTCGTAGGGGTTCAGGGTGCGCAGATCCAGGACTTCCACCTCGATGCCGTTCTCGCGATGAGCGCGCTCGGCGGCCTGCAGCGCGCGCGGAACGATGGCGCCGTAGGTGATGAGCGTGATGTGTGTGCCGGGCCGGACGATCTTCGCCTTGCCGAAGGGGATGGCGAAATCCGGTCCCGGATAGGGTGCGCGGCCATAGGACTCGCGGTAGAGCCGCTTGTGTTCCAGAAACAGCACCGGGTCGTCGCAACGAATGGCGGTGCGCAGCAGCCCGTTGGCGTCCAGGGCATTCGAGGGAAAAACAACGCGCAGACCCGGAATGTGGGTGAAGATGCTCTCGCCCGATTGCGAATGATAGATCGAGCCGCCGGTCAGATAGCCGCCGATGGGCACGCGCATCACCACCGGCGCCGCCCACTCCCCGTGAGAGCGCCAGCGCATCAGGGCCAGTTCGTTGTGAATCTGGTGCATGGCAGGCCAGATGTAGTCGAAAAACTGGATTTCAACCACCGGCTTCATGCCGCGGACGCCGTAGCCGATGGCGCGGCCCACAATGTTGGCTTCGGCCAGAGGCGAATTGAAGACCCGGTCCGATCCGTATTCCCTTTGCAGGCCAGAGGTCAATTTGAAGACTCCGCCCTTGCCCTTGACCTCGTCCAGAGCTTCTTCGCGGCTGGCGTCGGCCACGTCCTCCCCATAGACCACGATCCGTGGGTCGCGGCCCATTTCGTCGAAGAGGCAGGCGTTGATCAGGTCGGCCATGGTATGTGGAGCAATCCCCTTGCCAGTGGCGGATTTGCCGGGGTGCGAACCGGCGGGCTCGACCTGTTCTGAGGCAAAAGCGGAGCTGGTGGGGTCCAGGTCTGCGGAGTAGATGTGCTTGGGAATGCCCGCCACCAGGGGCAGCGGAGCTTCGAGGGCGAGTTCGGCAGCCGCGGCGGCCTCGTCGTCCAGCGCGTGTTCCATGGCTTCAATCTCGATCGCTGTAAGGATGCCCTCGCGCAGCAGGCGCGCCCGCATTTTCACCAGCGGATCGCGCAGCGCGTCGGCCTCGCGCTCGGCTTGGGAGCGGTACCACTTGTCGTCGTCGGAGAGCGAGTGGGAGTACGCCCGCATGCAGTGGCCATGCACAAAGGCCGGCCCCAGGCCAGCGCGGCAGTGCGCCACCGCGGCCTGAAAGGCCACGAGGCATGCCTCCGGATCGGTGCCGTCCACCTCGGCAAAATAGAAGTTGGGGAAGTTGGCCACCAATTTGGAAATGTTCCCGCCCGGCGTATTCACTTCGACCGGCACGCTGATGGCGTAGCCGTTGTCTTCCACGCAAAAAACCACGGGCAGCTTGCTGTTGGAGGCGGTATTGAGCGCCTCCCAGAACTCGCCCTGAGAGGTAGAACCCTCGCCCAACGAGGTGAACACCACCTCGTCGCCATGGAATTCCAGGTCGCGGAAGGCGCGGTAGTCATCAGGGGACTTCGCCGCGGCTTCCGGATGGCGGCTCAGGTAACGGCCGGCCTCGGCGCAACCCACCGCATGAAGCAGTTGCGTGGTGGTCGAGGAAGAGGTGCTGACGATGTGGAGGGCGCGATCGCTCCAGTGGGTGGGCATCTGCCGGCCGCCGCTGGCTGGGTCGGTCGCGGCGCCCACCGCCTGCAACATCATCTCAGCGGGTGTAACGCCCAACGCCAGGCACAAGGCGCGATCACGATAATAAGGGAAAAACCAGTCGTATCCAGGTCGCATGGCCAAAGCCGCGCCAACCTGCAACGCCTCATGACCGGCGCCCGAAATCTGGAAGAAGATTTTCTGTTGGCGTTTGAGCAGGATTTCGCGGTCATCCACGCTGCGCGAAAGCACCATCAGCCGGTAGAGTTCCACAATCTGTTGAGGGCTCAGGCCGCCGGATAAGGCGCCCGTCTCCGGCTCGCGAACGCTGGGCACGGCCAGTTCCATTCCGTCACTCCCCAATTTGGCACTCTTTTTGAAGAAAACCAAGCCTGATTGTACCAACCCCGCGGGCGCCTTCGTACCATCAAACCACCCTGCGGGCTGCCGAGAGCGCCCGTCATCCAAACGCTATCGAATGCTGCCCGGAGTATGGGGAAGTTCGCGGAACTCTGGTCCGCCCATATAGGAGTAGCTCATCTTCTCCTTCACGCTATGCGCCAGCTTCTCAATCTCCGCAACGGCGCGCAACTGGCTGGGCGTCAGCGAATCGGGATGGTTCTTCTCCACTTCATCGTTCAGCGCGCGGACCAGCTTCAAGAGCTTTTCGGTGTCGGCAGCCATCAATCTTTGCCGTTCCGCATTGATGGCGCGCAGACGCTTCTGTTCCATGGCCGGATCGCTCAGCCCGAATCGACCGCCGGGGGCCAGTCCGCTGTCGGGCCATTGCGCTGCCGCCTGCGGCAACAATCCCCCGGAAGACGCGTTCTTGAGGCCGCCGCAAAGAACAAGCACCGCGGTCAGCACCAGAGCCTGACGCGTCCACTGGATTAGACTCGCTTTCTCGATGCGGCTCAACCCTCCAAATTGTGGCTTGCGCATGGTCTTTCACCCTGGCAACGAAACCCCGCTCCCCGGCCGGCCTTCGCTCAACTGGAGCCAATCGTGAGCTTCATCTTCTCTTTCACGTCGTGGGCCAGCTTTTCGATCTCGTCGGCCTTGCGAATCACATTGATCGAGAGCGTATCTTTCGACGTTTTATCGACCTCAACCTTCAGATCCGTAGCCAGTTTCAGCAGTTTTGCACTTTCCTCGGCAAGCTGACGCTTTCGTTCCGCGTTGACGGACTCGAAGTTCTTTGTCTGCGCCTGCCGCTCATTCATCTTCATCTGCTCGTTGGCATCCGGAATGTGGTTGATCTCGGGAGGCAATTTGGGAAACTGCATCCCGCTCTCCAAGAGCCCCTCCCCTGCAATCGGGGTCAGAGCCATTGCAGCCAAGGCAACCAGAACGGCTATTCCCAGCCTCGGCAGCCGCGGCGGATGAGCGCTCTTCATTCTGTGAAGTGGGTGGAATCTCATCAGGTGACCTCCAGCGTTGTGCCGGCGCGGCCTCGGCAACCGCGATCGCTCTCCGGGGCCGTTCAAAACGGCTACCCGGCCTTCCTGCGCACAGTCTAGTCTAGAAACAGGAGCTTTGGGATGCATCCTTTGCTGTTCGCTGCAAGAATTGGTTTGTTTGCCGAGGGACGATTCCTGGGCAAAGTGCTGGATGGGTGGGCGGACGATGCCCAGGATTTTGTCCGCACCAAGCTGCCTCATCTGCTCATGGCCGCGGTGATCGCCTTTATTCTCAGCCGCATATTGAGCCTGGTGACCGCCTGGATGATCCACATCGCCGAGCAGCATGCCCCTGGCCAAAGCCGCGTTTCCCAGGTGAAGACCCTGGCCGGCGTCATCCACACCACCGGGTTGAGCATCATCGCCGTCCTCGTGGGTCTGCAATTTCTGGCTGCGGTGGGCGTGAATCTGGCCCCGCTGCTAGGCTTGGCCGGAGTGGTTGGAGTGGCCATCGGCCTGGCGGCGCAGAACATTGTGCGCGATATGCTGAACGGCATACTGATTCTGCTCGAAGACCAGTTCAATGTGGGCGACACGGTCCGCCTGGCCGGCTTGGCCGGGACCGTCGAAGCCATGACGCTGCGCAAGACCACGGTGCGCGACGCCGACGGAACCCTGTACGTGATTCCCAACTCGCAGATCACCACCGTGGCCAACCTGAGCGTGGGCTACTCGGTGGCCACCGTCAACGTAAGCGTGGATTTCTCCGCCAACCCCGACGAGGTGCTGGCGCTGCTGAAGGGGATCGCCGCGGAAATACGTACCAGCGAGGAATTCCGGGCCGTCTTCGTCGCCGACCCGCAGATTCTGGGCGTGGACGCCATCAAAGGCTCCGAGCTGATCTTCACCGTGATCTTCAAGACCCTGGCCACCCAGCAATACGCCCCGGTGCGGGAGTTCCGCCGCCGTGTGCGCCTGGCTCTCGAGGAGCATCACCTCCTCCCAGGCGACCCCAACCGGATCTTCAACACCTTTCTCGACAAAGTGACAGGCGCACGCAAGCGCCCCAGTGCAGAGGCTGCGCCTGCGAACGATCCAACCACGCTGAAGCCGCAGGAGGAGAATCCCTTTTCCGGGCAATAGAAAGTAGAGTTCTGTCTCAGAAATTTAGGGTCAAGACTGAAACTGTCATTCTGAGCCAACGGGGCCCCGAACGCTTTCCAGTTCGGGGGTGGTGAGCGAAGAATCTGCTTTTGTTCTTTTGCGCATTTTACAAAGGAATGCAAGCATCCTCCGGCAGAGACAGAGGCTTTTGGGCAGGTGGCCCCTCAAAGGGGCCTGGCTATGCGCGGCACCAGGAAATGCGTATTGCTCACGCCAACCTGAAATCCGCGCCGTAGGCGCAATGTTGGTTAGCCCCGCGCTTCAGCGTGGGGTAAGCGTCCCCATCATGACAGAGCCGGAGTCCCGTAGGGACGGCGCATTCTCCTCGCACGAATTCCATGGACTCTTTCGTAAAACAGAATGGAAAAACACTAACCGGCGGCGACTCCTGTAAATGTCAAACTCCGACTCTCGCCCTGAAAGAGCCGGGGGGCCTGGTTGTAATAACTCTTCGAGGTTCGTTCAGGTTGCCGATGCGCCGCCCGTCCCCCCATAATGGAAGCCGCTTTCGAACCGCAAACCATTTCACTGCATGAGGTGCTTGAGTGTACGCGTTGAATCGCAGAAGTTTTCTGAAGTCGGCCGGAGCCGCAACCGCGGGAACCATGCTGGGAGCAAGGCTTCATGCGCTGGCGGCGCTCCAGAGCGAGCCCACCCGGACCATCGGGCCCAATGACCACATCCAGATTGCGCTGATCGGCGCCGGCGGCCAGGGCATGGGGGACACCAAGTCCGCGCTGCTGGTGCCGGGCGTGAAACTGGTTGCCGTCGCCGATTGCTACGATGGGCGTCTGGCGCACAGCAAGGAGCTGTGGGGCAACGACATCTTCACCACCCGCGACTACAGCCAGATTCTGGCCCGCCCCGACATTGACGCCGTCCTCATCGGCACACCCGACCACTGGCACAAGCAGGCCTCGGTCGACGCCATGAAGGCCGGCAAGGACGTCTACTGCGAAAAGCCGATGATTCATCTCTATGCCGACGGGCCGGAGATGATCGAGACCGCCCGCAAGACCCATCGCATCCTCCAAGTCGGAAGCCAGCGCGTCAGCTCCGTGCTCTACATCAAGGCCAAGGAACTGCTCGCCGCCGGCGCCATCGGCAAGCTCAACATGGTGTCCGTCCAGTGGGACCGCAACTCCGCGATGGGCGCATGGGACTACACCGTTCCCCCCGATGCCTCGCCGGAAACCTGCGACTGGCCGCGCTTCCTGGGCACAGCTCCAAAGATTCCCTTCAACGCCGAGCACTTCTTCCAGTGGCGCAAATGGAAAGCCTACGGCAGCGGCGTGGCCGGCGACCTGTTTGTCCATCTCTTCAGCGGTACCCACTTCATCACCGGCTCCCATGGCCCGGTGCGCGGCATGGCCACCGGTGGCCTGCGCTACTGGAACGACGGCCGCGATGTGGACGACGTGATGATGGGACTCTTCGACTACAAGGAGGGCTTCATCCTGAGCCTGCGCGTCAACTTTGTGGCCGGAGGCGAAGAGAGCGAGCGCCTGGTCTTTACCGGCTCGGAAGGCACCATGGAAATCGACTGGGGATCGGTGACCGTGAACCGCGTACCGCGCGAGAAGGAGCCCGGCTACACCATCGACACCTTCACTGAAGCGATGCAGAAACAGGCGATGGCCGACTACCGGAAGAAGTATCCCGTGATGCCGCCCCCGGACGAAGCGCCGGTCGGTCTTGAGAAATACGTTTCGCCGCAGGGCTACAGCGACAGCTACGACCACTTCAAGAACTTCTTCGCCTCCGTCCGTTCGCGCCAGCCTGTCGTCGAAGACGCAGTCTTCGGCTTCCGCGCCGCCGGCGCCGCATTGCTCTCGAATGTCAGCATCGAACGCGGCGCCATCGTGAAGTGGGACCCGGAGGCGATGAAGCTGCTGTAAGCGACTGAAGATCGATTTTGAATTTCGTTGCGCAGAATTACGCCCCAGAAGCGCATGATGTTCTTAGCCGGGAAGTAGCCCCGGTCTCCAGACCGGCTGTCGTGCGGGCGTCCTCGCCCGCACGCGTCTTCATGCCGATCACCAAATTACGAAGCCTAAGCATTAGATCTACAGTTGCAGATCGGAGATTCCGGAGGGAGCAGGGGGCTTCAGCCCCCGGAAGAAAGAGGATTTGTTGGGCCTTTAGGCCCGGGCTGTGCTGTTCTTCCAGAACCCGAAGGAGACACAACGGTAGGACCTGGGAGAGCCCTTTTCCAGGTTGATTCCGGCCAAAAAACCGGCAAAAATCGCCTTTACCCCCACCCCCCTATAGTGATATTATCAATTTTTCAACGATAAAAATCGCGTAAGTATCACACAATGAACAACATACAATATCGCATAGTTTACTGACAAGTAACTGGAACTGCCCTATTTTGGCCCCTTTTTGCCCCAAAACGGCGCAAAATCGAGGCCGAATTGACTCACTTTGCCGCTGGTAGCGCCGATCGCCAGATGACGAACTCAAAGCGCTAACCTGTGCCCTCCAGCGCCTGCAGCAGAGCCTCGGCGCTGGTAACCGGGGGCAGGCAGGTGCGACCGCGGCAAACAATGGCCCAGGACTCTGCTCCCTCCGGCTGGGGAACCTGAAGCAGGACTTCAGCCAGTGCTTCGGGGATTCCCTCCTTCGTGAGCCGGTGCGGGGCGATGCGCATCACCGTCTTGTGGACGCCGAAGCGGGCGATGGCCATAGCCTCGAGGCGCGCGGCCTGGAGCCCCGAACCGACCACCACGACCTCGACCGGATCCAGCAGCAGCCGCTCCAGCGCCAATCCGTAACTCCCTGCCGAAAGGCCAAAATGTTCCACGATTCCGGCAAAAGAGCTCAGGGTGTCTTCGGCGATCTCGCGATAAGTGGGGCGTCCGCTCAAGGGCTCAAGGCGCAGCAAAGCCGAGGCTGCGGTGGGGTTGCCGGCGGGGGTGGGCGAGTCCTGCAGCGGCTTGCGCCGTGCGGTCAGAGCGCCTAAAGGGGCTACTCCATCGGCTGGCGTGGCAGCATCGTAGAAAGCCCCCGCGGTGCGGTCGTAGAATAGGGCGATCATGGCGTCGGCCAGCTTGATGGCAGCCAGGAAGTAATTCATCTTGCCGGTCGCAAACCACGCGTCGATGCAGGCGTGGACAGTAAAGGCATAGTCGTCCAGCGTTCCCGGAGGCTTCTGCCGCAGTGGGTCCCCTTCGGCTGCACGGACGCCGTAGGCAATCACGTGGCTGAGCAGTTGTTCTCCGTCCCAGGCCTCCTTGAGCAGCCGATCAAGGGTGCGCAGCGCAAAATCCCGCGCCGCATCCATGCGCAGAATCCGCGCTGCCTCAAAGTAGGCGGTCACCGCCATGGCGTTCCAGCCGGTATAGAGCGTGCGGTCTATGAATGGGGTGGGCCGTTCGGCCCGGGCGGCAAGCAGAGCGCGGCGAGCCTGGTTCAGGAGGCGTCGCAACTGATCCTCGCTGCGTCCGGTTTCGGCCGCGAACTCGGAGATGGTCTGCTTTTCGTGCAGGACGTTCTTGGCCGGATTGTGGTGCATGTCGCCTAGTTCGCCGATATCCCAGTAGCGAAGGATCAGCTCCACATCTGCCGGGGCGAGTTGCGCCGGTTCCAATGCAGCACGGGCCTCGGCCAAAGTCCAGGTAAAGTAATCGCCGTCGTCTTCCAGGTCAATGTCTGCATCCTGCGAAGCATAAAAGCCGCCGTGGGCGCGGTCGGACATTGTCGAATCCAGCCAATCGACGATCTCCAGCGCGGTCTGAAGAAAATCCTCGCGGGCATAACTCTGGAAGCCGTGCAGGTAGTTCCGCAGCAGTTCCGTGTTGTCGTAGAGCATCTTTTCAAAGTGCGGTACGCCCCAGTACTCGTCCACGCTGTAGCGGTGGAAGCCGCCAGCCAGATGGTCATACACTCCGCCGCGCGCCATTTTGTCCAGGGTTGTCTGAAAAGCCTCACCCGCCTGCTCGATGTCGCGGTTCATGGCCACTTCCAGCAAGAGGTCCAGGGCGGCTGGGTGGGGAAACTTCGGCTGCGAACCGAATCCGCCGTTGCGGGGGTCGAACTGCTGCAGAATGGAAGCAGCAATTCTATCCACCAAAGCGAGGGAAAACTCGCCGCCGCGGCCTGAGAAACTCTCGTTGTGCTCGATGGCGGCCATCACGCTGCCAGCCGACTCCAGCGCTTCGTCCCGCCGCTCCCGCCAGACCTGAGCCATGGTCGCGAGCACCCGCCCGAAGCCCGGCCGGCCGAAGCGGTCGTCGCGCGGAAAATAGGTGCCGCCAAAGTAGGGACGGCCATCGGGAGTGAGAAACGCGGTAAGCGGCCAGCCCCCCTGCCCGCTGATGGCCGAGACTGCGGCCTGGTAGCGCGCGTCCACATCGGGCCGTTCGTCGCGATCAACCTTGATTGCGACAAAATGTTCGTTGATGAGCGCGGCCACCCCCGGGTCCTCATAGGACTCGCGGTCCATCACGTGGCACCAGTGGCACCACACCGCCCCAATATCCAGCAGGATGGGCTTGTCCTCAGCCTGGGCGCGGGCAAAGGCAGCCTCGCCCCAGGGATGCCACTGGATGGGCTGATGCCGCGCCGAGCGCAGATAGGACGAGGCTGCATGATCCAGCAGGTTGGTTTCGGTGGACGTAGGAAAGACCTCCTCGTACATGGGCTGACAATACATGGATTGCGCTCGGGGCGGCGCAAATGCTTAGCTTTTTGCCAGCTCAGCTTCGATGGCCGCGATCAGGGCCGGCGCGTCCGGCGCGGTATCCGGCGCGAACCGCTTGACCACTTCGCCCGAGCGGCTGACCAGGAACTTCTCAAAGTTCCACAGCAGTTCAGGCTCCGGATTGGGAGCGATGCCGTAGTCTTTCAGCTTTTCGCGCCATGGAATCTCGGAGAGATTGATTGCCTTCGGCTGCGCCGCAATCAAAGCCGCGTAGAGCGGATGCTTTTCGGCGCCCACTACGGCAATTTTCTCGAACATGGGAAAATCCACCCCGAAATTCCCGGTACAAAAGGTGAGAATCTCCTCGCTCGTGCCCGGCTCCTGGCCGGCAAAGTCGTTGGCCGGGAATCCGGCAACCACCACCCCCCTGTCCTGGTAGTCCTTGTAGAGCTTCTCCAGCCCCTCGTACTGCTTGGTCAGTCCGCATTTCGAAGCCACGTTGACGACCAGCAGAACCTTGCCCTTGTAGACGGCCAAAGACGTGTCCGCGCCCGCGATGGTGCGGACCGGTATGTCATAGATCGATTTGCTCAAAATTCCCCCTTGGGTTTTTCCGACTGTACTGACATAGATGTAGATGGGCCTCATCAAGCGTCAGAAATTGAGGGCAATTCCAGAAAACCACGAGTGGGCGTTCACCGTCGCTCTTCCAAAAGGCAGATCGCACAAGGTTTCTTCTTTATTTACATTCGCTTGCAGAAATCGTCTTTTGCGCACCGGCGCGCATCTGAACCTGCTTGTTTGCGGAATCAAAAGGGATGGAAAACAGGGTGCAGGGCATGATGCTCGAAATGCCTGTCGATCGGGACATCGCCGATCCATCAGGAATGGAAGTCGATTGATATACCCGATCTGTTTTTACCAGCCACTCCCTGCACCTGAGATGTGCCCGATTATGGAGAAAAAATTGGTGGGCCCACCAGGACTTGAACCTGGAACCAACGAATTATGAGTTCGCTGCTCTAACCAATTGAGCTATAGGCCCTTACACTAATTCTGCTCCTGCCGTCCGACATCACAGAACCGTAATTGACCGTAGTCTACAGCAGTTGAGCGTAAGGGGTTATGAGTCCCCATCTCTAACCGTTGAGGTGCAGGCCAAAAAACAGAACTACCTCATTTATTGTCAATAGTATACCGAGTTCAGAACTTTACATCAAAGAGCACTTTTTCTGTTGGTTGCCAATTTCTGGCTATTTTGTACCGACTTTGCTCCCTGGGCACAATCGACTCCAACGCCTGCAGTTTATGTGAGCCGGCGCGAGATGAGAATAGCCCTTTGGACGAACATACTGGAGTGAGCGCCCAATCTGCAGATTGTCAGGATCTGAAAGCCACAGGCGGCACAGACGAATTCTTCAGTGGTCTTTCTTCCGTTCACTCAGGTTTGAACACCAGCACTTTTGCAGTGGTTCCCCCAAGGTGAGGCACAGCCACAAAGAGGCGATCAAGTTCGGCCGAGAAGAGAGCAGTCTTGGCCATAACCGCTGTATCCGAGGGATCGAGCATCTTGTAGTTTCCATTTCCCTGAAGCTCGTAGGTATACACTTCGCCCACGCCGGTCGAAGCATAAATCCGACCCTTTGCCGGATCGTAGAAGATTGAATCGACCCAACCGCCAATGGGTAGCCGCTCCAGTTCCGTCCCCGTTTCCGTATCGACGACCACAATGCTGCCGCGTACATCTGTATCGCGGCAGCCGACGTAAAGCCGATGCCTCTTTGCGTCGTATGCGAAGGCCATGTTCTTCTTGCCCTTCGTCAGCGGCCACGTCGCAATGACCGCCCGCTTGTTCAGGTCGATGACTGCGATGGAACTCGATTCGGGAAGATTGATGTACAGTCTTCCGCTGGAGTGATCAACCACCATAGCTTCCAGACCTGGGGCCTCGACGCGAATGTCGCCAACCTTCTCCTCGCGCACGGTATCGATGATCGAGATCAGGGAATACTCCTTTCCTGCCTCGTCTCCGCCGTTGCTCACGTAGAGATAGCCTGTCTCTGCATCGTAGCCAATCCCATCTGCGTCAAGTTCCAGCTTGATCGATTTAATTTCGCGGTAGGTCGTAGCATCGAAGATCCTAAGCGCGCCGATCCCTCCATCGGTGACAAAGAGGCGATTCCGGTCCTCGCGATAAAACACTGCGTGAGGATTGCCAAAACCTGGAATCGTGTGCAGTACCTTTCCCGATTGAAGATCCAACACATCGACGGCCTTGTTGGCCTGCGGTGTGGCGAACAAACGTTGCCCCTTGAGGTCCAACGCCATGTGGTCTGCATAAGGGCCGGCTGGCACCTCTGGCATTTCGATGGTTTGCACCAATTCCAAGGGTTGCTGCGCCAGCGCCATGCTGGCGCCGATAAGGCACGGCGCAAGCAAACAATACAAACGAATATCCATTTGATTTTCCTGTGAGGATGCGGCGCCTAAAATTCGGCGCCGCACCTGGATGTTGGTGAGTGAGCATCAAGGAAGCTGAACAAATATCCGCCTGTTGCTAGAAAGGTTCATAGAGCGATGGATGATTCTCGATGTCCACCTCAGTCCAACTCTCATCCCAATGCTCGACGGTGAGCGACCAGCGCGCCTTTTCTCCCTTCACATAATCGTCAATGTCAGGGAAGAGTTTGCGGATAAGCTGGCTGCGGTTGTACTCCGCCTTTGGCCGCTTCTCCGCGGGCGGCGCCACAATCACGATGGCAAAATCCCATGAGGGGCTTACCTGGTGGATGGCCCGCGTATACACGGTCTCGCTGATCACCTGTCCATGCGCCTTTTGATATTGCATGATTGGGTAGTGATACTTCTTATAGAGCGCAAGCCACTCGTCCTGCCTGCCGGGGGGAACTTTGTAGAAGTCCACCGACACGGTATTCTTCCCATCTCCCGCACCGATGGTCGCTTGCGCGCGGGCAGTAGAGGTGAGGACAAAGGGAACGACGGCCAGCACAAACAACAACCACAGTACGGATTTGCTGATCTTCGTGAACATTTTTATTTCTCTCCTTGGGTAATAAGTTGGCATTCCATTCCGGGACTGCCTACGATGAGAACGGTCTCCGGGCCAGGATGCGGCTATTGCTCAAAACAGAATCTTCAAGCCAAACTGAATCTGACGCGATGTGGTTTGCGTCTGGTCCACCACGCCCGCGCCATCTGCTACTGATCCGTCCTGATTGAAGATGGTGTCGTTGTCGAGCGGGGCCGCAAAGTTGCTCTTGTTCAAAATGTTGAACAGTTCGGCACGGAACTGCACGCTACCCCTCTCGATGCCTGCCAACTTGGAGTTCTTCACCACAGAAAAGTCCAGATTCGACAAGCCGGGACCGACCAGCGCATTCCGTCCTTCGTTCCCCAGTCGCACAATCTGCTGTTGTGGCCCGCTGGAAGTCTGGAACGTTTGCACCGGAGCGGAGAAGCATTGCAGTTTGATGTAATTGTTCGGATTGCCCGAATTCACGAGCGACTTGCATCCAGTGTTCCGCAGACGGTCGGGATAATCCCATGGATCGGTACTGTTCATGCCCAGCGGATCTCCTGCGATAAGTACCGAGAAGGGCGATCCGCTGCTGGCCTGAAAGATCGAGCCTGCCTGCCAGCCGTTTTCTGCCCAATGAAGCAACGCAGAGTTAGCCTTCAGCTCCGGCGTATCCCAGAGGATACTGATCACTCCGTCGTGGCTCAGATTGAAATCGGAAATACCGCGTCGCGTCTTGGGATCGAACCACAGCGGAAGACTGGAGGGCGAGTTGGCAAACTGGTCGCCGGCAATTGTCGAAGAACCCGTGTCAATGCTGCGTCCCCATGTGTACGCTCCACGAAGTTCCAATCCATGCCGGAATTGCTGTTCATATCCTGCCTGCAGGCTGTGATAGTACGAGTCTGATTCATAGGCGGTGCGATTGATATCTCCCACGCTCGGATTCAGCACGGTACCGTTCTGATAGGCGTCTCCCGAGGGCCAGACGTATCCCTCGGCTGTTTTGGTTGGCAATACGATATTGGCGTCGTCTGTGTGATACGGAAGGTGAACTCCGCGCGAGCCGACATACGCGACAGTCAGCTTTCCATTTGCGGCGATCTCCTGTTGCACATTCAGGTTCCAGTTGTAGGTGAGGCTGCGCGGCGGATGCGGTTGAAAGTACGACACGCGCTCACTGACCAGGGGACCTTGAGCGACCGCATTCAAGGCGAGGTTATATGCCACATTGGGGAACGTTCCCGCTCCGGGATGCACCAGGGTCGGCGCTATCGTAAAGGGTGCTGATCCGGCTCCGCTGATCAGGATGGTATACGGCAGCGGAAGCACATCGTAAATTCCGAATCCAGAGCGCACTGCGGTCTTGCCTGAACCAAACGGATCCCAGGCGAGCCCCAGCCTCGGCGAAAAGTCCTTGAGCGTCGGGTTATCGAAGTATGGGTTGCCAAGATGCACCTGCGTGTCGGTCATGTTGCGCAGAGTGGAGAGCCGCCCATGCACCTCGGTAGGCACAGTCGTCGCCTCGTAGCGCACGCCATAGTTAAGCGTCAGGTTGTGAAGAACCCGCCAATCGTCCTGTACGTAGCCTCCAAACAGGGATTCCCTCAAGCCGCGCTCCGACTCGCCGCTCGGCAACTGCACCCCGTATGCCTGAGGGTTGTTGGTCAGAAAGTCCTGTACGCTCGCAAAACTGAAACGGCCATTCTCCGTGAAGTGCATGAAGTTGTTCGACTGCATTCTTTCGAAAGCAAAACCATACTTGAGGGTATGGCTGCCATGAGTCACGAAGGCATCGTCGTATAGCTGGAATGAATTCCAGCCAATCACAAAGTTCGGGAATCCGCCGACTCCGCCATAGAAGTTCGACCATGTGGGCACAATGAGAAACGGTGCAGGACGCCCTGGGACCGATCCCAGCGAGGTATCGGCCGCCAGAGGATTGATCGGATCGGAAGTGTTCGAGATTGCATGGTTGCGGCTGAATCCGAAGCGCACCGTGTTCAGGATGCTAGGGCTGAAGATGTGCGTCTCCTCGATACTGGAGAAGGTGCGCGCATCCTGGTTCACAAAGTGCAGGTTGTTCAGTGCATCGGGCTGCGTGAGGGCTGTTGTGTCGTAAAGAAAAGTTCCTGCCACACTGTCGCGGCTGGAGAAGTGGTGATCGATCTTGCCTGTGTAAAAATTCTCGTTGCCGATCTGGTTTGTCGCTACGCGATAATTGCCCACATCTCCAGAAGCATCCACTCCCGCATTCGGCAGCGGCCAGAAGCCCAGATAGCGCGTTACCGCCGGATCGACCGTGACATTGCCAGTGGAGAGAATGCCATTCCGCGCGTTCTGCGACGGCACACGATCCGATTCCGATACGCCTAGCGCCTGCCGCAGACCTTCATAGTTGAAGAAAAAGAAAGTCTTGTCGCGAAGCACCGGCCCGCCAATCGTGCCGCCGAACTGGTTGCGGCGGAAGGGTGCAATGGTTGCGGCGTCGAAGTAGTTCCGCGCATCGAGCGCACTGTTGCGAATGAACTCGTAGGCGCTGCCATGAAACTGGTTGGTTCCGGAACGCGTGACCGCGTTGATTACACCACCCGATGTCTTCCCATACTCCGCGGAGTAGTTGGTCGTGATAACCGAAAACTCCTGCACTGCATCGACGCCGGTGATGTTGCCGAGCACGCCCCCGGGCGCGCCATTGGTGTAGTCATTGAAGCTGACTCCATCGAGACGATAGTTGTTCTGTTGCGGGCGCGTACCCGCGATGCTCATCTGGTTGCCAAAGCCGCGAAGCACGCGATTCACGTCGGAAGTGCCCGCGCCGCCAATTGTGGATTGATTGCGCACTTCATCGGCTCCCGGCTGCAGCGTGATCAACTGCGACCAGTCGCGTCCATTCAGCGGCAACTCGCGTATGGTCGTGCTGTCTATGACCTCGCTGAGATTCGATGTGACCAGGTCAATGTTGGTGGCCGTGTCTCGCACTTCCACCTGCTCATTGGACGCTCCGATCTTCAGGGCGAAGTTCACTGTGAGGTTTGCCCCAACTGTCAGCGTCAGGCTCCCTGCATTCTCACGTGAGAAGCCGCGCGCTGTAATCGTGGCGGAATAGATCGATGGCTGCAGATTGGCAATCGCATAGTTCCCGGCGGAGTTGGTGCTCACCGTCCGGCTCACGCCAGTGGCGATCTCGGTAACCGTCACCTGAGCGCCCGTCACCGCGGCGCCGGATGGATCCGAGACAAAGCCTTGAATCGCGCCTCCCGCAACTTGCGCAAACAGTGGCGCTGATAGAACCAAGGAAATAAGTAATACACCTGCAAAACTTGGATACAGGCGAAAACCTGAATGCGGCTTATGCATGATACAGTCCCCCCCTTTTAACTGAGTGGATGGAGCGCTCCCGCATACGCGCAAATACATGTATCCTGAGGCGCTATCCATCAAAATGAAATAGAGCTAGTGTTCTAACCCAGAGAACGCATGAGTCCAGAAATCATTTCTGCCCAATGGTCACGCCGGAACACTCTGAGAGTTGCTTCGAGCGAAACCAGAGTAGATGTATCCCGAAAGCAAGGCGTTCAAGTCGACGCGACCATCAGGGAGCGGCGACCTTCGACAACTCTCAACAGGACACAGTGACTCTGGTTTCGCTCTAGCAGGCCCGACAACACTTCTCGTCCAACTCAGCGCGCAGCGAGGAGCCGCGTCCAGCCAGAGTGGATGTCGATAACGAAGCGTTCGAGAATGCGTTCTTTTTCATATTCAGCAAGTGTTTACACCCGTAATCTGAAAGTGTTGAACGAGGCCGCATCGAAGCCGACCTCAGGAGAGAAGATCACTTATTCGGCCAGAGCCATTTTGATTCTGGAATGGCAGTTTCTGGTCGCCTATTCATAGTTGGAGCGCCGGGCGGGAATTGAACCCGCGAATACAGGTTTTGCAGACCTGCGCGTTAGCCGCTTCGCCACCGGCGCTTTGGAACAGTTGACCGTAGTCAGCAGAAACCTGCAATCATCAACTGTTCACTGAAAATGAAAAACCCACCGCGCCTTATGGCGGGTGGGTCGTTGGGGTTCGATATTCCTGCTTCGGAATCTAGCCCAACGTACACGCCCGCGCAGCGCAGCCATGACAGCAGCACATACACATCGCGGGAGTGAAGAAATGGGTCATCGAATCCTTTGCTGATCGAGCGCCACTCATCGGCTGCTCACCAGTTGTTGGTAGATTAAGTGCAAAGCCAGAACATGTCAAGCCCTACTTGATCGGGGCGCTCGCATTTCAACATCTCACCTTGCGTTCGGGCTTAAGCGCAACAATGCCGACAGATCTCTTCTTGTAATACCCGCAGGAACTGCGGCAACAATGAATAAGAATTGCGGAAGTCGCACATCTCGAATCCGTTGATACTGTGGAATCCATACTCCGGTTATGGTGGACGACGCGACGGACAGTGCCCTTCCAGCAGTCGCCATCAGAGCTGTGGATATGGTTCGAACCACCGTCTACTTTCAGAGAGCCAAATCTCTCAGCGCTGCGGCGCCTCCCATCGTCCTGAGTCGGCCGAGCGGAAAACAGCTTCGATCACGGCCATATTCCGGATGGCTTCTTCGAGGGGAACCGGGACTTCGGTATCTTCCAGAATGGCCTTGGAAAAGGCGTCGCCCTGGAGGGCATATTGATCGCACGCGGGGAAGGCTTCCGTGACGTGACCGGTATCGGAGAGGTCGCCTTCTGTGTCGATAAGAATCCGGGTGGGGCGGTCGTAGGGCGCATTGTAGGGAATCTGAATTTCAATGCGTCCGCGGGTCCCGAGGAATTGAATCGGCTGGTAGGGCACCAACTGCGTGCTGCACATCAAGACGGCCTGGCCGCCGGGAAAGTCGAGTATCGCGGAGGTGAGGCGGTCGATGTGCATCTTGGGGTCGCGGTCGATGCAGCCGATTACGCGGGAGGGCTCCTGCGCGAAGGCCAGACGCGATGCATGGATCAGATAGCAGCCGATGTCCATGAGGGCGCCGCCACCGTAATCCACCTTGTTGCGGATATTGTCCGGGTCGGTAAGGAAATAGGTGAAGCTGCCGACGATGGAGCGGAGTTCGCCGATCCGCCCCTGGCTCAAAAGCTCGCGGAGTCGCAGCCATTGCGGATGAGTGCGAATCATGAAGGCCTCACCGATTTTGACGCCGGTGCGGGCGCGGACGGCAAGCAGCGTTTTGGCCTCCGTCACGGTGAGACTGAGCGGCTTTTCGCAGAGAACGTGCTTGCCGGCTTCGGCGGCCTTGATGGTCCATGGGACGTGGAACTGATTGGGAAGAGGAATGTACACCGCATCGATATTCGGGTCAGCGAGAAGCTCTTCATACGAGCCGTAAGCAGTTGGAATGCCGAGGGTCGCTGCCGCCTGCTGTGCCTTGGCAAGATCGCGGGAGGCAATGGCCGCGATGGTGGTGAATTGACCCTTCTGCATGCCGGGCAGGACCTTCTTCAGGCCGATTTCGGCGGTACTCAGAACTCCCCAACGAACCTTTTTATTCATGGCGGCAATCATAACGCCAGAGATGCCCTCAGCGCATAAAAATGGCGCGCTCAACCCCATCGAGCGCGCCAAACCAAACGACACGACAGAAAAAGTGACACCTGCCCGCTCAACTGGCCGGTGGTTATGGATAGATGCCGCGGAGTTTCACGGCCTCCGCTACGCGCCCGATGCCCAGCATGTTGGCAGCGATACGCATGGAGACATTGCGGTCCAGTTTGATTTTTAGCACATCGCGGAAGGCGATCTTCATGACGCGCTCCAGGCGGTCGTAGACATCCTGCGCATCCCAGAAGAGGTGCTGTTCATCCTGCACCCACTCGAAGTAGGAAACCGTGACTCCGCCCGCGTTACAAAGAATATCCGGAATCACCAGCGTTCCTTTGCTCTCCAGGATTCTGTCCGCCGCGGGCATCACCGGGCCGTTGGCCGCTTCGGCCACAATCCGGGCGCGCACACTAAAGGCATTGTCGACGTGAATCACATTTTCGAGAGCCGCCGGGACCAGAATGTCGCAGTTCGAGGCAAGCAGTTCGGCTGGGCTGATCGGTTCGCTCTCCGGAAATCCTCTCACGTGGCCGGTGAGCACCTTCATGTGGATCAATTCCGGAATGTTCATGCCGTTTGGGTTGTAGATGCAGCCGGTCGAATCGCTGACCGCAATGACTTTGGCGCCGGCTTCATGGAGCAGCTGCGCCGCAATCGAGCCGGCGTTGCCGAAGCCCTGCACGGCGACGGTGGAACCCTTCAACGTCATGCCCAGATGCTCGCAAGCGCACTGGATGGTGTAGAAGACGCCGCGGCCGGTAGCCTCATTGCGACCCAGCGAACCGCCCAGGCTGATGGGCTTTCCGGTGACCACGCCGGGGATGGGATAGCCCTTGGTCATGCTGTAGGTGTCCATGATCCAGGCCATGGTCTGCGAGTTGGTGTAGACATCGGGCGCGGGAATGTCCTGCTCCGGTCCGATCAGGGGCAGAATCGCGCTGGTATAGCGGCGCGTCATGCGCTCCAGTTCACCCTGCGACATGTGCTTGGGGTCGCAGGTGATGCCGCCCTTGGCGCCGCCAAACGGAATGTTGACCACCGCGCACTTCCAGGTCATCCAGGTGGCCAGCGCCTTCACCTCGTCCAGCGTGACTTGAGGGTGAAAGCGGATGCCGCCCTTGGCCGGCCCGCGCACCGAGCTGTGTTGCACGCGATAGGCTTCAAAGCGGTGGATGTGACCGTCATCCATGCGCACCGGCACGGTGACCATCAGTTCGCGTTCCGGATACTTGATCATCTCCCGTGTATCGTTGTCGAGCCCAAGCGCGTCCGCTGCCGCATCGAAGTTCTCCAGCGCGACGTCATAGGCGTTGTCTGTTCTTGCTGTCGTCAGCATGGTTTTCCTCCTTGCCAGGACCAGCCCACAGCGTGGTTCGAGCAGAACAGGTC
>Ga0255353_1000007_pt1 | contig 120509 bp, 101 predicted proteins | sample HBST25metaG_FD_189941 | JGI IMG/M metagenome (GOLD analysis project Ga0255353, IMG submission 189941) | Peat soil microbial communities from Stordalen Mire, Sweden - H.B.S.T25 | ecosystem: Environmental > Terrestrial > Soil > Wetlands > Peat | place: Sweden: Norrbotten County, Stordalen Mire...
TTCGTACGTGCTCTATACGAGCCATGGCTGGATGCTTCGGCCCGCCACTTCCAACTCCTGATCGCCTCCGATCCTGACGAAGCACGGAAGGCAGTCGGCGTATGCAGATCGGAAAAGGACACCTGCCTTCTGTTTGTCGATGGGTTGCGAATGGATATTGCGGGCCAATTGGCAGCGCGGCTCGAATCCCACGCTTTCCGTGTGACCCTGGCCCACCGACTCGCGCCGCTACCTACAGTGACCGCTACCGCTAAGCCTGCCGCCAGCCCCATTGCATATGACATCAAGGGCGACTCTGGGGAGGATTTCACGCCGCTCATCAAATTGAAGTCTCAATGGAAGCCGCTCATTGCGCCCCTTTTCCGCGATCGATTGGAGAAGGAGGGCCTTGAGGTATTGGATGCGTCGGAATTGCTGATTCCATCAGGGACAAACGCAGGCGGTTGGACGGAGTGCGGCGCTATTGACAGTATGGGCCACAGTCTCCAAGGCGACCTTGTCCACCAGATTGAGACGGAATTGAAGCGAATTGAGGATAGGGTATCTTCGCTGCTCAATTCAGGGTGGCGTCGAGTTCATATCGTCACCGATCATGGTTGGCTACTCCTGCCTGGAGGCCTCCCGAGGATCGATTTGACTAGCTACCTGGTAGAAACCAAGTGGGCCCGGTGTGCAGTCGTGAAGGGACAGCCCGATTTACCGGTCCCGGTTTCAATTTGGTATTGGAATCCCGCCATTCGAATAGCTTCGCCTCCCGGGATCGGGAGTTTCCGCGCTAACGAGACGTACGCCCACGGCGGCATCAGCCCGCAAGAGTGCGTTGTCCCTGACTTATTTGTGGAACGTGGCTTGACCGCTATTTCCGCGACGATCACATCGATCGAATGGCGCAGGATGCGTTGTCGCATTCGCATTGAGACGAACAACCCGAGTGTCCGGGTTGATTTGCGGAAGAATTGGAAGGAACAGACAACCAGCATCGTTGCAGCTCGCAAAGCCCTCGATGCGAACGGCGAAGTCAGCCTGGTGTTAGACGATACTCACGAGGGCGCAGCGGCTTCGGTCGTAGTCGTAGACGTCGACGGCAATGTGATCGCTCATCAGACTACATGCGTAGGAGAAAAGGCATGAACGTGACTATGGACAGTTTGGACCAACTTGGAGCGGCGGCGTTTGACGGATACCTCGTCAGGAAGGACCTCGTTCGCAGGTACTCTCTGCAATACCCGGTGCCCACCTATGTTGTCGAGTTTCTGCTTGGGCGCTATTGCGCTAGTGTCGATGAACAGGAGATTCAGGAAGGGCTGGAAATCGTCGAAAAACAACTCCGCGATCGGACGGTGCGCACGGGCGAAGAGGAGCTATTCAAGGCACGCGCAAAAGAGCAGGGATCAGTCAAGCTCATCGATATCGTGCGGGCCCGGCTAGACACGCGCAACGATTGCTACGTTGCGGAATTGCCAAGCTTGGCGCTCAGGGATGTGCGGATCGACGGAAGCCTGGTTCGGGACAACGAGCGCATGCTTACCGACGGTTTTTACGCAGAAGTCACCCTCTCCTACGATGCGATCGTTGCTCAGGAGAATAGTGGCCGCCCCTTTGCCATCTCGACTCTAAGACCGATCCAGATGTCGAAATCGGATGTGCTCGATATCTATGCCCGTGGAAGGTCGAAGTTCACGACACCTCAATGGATTGAATTTCTGCTTCGATCGATCGGCTTGGAGCCGGCAAGTATGGATGAGCGGGCAAAGCGGGTGGTTCTTCTGCGCATGATTCCGTTTGTCGAACGGAATTACAATCTCGTTGAACTTGGCCCCCGCGGCACCGGCAAGAGCCACCTCTTCCAGCAGATCTCTCCCTACTCCCATCTGATTTCCGGCGGCAAGGCGACTGTCGCCAAGATGTTTGTAAACAACGCATCCGGACAACGCGGCCTCGTCTGTCAGTATGACGTGGTCTGTTTCGACGAGGTTTCCGGTATCTCCTTCGATCAGAAGGACGGTGTGAACATCATGAAGGGCTACATGGCCTCGGGCCAATTCAGCCGTGGTAAAGAAAACATCAGAGCTGACGGCAGTCTGGTCATGGTGGGTAACTTCGACGTGGATGTCGAGCAGCAGCAACGGATCGGGCACCTCTTGACCCCAATGCCCCCAGAGATGCGTAACGATACGGCATTCATGGATCGGCTCCACGCTTTTGCTCCTGGGTGGGACTTCCCAAAACTCAAGGCGGCCGATAACCTGACCGACCATTTTGGATTGGTGAGCGACTTCCTGAGCGAGTGCTGGACGAAGCTTCGTTCAGGGAGCCGCGTAAATTGTCTCCAAGGGCGCGTTTTCCTGGGTGGCGCACTGAGTGGACGTGACACTGAAGCGGTCAACAAAACCGTGAGCGGATTGGTGAAACTTCTGTTTCCGGATCCGGAGACGGCCATTTCCGATCAGGATCTGGAATGGATCGTGCGGCTCGCGCTCGAGAGTCGGCGCAGGGTAAAGGAGCAGCAAAAGCGAGTATTCAAAAGCGAATTCCGCAACACTCATTTCAGTTATACGATGGGCGCCGAAGGTGTGGAGCAGTTCGTGTCTACTCCGGAGTTGCATAGCGACGAAGCGATTGAAAGCGATCCGCTGCCACCGGGACAGGTTTGGGCTGCGAGCACTGGCTCTTCGGAAACCGGTGCGGGACTGTATCGCTTGGAGGTAACAACTGGGCCCGGTAGCGGAGTCAAGATACTGAATCAACCGGCGCAACCTGCATTCAAGGAAAGCGTTCGTGTCGGCGAGCAAAATCTCTATACGAGGGCGAAGGAACTCGTCGGCGACCGCGATCCTCGGGAACATGAATTCTCGATCCAGATGCGGGCGATGGATGCCGACAAAGGAGGCGTCGGACTCGGACTGCCTGTCCTCGTGGCCCTATGCGGAGCGCTCCTGGGAAAGAACACTCGTGGAGGCACAATTCTCGTAGGCGCGCTGAACCTTGGCGGTTCGATCGACATGATTCCCAACGCAGAACGGATCGCAGAACTCGCTATCGAAAAGCAGGCACAGACGCTTCTGATTCCCGTTGCCGCGCGAAAACAACTAAACAACCTGCCGGATGATCTTTGGACTCGAATCAGCATTGAGTTTTACAAGGACGCTGCTGATGCGGTTTTTAAGGCATTGGTAGAGTAGAAAGTGGCGAGCACGAATAATATGGACACAACTCTAGCCGGAGCAATCGTTGCTGCGGGCCAGAGTTAGCCGCCGGCAGACAGATTGTATTCAAAGCATCGGGCGAGTAATGACCTCAACAACTCAAATCTTGCCAGATCTACTTCAACCAGGTCTCCGCGCGGTCATCTGCGGAACTGCAGCCGGCAGGACTTCGGCTCAGTTTGAAGCCTATTATGCCAGATCCAACAACTGCTTTTGGGAAGTGCTCTACAAAGTAGGCCTCACACCGCAGAAACTGAAACCCCAGGAATATCGGGAGCTAACAAGGTTCCGACTAGGGCTCACTGACTTGGCAAAGGCGGCATCTGGTGTGGATTCAGATCTTCACGATGAGGCTTTTGATGTAGCCGCTTTCATTGAGTCCATTGATCGTTGCAACCCGGCGCTGGTCGCATTCAACGGTAAGAAGGCCGCTCGCATTTTCTATGGGATGCCGGCTCGAGCACCATTAGATTATGGGCAAGGTGCAACCGTGCCAAACTTCCCGCGGGTTTTCGTCCTACCCTCTACGTCGGGGAGCGCACGGGCACACTGGGATTTGGAATGCTGGAGAGAATTCGCGCGGCTTGTCGGGGCGGGTTGAACCGTGAAAGGACAACACGCCGGCCATTGCATTCTGCGTCAGGTTCCATATTTCCTAGCGCCCGCGCATGAACCGAGGCTAATGTCTTGGTGTCGGCCCGTTTTATCCAAGATCATTCACGCCAGGTTCACGCTCTCGGACACAACGGCGGTGAGACAAGGAGACCTTCGCGCCTTCGTTACTGTTCTGCAATGAGTGATCGAGTAGATTCTGTTGACTCGAAAAGTGATTCCAGCAAATGCGGGCCATTTCCTTGGAGCTTAGCCACTCGCCAAGCTTTCATTCCCTCTGCCGGATAGGTTCGAACGAGGTCAATGGGAAGGTGTGACGGTTCCGTCGGCGCAAGCCATCGCTCATAGTCCTTCGGCTCGATGATGAGCGGGCAACTGTTGTGGAATGGCTCCAATACTTCATTCGGATCCGTCGTAATGATGCTGAAGCTTTCGACAATGATCTCGTTTTTGTCTTTGTCGTCGCCTTTCCATCTGTCCCAGATCCCTCCGAAGGCGAAGAGGCCATCATCCGCAAGCGAAACTGCCCATGGTTTGCTGAGCTTCCTCTTTTCCTGCTCCTTGGTCAGTGGCTCCCATTCGAAGAAAAAGTTAGCTGGGATGAGGCAACGACGGTGTTTCCATGGCTCTCGCCAGGCACCGCTGCACTCAAGCTTGTCGGAGCGCGCATTGATGGAACTGAAACTTGCCTTTGGTGTCTTAGACCAGTAGCGCACGAGGCCCCACTTCATGAGTGCCAAAACACGTTCGCCAGTGTCGCGATCGAGCCGCACGACTGGCTGAATGCTTTCCGGGGAAATGTTGTAGGACGGCGCGAGGCGGGTGCTGTTTATCTCGTAATACTCGTCATTGAACACATCGGTGTTGTTGGTATGGAACCACTCTGCGATCCGCTGCTTGTCCGCTCTCCGGCCGTAGCGTCCGCACATGAACCGAGGCTACCACCTTACTGTCGGCCCACTCGATCCAAAATCATCCGCGCCAGGTTTACGCTGTCGGAGACCACGGCGGTGAGACGAGGAGAAGGGCGGCTAATATCCGGGTCGCGCGCGAGGCGAACGGCCGCTATGATCGCGGCGGCAATGACCAGTGTCGACTTCATTCGGGTCTGCTCTTGCATTTGCTCCGCCCAGGCCACCCGCTCGCGCGCAATGGCTCGCTTCATCTCGCCCATCAGTGCACCGCGGTTCGCACCGGTTTGGGACCAAGTTTGTACGAGAGATTTCCTTGGAAAATCTCGGATGGAAGGTAGTTTCTCTTCTCTCCGCAGAGCGGGCACTGCGCGGCAATCCACGAATCCGGCATGGTGCCTACCGGGGCCGGGATGTTCTCACCGCACTTCTTGCAGCGGATCGTGAAGTCGCAGGGCCGAGTTTGCGGGAGGTTGAACACGAGTGCCAGTATAGGGGAACAAAAGGCGAAACTACAATGTGGATTTTTCCGGGACTGAACCCAGGCAGATCGTTGAGATGTGTAGAGACGGACGTAATCTCACTCATTTCAGTGGTTTATGGCAAGGAATGTTGATTCGCAGGCGGGGATATGGCACTATAGAGGCCAAAGTGATCGGGCGCTATGCGAATCGCCTCCCCCACCTTTCGCATTGCTACCGGTTTGCTGCTTGCCGTCCTTCTGAGTGTTGTCGGGTACCAAGTTTTCCGGCAGTCGAGTTTCTACGCTCCAGAGGCGCTGCTGAAGCAAGCCGATGAGATGTCGTGGCTCAACAGCTGGATTGAGGCAGAACCTCTTTACCGGCAAGCCGAACAGGAATTCACTCGGAGGCATCAGCTCTCAAAGGCTCTCTACGCGCGTGTCAGCCAGTTGCCGGCGCACAGCGAATCCTCCACTTCGATCCCAAGCCAAATTGCTCTGCTTCGACAGGATCTGGATCTCCCGGAAGCGAAGGATCCCGAAACACGTCTTCGCATCCTGACCATTCTTGGGATGTTCGAAGTGAACTACGACTCTGGAATGGCGCGCCAGACCTGGACGGAAGTAAAGGCACTCGCGGAACGACGGCATCACTACCTGTTGTCTGCGCGCGCGATGGGAGAGCAGGGTGTCGCAGCGTTCCTGCTTGGCGACATCGCAACCGCGAAAAAGAATGTAGTTAGAGCGTGGACAGTCGCCAAAGTCGCCGATCCGGGCGCACACATTCGATACGCGAGCCTGTACGGCGCGGGCCTGGTGGAAATGCATAAGTACCAAGAGGCTCTCGGACCGCTGGACGAAGCGATCAAGGTTGCCGGGAAAACTCGCGGGGCCGCGTACCCGACGATCGCCGTCAACGCAAAGATTGATGCACTGAGCGGCCTCGGAGAAAACAAAGAAGCACTGGCGCTAGCCGCAGAGGAGCTGCGCAGAGTCTCGGTCTACCATCTTGCTGGACATCTTTACGAGCTCTACCAGCAGAGAGCCCGCGTATACGAGCGGATGGGACAATGGGATCAAGCGGTATCCGACTACGCCCTTTCCGCCCAATATGCGAGACAGCTTTCGTATTGGCGCGGCCTGACCCAGGTCGATGGCTTGCTCGCAAAGGCTTATATCCACCAAAAGGAATTGCAGCCGGCGCTGGCCGCCATCAATGAAGCGATCGCGGCAAATGAGAACATCCCCGACGAACTGTACTTCGTGCCGCGGAATCTCGGAATCAAAGCCGAGATCATGGCCCGCCTTGGCAACACAAAGGCATCGAACGAGCTGTATGAGAAGAGCGCGGATCTCTTAGATGCGCTCCTCAGCAAGGTTCCCACGCCGACCGCTGAGCGCCAATTACTGAATGATCTCGGCATCGTCTATGCGGGATACTTTGTTTCCTTAAGCGATCAGGGCCGCACAGAAGACGCCTTCCGAGCAATTGAACGGGCGCGTGGTCGGGTGGAAGCTCAAGGTCTTTCACATCACGAGGTCATTTTGCCGCATGAACCCGACGCCTCCGAACAGAACCTCACCAAGCTCAATATCCAATTGCTGAACACAGACGATTCGGCCTCCAGAGCGCACATTCTTGAAACGATCTACAGTGCTGAACAACAGCTCGGCACGGAGCGATCTTCAAACGATCCGGCGCCAGCGCCCGTCGCACTGCGCGAACTTCAGCGCGACCTGCGGGCATCTGAGCTGCTTGTCGAGTATGTGCTGGATGATCCAGACTCCTACGCGCTCGCCGTGACTCGCAACACGGTCAACCGGTACAGCCTCCCGCCCAGAGACCTGCTGGAGCAGGAAGCGACGCACTATCGCGCCACTCTTAAGCAAAAGAAGACGGACCCTGCTCTTGGGCAACGGCTCTACGACGGACTGCTCGGCGGAATACCGGAATTCAAGGTGAAGCGGGATTTGATCGTGGTGCCAGATGGCACGCTCCACCTTCTGCCATTCTCTGCTTTGGTGAATGCCGGGCAGTACGTTCTGACTTCTCACCTAGTCACAGTCGTACCATCGGGAACCGTGCTGAACATGCTGAGGCATCGATCCGATCAGGTGCTTCGAGAGGACCTTCCGTATGTCGGAGTGGCGGCATGGACATCGAAAGCTCCCCAGACCACGTTCCTCGCGCGCATTAGCCGGGCCATTTCTGGACCCGAACGGCGCGAATTTGTCGCGCTGCCCGAGAGCCAGCACGAGGTTGAGAACATTGCAACCGACCTCCCGAAGCCCAGCACCATTCTTTTGGGCGCAAGAGCGACGGAGACCAACTTCAAGCAGCTTCCGCTGAACCAATACAACGTTATTCACTTGGCTCTTCACGGGTATGTCGATCCCGAGATTTCAGATCGTTCGGCGCTTGTCTTCGCTCCGGAGAATCCGGCAAAGAACGACGGCCTTCTCCAGGTCCGCGAGATCAGAAACCTCCGTCTCAATGCCGACCTTGTAACGCTCTCGGCCTGTGACACCGGCGTAGGGCCAGTGGGCGAGGAGGGCGTGGAGAACATCGTGAATGCATTCGTTGCGGCGGGCGCTCAGAGCGTCGTGTCAACGCTTTGGGAACTTGAAGATCACGCGACCGCCCAACTGATGGCCAACTTCTACGAGCACCTCGGCCGTCACGAGGGAAAGGCAGAGGCACTCAGGCAAGCGCAGCTCGAAATGCTCAAGACGGGCGCGCCACCGTACTACTGGGCCGGTTTCCAACTTGACGGCGAACCGAGCGACAGCCTCTTCAAGAAAGCCGAAACGACAACTTCGTCCAGGAGCATCCGATGATATTGAATCCGGCTGCGAGTTCAGCATCGCCTGTTCAACTTTCACTTCGTGACCGGCACGCAATCCTCGAAAACGTCCTTGCCGCTCTGCGCAAGCGGTTCTATTCGCCTGAAAAGCTGACTGGCGATTGGCAGGCCGCAGTGGAGCGCCACCGGCCTTTGATCGAGAGCGCAGGCACCGCGGACGCATTTGAGAAGGCCATGGGTGATTTGTTGGCGGAACTGCACACCTCCCATTTGGGCTTTTTTCACAGCAGTGCCCGCAGAGCGTCGAGCCGGGCCGCACTCAGCGCAACCTACCTTGAAGACGAGACACTTTATGGAAAACGTTGGATCTTTCAGGATGTCCACGCAGGAGGAGCAGCAGCAATCGCCGGCATTGAACCTGGCGACATCCTTCTCAATGTCGATGGCCGGGAGATTACTCCGCCGGAACATCCCGTATTCGCGATGGGCAAGCAAACAAGTGTGGAATTTGTAGACAGAAGCGACCAGCGACGCACTGTTTCCGTCGAAGTTGCGCGGCCCAAGGGGAAGAAGCTCCACTTCATCGAACCCACGCTCGTCGAGGCGCGGCAACTCGGTGACGGGTTGGGCTACTTGAAGATTGCAATGTTTCCGGGAATGATTGGGGTCGAGGTTGCGAACGAGATCTCCCGCGCCGTCGAGAAGCTGGGTGCGGTCAATAGCCTTATCATCGACCTGCGTGGCAACACCGGCGGAGGGATCGGCGCGCTTCGTGTAATGAGCATGATTACACCAGGCAGGGTCCCGGTTGGATTTGCGCTCGACAGGCGCCGTGTCACAGCTAATCTCGAATCAGAGAAACACAGTTTCCATCGATTCTCACAAATCCCGTCTTCAACCAAGACCTTGTGGCTGCTTGCTTTGCAGTTTGGGCCTGCAATGATGACGAAAAAGCCCATTGTGCTTCAAACCGAGGGGTTGGGCGAGAGACCATTTCACGGGAAGGTCGCTCTCCTGGTGAACCGCCACACCGCAAGCGCCGCGGAAATGATTGTCGCGTTTGCACGAGAGAACCGGCTCGCCACAATCGTAGGAGAGAAAACGGCTGGTCGTCTCCTCTCCGCAACTTCCGTCAAAGTCGGCAATGGATTTCGGTTCGCGATGCCCACAGGAGCGTACTACACATGGAACGGGTTGGTGCTGGAAGGAACGCCGATGGAACCGGACGAACTGATCGAGTTCAATTGGCGCGAACGGCGGGAGCGGGTGGACGGCCAACTTGAACACGTCGTCAAATCGATTCGAGGTCATCACGCAGCACGTGTCAGTTGAGCGCGCAGTTGATATCCCTTGCGGGTCTCATTTCCAGGATTGGCCGTCATTAGAAAACAACACGAGGCGGGAAGAGCTTCATCAATCAATCGGATGCTAGGGTGCTCAGCGGACGCGAGAGAGATTATGCAACAATCGAAAATCCCTCCCGGCGACATCGGCGTTTTTCAGGATTAATTTGCGCGTTCCGCTGGATCCGCGAGAACACATCTAGAGAGTGCGCCTGGTTTTTAGCAAGATGCGAAAATCGCTGCGTGCCCTATCCCGGAGATCTAGCCTCCGACCTGGGACCCTCAGCTGTGAGGCAATCGCACTTGGCGCTTGGAATGATGGGAATCTCCTGCGCGGCGGCACACTCAGCTTCTATGTTGCCGTCTAGCACGCATCGGTCAGCAACGTCTCCGCGTTCCGTAAAAAGGGGATACAATCATTCTCGGCGAACGGCCCTTTGTGGAATGGCGTGGCATGGCAGTGGAACGCGAACCGGTATGGGGAAAGGACACAAGGGGCGGTGTCTGAGAAATCGCTTCTGGCCAGGTCATTTTATGTCCGACACTTCGGAATGAGCTGACGTTCCGGCCCCTCGCGTCGCAACCAATCTGCCGAAAATCAACTCGCAAAAGCCGCGCAGGCGTGTAGAATCGCGGCGTCCGGAAAAGCAAGATGGAAATCTTGGTCAAAGGAGAATTCTGGTGGCACTTCAGGAACCCAAGTTGTACACGCTAAACGAAGTCTTACACGACCGTCTGTTCCAGGTCCCGGCCTACCAGAGAGGCTATAGTTGGACGGCCAAGGAAAGAGGTGCTTTGTTCCAAGACCTACGAAATATTCGCGACCTCCACCGCGATGAGCACTTTATGGCTACTCTGGTTCTTCGTGATACCGGCAAGCAGGTAAAGACCGGGGGAGCGGATCGTCTTCGCATCTACGATGTCGTTGATGGCCAACAGCGGCTCACAACCCTAGTGATAATGCTAAAAGCTATTGAGAAGAACCTGCGCAGCAACGCGCAGGCAATGGAGGCTGGAAAAATCGACGCGATCCTCGTGAAAGAAAAGAAGGAGTTGATCCTGCTTCAGACGAACCATGACGCGCGCGATACACTCGACGCATACCTCCTACAAGGTCATGTTGGCAATCTGGATAAGGCTGCCACCTTGCATCAACGAGAATTGATGTCTGCGTTCCGTGAGTGTGAGAAGTTCGTCGGAGAGTGGGGCAATCCCGTTGCCCTCTTAGACGTGTTGAAGAACAAAATTAAGTTTGTCTTCTTCGTGCTTGAAGACGCCAGAGGTGTCTACACCATCTTCGAGGTCCTAAACAGCAGAGGCCGTGATGTGGACTGGCTTGACAAGATGAAATCCACGTTAATGGGGGTTGCCTTTGAAAAGAAGAAGAAATTGCCAATCGGTGAACTCAATAACGTGGAGCACGAATGGACTGAAATCTACCGTGTTCTCGGCAGGGAGCGCGTCTTAGATGCCGATGTGCTTACGATCGCAGCAAATCTCAGTGCTGATGATCCGCCAGGAAAGGGATTTCAAGAATCGAGTGCGTTGGAATTCTTACGCGATGAAGCTCGTCAAAACAAGCGAACTCCGCTGGAGGTATCAAAATTTCTACGCGACGTCGTTACTGTGCTCGATGAGTTCCTTGAGGACCCTCGTAATCGGGCCGTTTGTCGCGTGAAACAGGCGCGGTTGCTGGCAACGGCTCTCCTGCTTTCTCGCCGCCTCAAGAATGATCCTAATTCGCGGAAGAAAGCCATGAGCGCTTGGGAAAACGCTATGTTTAGGCTGTACGTATTGGCTGACGAAGATTCGCGGACACGCGTAGGTGAGTGTGTTCGTCTCGCCTCGGAAATCCGGAATGGTAATCCTTCGGTCAAGCAGATTATCGATCGGTTTAATATGGTCGCAAATGTCACTCCTGACCAGGTTGCGGAGGTTCTCCGCCACGTCAATGCATATCAGGAGTGGACATCCGAAGAGATAGTTTATTTTTTCTGGAAATACGAAGAACGATTGTCGGCGGACAATGGCGAAGATATTGATGAGGCCACTTGGAAGAAAATCTGGGCGAGCGTATCGAAGGAAAAGTCTGTCGAGCACATCTATCCGCAAAAGGACCCAAATGGCAACTGGAAGGGCAAGGGCCGCCAAAATGTGGCAGCCGACACGTTCGTGCATCGCATCGGAAACTTGCTCGTCCTTCCGCCCGGAATTAACAGCAAGGCAGGAACGAGAGCATTCTCCGAAAAGCGAGTCATTTACAAAACTGTAAGTGGCCTGCATCACGTTAAAGAAGTTATGAAATTACAAGACTGGAACCTTTCGGCGTTGGAGAAGCGGGAGAACAGGCTAATAAAGTTTGCACAGCAGCAGTGGTGGTAGCCGCAGGCAATTACCCATTACTGCCGTTGTGGAGGTTGATCGTGCGACCACAGGTAAGGTTCGATGACTTTTCCTAAAAAGACAGGGTGGGCTTGTCGAATATGCGTCCAGGGCCAACTAGGTGGTCCAGCTCCTGCTCGGCGCACGAATTCAAGAAAAGAGTTGCATGAAACCACCGAGCCTGCACAAGAGTTGGCACTGCGTCGGATGCTGCAAGTGAATTGCTGAAGCGAAATTCGTGCTCCTCGGTCACACAATGAGCCTGTGACCAAACTGATCGGGGCTGATAAGTCGGCATTGCGATTGAAATCTCATGGCCTGGCCTCGGATCATGATCCCACGGGCTCCCTGATGCTAGGGCGTTTGAGGGGACATATTCTGGGTTGCTCGAATATTCTTGGTTCAAATGACAGACCATCTTCTTGTGTGGCAAGAGTGCGAAGGTGTCCAATGATTGCTGAGACGCACACTTTACTGTGACCGTCCAAGAGGTGGGTCGTGACAATTATTGCTGGTTTCAAGTGCCAAGGCGGTGTCGTACTTTGCTCCGATACGCAGGAAACCTCCGAAGGTGCAAAGAGAAATGTCACAAAGCTCCAATGTTTTCAAGGGCCAGTAATAAGCCAAGACGGGCAGGGGATGGTTAATGCAGACCTTGGGCTTGCGATCTGTGGCGCTGGTTACGGTCCGTTTATAGACAAGATTACAAATCAAGCGTGGGACGCTGTCAGGCACGTCTCGGACATTTGGGAAGCATCCGAACGAGTTGAATCAATGATCAAGGAGACGTACCAAGAGTTCGGACAAATTTATCAAACGGGTGCATGTCCTCAAGTCGATCTTATCTATGGAATAACCAAGGGTGGTGCCAGCAGGCTCTTTCAAGCAATCGGTCCAGTGGTCAACGAAACTACGTACGCATCAGATGGAATCGGATCCTACCTCGCGAATTTTTTGACGACGAGGATGCGCGGAGACAGTTGGCTAACTATGCGGCAAACGATCATCTTGGCGGCCTATATTCTGTTTCAAGCGAAGGAGCACGTTGAAGGATGTGGCGGGGAAAGTCACATAGCAGTTCTGCGTGAATCGGAATCAAGCGGGATGGTGGATTTTCGTCTCATCCAACATCTGACCGAATACTTGAAATCCGCTGACCACTATACGGGCGAAATGCTGCTTACAGCCGCAGACTTCTCAATGTCGGATTCCGACGCTTCAGACGGAATATCTAACTCTGTGGACATGCTCAAGTTCCTTAGATCCGAGGAAATCAAGCGATTAGAGGAACACCGTGAATCCGACCGGTCTCTCTTTTTTGGGCTGGGAGGCTTCAAAAGAGAAGAAGACGATCTTGGCCTGCCGATAATGGACAGGCAATCAGGCTCTCAAACATCAGAGAACGAAGCCGGAAACGAAGAAGGGTAATTATGCAGTGGATAAGCGATTTATCCATAGGTGGCACACTAAGGCGCCCGATCCTGCTTGATGACCCTCTTTGCAGCGGAGAGTCTAGCCATACCTAATTTTGGGAACCTATGATGATCCGAACGCTCGTTGGTGCTTGTGGATTCCGAATGCGAAGTACTGTTTGTTGAACTGCAAGCTCCGTAAGGACACTCATGGACTCATTCAAGTATTCCGAAATTCTTCGACGTTTACAAGGGTTCGACGCATGGCTCACCAGCTTGGGGTTAACGCCGCGCCCCGACGATAGGATTCACCAAGCCTTCCAATTTCTTCGCCGTGCCGACGAAGCGAGCCGCCGCGGCCTAGAAACGGGAGAGTACATTGAGATTCAGCCTGGAGACTGGTTTCCGGTAATCGAAGCGCTGGAAGCACATGACATCTTCACTGCGTTTCACGACGATCCATCTTCGGCGGTAGGTGCGGCATTGAAACGGGCTCTGTCCGGACCGCTCCAGCCGATTAATGAGAATCAAAACAACCGAGAAGGCAGAAATATATGGTTTGAACTCTCGCTTGCGGCGGAATGGAGACTCCGCGGAGCTTCAGTTTGCTTGGAAGAGCCGGACCTACGCCTCACACGCGATGGCATTACCATTCTGGTCGCGTGCAAACGACCTGCCACTGCCGAGAGCGTCGAGAACACGCTTCGCGGAGCGATCAGACAGCTTCGGCGCAATCTGGACATCTCACCGTCTGACACTTTCGGAGTGGCTGCTATCTCCCTGAGCAGTGCGTTCAATCCTGGTGACAAGGTTTTCTCGGGAGATATACAGAGCCTGGGGAAGCTTGTCGACAGAGAACTCGACCGGCACAGACCGTTTCTGTCGTCGGTCGGTGATCCGAGAATCTGCTGCGCCTTGTTCCATGTCGCGACACCGGGTGTTGGAGAAAGTGTGGACTTACTACGGGCATCATTCAGTGCTGCTCAGGAGTTGCATCCCTCCATCGGTTCGAAGACCTTCGCTGAGCATGTACGGGCGATGAGAAGTGACCCGAGAAAGCCTTAATGGCATCGTGCTGGGAACAGATCATATATTGAACCGGCTAGGGGAAGGCCGCGGGAACGCGAGTTGGTTACTAGCAATGGGAAGTCGGCCAGCGTCTCCTGAATTGCTCACAGACGAACCTCATTTGCTGCCAACTGGGATTCGCATTCACCGAGTGTTCGAGCCGATTTCCAAGACGTATGCCTGGATTGCTACCGAGTTGGGAATTGAGTGCCGTAGAAGACTATCTACTTGATTTGAAGAGGGTAATAGTAGGACGCCTGATCCTGTTCGTGGGTCGTGGCTAGAAAATACGCTCCTGCCTTGGCCGCCCGCAGGTCCAGTTCAACGGACACTGATTCGTGGTCGCCATTGATCGTCGCCGGCGCGCTTCTCTGGGCCACGACGCCATTTCCGTTCTGATCTTGCGTAACGGCCACGGCGTATTGGCCTGGAGGGCTGAAGCGCGGGAGGATGATCGTAACTCTAACCACTGCAGCCGGCAAAAACACAGATTGCAGTGAGCCTGGCTGGTTGCCTCGGATCGTACCGGCATCCCACAGGTTTACCGCTTCGGATACAACGGCCAAATTCGCCGATGGAAGTTGCCGGTGCATTTCATATCGAGCGACCGTGATGACGACCGCGCAGATCACGGAGCAGAGGACTACAGCGGTTACGAGTGTCAGTTTTCTCTGGCGCGAGCGATTTTCCTGCCGGAAGACAAGCAGCCTGCTCATGCACGTGGGACAGTTCGCCGCGTGGTCGACTCTCGGGTCTAGCAACTCGATCCGCTTGGCCTTTCGAGCCAGATCCCGAATGAAGGTTTCGTCAGGACACGGCCCGACAGGCTTCGTTTCGCCGGCAAGCACGCGCTCCTGATGGCGCTGTACAAGCCATGATTCAATGCGGTCCTCGGCGCGCGAGGGCCTAGACCAACTCAACATTTTGGGGACTCTCCAGGAGGGGAAATACTGCGGAGCACCAATCCCAGTTCCCCAAAGTATGCACGACGCAATGCGCTGTGGTCCATCGCAAGTTTTCCACCGATCTCCCGCCAAGAATATCCGAGCCGGCGGCTATTGAAGATCGATTGTGCCGCTGGGGAAAGGCGCGAAAACAACTCTGCTTCATAGGCTCTGTGTTCTGCCTCCGGATCGCCGACAAGGAGATGCTCCATATCGTACATCGACCCAGACGGCAATTCGCGTTTGCGCTTCGCGGCGAGTTGCCCGGCCCGGCGCCGGATGACGCTCTTGATGCGTGCGGCGAGTTTATTCGGAGGAGGATCGCCATTGCGCACAATATATTTGGACGCATTTTGAACGGCGTGGTCCATCAAATCGACTGCGGCGTCGTGGTCATTGAGGTACGCCCAGGCGCACAGGAAGGCGTATGGCCAGGCTGCGTGAGCAGCGGCCTCCAACTTCTGATCGGAAGCGGGGTGCCCGGTCGAATAGGCCCAACTCCAAGTCAGCTCTTTCCAGTTACGACCTCTTGGCGGCATTCGCGAGTGTGTGCTCGGGGGGAGGATTGACCACCAGTTAACTCGTAGTATAGACGACCGTTTCGACGTTAAGTCCCGAGAGAATTCCGCACGCTTGCCACAAAACTCCTTCTGGGGTGCCTATAGCAGGTAGAGGGCCCTATGCAGAATCCCAGGGGAACCAGAACGAGGTTCCCGGGATCCGACGGCAATGAATGATCCTCAGCGCCACAGAAGCGACGTTCACTCCAGCGGGAGTACTGGCTGTCGCCAGCTGGACGAAACGTCGGCGAAACAAGCGAGGACTCTCCGGTCTGACAGTGCCGCGAACTGAACCACTTTCGGAAACGACCTCCTTGGCTGCCAGAAGATCAACCTCGAGGCGCATATGGCAACTCTCCCCAAATTGCCGGAGCGCTCCCCAGCGTGGAGTGCAGAAGCCATTGCCATGGCTGCTCAAGCCAAGGTGCTGTCTGGATCCAAACTTGAGCAACTTGTCGTCCGCCTACAGCGCCACAGCGGGCGCCCAAAGGAAGCATGCTGGCGGTTCATCATCCAGTACGGAATCAAAGGACAGCAAAACCATCGACGATGGACCGAGACCGAGTTTGAGATCGTTCGCGAGGAACTCGTGAAGCGATCGATCGAAGAAGTAGCGAGGAAGGTCAATCGGACACCCAAGGCGATCCGAAACATGCTCAATAGAAACGACCTCAACTTGCGCGAGATCCGGTGCGACCTGTTTTCAGTGGAGAGCCTTGCAATCGCCCTCCACGTTCGAAAAGCGGAGATCGTCTTCTGGATTGAACAGGGATGGCTCCAGGCATCCATCGCCTGCCGCGGCAAGCGGAGATCATACACAATCACGCCTGAAGCACTGATGAGCCTCTACAAGCAGCATCATGGCGATGTCTTGAAGCGCGGCATTCCGAATCAGGCTCTCTTCGAGGCGTACGTCCAGTACTGCTTTTCTCCGAAACACACGGTTGGAGAACAGCTGCTGGATGTCCGACGTGATAAGCGCGAGCGGGCCGCATATGCAGCAGCCGTCGGAGACGAGACGTCCGGCGATGAAGAGGAGGAGGAAGGCGATGAAGACGACCAAGACGATGATCAACGCTATGGCGTCGCGAGGGCGGAATAGCGTGCCCCCGCAGGAGAAGCAAGGTGCCGCTACGAATGAAGTTTGTCCCCACTGTGGTGCACAATTTACCCCATCTCGGCTATCGCTTCGAGAGATGCTCCTCGCAGCTCTTTGCGGAAGCCTGCTGCTCTCAATCCTCCTGCAGGCGGGCTGGGTGGCGAAACAGTGGATCGACCGGCACGAGGATCGATTCCTCGACCATATGTACTGGCACGAGCCACTCGATCCTTGGAGGTTGTGAAACATTCGGGAGACGAGTGCCCCCAATACGTGGACGGAATGAGACAAGGAGCCCGAGAGTCGATTCTTGCTCGCCGCGTGCTGTGGGCAGCAGACCGTACCCGATGGTGGTGCGTGACCATTGCCGGAATTGCTCAGATCGGGGGTGATGGTTGCGCGGATGGAATGACTTGAAAATGTTAATGGGCTGCGAAACACTAGACTTGAACCACGAACCTTTAGGTCATGCGTTGATCAAGTAACTTATTATCAATGAGTTATTCCGCCCTATTGGTTGAGTTGAAGAGTGCCAAGTAGTTGTAAACAGGTTCAGGGTATTGGTATTTTGGGGTTGGATTTGGGTTGGCGGACAGATGCCGGCAATGTCGGCTGCACTGGATATTTACCGAAGATCTCCTCTCGGTTTCTACTCCCTTGATCTCCGGACCAAGTGGGGACAACGCTGGCACAACGATTTCGTTGGAATATCGTTGGAGTCGTGCTATTCTTTTCGTGGAGGTTTCACCATGTCCACCACGCTTGCCCGCCCTTCCGCCCTGGCCCTTGTTCCGGGACCGACCTGGAGCTCGTTTGAGAAGTTCCGCAAAGGGGGAAATACCACGCTTGAGGAGATCCCCGAGCATGGCGTTGGTACGCTCGTCGGCAAGGGTGTCACTTACCGTGTTCTGCGCGACGCCGATTTCCAGCATCTCGTCGGACTGGCTACGGATGTGCGTCGGCTTCAGCAGGGCCTGAACGTCATTATCCAGGCTGCCAAAGTTGTCGCCAAGCATCCCGATCAGGAACATGTCGAACTGCTGATCCATTCAGCCGCCTTGTTTGCCGGGTCTCCCGTTTTGCCGACGCGCGACGGGCATGACGCGTTTCAACTGACCCAGGAAGAGATTGATTCGCAGGCTTCGGACGGATTCAATCTGGAGAATGCTGCGATCCCGAGGCCCAGGTTCTAAACATGGCATCGTCACTTGGAGAGCTTGAACGGCAGTTGCGGTCGATCTCGCATAGCGAGGATGCGATTCAGGCGGTTCAGGCTTTTTCCAATGGACTGGCTGGCACGAAAGGGCGGCTGGAAGTTTGGAACGCGGTTAACGCGATTGTTCGCAAGCCGATTGACTACTCCGAAACTTCGGCCCTCGGGTTTGACACCCGAGACGACCAATTCTCCGTACTGCAGGGTGACATCGTTCAAAGCGAGGCAGCGTATTTCTATGGGGAACGCATTGCTGGAATGCCCAAATTCGCGGTGCTCAATTCGTCCTGCGATCTGGTGCCTGGTCGGACGGCTCATGCGTCGCTGCTTCGCATTCTTCCCATTCGGAGGGATGAGGAGAGGGCCAAGGAGAAGCTGGGCACACTGCTGAAATTCAGCCGGCGCGATTCCATGTATCTGCCTGCGCTGCCGGACGACACCGAAGATGTCGTGGGCAATGCAATCTCCTTTGAAGGCATTTGTCAGATACGCGCTTCTGATCTGTTTCTCGCCAATCGGGCCGCCTCATTGTCTGTCGTCGGGTGGCGCATCTTCGCTTCCTTCGTCCGAACTGTGATGGCGCGCGCTAACCATCGCGAAGTTGAACTCCGGATGGCACTCGAATAACGGCCGGCCTTGCCGTCGGCAATTGTCATTACTATCGTTTCCCTCGCTGGAATCGAACCGAGGCATAGGGTTTTGCAGAACTCGTAGTTGAAGGGCCAAAGCCCAGTATTCATGCGCACCGCAGAAGCTTGAGGGTGAACCGAATAAGGCGGAATGAGGCGATCTTCGCCTCAGCATAAATATCCAGATTCGCTTCGAAGATCGTGCTGCCGGGCGTGGTGGTTGTGTGAGAGTCGAAGGGTGTTATTCTTCTCCCGATCTCAATGCAAAGGAGATAACCATGACGGCTCGGCGGTTCAGTCTTCTCTTATTTTTCTGCTGCTACACGCTCAATGGGCAGCAGGCGGTAGTCACAGTGCCGGACGAACCGGCAAATCTTGACACAGTTAAGCAAGAGCTGAAGCACTACGAATCGTGCAAAGAATCGAATTGTTATCTGCCTCAATTGGAGCATCAAGCTGATGTGGCGATCGGCTTCCTCAAACAGAGCGTTGCGAATTCTAAGCCCGGAGAGAAGTTGGCAATTGTGCTGGACATTGATGAAACCGCGCTTTCCAACTGGGCTGTCGAGACCCACGATGACTTTGGCTACATCCCCAATGATTCGAACTGGTGTGTAGCGCTTCGGTGTGGAAAGGCAATTGCGGGGACGCTGCGCCTATTTCATGAGGCTGAGAGGGAAAATGTCGCAGTGTTTTTCATTACCGGCCGGCCCGAGAGTCAGCGGGAAGACACAGAGGTCAACTTGAAGGCTGAAGGGTACGACCACTGGGAGACACTTTATTTACGCCCCGTGGATCATCCGAAAGCTGAGACCGTGACTCAGTACAAGTCCGGCGATCGTGGGAAGATCGTGGCAAACGGATATCGGATAGTCTTGAATGTAGGCGATCAGATGAGTGATTTAGCCGGTAATCCGCAAGCAGAACACTCGGTGAAACTGCCGAATCCGTTTTACTTCATACCCTGAAGCCTGTGGTTGCTAACCTTGAGTCGAGGAGAAATCGTCCGTGCCTTTGATTAAGCGGCTTTTTGCCGTTTTCGCCCTGATTGGCCTTTGCGTACCGGCGGGCTACGCGGACGCTTACGATGCCAAACCGCGACTGGTTGTCATCCTCGTGTTCGATCAGTTTCGAGGAGACTATCTGGATCGGTATCGAGCTGAATTCAAGTCGAAGAACGGATGGAACCTGTTTCTGAAGCAAGGGGCGCACTTCACCGATTGCTACTACGACTATGCCAACCTGGTGACGGCGGCCGGCCACGCGACAATCGGTACGGGTGCCTATACAGACGGACATGGTATTCCGCTAAATGAATGGTACGAGGCTGGGCCGGACGGCCAGCCACACCAGGTGAGTTCTGTTGCTGACGATAGATACGTCCTCGTAGGCGCACCGGCAGGAACAAAAGATCTGACGGGTGCCTCGGCACATTGGGAGATGGCTACCACGCTTGGCGATGAACTGGTTCTGGCAACAGGTGGGCAAGCTCGCGTTTATGGCGTTTCAATGAAGGACCGAGCCGCCATCTTGACCAGTGGTCATGCGACCAAGGGAGCTTTTTGGGTTGACCACAACACCGGCGCCTGGGAGACGTCGACCTACTGGATGAAGGAGCTTCCCGCATGGGCAGCCGAATTCAACGCCAGCGAACATGCCGCAGCCGCGCGCAAAGCGAGCGGGGTGGCGAAAGGCAGTTTCTATGAATTGGTGGGACGGTCGGCGGCAAGCGTCAGCTACCAACTCGATTTTGCCGAGGCATTGATCACGGGCGAAAAGCTTGGCCAGAATCCCGCCAACGTCACCGACATGATCACGATTTCCATCTCCTCGACCGATATCAACGGTCACGCATTCGGACCCGATGATCCTTCGCAAAAAGAACTCATTGTTCAATCGGATGCCGCACTCGACGCATTCTTCACCTTCCTGGACAAGACCATCGGTCTGAGAAATGTAATGGTCGCCATGACCGGCGATCACGGCGTCGCAACGACACAGAAGGCTGGCGACGCAGAGGGCATGCCTGTCCTCGATTTCTCGCCGGGCGATTTCACAACCCCGCTTGAACAGAAGCTGGAAGAGAAGTTTCCGCTTAAGACGAAGGGTAAATACGTCTTACAGATGGACAATCCTTACCTCCTCTTGAATCGCGGAGCATTCGAGGCCGCGGGCGTCAGTGAGGAGGAGGCCGAGAATACGACCAAATCAATGGTGGAACAGATCTTCGACGGCTTTGTGTCCAGGACCGGCGATGCAACGGCCGGCAGGCAGAAGGAGCCCCCTGCGCTGACCAACATATACACGACCAAGCAGATGCGAGAGGGCTTGCTTCCGCAGACGCAATATGGCCGCCTTATCGCCCACAGCTACTCACCCTATGTGGGCTGGGCGCTCCATCTGAACTTCGGTCCGTACCAGTTTCCATGGCATGGTTCCGGAACGACGCATTTTTCTGCAAACAGCTATGACCGTCATGTGCCGCTCGAATTCTTTGGGACTGCCTTTGTGCCGGGGACTTACCACGGAGTTGTGGCTCCCGTTGATATTGCGGCGACATTCGCATCTCTTCTTCGAATCAATCGCCCCAGCGCTGCTGTCGGACGTGTCTTAACTGAGGCGATTCGACCTGGAGGAGTGGGCACAACTTCGGTGTCGGATACACAATCAGTGGGAGCGCCGGTCATGCGAGGAGCGAACTAGCCAGTTGCGGATTCGGCAATGGCCTGCGCCTTCGCACCCAGGCAGGTGCAGAGTACCCCAATGACCTGACCCCATTCTTCGTCTGAGTTGGTGTATGAGATCCTCAGAAGAAGCCGGCGCTGGAAAACTGGTCATGCTTGGCCTTTGGGCAGTGCCGGTCATCCTGGTCCTGACCACGGTTGCCCTGGCCCTCACCTTCGCGCTGGTTCGATGACGATTGCGGGGCCTTAATAGCCAAACGGAGCACACGACGCTGACCATCCCCGAAGTCATCGCAGCACCTCACCGTTAAAGGGAGATGCGCTCGCGAGCTGACCTCGAACCAGCATCATTCAACCTTCGCAAGCCCTTGACAGTCTGCCAATTGTTGGTGTCTAGTAGAGGGTTGGTAGTGGTGACGGAGTTCACCCTTAACCGCTGTCCCATCCAATAGGCCGGACAGATGATGACTCCTGACAGGGAACCCTGTTGCGGAGTCATGTCCCGGCCAGATCCCTGATCAAAAAATTCGGAGTTCGCGCTGACCATGCGCGGGGCGAAGGGGTTCGCCTTAACCGCCGTGCCATCCCTGATTTAAGGGGATGGGCGGATGATGACCCCTGACGAGGTTTTCGTCGGGGTGTCTCCTGACCACACGAAAGCCTCGGCAGAAATCTGAGTTCAAGCACGCCTGGGATATGGGCGCCTGTGCGTGGAAAGCTGAGGGTTTGTGAAGATAGTCATTGTTTCAGATATTCATGCAAATCTGGCCGCTCTGGAGGCTCTTCCTGAGCGGAACTTTGACCAACTCTGGTGCATAGGCGACCTGGTGGATTACGGACCGAGGCCTCACGAGGTGGTCCATTGGGTGACGCGCAATGCCGCTATTACGGTCCGCGGCAACCACGACCATGCGGCCGGGTTTTCTGTGGATCCGCAGTGCTCTCAGCCCTACAAGAGACTCGCTTCCGAGACGCTCACCTATACCCTCGAAATCTGCACGAAAGGGGACTTGAAGTTCCTGAGAGAACTGCCTCTCTACCGGGAGGTTCTCGTCAACTCGACGCAATTCTATCTGGTTCATTCAAGTCCGACAGATCCGTTGTTCGGATACTGCCCTGAGCACTCGGATCGTTGGATAGAGGAAGTCAAGGCGATCAATGCCGATGTGCTGATAGTTGGCCACACGCATACGCCCTTCGTCCGGACGATTGGCAAGACAACCATTGTGAATCCAGGCAGCCTTGGCCAACCCAAGACGGGGCGCTCTCTCGCGTGCTACGCGGTCTGGGAGGATGGCCGTGTCTCCCTCAAAGAGTTTGCCTACCCGCTCCAAGAGACGAACAAGCAGATCCGTTCGATGCCGATTTCCGTAGACGATCAGGATGCGTTGATCTCCGTACTCGAGACGGGAGAATTGCCGGCCCATGACATTCCGACCGAGCCAGTTCAGGCTGGAGTTGTATTTCGCATCAAAATTTGAATTCGGAGGGAAAATGCGCAAGTTCGTTCGATCACCCAAAGAAGCCCTATTGGACGCTCTCTTTGAGGGCTACGCGGGGCCCGCCTTTGAAGTTCGGCTATGGGACGGGTTGCGTTGGTTCTCGCTGAGCGGTGAGAAGCCTGTCTGCACAATCGTTATTGAAAGCCCGCAGGCCCTGACGGCGCTTGTCGCAGAGCCAAACGAGATCACCCTGGGAGAGGCGTTTATCTACGGGGACCTGGACGTGGAAGGCGACATTTTCTCGGTCTTCTCAATTGCCGAATACCTTTTCAATCGGCCGCGCCCATTGCGGCAACAAATTCTGGAGAAAGCCTCCGCGGCGCGTTTCGGTCTGGCCCGGTGGTTCAAACACGGATCGCAGCATTCCATGCAAAGAGACCGAGCATCGATCTCTTACCATTACGATCAGCCAGTTGCATTCTTCGAGCCATGGTTGGGCCAAACTCTTGCTTATTCCTGCGCATATTTTCGCTGCGCTGGGGACTCTCTCGATGTCGCCCAGGAACAGAAACTCGACGTGATCTGCCGAAAGCTGCGGTTGCAGTCACGGGAGCGATTTCTGGACATTGGGTGTGGATGGGGCAGCCTAGTGATGCACGCCGCTGGCAAATACCACGTGCATGCTCAGGGTATTACGATCAGTAGAGAACAGGAAGAGGTAGCAAAGCGCCGGATCGCGGAGACCAATTGGGCTCACCGTTGCGCAGTGGAATTGCGTGACTACCGCGAGTCGAGCCAAGTTCGACATACGTTCGACAAGATCGCGAGCGTGGGTATGTTCGAGCACGTAGGCCTTAGGAATCTTCGGCCGTATTTCCGTACCGTGCATGGACTGATGAGACCCGGTGGTGTCTTTCTCAATCACGGGATTACGCGCTCCTGCACCTCCGCAATTCCAGCCGCTTCGTTTATTGACAGATATGTGTTTCCTGACGGTCACCTCGTCACGCTCCCGCAAGTTCTCGAAGCGGCCGAATCCCAAGGCTTTGAAGTGCGTGATGTTGAAAATCTCCGCGAACACTATGCACTCACATTGCGCCGCTGGGTCGATGCCTTGCGGCAAAACTCCGAGACGGTGCTGCAGCATGTGTCAAACGTGACTTACCGCATCTGGTTGCTGTATATGGCCGGTTCGGCGGCGGCCTTTCGCAGAGGGGACATAGCCGTGCACCAAGTTCTGCTCAGCCGGCCAGACCGAGGCCAGACCTACCTTCCGCTGACGCGAGAAGATTGGTATTCCGTGAACACGAGACAGGAGGTTGAGGCGTGTCAAATCCGCAGACAGCATTGTCTAGACAACAGATTGATGGACTAATCACTTCGATCGGTTCGCTCATGGAGGGCGAGCAGGCGGTTGAGATGCTCATCGCTCACGGAAAGATTGCGATTCCCCATCTAGCAACTTTCCTTCTGCAGGGTCCTCCGAGAACTATTTCGCTACCCCGTTGCCGTGCTGTGCGAGCGTTGGGAGAGTTGGGGGCGTACTCTACGCTCATTTCATACTTCAAGGAATACAAGCGACCGCAAGATTCTGCCGTGCTATTTGCGGAGGACGCGGTTCGAAGCGCTGCAGCGCGCGAACTTGCCCGATGCGATTCTGCTGAGGTCTTCCAAGTCCTGTTGGACGCCGGATGGCAGCGCGCCACTGGGGGGTTGGTGCTCGCGCTTGGCACATTTCATCGACCCGAGAGCGTTCCATTGCTGTTCGAGATCCTCGAAGACGATTTGTGCAGAGAAGATGCCATGAACAGCCTGCGGAAGCTCCCCAACGCCGTGCGCCAATTCGGTATTCTTTCCATTCGTGGATTAACCGGCATTACTCTCGATGGCCCATCTGCCGTATGTCGTCTACGCGCGACTCTTCAACTTCTGGCTGAAGTTGGCGTGATCCGGAGTGATTGGCCACATTTGCGCCAATTCTTGCGGGTTCGTGATCACGGAACGGTGATTGCCGCAGCCCAGATCGGCTTCGCGGCCGCGCCCGAAGCCGAATTGCCCGAGATCATATCCGCCTTGGTTGAGATTGCCAGGGCTCCCCGATTTATCTATGAGGAAGACGTTGACCAATTGCTGGATGCGCATTCAGGCATTGCGCACGAGGTCGCCTCTCAAATAGCGAAGCATCGAAAAGACTCTGGGGAAAACCCGAATTGGTCGTCGCCCTCCTGGCGCATCCTGAATCACGTGCTGGGTGGGACTTTGGAAGTCGGACAGCATGGTAGGGCCTGAGAGTTGGGATCAGAGGCGCATTTAAGAGAGATCAACTTTTCCAATAGAGAGAAATGACATTCATGGACCTCAAAGAATACGAGCAAGAGAAATTCGCGATCGCCGACATCGTCCGCTCTGCACAGGCTATCGACACGAAGGATGAAGCCTTGCAAACCGAGTGCCGCGATCTACTCACGCGCCTGGCGGAAGACCGGTTCAATTTGCTGGTGGTTGGTAGATTCAGCCGAGGCAAGTCTACGCTGATGAATGCCATTCTCGGCGGAGATCTCTTGCCGACAGGTATTGTCCCGCTGACCTCCGTGATCACCACGGTTCGGTACGGAAGCCGCAAGCAGGTTGTACTCCATTTCAACGGCCGCAGCTTGAGCCGCGATGTGCCGCTATCGCAACTGGCGGACTACGTGACCCAGCAATCGAATCCCGGAAATGTCAAAGATCTCGCGTATGCCGAAATCGAGTTGCCTGTCGAGATATTGCGCCGAGGGTTCTTCTTTGTGGATAGTCCAGGGCTAGGATCCTCAATTGCAGAAAATACGCAGACCACCGAGCGTTTCCTACCCCAGGCGGATGCGTTCGTTCTGGTAACAAGCTTCGAGAGTCCGCTATCGGAAGAGGAAGACCGCATACTGCACCGGATACGCCAAACGAACAAGAGGCTATTCGTTGTGGTGAATAAGCGGGATACTGTCAGCGCAGAAGACCAAGGGCAAGCTCTCTCGTTTGTTGCGGAACGTCTGGCACGTCTCTCGTTTTCCGAAACTCCGAGCGTTTTTTCTCTCTCCGCAAGGCAAGGCCTCCAGGCAAAGCTGTCAGGGAATAAAGATCATCCGGACGAGAGCGGTCTAGGGCCATTCGAGGCCGAACTGCTTCGGTTTCTCACAGAAGAGCGGGCACAGTCCTTCCTCTCCAATATGTATGGGCGGACCACGACCTTTCTCGCGCAGTTGTTGAGGTCGGAGCGCCAAGCTGCACATGGAGAGGAATTCAACCAGCTCGTGGAAAGATTGCGCACTCTTCGAGAAAGGAGTTTAGGCCCGGAAGGCCAACCAGGGAAGGTTGCTGTCGCTGAAGAAGAAGGCGGCAGCGAGACGGCTACGATTCAGATTGAGAAACGTACCGGGTGCTGGATTTGCGGCGCCGTGCTGGACGCGATCTTTCGGTTTCTGAGCAAGTATCAATACGAACTGACCATCAATCCCGATACGCAGCGGGAACACGCCATGAGAGGCGGATTCTGCCCTCTCCACACATGGCAGTATGAGAACCTCTCGTCGCCCTACGGGGTCTGCACGGCGTACCCGGACCTCGCGCATCGCATTGCAGGTGCACTTGAGCGGCTTGCCTCGAAGGCTTCCGACGCCGGCGACTCTCTTGAAGAACTGAAGGGTTTGGTTGCCAGCGCAAAAACGTGCCGAGTGTGCGAGGTTCGCATTGAGGCAGAAGAGAGAGCCGTCAACAGCGCAGCCACGACTATAAGCGAGGCGTCCGCATCCGGCAAAATGCGTTTGCCGGCCTGCTGTCTTCCTCATCTAGTCTTGGTCGCAGCAACTCTCGGTGCTGGCCAACCCGCTCGGAACCTGCTCCATGCCCACGGACGATTACTGGAGCGAACGGCCGAGGACCTGCAACGCTATGCACTTCGGCACGATGCGCTGCGCCGATACCTGACCAGCGAGGAAGAACGTGGAGCCTCCCAACTGGCGTTGCTCCTACTCGCAGGCCACCGCAGCGTGAATGCTCCATGGTCGGTGGATTCAATTCTTTAGCCGTCACGGCGTCGCGCAATGACTGAAAGTTGGATCTATTCGTGCCGGTATGTTTTGTTTGATATCAGATGAAGGAGAAAGGGAAATGGAGTGAGCGCTACGTGAACCACAGGTCTTACGAAGCTGGAGCGGCGTCGCTTTTGAGTTTGGCAAGTCTCGCCTTGTGATCGAGCTTCCATCGGTCAGGCAGCCAGACGGCTAAATCAGCGTCGGGCGAGAGGGGCAGATTAGTGAGCAGTTGCGTCAAGTAGATCTGCGGATCGATGTCATGCCGCCGACAGGTCGAAGTCAGGCTGGCCAGGATGGCTGCCGTACGGCCGCCACGTGCGTTGCCGACAAAGAGGCTGTTTTTCGATTCAAAATTATGCGCTTCATCTCGCGCTCGGAGACGTTGTTGTCGATTGCGACTGCGCCATCGAAACAGAACGCGTTCAGTTCTGCCCACTGGCCAAGGGCGTAATTGATCGCCTCGGCCATAGGATGCTTGGGCAGCAACTGCTCTTTCCAGGCGAGGAACTTCTCACGCAGCTGGGCCAACACCGGCGCCGACTGCTCTTGGCGCAGGCGGAGCCGCTCCTCGACAGAGGCATCCTTCGCTTGTTTCTCGACCGCGTAGAGAGAGCGCACCATCTCGATCGCTTGGCACGCGATCTCCGGCGCGGTTTTCTCCGCATCGATAATCTTCCTGCGCAGATGGGCCCAACATCCGGCGCGCACGATGCCGTTGCCGGCCACCACGCCGTTGTAGCCGCCGTAGCCGTCGGCAAGCAGAACCTGGTTGTAATTCTTGAGGAAGTACTTCGGTCCGTCGCGGCCGCGGCTCAGCGTGAAGTCGAAGATGTTGTAGGGATGCGCCTCATCGCCGACATACACCCACATGCGTGCGTTGGCGCATTTCTCCTTGCTCAGCATGGGCATGATGGTGTCGTCGGTGGCCACCACGTGCGAGGCCCGCACCTGGTTCGCCATCAGTTCATAGAGCGGCTCGACGAAATCGCCCACGTCGCCGCACCAGACCGACTGCGTGGCTCGCGAGATCTCAAATCCCTGCCGTGCGAAGATGTCTTCCAATCGATAAAGTGGAGCGTACTCTGCGAACTTGGTGGTGACGATGTAGGCCAGCAGCCCCGGTCCGGCCAGTCCCTTGTCGATCGCCGTCTCCGGCTTGGCCGCGGTCTCGATGCATGGGTTGTCGCCATTCGTTTCGCACGCTGGGCAGGCATATTTCTTGCGCACATGATGGATGCGCTCGAAGCGTCCAGGAATATGCTCGATCTGCCAGCTCTCTTCCTGGCCGATCTCCTTGCGCTCGACGCCGCAGCAAGGACAGGGCAGTTGCTCCTCGCTCAGCTCGTAGACATGCGTCGTGACCGGCAGGTTTTCGAAGTTCGCCAGATGCCTGCGGCCCTTGCGCCGACCAACGCGCCGCAGTTCTTCGTCCGGCTCCGTATGCGGCGGAATATCACCCGGGTCGACCGGCTTCTGATCCAGCGCTTCGGCGAAACCGAGCAGCATCTGCGCCAGGTCACCTGTCGTCTGCAGCCGGTCGGCGCGAGGGCCGTAATACCACTTCTTGTAGCGATCCAGTTCTACCCGCAAACGCAGGTTCTCGATGTGCAGATCATCGGCGCGGTGTTTCTCAGCATCGTGCTCCAGCAGCAACGAACGCACTATCGCCTTCAGTGCTTCGCTGTCGTCGGGTAACTCCACTAACTTGTCTGTGGGAGGCACATAGTATGGACGTGTAAGTCGCAATCGAAGTTACTTACACCGCGACCTTTTCCTCATTATCTTGCTTGGTTCGTGCTCCCCGCTCGTAGCGCGGCACGCGCTTCAGCTTCGTCATATCGATCCCGTCCAGGATCATCGCCAGTTCGCTGGCTCGCAACTCCACCGATCGCGCTCCATCCTTCACGCGCGGCAACTTGAACACCCCGGACTCCAATCGCTTGTACCACAGAACAAATCCATCGCGGTCCCAAGTCAAAATCTTCAACCTGTCACCGCGGCGCGAACGGAAAATGAACAGGCTGTCGCTGAGAGGATCCTGGCCAATGATAGCTCTCACCCGTTCCGCCAAACGGTCGAACCCACAACGCATGTCGGTCGCTTCCACCGCCAGCCAGATCCGCGTTCCCTGCGTGCGGTCCAGTGCCCGCAAACTCGGTAGACCGATCATGCTTCGGCTTCCAACACCGAAATTAACGCGCGAAGATGATGCGCATCGAATCCGGGCTCAACCAAAAGGCTCCGACCTCGGCCGAGCCGCACTTCAATGGCTCCGCTGTGCACTACCGTTGCTGGCCGCTTCGTCTCCGCAGCTGGTGCCACTTCCACTGCCACAAACTGCGCCGCCGCTTCCCGCAATCTCTTCTTCCACGCGAAGAACTGGCCGCTCCTCAGACCCCGCTCGCTGCAAAATGCCGCTACGCTATGCCCGCTCTGGTTCTGCTCCGCAACCAGCGCCCGCCACTTAGTCCACGCTTCCGATTTCCGTTGCCTCATCCCTCAAGAGTGCAGCGTTGCGCGCCACTGCACAAGATGGGGTTCAGATAGCGCTCACGAAATGGAGCATCTCCGAGTTCGTTTAGCTTCAAATTGGAGGATTCTCGTTTTGTGGGTAGCGGTTCTCCTACCGGTCGTTTGGGGAATTTACTACACCATAGAGGATTCACTGCACATGATGGCTCACTGACGGCGGCCCATTCGGTAGTCGAGATAAAGGATGTGAGCTTTGATCTGATCGCCAACTCTGTACTGTGGTAAGTGTGCCATTTTCAGCATCTGAAGGATGGCACCTGGATTCCCATCACTCCACTCGACGAGAGACGGAAGGATCGAATCCAGGTTGGACGCCCACAGCTTGATTCTCTCGGCGTCTCGCATGGCAAATTCCAATGCAACCTTTTGCGGCAGGTTTTCCAACTCGATGCGCTCCGATTTGAGGGCGCACAATGGGCGCAGAGCACCGATATCTTCCATATGCGGCGATCGCGACGCAAAGATGATAGGTGTGCGGCCATAGTAGTTCAAGTCCTTGATCATGCCGGTGACAACGCGGGACGGAGCGTCGAGGTGGTCGAGCACCATCAGAAAAGCCCGGGTATCAAGAGCCCGGTTCACAATGCCCTTTAATGAAGATGATGATAGATCGCTGATATTTCCTGGAACTCTGATTCTTTCGTCAACTGAATGCAACGCATCGAGCAACGCGAGAAGGAATTCGCGTGGCGATTTCATCTGCGCTACGTAGAGCGCCAGTGGTTGGCCATCGACGAACGTCCGCAATAGGCGCGATTTCCCTACACCCTCCGGCCCATATACCAGCATGGACTTTCGTATCTTCGCCTGGTTCCGAAGCCGGCCCAGCTCTTCTTCGCGCTCGACACAACTCAGATACTCAAGTGTCGGCTCGCTTTGGGCAGACGATAACGGCATCGCGGCTGAACCTCTCATTGGAAGAAGCTAGCTTCCATTGCCTTGCAAGTATCGCTGGTGGCTTGTCCGAATGGTCTCCTGTGCTGTTTCCCTGTCCTTCCAGCCCAGAACCTTGGTTCGCTTGCCCTCCAAGTCCTTATAGACCGAGAAGAAATGTTCGACTTCGAGCAAAACATGCGGAGGTACTTCCGTGTAGCTCTCGACCCCCTTAAATCGCGGATTGCCGGTGGCATACGCCAGAACCTTCTCATCCGACACACCCTGATCCAGCATTTCAAACAGGCCGATTGGCCGCGCAAAGTACACGCAGCCTGGGAACGTAGGAGTTTCTCCGAGGATCAGGATATCGAGCGGATCGCCGTCTTCGGCCAGGGTTTGAGGGATGAAGCCGTAATCTCCCGGATAATGGACCGGCGAATGCAGGTTTCGATCCAGCCGAAAGACGTGCAAGGTCTTGTCGTATTCATATTTGTTGACGCCGTCGAGTGGGATCTCAACGACTGCGGAGACGATTTCGGGAACTTGTTCGCCAATGGGGAGATCGAGATAGCTGTCCATTATGCCTCTTGTTGGACAGTGGCGTAGAGGCAAAAGAAAAGACCCCTACGTCACCGTAGGAGTCATCAGCCGTTTCCGTTTCGGAGGGCGCTTGAAGGCGGATTCCTTCGCCAAGTCAACTTGTACCATATGCAACCGCAGTCCCGCAAGCCACCGTTCTCCGCAGCAAAGGCCAGATGATACTTCGACTCGCTGTCACGAACTCAAGGCCAAAGGAACGCCGATCGCAGCTGATCGAGATTCGGGTCCCACTGCGAATGCCCGCATCCAATTGAAACGAGATCACACGGAAGGTTGCTGCAGTTAGGAGCAAAGAGGCACACACAGAAAATGCAAATGGAATCGGAAAACTCGGAACTCTGGCTTATTCGTCACGGGGAAACCGAATGGAGCTCGTCAGGGGCGCACACGAGCCGAACTGACGTTCCCCTTACCGAGAGAGGCAAGGACTCCGCAAGGGCAATCGGAGACTGGCTGGAAGAGAAGGATTTCTCGCTCGTTCTAACAAGTTCGCGCCAACGGGCACGGGAGACCTGCCGTATTGCCGGGTATTCGGCGGCCGCCCAGGTAGACGACAACATAGCCGAATGGGACTACGGCGAATATGAAGGGCGCACCACGCCGGACATCCGCAACGAGCAGCCGGGATGGTCGGTTTGGAAGACGGCCCCGCCAGGAGGTGAAACGCTTGAAGAAATCGCGGGGAGAGCCCAAACGGTGATTGTCCGGGCGCTTTCCGTGGGCGGCCCCGTTGCCTTGTTTTCCCACGCGCATTTCCTTCGGATACTGGCAGCAACTTGGCTTGGGCTGCCTCCCGAAGCGGGTCGTCTATACTTTCTGGACACCGGATCGGTAAGCATCCTCAGTTTCGAACGCGAGACGCGCGTGATTCAGATGTGGAATCGCACTTTTGAACTCCGATAGTCATGCGAAACAATACTCGGTCAGCGTTAATCGGCCAGCACGCGGCCGCGTGAGGCAACCGATATCTCCCGACTCAAACGCCCCTCAGATCGAGGATCAACCTCCGCGGCAACTGGTTTCGAGCGTACTCAAAGGAGTCAAGAATGAACGGCAGTCCATTTGGAAGAATTCTAGTAGGAGTCAATGGCACTTCTGAATCGGAACGTGCGACCGCAGTCGCCATCTCCCTCGCAAAGAGCCTTGAGGCCCATCTCATCGTATTCGGTGTGATTGCTCCGCTGAGTTCTGAAACGCAGGCTGAAGGAGTCGGTCTTGATGAGGCATCGCAAGCGCGTGCAGACCTCGAAGCACAGGTGCAGGCGACCGGTGCTAAGGCAGTTGAGCTCGGAATCGATGTAATCACAGAGATTGTCGAAGGCGATCCCGAAAAGGAGATCGAGCACAAAATCGAGGAGGCTGCGGTGGACCTGGTCGTAGTCGGGCACAGGGACATTAGCCGCATCCGGCATTGGCTCGAAGGGTCCACTTCCGAGGGCTTGATCCGCAACTCTCGAACTTCTATCCTGATCGTACACGACGATCATCCTCAGTGATTGCGTCTGGATATCTGGCGATGGAATCCGCCATCAACTGCCTCCTGTTTGTGGGCTAATGACTCCTACCAAATCAAGCTGCGAGGAGCATGTCGATGAATCCGACAGAAGGAGATATCCTGCAAAAGATGGCGCCGGGCAGCGGTGGCAAACGCAGGACCGCGCTCAAATTCGTGCTCATGATCGGCGTAGTCAGCTTCTTTGCCGACTTCACCTATGAGGGATCAAGGTCAATCACAGGCCCATTCCTCCAGACGCTTGGAGCAACGGGTGCAATCGTCGGAATCGTGGCCGGTCTTGGCGAATTGCTCGGATATGGACTGCGGTTCGTCTCCGGACGCATAAGCGAGCGGACCCGAGAATTCTGGCCAATCACTTTTTTCGGATACATCGTCCAGATGGCGGCAGTGCCGATGCTTGCTTTTGCCAGAAACTGGCAGATGGCCGCGCTTCTCATTCTGATGGAGAGAATCGGAAAGGCTATACGGAATCCTCCCCGCGATGTGATGTTGTCGCACGCGGCAAAGGAGATGGGCTTCGGATGGGGATTTGGAATTCATGAGGCACTCGACCAATCTGGAGCCTTGGTTGGTCCGTTGCTTGTGGCGTTCATTCTTGCCCATCGCGGATATTACAAATTGGCATTTGGCACGCTCCTTGTCCCCGCCATCATGACCGTGCTGCTGCTCTCGGTCGCGAGACTCCTCTATCCGCGCCCCGAAGACCTGGAGACGAGCCCCAAATCTTTGCAGGGGGCTCGTCTGCCTCGGTCGTTTTGGATATATCTCATTGCAGCTGCGCTGGTGGCCGCAGGCTTCGCTGACTTCCAGCTGATTTCCTTCCATTTTCAGCAAGCCGGAATCGTGAAGACGATCTGGATTCCAATCTTCTACTCGGTCGCCATGGCCGTTAGCGGCATAGGGTCTCTTGTCTTTGGCAGGCTGTTTGACCGCTTCGGTATCTCCGTCCTTATCCCTCTTACACTGCTTTCCGCATGTTTCGCTCCGCTGGTTTTTCTCGGCGGGTTTTGGATGGCGCTTTTCGGCGCTGCGCTGTGGGGGCTGGGAATGGGAGTGCAAGAATCCATCATTCCAGCCGCCGTCGCGACTATCGTGCCGGCGGACCGACGGCCTTCTGCATATGGATTGTTTACAGGCGCGTATGGCATCTCTTGGTTTCTGGGAAGCGCGATCATGGGCATTTTGTACGATCATTCGATTGCTGCCGTGATCGCTTTCTGCTGCATCGTTGAACTCGCCGCCATTCCGCTCTTATTCAAACTGAGGAGGAAGACGGCTTTCGCTGCATAGACAGGAATAGACAATGCTTTTCCAGATTCAATGCTGCGCTTGACGTTTGCTGTTGCGCGAAGCGAGACAGAGAGAGTTGACTCTTATCTCGAGTTTTCATATTATTGCCACAGGTGATGGAATCCACCTTGAACCGCCTTCCGAAATGGAACGGCTAATGACTCCTGCATCCTGGCAGGAGTTTTTTCTGCTCATACGAAAACAGAAGTCAGACATTCAGGCGTTCATTTCCTGAACGCCCGTGAGAGCACTATCCGTTTGGCCCGTTTACCGTTCTTTGAAAGCTAGGTTTTTTTCTCCCTCAACGAGGTCAACTGGGATTGTGCCGAAACGTTTCCATTCGGCTCGTCCCTCAATCTACAGCGCAGAATTATGGCGAAGGAGAAGCATGTCTCGTTCACTGAACTCCGTCCTTGTGCGTGAGCGTCCCAATGCGTTTGCCGAAAATTTAACGGAGCATTTCCAAACGGCTCGCCGCGTTTTTCTGGTTGCGGCGCCCTTCGGCATCATAGTGGGCGCGGCAACAGCCGCCTATGACTACGCAGTCAATGAACTATTATGGAAGACCTTTACCATTCATTGTTCCCCAGCCGTTCTCTGCCTCATGCCCATTGTCGCAATGGTCTTGACGGGTGTGCTCCTGAGTCTCTTTCGCGTGAAATCGTCCTCGATGGCCGATGAGGTGGTCCGCGCCTATCACCGGCCCGATCAGCAGATCGACTACAAATCCGCAGTGCCGAAACTGGCCGCTTCCGTGGCAACGATGGGTTTTGGCGCGAGTGCCGGTATGGAGGGCGCGAGCAAGTGGCTGGGCGCAACAATCACATCTTACTTGCAAGGGAAAATCAATAGCAATCCACGACTCAAGCTACTCCATGGCAAGGCCGAGACAACGCTGATCATCGGCGCCGCAGCTGGCATTGCAGCTATCTTTCGCGCGCCTCTCACGGGCGCAATCATGGGGATTGAGTCGCCCTACAAGAACGATCTTGCCCACGATGCCCTGATTCCAGGACTGGTAGCTGCTGCCACGAGCTTCGCAACCTTCAGTTTCCTTCGTCCAGCCACGCCTTACTTTCCCATCAACTTTGTCTACCACCTCAATATTCGCGATCTGTTCCTGTGTTTGCCTGTCGGTGTTTTGGGCGGACTCGCATCGCATCTCTTTCTCGCGCTGTTATCCAAAACCAAGAAGCGCTATAACGGCTGGACCGCGCCACGCATTCTGAAGAATCTGGTCGGCGGAGTGTTGCTCAGCCTCATCGCATTCCTCACGCTCTATCTGATCCATTCTCCGGCCACTCTGCAGGCTGGGCTTCCGGTGGCGAATGCACTGCTCAACGGCAAATACATCCTCTGGGCCTGCCTGTTTCTCTTTGCCGCAAAGCTCCTGGCAACGGTGATCACCTTCGGCATGGGCGGAGTTGGCGGCTTGTTTGTTCCTTCTGCGACCATTGGCGCGGCATTAGGTGCAATCTGCGATGCCACGATGCATCCCAGCCATCCGGGTCTCTTCACCTTGATTGGAATCGCTGCATTCACCGGAGCGAGTTACAACAGTCTATTGTTCGCCGCTGTTTTCATTGCGGAAGCCACCGGAAGTCCGGCATTGGTTGTCCCCGGTCTGATTGCATCTTCGATGGCATTCCTGGTTGCAGCTGGCATTTCCAACTCGGAATCCCAACGCGCCCACCGCAATACCGACGAAAGCAAACTTGCGACGATGGCCTGCGGAGAATGGATGTGCCGCCGCATTGTAGTGGCGTCGCCTAACGAGTCGTTGGCTCACTTTCATGATCGCGCCGTCATGGAGCATACCTTTGAGGAACTCCCGGTTGTTGCCAAAAATGGGACATATCTCGGCATGGCGGCCACAAAATCATTACGCATGATCTCTCGCGAGAAATGGGATTCTACGCCCATCACAGCGATCAGGGATAACCGTGCCCGAACCGTTTGTTCCTATCATTCGATGAGCGTCGTTGAGCAGGAGATGGCGCATGGGGCGCACGACTATATTCCCGTCGTCGATCCAGCGACGGATCGTCTTATCGGGATTCTTTCGGCAAAAGATGTTTTACGCGCACGGGTCCATGCCAACGAGTTGATGCAGACGACGCGCATCTATGAATTCAAACCAGGATTGCACGCCATTTCAAACGCCAAGGAGGGGTAATGGAAAAGCATTTCAGTTCAATATCGGCACTTCGCATTTATCTTCGTCGCGGAGACGTAAAGAAAAGTCAACGGTGGTGGCAAAGGCTGGTCGAGACGCCTCTTTCCACTCACCTTGTTCAGGCGGCGATGCAGACCGGAATCGCTCATGCCGCGGTCAATTTGTCTCAGATTGGCTATACTCGCGATGCCAGCAAGGTCAGCTACGACAATGGAGAGACTCCGGTCAATACCCTACCGGTATGCGTTGAGCTTTTGGCGCCCAAGCGCTTGCTTGAGCAGTTCATCCGAGAGCAGGCGAAGCACCTGAAAAATACTACTCTGGTTCTCGTCGATGGCGTGCATATAGCCGACTTGTTTCTTCAGGAAGTGGAGGAATCAATCGACAAGCATCGGCATTCGGTCGAGTACATCCGCGGCGCGGATGGTAAGACTGAACTTGAGGTAGAGCACGTGGATGCTGATGAGGATGACGAGACGGCAACAGAAGAGCCTCTTTACACTGAGCCGGAAGTGCAGGAAGAAAGGCGGAATGCTTTAGCCTGATCGGGCCGATACATGGAAACGGAGCGGTTATCGCTTCGACCACCCAGATCAGAAATCCGGCAGGAGCAGACTTGTGCATGCTCCTGCTGAGTTTTGTTGGATTGGGCTTGCCGGTTAGCTCTTGGCTGTTGAAGCCCTGAGCGGTCGATTTTGGGATGTTGTCTTGCCCATTGCGAGACAACGACATTTCCCGGCGGTCTTTGCAGATTGGGCGTGGTTGACATCGCTAAACCTCGCCAATAGACTTTACACAAAGCATCAGGAGTGACTCAGCGAGCAGTTGAGTCCGGCAACCGGTTCTGGAGACATAACGGTGCCTGGGCGAAAGCCCGATGTGCGGAATGGATTTTCCGAATAGAGTCTCCACCCAATGGGGGCGTCCATCTATGACGCTTTTGGGTACTCCTGATGCATGCCACAGTAAAAGGAGCGTGCATCCATGGCTAGCATCGTTGCGGGGACCAAGGTAGCTTCGGTCCCGTCTACCCCCAAAACCTCGACATATATCTTCACCTCCGAGTCGGTATCCGAAGGGCACCCCGATAAGGTGTGCGATTACATTGCGGATTCGATTCTGGATGCGTACATCGAACAGGATCCTAAGTCGCGGGTCGCGTGTGAGGTCTTGTGCAAGGAGAACAATGTGGTTCTCGGCGGCGAAATCACCTCAGAGGCGAGTGTCGATCATGAGGCTGTAGCTCGTGACGCAATCCGCCGTATAGGCTACACAGAATCTGCCGTTCCGTTCCATGCAGACGGAGTGCGGGTGCTGCAGATCATTACCAAGCAGTCCGACGATATTGCCCAGGGCGTGGACGTCGACAGCAACGAAAATCATGAGCAGGGTGCAGGCGACCAAGGGATTATGTTCGGCTACGCCTGCGACGAAACGCCCGAACTTATGCCGTTGCCAATCCTCCTGGCTCACCAACTAACCAAAGGGCTCGCAGAAGATCGAAAGTCCGGCAAATATCCCTGGATCCGGCCGGACGCCAAATCCCAGGTATCAGTGCTCTATGAAGGCAATTCCGCCGTCGCGGTGACGGACGTTTTGGTTTCTACACAACACAGCTCCGAAGCGAAGCGAGGGGACATTGCCAACTACGTACGGAACGAACTTGCGCCCCGCGTTCTGGGCAAGTGGTCTACAAACGACGTACAGTTTACTGTCAATCCCACTGGCAGTTTCGTGCTCGGAGGGCCGTCGGCAGATTGTGGCGTGACTGGAAGAAAGATCATTGCGGACACCTATGGCGGCGCGGCACGTCACGGAGGCGGCGCGTTTAGCGGCAAGGATCCAACGAAGGTGGATCGCAGCGCTGCCTATTTCTGCCGTTACATCGCCAGGCAAATTGTCAAGCAGGGCCTAGCAGCAGTCGCCGAGATTCAGGTGGCTTATGCCATCGGTGTCGCCAAGCCAGTTTCGTTGAAGGTAGAGACATTTGGTACCGGCGATAGCCGCGAGGCGATGGAATTTGCATGCGCATTTGATTTTCGCCCTGCGGCCATTATTGAGCGGTTGGACCTGCTCCGCCCCATCTATAGGCAGACAACAAACTACGGGCACTTTGGCAAGAAGGAGTTGCCCTGGGAAAACTGACTGAACGGGGCGGTAGCGATGCGCCGTCCCGCGATCTCACTTGCTCTACTTGGTGCATCCCGGCTTTGAATCGTTTGCATCGGGTATGCACCGCACTTTTCGTAGAGCATGCGGAGGCGTTGATGACACGCGTGAGCAGAGTACAGTTCAGGGGTGACACTCAACTTCGTTACCGGGCCTATGCGCGCGATCACGGCATGACATCGGAGGAGATTCGCGCACATGACAGGATGTGTTGCCCATCAGCGCTCTTGCTGCCATATATGTCTTGGCTGAGCCGCAAGTGGTTCGAATGGGGCCAGCTCAATCCAGGCCGCACAGTTCACGGCGCAAAGGAGCACGTGGACTTTGACCGATGGCTCGACCGACTTACTCCAGGGCTAAATGCAGTCACTTGCGAGTGTCATCTCAACTTGGACTATCGGCGTTGCAACCGGTGAGTTGGCTTCGAATTGATTCCGTTCTTCTGTTCCGTCCGGTTGTCCGCTGCACCAATTACCTGCTCGCCGGTCGCGTAATATGCTTCAGCAAGGTCGGGGAAACGGGGAAGCCAGTGCGTGATGTTCACCAAGTGGCTCTTTTCGAGCGCGGAACGCAGTCGTGGATTCTTGAGACCACGGCGCAGGATTGCCCGAATTACCTTGTCCTCGTCGCCCATCTCAAAGCAGCACTTGAAGGCGCCTTCATTGGCAATACGATCGCGCAGAATGGTTGCGATGGCATAACGCACTCGATACGTGCACGCCGCGGGATCGTAAACCTTCTGAAGGTACATATAAGCCTCGGAATCCGCAGTTTGCGCCGATCTTCCGTTGGTCAGAATCCCTCAACACGAAGGACGCCGAGCACGTTTCCGGCCGGGTCACAGGTGGTTAACTGGTGCCAGTTTTCTCCCAGTTCGCACAGGCAATAGACCAGCATCGGATGATGAAAGTTGTGAGTGATTCGGCGCTTCTCGGGCTCCTCCGTGATGAGGGCCGATTCCCAAGCAAACCTTCTTTGGAGCGGAGTTCCGCTCTAAAGCCTTTAACAGTTCACGAGGCGGAAAGCGGCCCGAACGAGTGTTAGGAATCGAGAGCGGAATGAGAATTCCTGGAGTAGACGGAGATGTTGCTAGCATGCAGACTCCTCTGCCTCTGGGGCTATGAGGAGTCATCATCCGAACATCGCTTTCAATGCCGGCGGTTGGGGTGGACTTCATCACCCTTCAATTGATCCCAGTCTATACTTTCTGCGTCCTAGACGAGAGGGGGCACGTGCTCTTTTGAAAACTCCGCATACTCACTTCAAACGCGGTACGCCATTACGCATCATCCTCCGGGATGGTCAGCAGATCTACGACCGTTACGACGAACACGGCTCCGGTCATATCATTCTGCGTGAATATGAAAAACTTCATCTGAGATTGGTAAAGGCAGTCACAATCTGGAAAGGCGGACAGACTGCTTAGGAATGGCAATGAAGCTCTCTTGGATAAATGGTGGAGGGTGAGTGGCGACGTGGAGCGGGCGCAAGTTTGACGCCGATCTTCGGACTCAGAGTTGATGACTAGAGGACGTGACTGGCAGCATCTTCACCTGAACGATGGCGGAGTTGAACATGCCTCTTGCTATCCGAGCTGAGCGGGCCGCGACGATATAGGTCTACTCAACTTGGGGAGTGTGATGGCTTGAGATCGGATGAAGAGACCTATGCGCATTTGAATCGGTCCATGCCGATTCAATAAAATGAGATGCGTTTGGTGAACCCCAAGGAGGCAGATCCGTGACGAAGCGACACTCTCTCATTTTGAGCATACTTTGCGCGGTTGTTTCTCTGACGACTGCCGCACAATCTTCTCCGAAAAACGGCGGCATTCTCGCCTCCAATGAGCAAGTCGCAAATCTAGGCACTCTAAAGCTCCAACTCCAACGCTATTATGCATGTACCTGTACGTGCGGATGTTACTCCAAGGATCTTGACCACCAGGCACAACTCGCAATCGATTTTCTTGCGCGCCGCGTTGCCCGGCGAAGCCATGAGGAGAAACTTGCGGTGGTGCTCGACATCGACGAAACCGCTCTGTCCAATTACAAGGAGATGGCAGATGCCGATTACGGCTACAACTCCAAAGCGTTCGACGCCTAGGAAGATGCAGCTCAGGACACGGCGATCCCAGGCACACTGCGTCTTTACCGCGAAGCACAGCGTCAGGGCGTTAGCGTCTTCTTCATCACTGGAAGGAGCGAGGCGCATCGTGCCGCAACAGAGCAAAATCTAAAGAGTCAGGGCTACGCGGACTGGCAGCGGCTCATTCTGCGATCCCCGGCACAATCCGCGGAATCCACAATCGCCTTCAAATCCAGAGCGCGCCAAGCCATTGTCGACGCCGGATATCGCATCGTGCTTAATGTGGGCGATCAGTTCAGCGACCTGAAAGGAATACCGAGGGCGGAACTCTCTGTAAAGCTTCCGAATCCCTTTTACTACATCCCGTAACAGGCCTCTTCCCAAGCCACTGATTTAGAAGGGTCTCAACGATTCGCCGTGTGATACACTATGGCTTCAGGCGAGGGAATCCGCCTTTAAACGCTCTCCGAAATGGAGCGGCTGATGATTCCTACCGACCCGGTAGGAATCTGTATACCCTACCAAGACATGAATTGACCTGAGGGGATAAGAAGTGCTGTCTCGTGGCTGTGCATTGCTGCCTTGTTTTGGGTAGTGCGCACACTCGATGCACTCTGATTCCAAAGTCATGAGTATCGGCAAATTACATGTGATTCGTCACTGCCGGCGGAGTTTCAGTTGGTCAGGGATTGGCAAAGCCAGGCCCTTCAACCCATGGATAAAGGAATCAATGCGAGATCTCGGTTTATCGATTCTGTGGTATCTCGTTCGGGTGCTTGCGACCCTTGCATACTTCTTCCCGACGATCGCCGCCTCTCGCTATCGGCATCCGAGGCAACTCAAGATTCTGTATTTGAACCTCCTCCTAGGATGGACGGTCGTGGGTTGGGCAATTGCGTTGCAGTGGGCTTTGCAGGCTTCCAAGCGTCCGGGTTCCGTGGAGCGTTCATGAAAAGAGTTCCCAATGCAGAAGGTTTCACGCTCCGCACTGATGCTACGAGGTAAGCCTCAGGTTTGTGTGAGGATGTTCCGCCAATGTTTGCAGATGACAGAGGTCCAGTAACGGTGAAGCATCATGACCTTTCACAGCATATTGTTTGAAGGATCTGACGGCAGTGGAGGAGGAGCGCCGAGCGAGGCGCCTTCCTTTTTCGCCGACCTGAATCTGGACCAGTTCATCGAAAGCCTTACGGCCGACTGGAAGGAATACGATTTAACGCCATTGTATTACGGACAATTGACAGATTTGGACGCGATTGCATATCGGCAAGATGTCATGCAGGATCTCGCGAATCTGCGAGTCATGCAGGCCGTCGAATCGTTCTCCGGACAGATGCGGACTATGCGCGAGAGGCTTGATCAGGGCAAGAAGTTCTATTACAAGCACGCCAGTCAGCGATGCTTCTTAAGCGCCATCGAAATCTATTGCGGAGCTGTTGAGCGGCTGACACTGGACCTTTGTGAGAATCGAGTCGAGTCGCGAGGCTTACTCGCATTCCGCGATTGTCTTGTCGGATATGTCTCATCCCTTCCTTTCCGCAATCTCGTGACAGAGATGGAAAAGCTAAAGGCCGACCTCTCCGCAATCAGATACTGCTTGCTACTGAAGGGCGACGCAGTCACGGTTCGCAATCCCGGCGCGGAAGGTGACTACAGCGCCTCGGTCGAAGAGACGTTTAAAAAGTTCAGACGCACCGATGAGAAGAACTATTGGGTTAGCTTGCGGGCGATGGAGGGCGTCAACCATATCCAGGAGCAGATACTGGATGGAGTGGCCACGCTGCATCCCGCGACGTTTGAGGCTCTCGATACATTCTTTACCTCCCACCAGATGTATCTCGATGAGATGATCGCGCTGTTCGACCGGGAGATTCAGTTCTACGTCGCATTTCTCGCTTACATAGAGAAGCTGCGTGGCGCAGGGCTGAGCTTCTGCCGCCCGCAGCTTGTGCAAGCGACCAAGGAAGTCGTTGGCCGCGATGCTTTCGACATCGTTCTGGCAAAAAAGCTCATCGATGAGAAAGCTGCAGTCGTCTGTAATGATTTCTTTCTTACTGGCACAGAGAGGATCTTCGTGGTATCCGGCCCGAATCACGGGGGCAAGACGACATTCGCTCGGATGTATGGCCAGATGCATTACCTAGCCAGCCTCGGTCTGCTAGTCCCGGGCCGGGAAGCCACGCTGTTTCTCTTCGACCGGCTTTTCACGCATTTTGAGCGGGAAGAGGACATCTCCAATCTCCGCGGGAAACTACAAGATGATCTAATACGAATCCGGAAGATTCTCGATGAGGCAACACCCAATAGCGTCATCATCATGAACGAAATATTCTCATCGACGACGCTGCAAGACGCAATCTACCTTAGCAGGCAGATTGTGGCGCAGCTCTCCGCGCTGGATCTACTAGGCGTATGCGTCACGTTTCTTGATGAGTTGGCTTCGTTCGACAAAAAGACAGTCAGTCTCGTTAGCACAGTCGATCCCGACAATCCTGCAGTCCGAACATTCAAGCTGGAACGGAAGCCGGCCGACGGATTGGCATATGCTCTTGCGATCGCGCAGAAGCATCGTGTCACGTACGAATTGTTAAAGGAGCGTATCAAAGCATGAAGGCGCTACTAACGCATCGCGATCGTGATTTCGACCCCCAACAGGGACTGCCATGGAACGAGTCTGTTCTAACACAGGATCTCGAACTGAACACTCTGCTCCAAACGATGGCTGCGGGCGACAAGTTTCTGTTCGACGTTGCACGAGCTGCGGTGCTCTCCGGATTCCAGAACGATGTCGATACTGTTCTTTACCGACAGGAGGTAGTAAAGGATTGCTTATCCAATCCGGAGTTGGCCAGGAGACTCTACGACCTGACGGTGGAGGCGACTGACAACACAAAGCGAATGTGGTGGGATTTGTCCAGTCACTACCCCGAGTCTGTCCTATTCGGAGCTGTCTCTCTGCTCGATTTGCTTCTGGATATGCTCCGTAAGTTGAGGAAAATCGCCGAAGACGCAGACGGCCGCGTGCATTCGGAAGCCTTCACTACGCTCATGGCCATGCTCAAGAGTGAACTCGGCGACGAGTATCTGGCCACGATTGAGCAGTATCTGACGGAATTGAAGTTTCGAGACGGTACCCTCCTGAGCGCATCACTCGGCGAGAACAACGAAGGTACGAATTACATGTTGAGCAAACCTCCCAAGAGAGAATCCAGTTGGCTCAAGCGTGTGTTGGCCAAAGCGCCCCCTGGCTACACCTTCCGATTGGACCCGCGCGACGAGAACGGGGCGCGGATCGTGTCTGGCATCAGGCACCGCGGAATTAGCCGGGTTGCAATCACCCTTGCACAGTCTGCGGACCACGTGGTGAGCTTCTTCAAGATGTTGAGGACGGAGTTAGCGTTTTATATAGGGTGCTTGAACCTCCACTACAAATTGGCGGCCAAAGGAGAACCGGTATGTTTCCCCGTGCCGGCGGAGACTAGCGAGCGCAAGCATCGCTTTAGCGGGTTGTACGACGTGTGCCTGACGCTCCACATGGAGGGCAGACTGGTGGGTAACGCGGCTGACGCCGATGGCAAGAGCCTCACAATCGTCACCGGTGCCAATCAGGGTGGAAAGTCAAGCTTCCTGCGCAGCATCGGTCTGGCGCAAATGATGATGCAATGCGGCATGTTCGTTGGAGCTGAATCTTTCCAGGCCGAACTTTGCCCAGCGTTGTTTACCCAGTACAAGCGGGAAGAGGACGCTACGATGAAGAGCGGTAAGCTCGATGAAGAGCTCGCCAGAATGAGCGCCATCGCCGACCACATTACACCGAACTCAATGCTGCTACTGAACGAATCGTTTGCCGCGACGAACGAGCGCGAAGGGTCGGAGATCGCCACCCAAATAGTCCGGGCGCTGCTCGAAAAGCGCGTCAAGATACTCTTCGTCACGCATCTTTATGATTTTGCACGCGGCTTCTATGACAACAATGACGAAGCCGCTTTTTTCTTGCGTGCCGAACGAAAGGATGACGGTACTCGCACCTTCAAGTTGCTCGAAGGTGAGCCATTGGAGACCAGTTATGGCAAGGACTTGTACCGTCAGATTTTTGGCGAGGCCAGGGAGTTTCAGGTTAGAGAATCCATTGACAGGAGTTCGGTCAGTGCAGACTAGGCGAATTTACCCGACCGCCCATATCGGCCGAGAACCCGTCTGGTGGCGGATCGGTGTGGGAGCGCATTGCAGTTCACCTGACCCCGAACAGGGTTTCTGGCGGAATCAGGTCGAAAACGACATTCGTCTTTTCGAATGCTGGAGTGGCCACGAGAGGGCAAACGGAAATTTGTTCTCTCGTGAGTGTGATGGGTGCGGGAATTCCTGGTCAATACGTAGCCCGTTGATCGTAATCTCACTCGGTGGGGCTAAGTAACGAATTCAAGAGACGACTAACTTTGGGACGTTCGAGGGGAGACAATGACCGAAGAAATCAGCAGCAAACCATCGCGATCCAATTCACTCTATGAACGCCCAAGCGAATCTGCGCCACCGGCCAGTGCTGCAACAGACAATGCAACAGAGACCCTGCATGGGCCACTGGCCCACAGATTCATTTCCTTCGACGAGCCAGCGAATAAGGTCGTCACCTCAACTGTGCATTCGGCCAGCCCCGCATCTACACACCTTCGCATAGCGGTCTCGGCTATGACTGATATTGGCTGCGTACGCGCTAACAACGAAGATTCCTACGGCTACGACGAATCTCTGGGCATCTTTGTCGTCTGCGATGGTATGGGAGGGGTGACGAGCGGCGAAGTCGCCAGTTCCCGTGCGGTGATGGCCATAATGAACAGTTTTACCGACTCTGCTTCCTCGGATATTCCTGTCAGTACTCGGCTTCTGGACGCCATCAGCGCCGCAAATCTGGATGTTTGGGAGAATGGACAGGTCCCGGAGAATAAGGGAATGGGAACCACGGCCGTCGTTGCAGCGCTCGACGGCGACAAACTCATCCTCGGCAACGTTGGCGACAGTCGGGCATATAGTGTCCAGGGTGCCAATTGTTCGCAACTCACAGTCGATCATTCCCTGATCAGTGAACTCATCCGCAATGGCACACTGACCCTCGACAGCGCCCAAAAAGCAGATATCCCGGGCATGCGTTCCGTGGTTACCCGAGCAGTCGGTGTTGCACCTGAAGTTCAGCCCGACTTCTTCTCAGTCGACTTCAGGCCTGGTAGCGCAGTTCTTTTGGCTACAGACGGCCTCACACTCTACGTGCGCCAAGGCGAAATAGGCGCCATTCTCGCCTCCTCGCCCTTTGAATCCGCCTGTGCCGACCTGATCGCTCTCGCGAAGCAGCGTGGAGGTCAGGACAACATCACCTGCGTCTTGCTTCGCGCTCTGCCGGCATGATTTTCGAACTCTCAGCAGCCAGGCGCCCGAATCAAACGATCGATAGCACCGCCTTTGCGCGTGACGCCGACTGCGCCTGATGTTGAACTTGCGATTTCGCGGTGCGTTATGCCTTTATGGCTTCACCAGGTCGGCATACATGTCTGTCCGCCTACGACGACATCATGCTTCTCAGACTCTTCTTAGCAGCGACAGCGAGAAATCGATTTGTGCTCCCGCTGATTGCACGCAGCAAGAAATCCGAACGCCGATCCTTCAATTGTCCCAGGGCTTCCACGGCCGCCTTCTGCACGAAGAGATCCGGGTCATGTTCCGCCATGTGCATCAAGCCGGGGACTGCCGCTCGAACGGTGTTCTCGCCAATGAGCCAACAAATGCGAACTCTGGCTTCCGGCAAGGGGTGTTCGAGTGCGGCAACAAGTTTTTCTTCGTAGGAGCGAGGGTCCGCGCCCTGGTCGGTTCCACAGTTCGGACATTGGACAATGCTTGCATCAAGTTCAGTCCAACAATGTGTACAGAAGGCAATCACGGAATCACTCCGGGGCGGAAATGGCTGTAAATTTGAAAGGTCGGCCGGTGTTTGCCCTCAACACTTAGTCTTAGCGCCGAATTCCCACAGGCCACACTTCGACACCTGAACAGGATTAGACCAGTGCAGAGACATCCCGTTCTAATCCGTTGAGCCGTTCAATAGCCGACTGTACGGCAGGGGTTCCCTCTTCTTTTACCTTCCGTGCCCGGTCAAGTGCCTGTTCCGCAATGCGGCTGATTTCGTGCAGCAGCTTGCGAATCTCGGCTTCTAAGCGCCCGCGGCTATCCTGAATGCGATTGAGAACATCGTTCTGCACGCGTGCGCTGTTAATTTCCAAAAGATGCCGGAGAAACTCTCGGGCCTCGTTCGTGATTACTTTGCGTGCGCCAACAAGCGGTAAAAAAACGTCAGCGAGCCAGCGCAGCGGCGATGGAGGCTGCGCAGTTCCGATGAAGTCCTCGAAGATGAAGCTGGAACGCACGCGGAAGCCCTTCTCCGGATCGAGCGCATGGGGCATCCTTGTCAGTTCGCTGAGACCTGCACCAGCGAGCTTTTTCAAGAAGTTATTTCCCATCTCTACAAATCGAGCGGCCACGGCTCGATATTGGCATTCGCCCTCCTCCTGCTCCGGTTTGAGCCAGGGCATAACCTCGCGGCGGGAGATCTCTTGGGCGAGGTGCATCACCCTGCGCCGGTAGCGCGGGCCGAAGCCGAGGAGTAAGGACGGTAACGCCTGACCGAATTCTGTTTCCGATTCTGCCCACGCAGATTGGAAGAACCGCTTGTGCCTTTCACCGAAGAGATCCGAAATTCGGTGCAGCTCCGCCATGAACAAGTAATCCAGTTCGTGCATGGAGCGCTCAGCTTCGCTGATGGTTTCCCTCATCAGATCTATGCGCCGTTCGGATTCTTCCACTGGTCGGAGAAGCGCGTCTCGGTCCTCGCTGATAATGGCCAGCAGTTGTTCACTTAAGCGCTGTAGGCCCCGGTCGCATGCGGTGCGAACGAGACTTCTACCCGAGTCTTCAACCAGGTGATACAAGCTGCCCAGCAGTTTTTCCCAATCCCGCAAAGGACCGCGGTTGTCCATCCGCTCGGCGGCACTCACCTCAAAGACCTCACCCATCGGGCGACGCAGCCGCTTTTCCAGAATCTCGCGCGTGAACTTAACCGCTGCCGCACGCTCCGGATCGGTGGTGCGGTCGGCTTTGTTGATAACCAGGATTAAGTCCTGAACTTGCCTGCCAACTTCTTCCACCAGTGCCAACTCCTCGCCCGCAATGGGCGGATCCGCTCCGACCACAACCAATGCTGCATCAATGTGAGGAATGAACGCCTGCGTAGTCGCCGTGTTTCCGGTGAAGACCGAGCCCAAGCCCGGCGTATCCACAAAGCACATCCCAGAGGACAACAAAGGGCTGGGCACGAATACTTCAGCGCCGTCTACGACCTTCTTGTTTTCGGGGTTTAGCTCTTCGGTCACGTATTCCTTCAAGTCGGTCATCGCAACGTCCCGCCAGACCCCGTCTCGCATGCGAACGCGCGCGTGAGGTTCGTCGCCAAACCGAATCACAGTAGGCACCGCCGTGACCGGAACAAACCCGGTTGGAACAACCTCGTGGCCGACTAGAGCGTTGAGCAGGGTAGATTTGCCTCGTTTAAACTGGCCGACACAAGCTACATAGAAACGTCCTTCGGAGACCCGCGCTGCGAGTTCACGCGCTTCCTCGGCGACGGGCTCAGCCCCAAGTTCCTGAGCCAGATCGGAAAGTCGCAACAGATGGAAGGCGCCTGCCAGATTGAAGCGATTCTTCTCCGACTTTTCCGATAGAAACTTGGGCGATGCGGACAATTCTTCTGTCTGGTTAGGTTCAGTTGGGGCAGAAAGAACGTCAATGGTACCCGAAATATCCTTGCGATCCATCTGTGCGGATTCATCTTCGTGGGACCTTTGGTCCGTCATGCTATCGCCTTCACTTTCGCTGGCAACGATTGGAGTAACTCACGGTGCTTTCACCGACCGGAGTCGTACCTGAGCTGACTAGGCACACGCAGTCCCTCAGATCAACCTATTGGGACACGCCATTTCTGAGTCGTCGTAGAACTCTTCGAATACCGTATGACCTCAACCGAAGACATTGCGATCAGCCCTTCCTCGACCATCGCATCGAGGTGAGGAATCAACTTGTTGATGTGATCCTCGACGTCTATGATGCTCAGCATGATTGGCGCATCTTTGGAAAGCTTCCAATGACTGGGATGGCGAATCCTGGTACTTGCTCCGTAACCTTCGATGCCTCGGTACACAATGGCGCCGGCAATTCCCAATTCCAAGCATTTGGCGATGATGGCCTCGTGCAGTGGCTTGCCTTGCCACTTGTCGCCCTCACCGAAGTGGATGCGCAACATGCGAGCTTGAAATGTTTCTTTCATGGCTAAGCCTCCGCTTATGCTGATGAGTTTCCCGTTTCCGACGGCTTCTCTGAAGTCTCCGTGTCCAGTGCGCGGTAGGAGTACTTGATGATGTCCGCATTCGACAACACGACCAATCCTTCTTCAACCATTTGTTCCACAATCGGGAGAAAGGATTGCAACTTCTCTTCCGTATCGATGGCCGAGAGCATGATCGAGGCATCTTGGGACAGGTGCAGCGGCTGGTCCTTGTGAACGCGTCTATTTGCGCCATAGCCGAGAATGCCTCGATACACAGTGACGCCGGCAATGTCGTTGGCCCGCATTGCTTCGACAAGCGCGGTGTGAAGAGGCTTGTCTTTCCAACGGTCTGCTTCGCCGATGTAAATTCGCATCATCTTTGCTTTGCCCTCGATCTTCAGGTGAGCAGGAGGGGCCGACTTCTTTGTCCTTGAGATCTGGGCCGGTTTTGCAACGGTGGTCTCCTGAATCTCGATCATTCCAGTTCCGGCCAGTTCCTCGAGCTTTCCGAGGAGTTCGGTGACCTTTTCGCGGGATTCGATAAATTCAATCTTGAGCGGTAGGTGATCCGAAATCTCGACGAAGCTAGCGGAATGCATGTGATGGTCGGCGCCAAACCCGGCCACCCCTTTAAGCACGGTTGCGCCGGAGACGCCCCGATAGAAAAGGAAGTCGAGAATACTCGAATACGTTGGGACGCCATGATGCGTCGATCCCTCGCTCAGATAGATGGAAACCTTCACAGCTTTTCCGGCACTCAACATATGTCCTCCATTAAGAATGTAGTCCCCGTTGCGAAACAAGGAACTCGGCGGCGCGTCCCAGTGAACCCCAGCCTAGTCGGTCTGCCTCTGGTGTATCGCGCAGAGTTTCCAGCTCTTGTGTCAACTGCCGGCGACAGTTGTCGATGATCCCGTCAATGCGGGCAGCAATCACAGGTTGGACGTGGCGCCGAAGCTTTAGCCCGTGCGGGATGCACAGCACCGGAGCCCCCCGCAACCAATCGGACACGTCTGTCCGATGGATGCAGCTGACGAATTCGCGAATCCGCCGGTCTTCTTCCGCAGTAACTTCCTTGCAAATGTCACAGGCGGCCGCATTGCTGGCGATTGGAGCCGGATCGTCTACGAGATGAATGAATACCTCAGCAGCAGTCAAGGCGTTCTGTACTGCCGCTAGTCCCCAAGTGTGAAAATTGCACAAATGGTGAATATCATGTTCGGAATGATGTTGAAGGCGCGCCGCTTGATACTCCTTCAAAAAGCGGCAGAATGGGCATCCTGATTCCTGAAGCACTTCCAGGATCGATTGATAGAAGACAAGTTGCTTTTGTGTTCTCATCAGATAATCTCCGCAATCACTGAGCCGCCCCACACGGCAGCAAGCCCAAGAATGAGACTGCTGATCGCATAGAGGGCAGCAAGTAAGAAAGCGCCGGTTCGAATCGTGGAAAGGGTCTCCCACTCGTAGGTCGAAAATGTGCTGTAGGCGCCAATAAAGCCAACTGGCACCAGGAACCTCCAGGCGGGAGTTAGGTCCGCCCGTTTGGCCAGGAGAGTGAGCGAGAAGCCGATGATCATACAGGCCGTGATATTGATGACAAATGTGCCGTATGGGAACTTTGTTCCCATACGACCGGCAATCGTCGTGCCCACCCAGTATCTGGCCATGGAACCGAGTGCACCGCCGAATGCGATAAGAAGGTATCTCTGCAAACCTATGCCTCCCTTTCGATGGTTTCCGTTGCGTCAGGGGTCTCATTTGCATTCCAGTTCCGCAGCAGCGCCAGGTCTTTTTCGAGTTGAGGTGCGTCGATCGCGCCATCGGAAGTTCCCGAGATCCTTTGGAGCTGAACTCGATAGGCATCAGCATAGGAACCCACCAAGAGCACTATCTTGCTGACAAACTGGTTGCTCCACTGAGACAACGCATCACCGTAAAGGTGAAGCTCCTGTTTCACAAGTGGCCCAATGCTCTCCTGCAGCGCTTTTCTGATCCGGGAGCGCACAAAGCCAGTTCCGAGGAACATCCAGTGGCTCATATTGATGGGTTCGGGGAGTAACGCCAACTCAAAGCGCGGCATGTCGCGCAAGAGGCTTTCCACCTCCTCCGGCGCAGGGACATCGGTGCGCCCCATCTCCTGCGCCACTGTTTGCAGCGTGGAAATTGCACGCTGGCTTACGCTGCGCACGGTCTCGATATGACGTTGCACGGCCTTCCAAACAGCATCATGGAGCCACTCCGAGAGTTGGAGCGATGTGACACGAGGATTGGAATTGATTTGCATCCATCGAAGTGTGCTGTCCGCCGTCTCGTTCAGAACCCTCTCCGGCGTCTCGGCAAGTTCAAAAAAGGCGTGGCTGAGTACGGTGCCTTGTTCTCCGATTTCTCCGGTCACAAGGCGCAATTGCTCCTCGAGATTATGCACATCGTGCGGGATTTCCTTTCCCCTGCGCTTTGTCTGGTCGATAGTCGTCTCCAGGGCCGCGATCATTGAGCTACGCAGGGCTCCGATTTTTCTCGCAACAGAGGCATTCCTAAGATTTCGTGCCTGATCGAATCGGGGAAGCAACTCCCGTTCAAAGAAATGATCGAGCAGGATGGCGTGGTTGGGCAGAGAGCTAACGGGGTGCACATTCATCCCAAGGCCCAATTCGGCTTGCAATTGTTCCTGGATATAGGCAGTCACCCGATGGAGATCCCCTTCCGCCAGCAGGTCAGCCTTGCTGAGCAGAACGATAGCCGGGATTCCGCCTTCGTAGAGCAGACGCAGAGTCCCAATGTCTTCTTCATTCAAGGCCGTGCCTGCATCAATCAGAAGCAGCGCAAGGTCACACGACGGAAGATAAGCAAGGGTTTCCGCAGCACCCCGTCTGGCCAGGGAACCAAGTCCCGGCGTATCCACGAGAACGATGCCCTTTTTGAGGCGGGGTGACGGGACTTCAACGACCGCACGCACCACATTCCGCAGATTGCCGGGATTTCCTTGTTCGGATACCAGCTTGGCAAGCTCTTCGAGGGTGACGGTCTCTTCTCTCCCGTGGCCAAATGCCACGTCAGCGCGCAGGGTTGCTCCATAGCGCAATTTCGTAGGTACGGCAGTAATGGGGTTGATGCCTACCGGAAGAACATCTGTGCTCAGGAGTGCATTCAAGAGTGAGGATTTTCCACTGCTGACCCGGCCGAAGAGAGCCACTTCCAGGTTGTTGTCCTCCAGGCGGGACGCAAGCGAATCGATGCGCGACCGGAATTCCACCAACCCGTGACGAGTGATGAGTTGCTCGATCAACCGCAAAAGCGCCACGTCGTATCCGGTCTCTTCCAGCTTCTTTAGGCGCGACTCCAAATTGGTGCCCAACTCCTGGCGTAGATATCGTTCCATGCTTCCAGCCAGAGAGCGAAGCTCATGGACTACTCCATTGAGCTCGTTCACCGCATCCTCTGGCACGGGGCCGCACCCGCGCATGTAACTGGGCCTGAGTTCCTCGATCGCGATGTCGATAAACGTAAGGTCAACTTTGATCGAACGCGTGACAGGGATTTCCGGCGGTTCCGGCTTCATGTGCTGCCAGTCCAAGGCTCGCAGCAGTTGAGACCGAAGTCGGCGAATATGGTCTTCAATCACGCGCGCTTGTGCAGGAGTGATGTCGACGACGTAACGGGGAAACGGGGACAGCGATGCTGCGGAATGGAGAACTTGTTCAATCTCGCTCAACATCTAGTCGATGTATTGGCAGGTGATGATCAGGCGTCGTTGCTGGGTTTCGTTCAGTTCCCCAGGGTGTCGCGCTTTTACGATTTCTAGTCCTGTTTGGGGCATGACTCCTCCAAGTATTATCTGCTTCGAGGAGTCATCTGCCCAGTTGAGCGGTTTTCAGGTGGACTCCAACACCCCTATTAGTTTGCTATGCCTTTACCGGCTTCTGCCAGCGGTCATAGATCTTGGCTCCCGCATAACGAGCCTTTGTTCCAAGTTCGTGTTCGATTTCCAGAAAGCGGTTGTACTTAGCGATGCGCTCGCCGCGGCTGGTCGAGCCTGTCTTGATCTGGCCCATGCCAGCAGCCACCGCAAGGTCCGCGATGCTTGTATCGTCCGTTTCTCCGGACCGGTGGGAGATGACCGCGCCATACCCGTTCTGACGAGCAATCTCAATGCATTCGAGCGTTTCCGTCACCGTACCGATTTGATTCAGCTTGATGAGAATGGCATTGGCGATGCCGTCTTTAATGCCCTGGCGAAAAATTGCGGGATTGGTGACAAAGTTGTCATCGCCGATCAACTGGAGCCGACCTCCAAGGGCTTTGGTCAAATGCTGCCAGCCGGTGTGGTCATCTTCTGCAACACCATCTTCTAGTGCCCATATCTCGGAATACCGATCAAGCAAGTTCTTCCAGAAGTCGACCATCTGCGCAGGCGACTTTCTGCTCTTGTCCGACTTCTCGAAGACATAGGTGCCGTCTTCGAAAAACTCGCTGGTGGCGGGGTCTAGTACGAGGATCACGTCCTTGCCCGGCTTGTAGCCGGCTTTGTGAATAGCTTCCAGAATGAGTTCGATGGGCTCCTCGTTCGACTTCAGTTGCGGCGCAAATCCGCCTTCATCGCCGACCCCCGTGTTGTAGCCCTTCTTGTGCAGTACGGCCTTCAGCGCGTGAAATGTCTCAGCCGCCGACCGCAAGCCTTCACTGTAGCTAGGCGCGCCCACCGGCGAAATCATGAACTCTTGAAAGTCCACGTTGCTGTCCGCGTGGCTTCCACCGTTGAGCACGTTGAACCACGGCGCCGGAATCAGATTGGCCTTTTCGCCTCCCAGGCTCGCATACAGTGGCAAATCCTGGTCTGCGGCAGCGGCCCGCGCAACCGCGAGAGAAACGCCGAGAATCGCGTTGGCTCCGAGACGCGCCTTGTTCGGTGTCCCGTCGAGATCGCAAAGCTTCTTGTCCAATGCTTTCTGATCGTTGGCATCGAATCCATGAACGGCCTTTTGAATCTCACCGTTTACATGGTTTCGTGCATTCAGTACGCCCTTGCCTCCGTACCGTGCTTTGTCGCCATCGCGGAGTTCGACAGCTTCACGCTTGCCGGTTGATGCGCCGGAAGGCACTTTCGCTGTCGCCTTCACTCCGTTCGACAGGGTTGCTGTAACTGCCAATGTTGGATTCCCGCGGGAATCGAGGATTTCGAGGGCTTCAAGTCTTGCAATCTCAGACATGATGATTACGCTTTCCCGGCCAATTGGCCGTTAGGTGTGAGGACTTCGACGAGGTGCTGGTGAGCGGTATCGAAGGCAAGCATCGGCAGAATGATCAATCGAGCGCCTTGCCGTTTGCTTGGATTCGTGTTCTGCATAGCTTGACCTCCCAATCAATGAACAACCATTACTGGACAATGTGCGTACTTGAGAATGCAATCCGAGTTCGAGCCCAATATCCATCGGTGGAAGATGGTGTGCTTTCGTTTGCCCATGACAATGAGACTGGCCTGGATGGTTTCCGCCCGATGGATGATCTGTTCTGCCGGATGGCCCACGGCATTTTCCGTTTCGAGGTCAATGTACTTCCACTTGGCACGCTCTCGGATCGGGACGAAACTGCTCTCGTAGCGCTCGCGCCCATCTTCGAGGACCGCGTTGAACTCCGGATTTTCGGCGGGTTTCGGCGGACGGATCACAGCGACCACGAACAGCTTGGCTTTCATGTCCGCCGCCATCGACAGGGCAACGTCGATGGCGTGCTCCGCAGGAGCTGACGCATCGAAAGCAACAAGTATCCTTTGAAATCCAACAAAAACTGGGCTTCCCATGACTACGATCTATCTCCTCCCTTCAGCGCCGGACCGCAGCGCTAACTGTGCGGATTTCTTGCCGACTGATGCTTTGGCAAGAAGACGCGGTAGGAGGGAAAAGTTCGAAATCAGACACGGAACCGCAGCTCTCGTAGTAGCCTTGTCTAAGGCAATTTCGGGGAGCGCGGTCGAGACCGTGAACCGAATCGGCAGCAGCCTCACGGCCGATGCCATCCCCGGCCAGGGTGCGGACAAAGCACAAGCGTTCGTCACCAAAGCGAACTCCAAATTTATAATCGGGAAACCGGCCGGGACATGACTCCGCAACAGGATTCCCTGTCAGGAGTCATCATCTGTCCGGCCTATCGGAGGACAGCGGTTAAGGGTGAACTCCGTCACCACAACCAACACGATAGTATACACACAGACACGGCCTCAAATCAAGCGAGCCGAGCGTCTGGTGGTGCCTCAGTTGAAATTGGTCTCTGCGAAACGACAACTGTTACAAACGCCGACCGGTGACGGTCTACGCAAACCGCCGGGTGTCCTGCGTAGACCGAGGGAAGAGCGGGCTTTTTGTATGCTGTCGTCTATGTCCGTCAAATTCGAGCGTGCCGCCATAGATCCCAGTGGTTATCAATGCAGGGGAGACTGCCGTGCGGGCGCATTCCAAATGAGAACTCGCACCGGAGTTGGGTTGAACGCATTGCATGGATTATTCAACTGCGGGCAATTGCTCATCAACATGAGAACGTCCATCTCTGCTCGAAGCTCCACATATTTCCCAGCCGACGATACCCCATCCGCGAAACTGAGGTCGCCATTGCGCGTCACGGGGACGTTCATGAAAAAATTGACATTGCTCGCAATGTCGCGTTTCTCCAGCCCGTGCTTCCATTCCAGGATCCCTTTGACGAAACTTTGACGGCAGGCGTGCATGTGTCGCTTTTCAAGCGCATAGCGGACCATATTGCTCTCGGTCGAACATGCTCCGCCTAATGTATCGTGGCGTCCGCAAGTGTCCGCAACAATTGTCAGCAGGACGTTGCCCTCGCTCGACAGGAGGCGCGTTCCAGTCGTCAGGTAAATATTTCCCTGCTCACGAATGGTGTCCTGTGCGCTGTAGCGATCTGAATAGTCATGAGCGTTGAAAAACAGCGTGTCTGCCGATTGATTGCCTTCCACATCGACGATCCGAACAGTCTGCCCTTTGCGAAGCTCATGGACAAACGGGTCTCCGGCCTCCACGACGAAGGTCGACTTCGCCTCCTCGGGCCGCAACGAACTGACCTGCAAATTAAAGGTTGTCATGCTCTGTGCTCCTCAGCACGAATTCTCTAGAAAGCAAAAGTTTGGGAAAGTTGGAACCGCGCCCAATCGCCACGGGTTTCCTTCCACGGCTACATCAATGTCGAAATGGCTTTCGCGCAGATACCTTGGGGTTCCCAACGCAGACGACCGGCTGAGCGACAGCTCAGGTATAAATGGGAAGGTAGATTAGCGGCGGACCACAGCAGACGTCCATGTGCGTGATGCGCAACTGCACCTTGATGGAAGTGTGCCGATGTATGTGCCTCATAGTCACCTCGACAGGGAGTATCACTGGAACAAGAAATGGAGACCGCGTCTTAATCTGGATGCGCCGCTACTCGTCTGTAACGCATCCAAAGCTCGCACTCTTGACAACACGTATATATTTTCCGAGCGTGCCACGGGTCGCCTTAAACGAAGGCATGCGCCACTCTTTACGACGATCGGTAAGTTCGTGCTCTGAAAGCTCGACCGAAATTTCATTTGTGGTCGCATCAATCAGAATACGGTCACCGTTCCTTATCAGTGCAATCGGGCCACCTTCCTGCGCCTCTGGCGTAACATGGCAGACAATAAACCCATGAGAACCTCCGGAAAACCGCCCATCAGTGATTAGAGCGACATCCTTTCCAAGACCAGCACCCACAATTGCCGAAGTCGGAGTTAGCATCTCAGGCATGCCCGGACCTCCCTTTGGCCCTTCGTAACGGATTACGATGACCTGTCCCTTGTTGATGCTTCCTGTTTCCAGCGCCTCAAGCATCTCCTCTTCTGAATCGAAGACATTGGCTGGACCGGAGAAACTCAATCCTTCCTTCCCGGTGATCTTGGCGACAGCGCCTTCGGGGGCCAGATTTCCTTTGAGGATCTGCAGGTGGCTTGTGGGTTTTATTGGGTCTGAGAATGGATGAACAATCTTCTGTCCTCTCGGCAATTGGGAAGCATTCTGTACGTTTTCTCTCAGAGTTTTTCCGGTGACGGTGACACAGTCGCCGTGCACGAGGCCTTCTTCCAGGAGAGCCCGCAAAACGGCGGGGAGCCCACCAATCTCGTGAAGGTCTTCCATCACGTAAGAGCCGCTGGGCTTGAAGTCCGCGAGGAGGGGTGTCTTATTGCTGATTCTCTGAAAATCGTCGATGCTCAGAGGCAGCTCGACGGCTCGTGCCATCGCAATCAAGTGCAGAACGGCATTCGTCGAACCTCCCAGTGCGCAGACAACTGTAATTGCATTCTCAAATGCCTCGTGAGTCATGATGTCGCGCGGCTTCAGATCAAGCTCAAGAAGATTCTTAATCGCGGTTCCCGCCCGAAAGCACTCATCCAGCTTCTTTGCATCCTCAGCCGGCGTTGAGGCACTGTGTGGCAGTGACATCCCAAGGGCCTCGATCGCTGAGGCCATCGTGTTTGCGGTGTACATTCCGCCACACGCACCCGCGCCCGGACAAGCGTGGCGCACAATTGCCTGCCGCTGCTCTTCGTCGATCGAGTGAGCAATGAACTGTCCATAGCTTTGAAACGCGGAAACGATGTCCAGCTTCTGATGATCATGCATCCCGGCGCGGATCGTTCCGCCATAAATCATGAGGCTTGGCCGGTTGAGCCGGCCCATGGCCATGATGCATCCCGGCATGTTCTTGTCGCAGCCAGGGACCGAGATGTTTGCGTCGTACCACTGGGCGCGCATGACCGTTTCGATCGAATCGGCGATTAGGTCTCTCGATTGCAGGGAAAAACTCATCCCTTCCGTGCCCATCGAGATGCCGTCGCTGACGCCGATCGTATTGAAGCGAAGCCCAACCAACCCAGCGGCTGCCACTCCCTCTTTCACTCTCTCTGAAAGCTGGAGAAGATGCATATTGCACGGATTTCCTTCGAACCACATGCTGGCAATGCCCACCTGGGCCTTTGCCATGTCTCGTTCTCGAAGACCGGTCGCGTAGAGCATTGCCTGAGAAGCCCCTTGCGACTTCGGTTGAGTAATAGTCGAGCTGTATTTGTTGATTGGCTTTGTCATAGTAGCTTTGCTTGGGCCATGTCTCCATTTGTTGGATATGCAAAATCAAATGGTCCTGTTAACCTGCGAACATGTTCTCGATGAGGCAGTCCTGGGCTCCTTGCCAGAGTAAAGACTGGTGAAGCTGGGTCAGGCTGTCCATTCCCTCTAAAATGGTCGCAAAGTGATTTCCCTTTAACATCCCGAACCTGCTGTTGAATACGCAGATTCCGCACGGAATGAGCAGTTCAGGTTCGCTCTGTCCACCAGGATGCAACAGCAACTGCCCAGGTTTCGGATGACTGGTCTCGTTTTCCCTGTGCCACCGCATTTCCCATTTTCTCAGCGGAACCCAAACGCCCTCTCCACTCCAAGAACAGTGGATGATCTTCATCTTTATAGGGAGAAACTTACGAAAGACTTCGCACGTTCTTGGGGCCGAGTCCGTCTCCCACACGGCAGAGAAATTAAGCTGACCAACGTGAATCCGGAGTCGTTCAGCAGTTGCGGCAACCGCTTGAATCTCCCTACGCGTGGGTCCTTGGGACGCAGGTGACATCAACTTTCCCTTTCAGTCCTCTTGACCCCTGATTCCAGGGTTGAGTTCGTTGAGATTCGAGATACGGACGTTCATCGATAGAACAAGGCCAGCCCGAGGATCAGCACCAAAAGCGCCCCAATCAAGGCGTTGTAGAAGTTCAAATATCCGGACTGCAGAATGCTAACCTTGTCGGCTATCTTGCGCACCAAACGGACGAGCGGAGAGAAAAGATACGGGCCGAAAATGGGCGCCACTTCCTGATTGAAGATCAGACGCTTTACGAAATATGGGCCGTGGTCGTATTCCCGCTCCAGATTGTGAGTTGGACCATAGATGAAGCCATAGAACGTTCGTAGCGCGTTCGAAAACGCCAGAGAGGTGGTTGCGATGCGCCGAGCATCCTCGCGGCGGCCGCCCGACCACACCGGTACGCGGCGAATGTGAAACGCACGCCGGCTGATCAGGAAGAGTGCAATCGGAATCAGAGCAAGCAGCGGGCCGGCTATGATCAGTTTGCTTGGCGAGATGAACGCAAAGTGTCCGTTCAGGGGAACAAGCAGCCAATCATCCTTCATCGCAACGGGAGCATTGATGCCAAAAAGGGATCGGCTTGCTGGTCCAAGCGCCTGCACCCACGACGGCATACCAACAGCGAGGCCCAACACGCAGAGACCGAGTAGGAAGACCGCACCGCAACGAAGCCATGAGAGGTGCGTCGGTTCGTTGTGTCCGTCCCCGAGCAGTCCGATGCCGAAGAGCTTTGCGAAAGTCGCTAAGGCGACAGCAACGACAAGCGCGAGACCAGCGGCTGCCAGGGCGAAAGTCAACCTTGCCGCGATTGCATTCGCCTGCATCCCCTGAAAGAGAGTCTGGAAGACGTACCATTCACTTACAAATCCAGATTGCGGAGGCAGAGCGGCAAGGCTCATCGCAGCGAAGAGAGCACCAACTCCGAAAACCATGGACGTATTGCGGAGTAGTCCGGTTTGGCGAATCAGATAGCTCTGATTGACCGTGTATACGCCATCGGCGGTGAGGAAGAGGGTGCCCTTCGCCAGGCTATGCCCGGCAAGGTGAAGTAGACATACGATCCAGGCCAGTGCTGCGGGGCCCGGCAATCCAATGACGGCGAGCAAAAGAGACGCTCCCAATACTCCCACCGCAACTCCGGCATTTTCGGCAGAGGACAGACTGAGGAGACGCCTCCAGTCCTCTTCTTGGAACGCCATAAAGATCGTTAAGATTGCGCTCAGCACACCTACCGCGATCATGATGATCGCGACGCTCATTGCCCAGCCCCCCGAATGCGGCAGCCACTCGAGCACGCCTCGCGAGAGCGCATAGAAGGCGGCATTGAGAACGACTCCGGAGAAGATGACGCCAGTTGCTCCGCTCCCCGAACCGTAGGCCGCGGGAAACCATTCGTAAAACGGCAACATGCCCAGCTTAGCCCCGAAGCCGAACAGCAGCAGGAGGCCGATAAGCAGGGTCCCGCCCGTCGACCATTGCTGCACCACCGCGAGATTTGCGAATGCGCAGGAGCCAGCGTGGTTACTCAGAAGCAATAATGCCAGGAGCACCGCGACAGCACCCACTTCAAGCAACGCAAGCATAAAGAGTGTCGAACTGCCGGAGTTCGATGAAAGCCTCTCCCCCAGGATCATCGCAGCCCCGCCGACACTCATTACTTCCCATGCGATCAGAAAAGACATCGTGTCTTGTAATCCGAAGACGCCCAACGCACCGAGCAAGGTGACCGCGAGGCCGGCCTGCCAATACCTCGCGCACGAAGCTGAAGGCGCTGTGGTCCCAATGCCTGAGGCGAAGAGCGCGGGCACCAGCCCAAATAGCAACAACCAGCATGCACCGGCATCGAGCTGAAACTGCACCGGGGTATCGCCAACGTTGAATCCCAGTGAAACGGCGGCCTGCGTTGCGGGCAGAATCATCAGACACGCACCGATGCCGGAGGCGCATCCCAGAGCAATTCCGATGCGGGCCAGTTTGCCCGTCGGATCCAGCAGAGCCGTGAAAAATGAGAGGGCCCAGAGGATCGCCATCAGAAAGAGCAACTCACTTGGCATATTGCCCTCCATGAACCGACTGGGCCGCACGGTTGAGAAGCACGAGGAGGGCGTGGATCATCGCCGCGGGATTGGGCGGGCAGCCCGGCACGTACATGTCGACGGGAAGTATGCCCTCGACACCGTGCGCACAGCTGTAGCCTCCGGCGGTCGCACCGCCTGAGACCGCGCATGTACCCATCGCCATCACCCACCGAGGCTCAGGCATTGCGTTGTAGGTTTCAAGCAGCGGTTCACGCATCGCGTAGGTGACCGATCCGGTCACAAGCAGCAGATCGGCAAATCGGGGGGAGGGCGTAAAGAACATTCCCAACCGGTGAAGGTTGTAGTACGGGTTATTGAGTGCCTGGAGCTCTGACTCGCACCCATTGCAGGAACCGGCGTCGACGTGGCGGATATGCAGACTTCGTCCAAAGCAGCGTTGAATTTTGGTCGTCAGCTCCTGAGCCGGCTTCGAGGCCAGCGCTTCCGCCCAAACGAGATCCTCGCGTTTCCGAACCCCAAATGCCCAATCGCTCGATTTTCGGAGCGCATCCGTGGGACAGACCTCCGTGCAGAGCTGGCATGCGATGCACTTCCCGTAATCGAGGGTCAGGCGCTCACCGGACGGCGCGGACTCAATCCCAATCGCTCCTGGTAGGCAACAGTCCGCACAGGCATGGCAGTTCTCCTGGCATTGATCCGGCTGGAACCGCGGTAGGCCGAGTACACCAGTCTGGAGATTTTCATCCTCCTTGCCCGGCCATGAGCTGGTTGCAAGTCCGCGCTTGATTCCGAATAGAGTCCAGATCGGCATGTCGGTTCCTCTAGCGGTCGCAACCGGCCATTGTCAGGCCGAAGCTCGCTTCGTTGATCGCATAGTCCATCATGTTGGTGTCGTGTACCGTAAACGGAAATACCCGCCAGTTCGAAAACGAAGCCGATTTGACTTTGACTCGCGCCAACTTGTTGGCCCCATCGAAGTGTACGCAATAGTAAATCGACCCCCTCGGACCTTCCGCCCAGCCGAGACCCTCCGCCCCTGGGGGTGCACTCAGCTTTGTGTCCACCGCCCCCTCAGGCATGTTCTTGAGTGCTTGCAGAAGGAGTGAGATGCTGTTGTTGATCTCTTCCATACGGACCTGGGCGCGTGCGTGCGCATCGCCTTCGGTACGAACCGGGATGTTCATCGCAAGAAGGTCGTAGGCGGCATAGGGATGGTCACCCCGCAAATCGCGATCGATCCCGGATGCCCGCTTGATCGGCCCTGTGGCGCCCTCATCAAATGCGGTCTGACGAGGTAAATGCCCCGTCGTCATCAAGCGGTCGAGATGGCTGTTCGTCGTTTCGAGCGCCTCCATGTACTTTGTGATTTCGGGTTCCAATAGGCGCAAGCGGTGGGGCAGGGCTTCCAGGTCAAGATCGCGTCGAAGGCCGCCGGGCTTGAGCAGGCTGCGGAGGAAACGACTTCCGGTGAAGATGCCATTCAATTTTTTGCATTGCTCAGCCAACAGTTTGCCCTGTGCTTCGCCTACCTTGAGAGTCGTTGTGTGGCACAGATGGCCTAGATAGTGAAGGTGATTGTAGAGCCGCTCCATCTCCGCGAGCACGACGCGCAGATACCTGGCCCTCTCAGGGATCTCACATTGGCAGGCTGCCTCGACAGCCTGGCAGAAAGCGAGTGAATGGGCGACGCTATCGACGCCCGACACGCGTTCTGCCAGCACAGCGCCCAGAGCAGGTGACAGCCCCTCAAACCGCTTTTCCATGCCGCGATGCTTAAAGAACAGGCGCGGATGACAATGCAGGATCGCTTCCCCAACGTAATAGAAGACAATCTGCGCCGATTCGAGCACGTCACCGCGCACCGGACCAAATGGGAGAATTTGGACGTCGCTGCCCTCTACAGGAGGCAGTTCCCACGGCTCGGCCGTAAACGAGATGATCTGATCTTTCGGATAGCGCGGGTCGAGGGGCGGAATCGACCAGTGGGCACCCTCCTGAAGCACAAGAGGGCGTGGTTCGGGATGGTCATGAAAGGAGACACCGCAGAGATCGATCATCTCTCGCTCGTACCAGCCCAACAGAGGAATACGAGTCGCTAGGGATTCCAGCGACTCCTCCGTACTGCTTAGCCGGCACCGCAGTAGCGGAAAAGGTTCATGGGGCTTCATGTCCGCCAAATAGAGAATCTCGGGAGGCTCGCCCGACTCCGGAAACCACGCATAAGCCATCTGCAGGCGGGCACCCTCCTCGACAAGCTGCTGGCACGCTTGCGGGATCTGGCCCGGTCGAAGAACTCGCTCTGTGGTGCCTTTCATTGGGTGCCTCCCATCAGGTCATGAGCGATCTGGGCAAAAATATTCCAGAAACTGTGCGGCCACCAAAGACCAAAGACCAACAGCGGCACGAAGGCCAGCCACATGGGAAGCGTTCTCCAGACAACTCCGGTAAGTCGGGGGACTTTTTGTTCCGGCGCATCGTCGAAATACATGGCACGGAAGTGAGCGAGAAAACCGATGAAGACGACGATCAGGAACACTACGAAAACCACCGCCGCCCAGCGGTAGCGTCCGGCGATGCCCGAACGCAAGATTGTGAATTCGCTCAAGAAAAGTGCGAATGGCGGAGCGCCGGCGATTCCCACGGCGCCCAAAAGCCAGAGCGTCCCGCTCACCGGAAAGACTCTCAGTACATGGCGGATTCCCGGAATTTCCTTGGTTCCGTAGGCGCGCATTGCATTCCCCGCGCCAAAGAACATGAGCGATTTGTTCAGCGAGTGATTGAGCATGTGATAAAGGGCTCCAGCAACGCCGAAGACGCCCCCAAAGCCCAGCCCTAGCGCCTGAACGCCAATATGCTCGATGCTCGAATAGGCCATCAGGCGCTTGATTCCTGTCTGGCGAACGATAAAGAGTGAAGCGATGAAGAAAGAGAATATCCCGAAGCCAACAACGGCAGAGTGGGCAAAGCCATTGATGGACGTTCCCCGGACCACGCTGAGAAAGCGCGCGATGCCCAACATCGATGCGTTAAGAAGCGCTCCGGAGAGCATGGCTGAGACCGGAGCCGGCGACTCGCTGTGCGCGTCCGGCAGCCAGGTGTGCATCGGAGCCAAGCCCGCCTTGGTGCCATATCCAACTAGAACGAGCAGGAAGGAGACAAGAAGGAGCGGAGGATAAACGGAGGGAGCGGCCTGGTGGAGGGCTGCCCAGGTCATCGCATAGCTCGGCCCGAGAACAAAGGAACCACCCCAATAGAAGAGCACCGTACCCAAAAGCGCGAGGCTTATGCCCCCCGAAACCACGACGATGTATTTCCATGCGGCTTCGGTGCTCTCTGCTTCGCGTTCAAATCCCACCAGAAACGTGCTGATGAGCGTTGTGAGTTCGATCGCGATCCAGAACACGCCGACGTTGTTCATGATGCACGCGGCAAGCATGGTCAAGGCAAATCCCGAGAACAGCCCATAAAAGAGCGGCAGCCTCTCATCCTCATCGAGAAGCCGCATGTAGCCGATTGCGTAGATCGACGCGAGAGTGTATACGATCGAAATACACACGATCACCCATGCTCCCAGCGGATCGACCTGAATATAGTTATGCGCGAGATTCACCGGTCCGTTCAGAACCTGAATGAGGAGGGGAACGCTTACCACCAGGTCGATGATGGCTGCCAGTACGGTCACATACTCCGAGAGCCGCGAAGATCGCACCGCAAACGACAGCACAACGGCTGCGAAGGGAGCGGCGAACAGGAGTATGAGCAAATACTCTGCCATGGAAATTCAGCCTACGAGCCGATTGAGTTGGCGGCTGCTTGTCGTGCCTGCGTGGACAACCAAAAACCGAACCAGCATGCCGAAGCACGCCACGACGATTAGCAAGTCAAACAGAATGACGATCTCGATCAGGAGCGGCATCCCGGGGACGAGAATCTGCGATCCGAGAAAGATGCCGTTTTCAAGAACCAGCAATCCGAGAATCTGGCTTACCGCCTCGTCGCGGACCGTGAGCATCAGAAAGCCTAAGAACTTCATCGATAGCATTATGGTGAGCGCCAACACTACCACGCGCGACGCCAGTAGAGATTGGCTATTCATGTGATTGGCAATCACAAAAGCAAATATCACCAGAAACGCTCCGATAACAAGGCTGGAACTCGGCTGAAGCACCGCGTGCAATTCGCGTTTTACGTTGAGGCGGCCAATGATCCGCAAGAGCAGATATGGCAGCACCAGGCCGCGGAAAAGAGCGGTCAGGATGGCAATCATGTACAGTTCCGGATAACCGGCGAAATAGCCCACGCAGGCAGAAAGCGCTGCAATCATCCATGACTGCGCTGCGAATGCATAAACGTAATTGCGCAGCCAATGCGATCCCAGCATCACAAATGTCAGCAGCAGACTCACTACAGCCAGCGAGCTGAAGATCGAAGCCTGCAACGGATTGACATGCGCTAAAAACATTGAAAGTTACCTCACAGCAATTGACTGGACACGATGGCCAATACGGCAAACATGAATCCAGCAGCCAATGGCTCCTGGTAGCGGTAGAAACGCAGTCGGGACTGGACTGTTTCGATGACAATCACAACCAGAGCCACGAGCAGGAACTTCGCGAGCAACGAAACAACCGAGCCGATCTCGCCCAGCGAGGTTCCAATTTGCGACATACCCCAGGGGAGAACAAAGACATTACAGAAGATCGTGTAAAGGATGAACTGCTTCATCATCGATGCCCATTTGAGCAAGGCCAGGAGAGGCCCCGAGTATTCGAGGATGCGTGCCTCATCGATCATGTAAATCTCGAGATGAGTAGGCGAATGGATCGGGAGGCGGTCCGTCTCGACCAGAAGCAGCACAAAAAAGGCAAGGATCAGGAAAAGATGCGCGGGACTCCAGTAGATCGAGGGGCTTCCCAGCAGAAGATGATTCACGACGAATGGCAACATCGCTTTGGCGAGTAAGCTGATGCCGACGAGGACCAGGATCAAGGTTGGCTCGGCGAGGATAGCCAGCATCACGGCGCGGCTAGAACCAATTCCGCCGTAGACGTTTCCTGAATCCAGGCCGGCGAGAATAATGGCAAAAGAACCCAGAGTGAGAATCATTCCCCCACCCAGCATGTCGCCCATGTCGGACTGTGGCAGCGGCCGATCCGTTAAAACGGGAATCAGGATAGGCACGATTAGCATCGCGGTAAAGGCGATGAGTGGCGCGATGAAGTAGATCCAGGATGCGGATTCTGGTACTACCGATTGCTTATGGAAGAGCTTCCACAAGTCTCGATAAGGCTGGATGATGCTGGGCCCGCGGCTGCGCTGAATGCGCTCCTCAGCTTTCAGGATGAATCCCTGAAGAAGCGGGGCCAACAGGAGAACACATAGAACCTGGCAGATCTGGAGGACAACATCGGATAGGATCACGGCACTCTCCTGCCGTGAAATGGCTTTAATCCGGGATGACGGTTAAGGACACAGACTGGCAGAGTGAGTGATTCCAGGCTTCTGATCTTCACAAGACTCCTCCAGTGGTAGGAGTCATCAGCCTGGAAGGCGGTTAAGGGTGGACCTCATCACCGAATGCCGAATTGTGTGAATACCAATGTTGCCTCTAAGCCCTTCATTTGTCAAGACTGCATGCGAGGTGAATGCACCATCTGCGCGCCTTGATGCGTGATTTCCAGTCAATATGTGCGGGATTGGTGCTGGCGAGGGTATTCGAAGAATGAGACACGGCGCCACTGGAACGGTTGGATAGCATCCGCTTGTTGCCTCCGTTCCACGCGCCGGATGCACGACTGTGGCAACCTAGAATCATGAGACCGAGACAGATACTGCTACTGCGGAATTCGCTGTTTGTATTTGGGTGGGGGTTGGCGCAACTCGGAATGGCACAAGCGCCCACCGCACACAGAACGGAGAACGTGATCGTCGTGATGATCGACGGAATGCGTTGGCAGGAGGTCTTCCGCGGTGCGGACCAGGACCTGATCAAGACGCTGGGACCCGATTCCCTGGACGCAGCGAAGGAGCGCACTGCCTCTGCGGAACAGCATTACTGGCGCCCGACTCCAAAGGAGCGGCGACGTGCTCTGATGCCGTTTTTGTGGAGCGTGGTGGCCGCGCAAGGGCAGATATTCGGCAACCGCGATCTGGGCTCGGACTCGCACGTGACCAATGGGTTGAACTTCTCCTACCCGGGATACAGCGAGACACTGACTGGCTTTGCCGATCCCCGCGTTCATTCAAACGACAACATTCCCAACCCCAACGTGACCGTCCTCGAGTGGCTCAACGCCAAACCAGCGTTCACGGGCAAGGTGGCTGCGTTCGGCGCATGGGAGGTCTTTCAGGGCATCTTCAACCAACAACGATGCGGCTTTGTGGTCAACGCCGGGTACGACCCGCTGACGGCGATCCCCGCCACGCCAGAACTAGCGCTGCTGAATGCGCTCAAAGCTGAGACTGTGCGCATCTGGCCGGATGAGGCATTCGACCCCATTCCTTTCCACACGGCAATCGAATATCTGAAGGTGAAGAAGCCGCGTCTGATCTTTGTTGGGCTAGGTGAAACTGACGACTGGGCGCACGCCGGTTCATACCCTGAGTATCTCAATGCAGCACATCTGGCTGACGATTACGTGCGCCAACTTTGGGAACTGGTGCAGTCGATGCCCGACTATCGTGGCAAAACAACGCTCATCGTGCTGCCCGATCATGGTCGCGGCGTGGGCGCAAAATGGACTGATCACGGCAAGGATATTCCCGAGTCGCGAGAGACTTGGATGGCCTTCCTGGGGCCGGACACTCCCGCATTGGGTGAACGCAAGGAAACTGGAACCGTGACCGAGAGCCAGGTGGCAGCAACGCTGGCGGCCCTGCTTGGTGAGGACTACCACGCGGCTGTTCCCAAGTCGGGCGCGCAGATTGAGAGTGTGTTGGGGAAGTAGCCTATATGCCGAGTGGATCTCCACGAGAAGATCCATCTGCGATGTTTGCCTTCCGCATCCTGATTGAGTTTGCCACTATCCCGTTTCGAGTCTCGGCTTAGCGGCGAACGGCAGCATGACAGTGACGAATGCAATCGGGTCGTGTGCCTCAGAATAGAGCCTTGAAATCCACCATTTCGCCGAGATTTTCACCAAGCTCTATGAGTCGAATGCTGATAGTCTTTTCTGTGCATCGGCAACCCTTGATGCACGAGGCGAAGGGGTTCGCCCAAACTGCTGTTCCATCCTGATCGATTGGGTGGGCGGATGATGACCCCTGGCGAAGAATTCGTCGGGGAGTCTCCCGCCCCCACGAATTCCTCTGCAGATTCTGGGTTCACTCGGGCTGGACGTTACGGCTCTTGTGCCTCCAGCTGGGGGTCTCGTGAAGACTGTCATTGCTTCCCAAGTTCACATCAATTTGGCCGATTTGGCGTTACTGCCGGGCCCAAGCAATTGCCGGGCCGGGTTCAGTAGATCCTTTCCAGGGAACTTTGAGCGGAGTGACAAATGCTTAGGCTGAGGAAGATTCATATTCTCGGTTTCAAGAGCTTTTGTGACCGGACGGAGTTGACCTTGCCCGGAACGGGCATTGCAGTAGTAGTGGGACCGAACGGGTGCGGCAAGTCGAACATTCTGGACGGGATGAGCTGGGTGCTCGGTGAACAGAGCGCTAAGACCCTGCGTGGCACGCACATGCAGGACGTGATCTTTTCCGGAACCAGGGAGCGCAAGGCGCTTGGTATGGCTGAGGTAACGCTGACCCTGGTTGATCCCGAGGCCTACGAGGGACCAGTTCCCGTGGAGCCGGATGTGGTTGTCGAGCAGGACAGTCCGGCCGACTGGAATGAGGACGAACTCCGCCGCGAGCGGGAAGCCGAGGCTGAAGAGATCATCAGCGCCGAACAGCCGGGGCAAGGACTGGATGAGGACGGCCCGGACCAGCGAAAACTCGTAGCCGCCAGCGAAGGACCGCAGGCCGTGGTGCTCAAGATCCGGCGTCGCAAGTTCCAGCGCACGCCGCAAAAGGGCGAGATCGTGATCACGCGCCGGCTCTTCCGAACCGGGGAGAGCGAGTACTTGCTGAATGGAAAGCTGTGCAGACTCCGGGATGTTCAGGACATCTTCATGGGCACCGGGCTGGGGCCGGACAGCTACGCCATCATCGGGCAGGAACAGATCGGGCAACTGCTCAGTTCCAAGCCGCACGACCGTCGAGCCATTATCGAAGAGGCTGCGGGGGTTACACGCTTCAAGATCAAGAAACGGCTGGCCGAGTTGCGCCTGGAGAGCGCCAAGCAGAACCTGTCTCGCATCGACGACATTTTCGAAGAAGTGACACGCCAAATGAATAGCCTGAAGCGCCAGGCTGCCAAGGCAGAGCGATTTGCTGCGGTAGGTGATGAGCTGCGCGGGCGTTTGCGCGTTGTGCTGGCCAGCCGGATGGCATTGATGGACGCCGATCAGGCTCGGCTGGAAACGGAGATTGCGGGCCTAACGGAGCGGATCAACGGGGCCGCGGCGGAGATCGAGGAGCAGGAAGCCAGCCAGCACACGCTTACGGATCGGGGTTACGAACTGGACCGCCAGGCCCAGGAAACGCAAAGTCGGGCCAACGAAGTGGCCGTTGAACTGGAGCGGGCCGCGGCGCGGGAGAGCGCCAACACTGAGCGCGTCAGCGAACTGGAAGCTCGGATAGCCGCAGCCGCCGCGGAATTGGTGGCTACCCGGACGCAGTTGAATTCGATCGCGGAGGAACTGGCTCAGCAGCACACCTTTCTTGAGACTGCGGCAGGCGAGGCCAAGGCTTATCGTCAAAAGGTGGAGGCGCGACAGCGGGATGCACGCTCGGCGACCGAAGAGGTTTTCATTGCAGAGCGAGAACTGGAAACCAGCCGCCGCCACGCGATGCATCTGCTGACCCAGTGCGGAAACTCCCGCAACTACATTGGCCAGGGCGAGGAGAGCTTGGCCGCTCTGGAGCGCGAGGCTCAGAGGCTTGAAGCCGAGATGGGCCAGGCGCAAAATGAGCTTGGGAACCTCGGCGTACAAAGAAGGCTGTCCCATAAGCACTTTGAATCTGCTGCGGAGGCGCTGCGGCGGCTGGAAGGCGAGATTGCGTCGCTGCGCGAGTCTCTGCAAGCCCGCCATGCCGAGGAGAATGCACTACGCGCGAATGCAAACCGGCTGCGTAACGAGCAGGCCACAGTGGCCGGACGATGCAATTCGCTGGAGGCGCTGATTCGCAATCATGGCTACTCCTCCGATACGGTGCGTCGACTGCTGAAGCCTGGCGCGCTCGGGCAGGGATTGTCGCCCGTAGGTACACTGGCGGACTTCCTGGAGGTGAGCGGGGCGCACGAAGGGGTGGTGGACGAATTTCTCCGCGAGGAACTGAACTACGTTGTGGTGGAGAGCTGGGTGGCCGCCGAGCAAGGCGTTAAGCTGCTCAAATCCGGAGTAGATGGCCGGGCCACATTCCTGATTCATCCTGCCGAGCAAAACGCGCTTTTTGAAGAGCCTGAAGAATCAATCAGCGGTCTCGGTTTGACCCCGCTCAAGGACTCAATCCGGGTTTTGAATGGCTTTGGACGGACGCTGGAATTCATTCTGCCCAAGCTTAAGAACGGTTATCTTGTGCAGGACTCCGGCGAAGCGCAGCGTTTGGCAGCACAATATGCGTACGCCTTCTTCCTCACGCCGGGAGGCGAGTGCTTCCACAACGCGACGGTGACCGGCGGCAAACCGGCCAGCGAAGGTCCGCTGGCGCTCAAGCGCGAACTACGCGAGACACAGAGTCGGCTTGCCAAGCTGGAGAACGGCTTGGCGCAGGCGGAGACGGAAGCGGCAACGCTGAGTCGGACAATTGAAGATCTGTCCGCGCAACTGGAGGCACGCAGCGAGGAGCGGCGCCGTGCCGAGAGCGTCACCGCCAACCAGGGTGCGGCGCTGAAACAGATTGACGCTGAGATCCAGCGCGTCGAGCGGCGACTGCAGGAGTGGACGGCGCAGGCTGCGCGCAACAAGGACGCTCGCGAAGCCAAACGCATCGCCATAGATCAGAAGCGCGAGGAGGCCCAGCGGCTGGAAGCAGAGCACGCGAAGGCTGAGTCCGGCCTCGACTCATTGCAGGCCCAACTCGCCACGCTGCGCCAGAACCGCGAAAGCCTGCAACAGGAAGCTGCGCAAGTAACAGCGGAGTTGGCTGGACTGGAGGAGCGGCGACGTGGCGCAGAGGCGGCCTTCCAACGCGTCGACCGGCTCCATTCCGACCTGGAGCGCCGTGTCCTGGCCATCGAGCAGCAGCAAGCCGCGGCTGAGACCGAGCGCGAACAGCGTAATAGCGAGAACGCCGAGTTGGCCAAGCGCGAGCAGGAACTGGCAGCCGTGCGTCTTGAGGTCTTGGCCCAGGTGCAAATGTTTGTCAATCAGGCAAAGGTCCTGCGCCAGCAGTTGGCAGCCTTGGAGACGCAATTGAAGAGCGGGCGGGGCTCACTAGACCAGTTGCGCGAAGTCCGTGCCAGCAGGTCGAGCGAGGTAGCCAAGCTGTGCTCCGACCTTGAGCACCTGGAGGCCAGTTGCTTTGCCGAAGTGAACGTTGAGGCAGCCGCCGTGCGCGCCGATGCGGAAATCGCGCACCTGGACGGGGAGGCTCTGACCTCCGAAGAGGAAAGCTGTCAGGTGCTGCGCGAGCGCATTGAACAAATGGGGCCGGTAAACATGATGGCCCTTGACGAGTACCGAGAAACGGCCGGGCGCCACGGCTTCCTTGAGATACAGCGCAAAGACCTGATGGAGTCAATCGCAAACACACAGGAGACGATCAAGGAGATCGATCTGATCTCGCGCACCAAGTTCGACGAGGCCTTAGCCGGGATCAACGAGAATTTTGCTCTGGTTTTTGCCGATCTGTTCCAGGGCGGCCAGGCCTTCATGCGTGTCACCGACACAGAAAACCAGACCGAGAGTGGTCTAGATATCGTGGTTTCGCCGCCGGGCAAAAGGCTGCAAAATGTGCTGTTGCTTTCAGGCGGGGAAAAGGCGCTGACTGCACTGGCCCTGCTGGTCGCGATCTTCCAGTTCCGGCCCAGCCCCTTCTGCGTGCTCGATGAAGTGGACGCTCCGTTGGACGAGACCAACGTGAGCCGGTTCGGCGACCTGATGCGCGTCTTGAGCAAGGATACGCAGTTCATTGTTGTCACCCACTCCAGGCGCATGATGCAGTTCGCCGACATGATTTACGGCGTGACCATGCAGGAGCCCGGCGTCTCGAAAGTGGTAAGCGTACGCCTCGGCGGCCACGAACTTCACCGCGTCTCGGCATAGATCACAGCTAGAGTTGACGAAGAGCCGCCGGAAAAGCCGTCCGATTGCAAAGCCAGATCCGCTCTATTTCCCTGAGACAGTGCTTCCCGATTTACCCGAGAGTTGGGGATGGTAACCGGACCCGGCAGGGGCAACTGGCGCTATACTTGCGCGGAGCCGGAGAGCAAGATGAAAATCCGGTCAACGGTGCGTATAGACATGAATAGGACAACAGTGCAGACAATCCAAGAGGCCAATCCGGGCGTGCGTGCCGAGTCCGATAGCATGGGGCAGATTGAAGTCCCAGCCAACCATTATTGGGGAGCGCAGACGGAACGCTCACTCCACCACTTCGCGATTGGCGAAGACCGCATGCCGCCAGAGTTGATCCGTGCCTTTGCGCTGCTTAAGAAGGCAGCCGCGCTGGTAAATCATGATCTGGGCAAGCTCCCGAAAGACACGATGGAGTTGATCGTCCGTGCGGCCGACGAGGTGATTGCGGGCGAGCACAGAGACGAGTTTCCCTTGCGCATCTGGCAGACGGGTTCGGGCACGCAGACCAATATGAACGTCAATGAGGTGATTTCGAATCGCGCGATCGAAATTGCGGGCGGAGAATTGGGGAGCAAGAAGCCCATTCACCCGAACGATCACGTGAACATGTCTCAATCATCGAACGATACATTCCCGACTGCGATGTACATTGCCGCCGCAACCGTAGTGAAAGAACAACTGGTTCCGGCGGTGCAGCGCCTCCACGATGCGATTGCCGCGAAGGCAAAGCAGTTTGAAGACGTCGTCAAGATTGGGCGCACGCACCTGCAGGATGCAACGCCGCTGACGCTGGGACAGGAGATTGGTGGCTGGGCGAACCTGCTTGAGCGAGACATCGTCCGCATGGAATCGACACTCGATGGCCTCTATGAGCTGGCGATCGGTGGCACCGCCGTCGGCACCGGACTGAACACGCATCCAGAGTTCGCAGATCGCGCGTCGGCGAAGATTGCAGAGTTGACCGGGTTGCCGTTCCGCTCGCATCCCAATAAGTTTGCGGCGCTCTCGGCCCACGATGAGATCGTTTTTGCGAGCGGTGCGCTCGTCACGCTCTCAGTATCGCTGATGAAGATCGCCAATGACATTCGCTGGCTGAGTTCCGGGCCGCGCTGCGGATTGGGCGAACTCACTCTACCGGAAAATGAACCGGGTAGCTCGATTATGCCGGGTAAGGTGAATCCCACGCAGAGCGAAGCAATGACGATGGTCGCCGTACAAGTACATGGCAATAACGCGGCAATCGCATTCGGCGGCAGCCAGGGCAACTTCGAACTCAACGTTTTCAAGCCAGTGATGATCTACAACTTCATGCATTCGGCGCGCCTGTTGACCGACACATGCCGCATGTTTCAAGAGTTCTGCGTGGAAGGTATCGAAGCCAATCTGGAGCGCATTAGTGAGAACGTGGACAAGTGCCTGATGCTCGTGACCGCACTCAATCCGCACATCGGCTACGACAAGGCGGCAAAGCTAGCGAAGACAGCGCACCAGAAGGGTCTCTCGTTGCGCGAGGCAAATCGTGAACTTGGATACCTCACAGAGGAGGAGTTCGACAGGTTCTTGCGTCCGGATAGGATGACATATCCAGAAGCGAAGTAGGGCAGCGACAAGATCCGCGAAAAGATCGCCGGAGGTCGAGGTTGGCTGTCCGCAAGTTTGGACTGATGAAATTGTCGGCGCAGTGCCCGGTTGGTGGGGCAAGTTTCTCTTTACCAAGCCTTGTGTTAGTCGCCGGTCCTGCGCTAGGGCAGATTTCCAGTCAAGGGTTAGCCACGCGATCCTCGCGATCTAGATTGCAATCGGCGCTAAGAACAGCGCCTCCGTCGCAGGGGAAAAACAGATGAGATGTTTGTTGTGAGAGGCCCGCTTCGCGAGAAAGTTCAAGGTGGCATGCGCGAATACCCTCACACTCGCACCTGGGCTCGCTTCCTGCACGACAGTCTCCCCGCGCTTCACGGTCTCTGCTGGCGTCCACGTCTCGGCGGCGCCGGGCTGGCGTACATGCTCTTCGGGGATCGCTGCGCCCCAGGAGCTCTCACTGTCACCTCCGGTCCGACCGACATCGATTCGGGAAGCGGTTTTGTCAAAGTATTTGCGATTGCTCAATCGGCAAACATCAAGTTCATCGAGTAGATCCGAAGCGCCGCATTAGCTTTCGGCCGATACTGACCGGGGGCGAATCATGTATAAAGGGTCCCAGAGCACTTCAGAGTGCTCGAATGATGAAACCAGATTGGGAAGTGTGGAAAGGTGCTGAGAAGTGAGCAGGGTCCGAGTTGAACCCATTTTGTGACCGGATTGTGCCAAGATCTGAAAATGATGACAATCATGACAGATTTGGACTTCACAGAGTCAATAAGTTACGTGGATTGAGGTACTGGAGTCCGACCGACTCCCGCCGCCTCCACCAAAACCTTTTCTAAAGAGATTCGGAACCTTCCATAAAATCGGCGTAACGCCATGAACGGCAACGCCTTACGTTCTATACTCCGCCCGCAGACATCCTGTGGCTTCCGTGGATACAAGGCACCAGAGCGTCCCGGTGTATACTTCGTGCGACGGAAGGGGCAACAATGGATTTTCCATCAAGATGAGGGGATGCTTCTGCGCCTATACAACTCTGGTCTTCTTTCTGACGACGCTTGGGTTTGCGCAGCAGAACGCGCCTACCGATCCCATCGGAATGCGCCTAGCAGCCACACCTCCTACCACGAGCGATGTGCCCGGCGGGCTGATCCATCTTGACGCTCTGGTGTCGGATCCCTCCGGACGGGCGGTTTCCGGACTGCGCCTCGAAGACTTCACCCTTCTGGACAATGGACAGCCGGCAAAGATCCTGACTTACAGCGCGGCCGATGGCGCCTCTGCAAAACCGGACCCGCCTTCCCGCCTCATTCTGGTGATCGACGCCATCGATTTCGATGGTCTTCCGGCGGATCTGGTTCGCGATGAAAGCGTGGCCGTCCTGCATTACCTGCGCCAGAATGGTGGCCGCCTCACACGGTCGGTGTCCGTCTATCTGATCGACGACAGGGGCCTGTGGACCGTTGCGCATCCTGCGGGTGATGGCAACTCCATGGCGGACGACATCGTTCATAGCCAACTGAAATTGATTCGCCCGTTTGCAGGCAGCCCGTTGAAAGCGTCCTACGACCTGGTACATGACACCGTGGCCATTTCTGCGTTGAAGTCCATCGGACAGATTGCAACCTACGAGCGGCGCAGGCCGGGCCGGAAGATCCTGGTCTGGGTGGGGCCGAGTTGGGGCATCGGACCCGGTTTGTATAACACGTCTAAGACCAAAAAGCAGGCCACCCTTGACACGCTCGTCTGGTTTTCCACCCTCATGCGAGAGGCGCGCATCGTTTTCTATAGCCTCGCCGTTGCGGAACACGACCCGCGCTCCGGCAAATTCGGGGATTCCTGGGACGAGGTGAACTCACCACCCAAGTCAACCTTCATGAGTTGGGATAGGAAGGAACTCGCTCACCAAAGCGGCGGCCTCGCCATGGACGCGAGTTACGACATCGTGCAGCAGATCGAGAGCTGCGTCCGAGACGCCGACACGTTCTATACCCTCACCTTCGACCCCGCGCGCGCAAATTCCCCCAACGAGTATCACGACCTGAGGGTGGTGGTGAACAAACCCGGACTGATGGCTCGCACCAATGCAGGCTACTACGATCAGCCGTGGTACGCAGTAGATCGTTATACCGCTGTGCGTTCCCTGACCGTGAAGCAACTGGAGCAGATGCTGGCGGCGGACCTCTCCTCATCGGACGCCGAGTTCGCCCGGCAACTTGCCAATCTGGAATTAACGGAGCGGCTCAGCGAAACAAAGGCTGCTTCCCTGACAGCAGCGACGCGCGGCAAGCGCAACCGTGAAGCCCTGAGAATCCTGGCCGACGCATCCGTCTTTCTCGACCCGCCAGCAGAGGAAGTCCTGCCCACTGCGCCCCCTGACACCGATGCCCAGCACCGCATGCTGTCTCTGACTGCTGAGTATTTAAGCACCACCAAGCACAAACTGCCCAATTATATTGCTCGGAAAACTACGGAGCGCTATCAGGAGGATCCGCAGCTTGCCAAGGGCTCCATCGACACCTGGACGCGCCCTCTCCATCTCACAGACACCCTGAGCGCGATGGTCTACTACCACTACGGATCGGAAGTCGAAGAACCCGCCAAGCCGCGCGGCCACAGGGAGAAAGCGAATGATCCCCAGCTAGGCACATACGGTACTTTCGGGCCAATCCTCGCTGGAGTTCTGGATGCGATTCAGGGGCACACAGACCTCACCTGGAATCGCTGGGAACAGGGCGTGGCTGGCCCTGTTGCTGTGTTCCGCTATGCAGTTCGCGCAGAGATTTCGCGGTACGAAACCAAAGCCTGCTGCCTTCCCGACGGCGACGGCCATAGCGTTTTTTCGCATCACACCGCCTATCATGGAGAGATTGCAATCGACCCGCAGACGGGAACCATCGTTCGCCTTCAATGGTCGGCCGACCTTAAATCCACTACACCGGTGGCCCAGTCCAGAATCATGATTGAATATGGTCCCGTAGACATTGGCGGAACGAAGTACATCTGCCCTGTGCGAAGCATCTCCATGATTCGGGCGCGGTCCGTGGCGGAAGCATCAGCGTGGGATGAGAGTTTTCTGACTTACGGACCATACACCACCATGCTCAACGAAATTGAATTCTCAAACTATCGCATGTTTCGATCGACCGCGCGAATACTGCCCGGCTTCATCCCGGAACTCGACGACAAGTGAGATAGTTATCGAGTGATTGCCACAATCCGCCTATGGACCCGTAAACGGGTGTCGGTGAGTGCATGTTCGCCAACCAGAGCTTTGACTGTAGTTACACCAGGAGGACGACTTCCGACTATGCGGATACTGGTCGCGGTAGGGATAACCATCATTGATCGCCCACACACATATCCGTACGAGCGCGTTTACGCACCTGCGCAAACAGCGTCTTGCCCACATTCATGCGGCACTCCCGGTAGTTGAATCCCGAAAGCATCGCAAATGAGCCACATGCAATTCAAATCGAGGACACCATAATATCGCTGTACACTACACACGCCAATGGACTTGAGAACGGTTAATTTAAATTAACTCGGACAGTAGAAAACGCTTTTCTAAATAGTGAGCAGTCAGGGTTCTGGTCAAAATTGACCGGACTCTTCGTCTTCAAGTCTTGGATAGTACTTGTACCGGTCGCGCATCAGCTTGCCACTGACGAGTCGAATGACCAATTCCGGGCTGGCGAAGGAACAGACCATGCACGTAACAGCCGTTGAGAACATCGCACCCCAAGCAAAAGGTCCCCCTAAACTCCACGCAGGATTCTGCCACCCGCGCACAAAGTACAAGTCGACGGGGGATCAAGCTGAAGCCCAACTTGCAGAGGCGCAGAAAGCAATCAATGCGCCCAGGCAGTTGCTGGCTACGCCGACTCAATAGCCTTCCGGGATGAAATACCTTTACGCTGAAATATTCAGATATCCGGAGCCAGAACAGGAAACGGGCAGGCCAAATGAATTCGCACATGTTGAGAGACACTGTAAAGTCGCTTTTCGCCGATAACAAGGGGTTGCTCGCGATGGATGAGAGCACCAGAACCTGTAACAAGCGATTTGCAACACTTAACATTCCGCAGACCGTCGAAGCGCGAAGAACCTACCGCGAATTGATTTTGACCACTCCAGGGATAAGTGAGTTCATCGGCGGCGCAATCCTCTGCGACGAAACCATCCGTCAGCAGAAGAACGACGGTACGCCCTTTGTCAAAGTTCTCATTGAGGCGGGTATCACTCCAGGCATCAAAGTGGACATGGGCGCCAAGGAACTCGCGGGCCATCCAGGGGAGAAAGTTACTGAAGGCCTGGACGGATTGCGCGACCGCCTTGCGGAGTACTTTCAAATGGGAGCGCGCTTTGCCAAATGGCGCGCGGTGATCGCACTCGGCGATGGGCTTCCAAGTTGGGGTTGCATAGAAGCCAATGCCCATGCCTTGGCTCGTTATGCAGCGCTATGCCAGGAGGCGGGTCTCGTCCCTGTGGTCGAACCTGAGGTCATCATGGATGGGGACCATACGTTGGAGCAGTGTTGCACGGCTACGGATGAGGCGCTGCGAACGGTCTTCAGCGAACTCTTTGCACAGCGGGTCATGCTGGAAGGATTGGTATTGAAGCCAAATATGCTGCTTCCCGGTACGGCCTGCAAAAGTCAACCGACAATGGACGAGGTAGCCGATGCAACTGTGAACTGCTTCTTGCGGGCCGTCCCTGCCGCTGTGCCGGCGATTGCGTTCCTGTCGGGAGGCCAACCCGCGAAATTGGCTACGGCCCGTTTGAATGCGATGAATGTCAGATTCAAGTCACGGCTGCCCTGGGCATTGGCATTTTCATTTGCCCGCGCCATCCAGCAGCCCGCATTAGAGATTTGGCAAGGCCGCGAGACCAACGTCGCGTCGGCACAGCAGGCTTTGTATCATCGCGCACGCTGCAATCATGTGGCGCGCCGCGGCGAATACTCTGCAGAAATGGAGGATAAATGACCGGAAGCAAGCACAACATGGAAGGAAATAGCAGCGACAGTGGTGAGCCCGATCCTGGCCCCTACTGGAGAAGGATGCATCGTGACTGGCGCTTCTGGGTGGGCGCACTTTTCATGGCTGCCGCGCTCGCTATCTACGTTCTAAGTGGCGATCTGGCGTGGGTTCCATGGCGCCAACCGCGATAGGTATGTGACCGTTTGTTGTATCAATTGCGTGCTTTCCCAAGTCTCGTATTCGAGACCTGGGAAAGCACCAGTCAAAGCACCAAATCACGCGGTCAGAGTCGTAGCCGATGCCTGCAGTTGCCACGAGATAAAGGCATTCCTCCAATTCCCAGAGTCAAAACCCATCCTTCCGATGCAGACCGCCGCAATGATAGTTGTGGACAACGCTCAAGCAGCAACTGCCTACGATGAGAACCGGGTGACGGACACATCCATGAAGCGTGGATATTCAGCTACCACGACGATCATCAAAGCCAGGTTGCCGATGGACCGTTGAAGGGAAGAGCCATCGGCGAACTGATGGAACAATTCCGAGAGCTGTTTATGGGGAAGTTGGCGCTGCGCACCTGGACTTGATTCCGTCCGGCGAAACAAGCAAAAACGAAGCCTGGGTTGTCAACGAGGCTGAGAATGGTATACGGCGAAACCTGAGTTAATTTCGCGGACTCTAAGACGGGGAGATGAATGAAAAAGCTTATAGTGTTCGATTTGGACGGTACCCTCGCACCCAGCAAGTCGTCTCTTGCTCCGGAGACTGCGGCGCTGCTCCACAACCTCTTGGGCATCATCAAAGTGGCAGTGATCTCTGGAGGCGCATGGGCGCAGTTTGAAAAGCAACTTCTCACCGATCTGCCCCAGGACAGTTGCCTCGCGAATTTGTCTCTCCTTCCAACCTGCGGAACAAAATTCTTTCAATACAACGGGAGGTGGACGGAACTTTATTCAGAGGACCTCACGGCGGAGCAGAAAAAGAAGATCATGGAATCCCTTGACAAGGCGGAGAGAGAGTCGGGCTATCACTCCAAGAAGGTTTGGGGAAAGGTGATTGAGGACCGGGGAAGCCAGGTGACATTCTCCGCGTTGGGTCAGCAAGCGCCTTTGGCAGAAAAGGAAGGCTGGGATGCCGATTTCTCCAAGCGGAAGAAGATCACAGCAATCCTTGAGAATCTTATCCCGGAGTTTTCCATCCGTATGGGCGGCGCAACCTCAATTGATGTGACCAAGCCCGGCATTGACAAAGCCTACGGCATTGGAAAGCTGCGGGATACTCTCCACCTCTCATTGAAAGAGATGGTCTACATCGGAGATGCATTGTTCCCAGGCGGGAACGACTACCCGGCCAAGCAGGCGGGGGTTGTGTCGATCTCTGTGAAAGGTCCTGACGATACCAACCAGGTTATCAGGACTATCCTTGCTTGCCTTGGCGACAAGTAAGCCTGACAGATCCAGGAATCAGGCAAGATATAAATTACTTGTTACTGAGGAGTCTAAAACTCGAAGGATAACCTCTTGCTTGCCGGCGCAGCAACCTGCTTTATCCAGGAGTGTCGTGCCCAATCCGACATATCGATAATAGCCTTCAGCGTTGCCAAACAATCTGGTTCGCTTCGAGTGGCACGAAAGCATGGAGAAGATGCGGGATGATACGCGCGGTGTAGTCGCTCGCAGGCCTCGCCGCGGAAACCTGAGCGGAATAAGTGAACGCGCCTGGCGTATCTGCGCGCGGTCCGGACAAGTTCATCGCTACGCAAGAGACGTCCTGCCCGTGAGCTGAATCCGCATAGAGTTCGACTCCCAGGTGATCCGGCGTGAGGGATCCAGGAGCAACATCGACCTGATAAAAGTGCTGCCCATCGTGGGTGTCGAGTTGCACCTTGACGAAATGCACCGTGCTCCAATGCCGCTCAAGGTCCTGCTTCCAATGGAGCAGGCTCAAGCCGATGGTGCCATCGTCGGCTGCGCGATCGCGATAGCTTGACGCCGCAGGAAGATAGTGACGTTCGGTATATTCACGGATGGCGCGCGTCGCGGAAAACTCCGGCGTGAGCCGCGCCATACTCTCGCGGATGCGCCCCAGCCACTTGCCGGGCATGCCGGAGTCATCGCGCTCATAGAACTCTGGAATCACTTCGGCTTCCAGCAGGGTATACAAAGTGTCTGCTTCTTGAGCATCCCATTCTGAGTCTTCGCCATGTTCCTGGCCGTCCCCAATGGCCCAACCAACTTCAGGCGAATAGGCCTCAGCCCACCATCCGTCCAGTTCGGAGAGATTCAGGCCGCCATTGACGAGGACTTTCATGCCACTGGTTCCACAGGCCTCCCACGGACGGCGAGGCGTGTTGATCCAAAGGTCGATTCCCTGGACCAGTTCCTGGGCCAGCATCATGTCGTAGTCTTTGAGGAAGACCACGCGTCCCTGAACTTCGGGGCGCTTGATGAAATCCTTCCACTGCTTGATAAGTTCCTGTCCAGGAAGATCCTGGGGATGAGCCTTTCCGGCGAGGATGAGCTGAACCGGGAAGCGTGGATTGGAGAGCAGCCGCACCAGCCGCTCCGTATCGTGCAATAAAAGATTGGGACGTTTATAGGTGGCAAAACGGCGCGCAAATCCGAGGGTCAGCACTTTTTCATTGAAGACGTCGGAAGGCTGCGATGGATTCGCTCCTTCCGCGGCAAGCTGACACTCGTATCGCTTGCGCATATGCTCGATGAGATTCTTTCGCCCCGCCGAGCGCATTTGCCACAGCTGGTCATTGGGGATGCGGCGGATGTCATCTTCAGCCGGACGATCCCCACGCCAACGCTTGTTGCCGCAGGCGGAGGTCCATAGCGCATCTGCTTCTGCCGAATCCCAGGTTGGCACATGAATGCCGTTGGTTACGGACCCAATCGGAACCTGCTCCTGCGGCCAGCGGGGAAACAGTGGCTGGAAAATCTGTTGGCTCACTTTGCCGTGCAGCTTGCTTACGCCATTAATTTGTGCACTGCCGCGGACGGCAAGATAAGCCATGTTGAAAGGCTCCGAAGTGTCTTCCGGATTCTGCCTTCCCATGGCGAGCAGATCATCCACCGAGATAGCGAGCTCATCCACCGCATAGTGGCTCAGGTAAGTGCGAATGAGCATGGGATCGAAGCGGTCAAAACCGGCGCGAACGGCGGTATGCGTGGTGAATACATTCCCGGCTCGCGTGATGTTCATGGCCAGGTCGAAGGGCTTCTTGAGATCCTCCATGTAGAAGCGCGCCCGTTCGAGAACCGCGAATGCCGCGTGGCCTTCGTTGAGATGACAGACCTCAGGCGTGAGGCCCAACGCGCGCAGCAGACGCCATCCTCCGATACCGAGAACGATCTCCTGTTTCAGGCGCATCTCTGGGTCGCCACCGTAGAGCTCGCTGGTAATCCCGCGATGAGCTGCGGTATTGGCAAAGTCGTTGGTGTCGAGGAGATAGAGCTTCCCTCTTCCCACGGACACCTCCCAACAGCGAAGCCAGATCTTTGAGCCGGGAAGCTGAATCTGCAACCGCAGCCATTCGCCATCTGGCTGGCGCAGCGGCCGGATCGGCAACTGACCGGGATCGTTGACCGGATAGAGTGCCTGCTGGCGGCCCTCGGAATCGAAGTCCTGACGAAAATATCCCTGCCCGTAGAGCAGGCCGACTCCTACAACCGGAACCCCTAGGTCGCTCGCCGCTTTCATCTGGTCACCGGCGACGTTGCCAAGCCCACCTGAGTAGATGGGCAGCGCTTCGCTGAGCATGAACTCCATGCTGAAGTAGGCGACCGTGGTGAGCGCGGCGCCGGGATGGTTGTGCTGGAACCATGCGTCGGCTCGGTAGGATTCCCGATTTTTCTGGAGCAGGCTGTCGAGCTTCTTGCGGAATTCGGGCGCGCTTAATGCAGCCTTGATTTTTTCGCGAGAAACCGTGCGCAAGATGACTGAGGGATTTTGAGTGGTTGCCCAGAGGTCATTGTCGAGATATTCCCACAACTCGTCCGCGGCGTGATTCCAGGACCAGTGGAGATTGAGCGCGAGCTCAACCAGCGCGTCGATGCCATCAACTTTTAACCAGTCGGATGGTGCCTTCGGATCGTCCAATATCTCCTCCTATGTGCTGGAAATCAGGAAGCGGAGACCGCGATCGCTGACATCCAGAGATAGCTGCCCCCGCATCGATTTTATCTGAATGCAGTTTAACTATCGGTGAACATCGCCTTCTGCGGATGACCCTTGGCCAGTGGAGCAGGCGCCGTTGAATCGCTGAAGTCCTTGGTCCACTGCCAGTTTCTTATCTCGGGCATATCCTCAAGATGCTCGCGGATGTAGTCGTAGTGGCGATGCAATTCCTGATTGAAGAAATTGATGGCACTCTCGGCTTGTAAGCGAAGGCGAGGGATATGCTTCAAAGCATCCAGCGCAAGGTGGAACCGGCTCATTTCATTCAGCACGACCATGTCGAATGGTGTTGTGGTAGTTCCCTGATCCATATAACCGTGCACATGGAAGCGGCCTTCATTCGAGCGTCCATGCACTAGGGTATGAATGAGCCAGCGATTATTGTGGAAGGCGAAGATCACCGGCGCCTGCTCAGTGAACAGCGCATTGAACGACATTTCGTCCATCCCGTGCGTATGCTTGTCCGGAAACATCAGTGTCATCAGGTCCACGACGTTGACCACGCGCACCTTGATCCCCGGCACGTATTTCTGCAGCAGCCAGGAGGCCGCGCAGGTCTCAATGGTGGGCACATCTCCTGCGCAGGCCAGCACGACATCCGGTTCTTCGCCTTGATCGTTGGTGGCGAACTTCCAGGTGGACGCGCCGCGGGAACAGTGCTCGAGAGCCTCGTCCATGTTTAGCCATTGAAGCTGCGGCTGCTTTCCGCAGGTGACGACATTCACGTAATTGCGGCTGCGCAGGCAATGGTCAAAGACGCTGAGCAAACAGTTGGAGTCCGGTGGATAATATACGCGGATCACTTCGCTCCGGCGGGCCAGCGCATTGTCGACGTAGCCAGTTGCCTGATGGCTGAAGCCATTGTGATCGTTGCGCCACGCATGGCTGGTGATCAGAACATTCAGAGACGCGAGCGGTCTGCGCCACGGATAGTCGCGGCACTGCTCAAGCCATTTGGCATGTTGGGTGGTCATGGAATCAACCACCTGCGCGAAGGCTTCGTATGAAGACCACATGCCATGACGGCCCGTGAGCAGATAGCCCTCAAGCCAACCCTGGCAAAGATGTTCGCTTAGCACTTCCATGACACGGCCGTCCGGACCGAGTTCGTCGTCGATCGAAACAAGCTCGGCCATCGAGCATCGCTTGGTGGCTTCGAAGATGGAATTCAGACGATTGGAGTTAGTTTCATCGGGACAGAACGTGCGGAAGTTTGTCGGGTTCGCTCTGTAGATGTCGCGGAAGAAGTCGCCAAGCTTGCGCGGAGCCTCGGCGAGAACCTGACCTGGTCCAGGAATCTCAAGCGCGTAATCCGTGAAGTCGGGCAGCGCCAGGGTGATCAATTCGCGCCCCCCGTTCACATGCGGATTGCCACCCATGCGGCGATTACCCTCAGGAGAGAGTGCCGCTAACTCTTCCAGGAAGGTTCCGTTGGCATCGAACAGTTCCTCTGGCTTGTAACTTTTCATCCAGGCTTCAAGAATCTGCAGATGTTCAGGGTTTTCGCGGACAGTTGCCAGCGGCACTTGGTGCGCGCGGAATGTGCCTTCGATGGGAATTCCATCCACTTCCTTCGGGCAAGTCCATCCCTTGGGCGTGCGGAATATGATCATTGGCCAAACGGGCTGCTTCTTGAATCCGTTCTTGCGAGCCTCTTGCTGAATTCCCCGAATCTCGGCATAACAGTCATCAAGAGCTTGAGCCAACAGTTGATGCACAACCTCCGGATCGTCGCCCTCGACAAAGTAGGGCTTGTAACCCCGCCCAACATAGAGAGCTGTCAAGTCTGCGTCGCTCGTACGTCCTTGCGCGGTTGGCCCGGAGATCTTGTATCCGTTCAAATGCAGTATCGGCAGCACCGCTCCGTCCCGCACCGGATTGAGAAAATTAACCGACTTCCAGCTTCCTTCGAGAGGGCAGGTCTCGGACTCGCCATCCCCAATAACACAGGCGACAATCAGGTCAGGATTATCGAAGGCCGCGCCAAATGCGTGCATCAACGAATAGCCAAGCTCTCCGCCCTCGTGCATTGAATTGGGGACGTGCGGCCCACAGTGGCTGGGCACGCCGCCCGGCGTCGAGAACTTGCGGAACATGAGCCGCAGTCCGTCTTCATTGCGTGTGATCTCGGGGTGAACCTCGGTGTATGTGCCTTCCAGATAAGAACAAGCATTCAGCGAGGGACCTCCGTGTCCCGGACCTGAAATATAAATAACATCCGCATCATGCTCTTTGATTATCCGGTTCAAATGAATATAGATAAAGTTCTGTCCCGGCGAGGTTCCCCAGTGGCCGAGCAGTCTTGGCTTGATCTGTTCCGCTTTAAGTGGTTCGCGAAGCAGGGGGTTGTCAAACAAGTAGATCTGGCCGATGCAAAGATAGTTTGCCGCACGCCAGTAGCGATTCATCTTGTCAAGCATCTGGGGCGAAAGCGGCCCCTTGGGTTTAGGAACTCTTTCTTCGCTTCTGCCGTTGGCCGCAACTGCGGTCGACCGACTCACGTCAAAAATAAACCCCGATGAATTGCCATACTGATCGAAATTCTTGCTAAAGGGTTGCGACGTATTTTTCTTCTCAACTTTGGTCAAGGGTTCGGTGGTGGCCATCGTAACGCATCCTTTCTGTTTCTCCGGAACCGCACTCATGCTGGCGGCGGCTTTCATACTTCAGGTTGTTCAGCTTTGCCTGCGATGCGGTGCCGCATCACTTGGCAAGCATTTTGCGGATTGATTTCAACTCGGCTACGTGCGTTGCACTTGATACGGGGTACGACATATTCAATCCCTTCAGCGCGTCAAGAACAATTTGAGAGATGATCAGGCGGGCGTCGTCCTTATCGTCGGCCGGGACAACATACCAGGGAGCGTGATGCGTGCTGGTTGCGCTGATGCACTCCTCGTAAGCTTTCACGTAGTCTTTCCAGAACTTTCTCTCGTGAATGTCTGCTACACTCAACTTCCAGTTTTTTTCAGGATCGTCGATGCGCGCCAGAAACCTCTTGCGTTGTTCGTCCTTCGAGAGGTGCAGAAATACCTTGACGATGCGCGTACCGTTACGGTCAAGATGCTTCTCGAAATCCACAATGGAGCGATACCGATCCTCCCATTTCGACTTATCGTCACGGAGCTGTTTTGAAAGTCCTTCGTTGCGAAGCAGTTCGGGGTGAACGCGAACGACCAGCACCTCCTCGTAATAGGAACGATTGAAGATGCCAATCCGTCCCCGTTCGGGAAGGCGGCAGGCAGAGCGCCATAGAAAATCATGCTCCAGCTCTTCGACGCTGGGTTGTTTGAAGCTGAATACCTCGCAGCCCTGCGGATTGATCCCGGACATGACGTGACGGATCGCGCCGTCCTTGCCGGACGCGTCCATGCCTTGAAATATCAACAGCAAGGCATGACGGTTGGACGCATAGTGAATCTGCTGCAGCGCGCTGAGTTCTTTCGCGTGTTCTTCAATCAACTGGAGATAGTTCTTCTTCGACTTGGTCAGTGCTGGTCCGGCCGTCAGCCACTCGCTCAAGTCCAACTTCTTGCCTGGCCGCACGTGGTACGTCTTCGAATCGATCGTCATCCTGCCCCTTCAGTCTTGCCGGTGCCGCTATGCGCTCTTCTTGTGAGCGTCATCATCGCGGTGGATCTTCAGCGCGCAAAGTCTCCGCGATGCAGTAGATAGTCGCTACGTCACTACCACCATTCCATGGATCGATCTGAAGAAGTCTTGACGTCGGTTTCTGGCTTGGCTGAGTGAAGAAGCAAGAGGGGACAATGCACGAGCTTGATGACCTTCTCGGCAATCGATCCGAATACGAGTGGATGCCAACCGGACAGGCCGTGCGTGGAGATTACTACGAAGTTGACATGCTCGCGCTCCGCCACATCCATGATGCACCCAGCGATGTCATTCGCGACCTCGACACTGGAACCTGCCTTCACTCCTTTGGCGGCGAGAACTGTCCGTGCCTTCGCCAGACGTTGCTCGGCACGCGTCTGCTCCTCCTGTTGAAACTGCACCTGGGGGGCAGCATATTCAGATGTGAAGGCCGAGAGAATTGGAACAACATTCACAAGGAAGAGTTCGGCATGGAAGTGCAAAGCCAGTTCTGCCGCCGTCTCTAAGGCTGCTTGGGACGACGGGCTGAAGTCGATGGGCAATAGAATCTTTGTCGGAATGGACTGAAAAACGTGATGTTCAGACATGACGGGCTCCTCGCCGGACCATGGTCGCGGCCAAAGGCCTATTGTTCTCCCGAGGGAAACCAAAGACTGTGCACTCTTGCACAGTTCCGGTCCAGACCCTCAATTGCTGTCTCTGTCCGACATGGTGACGCCCGCCACCGAAAAGTGGACCTCTCAGATGAGCAATTGTGAACTGCCTGCACGAACTGGCCTGTTTGATACTCGCAATGCAGTTCGGCAACATCTGGCGAAATTTGCAATTGAGTCACGCCGATAGACAATACCGGACAGTTAGCGGTGCTCATGCCTGCCGGTGTCTGCTCGTGCAGCCCATCGTAAGTGAAGAAAGTGGAGTGAAGAATGACAGAAGCCATTACATCGCTGGTAGAAAGCGCGTCATGGAAGGCCCTTGAGGTCCATGCCGCGACGAGCCGAGCTCTCCATCTTAGAGATCTTTTCGCTCTGGATCCAACAAGGGGTGAACGTCTGCAAGTTGAGGCAGCTGGCATTTACCTCGATTATTCAAAGAACCGCATCACCGACGAAACAGTGAAGCTGCTCCTGCAACTTGCCCAGGAGTCTGGCTTGCGTTCACGCATTGACGCCATGTTTCGCGGAGAAGAAGTAAACGTTACCGAGAAGCGAGCGGTTCTGCATGTGGCCTTGCGCGCTCCCGTCGGAGAGAATATCCTCGCCGATGGAGTGGACGTTGTGCCCTTGGTGCACGCCGTTCTGGACAAGATGGCAGCTTTCTCCAACAGCGTACGCAGCGGAGAGTGGAAGGGCTATACCGGAAAGCCAATCCGCAATGTCGTCAACATTGGCATAGGCGGGTCCGATCTTGGCCCAGTCATGGCGTACGAAGCTCTGCGCCATTATTCCCAGCGCGATCTGACTTTCAGGTTCGTCTCCAACGTTGACGGTACAGACATAGTCGAGGCGACGCGTGACCTGGATGCCGAAGAAACGCTCTTTATCATCTCGTCAAAGACCTTTACAACTCTTGAAACGATGACCAACGCGCACACGGCTCGTGCCTGGGCACTTGAGACACTCAAGCATTCCGCAGCCATTGCCAAGCATTTCGTTGCTGTCTCAACCAATGTTGAAGCGGTCCATAAGTTCGGCATCGATACGGCCAACATGTTCGGCTTCTGGGATTGGGTGGGCGGGCGCTACTCGATGGATTCGGCGATCGGGCTTTCCACCATGATCGCGATCGGTCCGGACAATTTCCGCAGTATGCTCGGCGGTTTCCACGAGATGGACGTCCATTTTCGTACTGCCCCCTTTGAACGCAATCTTCCCGTTCTCTTGGGCCTCCTGGCAATTTACAACAACAACTTTCTCGGCGCGCAAAGCGTCGCAGTTTTGCCCTATGAACAATATCTGAAGCGCTTCCCCGCCTATCTGCAGCAGTTGACAATGGAGAGCAACGGAAAGCACGTAACGCTGGATGGAAAAGAAGTCGAATATCAGACTGGTCCTATCTATTGGGGAGAGCCAGGCACCAACGGCCAGCATTCCTTCTATCAACTGATCCACCAGGGAACCAGGCTCATCCCCTGCGACTTTATCGCATTTGGTAAGACGCTGAACCCGATCGGCCGGCATCACGACATCCTTCTGGCCAACGTTTTCGCACAGGCCGAAGCATTGGCCTTTGGCAAGACCAAGAAGGAAGTCGAGGCGGACGGCACGCCAGCCTGGCTTGCGCCTCATCGCATCTTTGACGGCAATCGTCCGTCCAATACTATCCTGCTGGAACAGTTGACTCCGGCGGCGCTTGGAAAACTGGTTGCACTTTACGAGCACAGCGTCTTTACCCAGGGCGCCATCTGGAAGATCGATTCCTTCGACCAATGGGGAGTGGAACTGGGTAAGGTCTTGGCCCAGCGCATCATCCTCGAACTCGAGTCCCCAAAAGAAGAGATTCTCAAGCACGATAGCTCGACCAACGCTTTGATCAAACGGTATCGCGGCATTCAAAAGAGAGGTGCAAAATGAGTGCAACCGCGGTTGAACCTGCTGTCGCCAAACCCTCTGCCAGGACGCCAACTGCAAGCCAAAGATATGTCTACATCGCCGCAATCTTCGCGGCAATCGGCGGCCTGCTGTTTGGATACGACACCGGAGTGATCTCTGGTGCGCTCATATTCATCAAGCGGAGCTTTGGACTATCCATCTTCCAGCAGGAGCTTGCCGTGAGCTCGGTTCTGGTCGGCGCAGCAGTCCTGGCCATCACCGGAGGCAGCCTGTCGGATCGATTCGGGCGCAGGAAGATGTTGCTCATCACCTCCGTAGTCTTCATTGCGGGTGCATTGGTTTGCGCTGCGGCAGGATCTATCCAGATACTCATTCTCGGGCGAGTCGTCGTGGGAATGGGGATTGGCCTTGCGAGCTCAGTAGTCCCTCTTTACATCTCTGAAATCTCCCCGGCCAAAGCACGCGGCTGGCAGGTATCGCTCTTTCAATTGGCAATTACCGTGGGAATTCTGGCGGCCTATCTTGCGGACTATGCATTCACGCCTTCGGCTGCGTGGAGGTGGATGTTGGGACTTGCCGTGATTCCGGGTGCACTGCTTGGCACGGGCATGCTCTTCCTGCCTGAAACCCCTCGCTTTCTTGCCCGCCATGGGCACTTCGATCTCGCCCGCACTGTATTGGTCAAGATTCGCGGCACCGAGGACGTCGAAAAGGAATTCCTGCAAATCAAGGCCTCGTCGCAGGCATCTGCATTGCGCGGACATATCTCCGACTTGCTCCTGCCCGCCGTCCGTCCAGCCCTGATGATCGGTATCGGCCTTGCTGTCTTTCAGCAGGTCACCGGTATCAATACCATCATTTATTACGCGCCCTACATCATTCGCACCGCTGGAATCTCCTCGATTCAAGGCTCCATCCTTGCTACAGCCGGCATTGGCACCGTGAATGTGGTGATGACCCTCGTGTCCATGTGGCTTATTGATCGCGTAGGAAGACGCCCTTTGCTGCTGACTGGAATTGCCGGAATGATCTTCAGTCTCGGAGCGCTGGGATATATCTTTCAACTCTCGAAAGGCGGAGAGTTAGCCGGCCTTGCAGTGGTCATTCTGATGTTCTATGTCGCCTCGTTCGCCATTAGTCTGGGACCAATCTTCTGGCTACTCATTGCCGAGATCTATCCGCTGAAGATTCGCGGCCTGGCCGCAGGCATTGCGGCCGGGACAAACTGGCTTGCCAATTTTGCCGTTTCACTCACCTTCCTTTCGCTGCTGAAAATGCTGGGGCCGAGCCGGACCTTCTGGCTCTATGGCGTACTTGCGATCGGTTCATGGCTCTTCTCCTATTTCCTTGTGCCGGAAACCAAGGGGTGCTCCTTGGAGGAGATCGAAGCCATCTGGCATAAGAAGCCAGAAGCATATCAACTTAAGTCGACGAATGCATAGGGCCATCGCTGTGGTCTGCACCTTCGACTTCCATGCAATACCCCATACCAATCAATCCGGATCGCAGGGAGAATCGCGATGAGAACATTGCCGCTTTTGTTTCTTGTTGCATTTGGCCTTGCGGCAGCAGCCCAGGACACAAACACTAAATCTGACTCCACCCAGCAGAGTCCGCAGGCCTTGGACCCTGCAACGTATTCAAGCCTGGCACAGGAACCCGACGATCTTCGCCAGGAACTCGACCGGGACGCAGTTGCATTATCGAGGATACCGGCTGACCCAATTCTTACGACGGATCCGTTTGGGATATTCTTCAATCCATTTGAGGAACTTACCGACTGGATTAATAAGTCAGCGCGGCTAAAGATAGGTGAGACCTATACCTTCGTGAACCAATATGCAACCGCCACGCCAGCCGGTGTGCGCCACGGCCAAACCAGCGGCCGGGGCGACTTCACGGCTGCCTGGAAAGTTTATGACCACGAAAGCAATGCCGGGACCATCAGCATGCTTGCGCGTTCGGGAACGAACATCGGCATTAGTCAGCAATTTAATCTCAGCCAAAGTATAGGTTCCGGACTTACGCTCAATTGTCTACAGGGTGGGGGACCGCAAGAGCCGATTATGGTGGACATTCTTTACTGGCGCCAGGATCTGCTCAACAAGCGGCTGTCGCTCTACATTGGCAAAATCCATCCGAACGAATACATCAGCCTGAGTATGTTCAACAATGATGAGCGCGCCCAGTTCTTGAACGGGGGAAGCGACGGCAACCTGACGTTTGCATCCGATGGAGCCTACGCGGGTGGAGCTGCCATAGAACTTCAGGCCACGAAGCATGTTTACATTCACGCTCTCGCGGTCGATACGGAAGGATCGCCGCAAGGAAACATCAACACGCTCGTCGATCGAAAGTATATGGAGTCCGTCGAACTCGGTTGGCTTGGTGGTTCACCTGGCCAGCAATTCAGTGACTTTCGCATGAACTTCTGGCGCGACGACACGGCCACTCTCGGCAGCGGCAAGGGCGGAGGCATTGGCTTCGAGCATGAACAGCGCAACGGCTGGACTCCTTTTGGAAGGCTTGGCTTTGCCTCGAATACTGGAACCTCAATCAAGCAAGTGGAAGAGCTTGGCTTAGACCAAATGAAGCCTTTTAAGAGGCGCGGAGACATGTTCGGCATAACGTTCATTCACTCTGAGCCGAGTCTCGGCGCCAAACATCACGAGAACGTCATGGAGACTTTTTACCGGCTTCGGTTGACGAAGAGTGTTGACCTTGGTCCGGACCTGGAAGTATCCAATCATCCCACCTATGCTGGCAGAGCTTATACCACTGCGCTGCTCGGAATGAGAATGCGCGTCATGTTTTAGGAACTGTGAGCAGTTTCTGGATAACATAGCCATCAAAAGAACGAAGGCATGTTCGGGCAAAAGGAGTATTTATGACCACCACTCAAAAGTGCGAGAACCCTGGTTGCAACTGTAAGGCAGAGAGCGGTAAAAAGCATTGCAGTACTGCATGTGCGGATGCAAAGAAGAGTCCAGAGAAACCCTGCCAATGCAAGCATCCGGAATGCATCGGTGATATTGGTCTGAAGATGTAGAGTGGCTTGAATCTTGACTCAACTGAGAGTCTTGAATCCAGTGCGATGTTTAACTCAATTCAACAGTGAAAGGTAAAAGTACGCCATGGCGTCATCAGCACCGTTCGCAACAACAATCCCTGCGCCTGCATTGGATGAGCTGTGCGTCAACAAGCTCCGCTTTCTGGCGGTAGACATGGTACAGAAGGCCAGCTCGGGTCATCCTGGCTTGCCCATGGGCTCGGCGTCCATGGCGTATGTTCTTTGGGATAGATCCCTCAAGTTCAACCCACGCGATCTCCACTGGCCGGACCGCGACCGTTTTTTCTGTCGGCCGGCCACGGATGTGCGCTACTCTATGCTCTGCTTCACGTCACGGGGTTCGATCTGCATCTTGAAGAACTGAAGATGTTTTGCCAGTGGGGCAGCCACACGCCGGGTCATCCAGAGTATGGCAAGACCCCCGGCGTCGAGGCTACCACAGGGCCTTTGGGCCAGGGTCTTGCGAACGGCGTGGGCATGGCCATTGCCGAAGTTGCACTTGGGGCGCGCTTCAATCGGCCGAGACACCAGATTGTTGATCACTACACTTACGTCTTGGAAAGCGATGGCGATCTTATTGAACCCACAATCTGGTCAACTCTTCACTGCGCGGAAAAGGTTGGACGACCGGCAGTCGCATCCGAATCTGAATCCCGCCGCCTACGGCTTCGACACCTGGAGGCAAAAGACCTTCGCGTTTCATACGGCCGTGGTGGCGCAAACTTCTACACTCATGCGCGCGCATCGGCGAGTCTGCGCGGCCAGTGCGTCCTGCGTCGGACACACGCATGGATCACGTCTCTAGTGGATCTGTGCTTATTGATCTGGCCGGATTGAATTGCGACAGCAAAGCCAGAAGAAACCGCAGATCCTTCCACTCCGCCACACTTCGCTCAGAATGACAACTTTGTGATGATGCAATCGTTAAGGGTCCGATCAATAGTAACCAAGTTTAAGTCTCAGGTGGCCAATTGTGAAAACAAATAGCGCTGTTGCCCCCACGCCAGATACGCAAGCTGCAAAGCCGGATCAGGACCCCGCCTCAAAAGGGCTCTCAAGCGATGAAGCGCGGACCCGCCTTGAAAAAGACGGTCCCAATGCAATGCCGGACACCTCGGCTCATCCACTGCGTAATGCATTGGCAAAATTCTGGGCGCCTGTTCCATGGTTGCTAGAGGCTTCAGTCGTCCTTGAACTCGCATTGCATAAGTATTACGAAGCTGCGGTCATAGCAACCCTGCTCGTATTCAACGCGGCGCTTGCCTACTTCCAGGAGAGTCGCGCTCAGACCACCCTTGCCGCTCTCAAATCCCGTTTGGCACTCAACGCGTCGGTCCAGAGAGACGGCACATGGAAGACCGTTCCGGCGGTGGAACTGGTATGCGGCGACCTGATCAAGTTATCGCTCGGCAGCGTGGTTGCTGCCGATGTGCATCTGATCGCAGGATCGGTCGAGCTTGATCAGTCGATGCTTACGGGAGAGTCCTTGCCCATTGAAGCCGGTCCGGGCGTAGATACGTATGCCGGAGCGCTGGTCCATCGTGGCGAAGCCACCGCTGTGGTGACGGCCACCGGAACTCGCACCAAGTTCGGTCGGACTGCGGAACTCGTTCGAGCTGCACACGTAGTGAGTACCCAGCAGAAGGCCGTGCTCAATATTGTGCGCAACCTGGCGATCTTCAATAGCCTTGTAATCATTTGCATGGGCGCCTATGCATACGCCCATGCAATGCCATGGAGCGAAATCGTTCCACTGCTGTTGACGTCGGTTCTTGCCATCATCCCCGTGGCATTGCCGGCGACATTTACTCTTGCCGCAGCAATTGGAGCTCGTGATCTGGCAAAGTTGGGCGTGTTGCCAACACGGCTCTCTGCCGTGGACGAAGCTGCATCGATCGATGTCTTATGCTCGGACAAGACCGGAACTCTGACCCTGAATGAGCTTTCTGTAACAGCCGTTCGCCCATTGCCAGGTTTCGACGAGGCATACGTTCTCGGGATGGCATCGCTGGCGAGTTCTGAAGGAGGCCAAGACCCTGTAGATGCGGCAATTCGCCTTGCAGCATCGCACAAGCAGTCTTCCGGATTGCCAAAACTTACCACCTTTGTTCCGTTCGATCCGGTCAAAAAAACCTCGGAAGCGACCGCGACAGATCCAAAGAGTGGATCAGAACGAATCATCAAAGGCGCATACACTGCGGTTGTCGCCCTCACGGCTCCCTCGCCCGCAGCGGCTACCCTAGTTGAAGACCTCGAGAAGCAAGGCTTTCGAGTTTTGGCAGTTGCGTCGGGACCGGTTGCATCCGCGCGGATCATTGGATTGATTGCCCTCAGCGATCCGCCGCGGCCTGACTCCATTTCTCTTATCTCGGAATTGAATGGTCTTGGCGTTCGCACAGTCATGGTCACGGGGGATGCTCCGGTCACAGCCGCCATTGTTGCCAACGCGGTTGGATTGAAGGGCAAGGCCTGCCCGCCCGGTAAGTTGCCAGAAAGCATCAATCCCAAAGATTACTCGGTCTTCGCCGGCGTTCTTCCGGAAGGCAAATATGACCTCGTCAAGGCGTTTCAGAAGAACGGTGATACCGTCGGAATGTGTGGTGACGGGGCCAATGACGCGCCTGCACTGCGTCAGGCCCAGATCGGCATTGCAGTATCGACGGCAACCGATGTAGCCAAATCCGCTGCAGGCGTGGTGTTGACCAAATCCGGACTGGGCGGCATTGTGGCTGCGGTGAAAGAGGGAAGAGTTACATTTCAGCGCATTCTCACTTATACGCTCAACTCAGTTCAGAAGAAGATATTTCAGGTACTCCTGCTGGCGGTTGGCCTGGTCATGACGGGGCACGCAGTATTGACACCAATGCTCATGGTCATTGTGATGATTACCGGCGACTTCCTTGCCATGTCGCTGACCACCGACAGAGTACGCCCCTCAACGATGCCAAACTCCTGGCAAATCGGCCGAATTACCAGCGCAGGAGTTTTCGTTGGAATCTGCTTCCTTGCATTCTCCTCGGCAATTCTGGCGGTGGGCAAGTTTCAGCTGCATCTCAGCGTCGAAGCACTCCAAACGCTCTCCGTGGTCGGCATTGTGTTTGGCAGTCAGGTCACGACCTACGTCATTCGCGGACGCCAACATCTCTGGGGACTGCGACCCAGCGTTTTGCTCGTACTTTCCTCAGTGGCCGACATTCTGATCATCTCAACCCTCGCAACTTTTGGAATCGCAATGGCGCCGTTACCTTTCGCGGTCATCGCATGTGAGCTTGCTGCGGCAATAGTGTTTGGGGCAATCCTGGATGTGGTCAAGATCCCGGTCTTTGCTCGTCTCAACATCTCCTGAATATTCCATACGCGTCCAGGATTCACGCGCATGTGTGCGCATACCGCGCTGCGAAAGACCAGGAAACGCACCCCTTACCCTGTCTGCTCTGCCACAGTCAGGCGCTGCCCCACCGCCGCCTCCAGAGACAATCTCTGGAATCAGCATCGCGGCAATTTCAAATCATTAGGTTGCAGGGAGTGAGTTAGCCGTTAACCAGACAGTAGTGACGCCGCATCGCAACTGTCAAACGTTGCGATGCGGCGCTTTTCTACCGTGGTTTCCTAGACTGCCCGCCCTATTTCCGGTCCAGCCTGAACGCCGCCGCCTGAAAATCTCCGCGGAATCCCTCGCCCATCTCCAGGCCGTGGTTCATCCACCACGCCCCGCTGGCCGCCTCGGGCGTACCCGCCCGCGCCTTGCCTTCGATCGGCGTCAGCGCATACTGGGCGGCTGGGTCCAGTCCCTTCAGCTTCAGCGTGGGAAACATGCGGCCTTCCTGGGTGGAATGGATAAACGCAAAGATCACCGACTGGCTCTTCTCCGTGTTGACCGTTTGCGTGGCAGAAAACTCGCTGCCGTTGCGCGGCGAAATAAGCCGGTAAAGCTCGCCTTGCACGATGGTGGGCTGCACCTGGTGGTAGGCGGCAATCAGCCGCTTGGCCGTGGCCATCTCCTCGTCGTTCCACTTTGCGATGTTCGCGCCGATGCCCAGCGAGCCCTGCATCGAGCTCAACATGCGATAGGTGAGAGAGGTGGCGCGCTGGTTCAGCCAGTGCGGCGAGTCGGTGACCCACGCCATCATCACCTGCGGCGTGTAGGCGTAGGTAAAGCCGTCCTGCTGCGTCAGCCGGTCGAAAGGATCGGTGTTGTCGGAAGGCCACACCTCGTCGGTATATTGCAGAATTCCCAGGTCCACGCGCCCCCCGCCGCCGGAGCACGACTCGATCTCCACCTTGGGGTGACGTTTGCGCAGTTCGGCCAGGATGCCGTAGAGGTTGCTGGTGAACTCTACGTAGACCTTCTTCTGCTCGGCCGGCGCAAGCTGGTCCCAGCCCGGCTCGCTCCAGTTGCGGTTGTAGTCCCACTTCAGGAAAGCGATCTGGTTCTCGGTGAGCAGTTTGTCCAGGAAACCGAGCACATAGGCGCGCACATCGGGCCGCGCCAGGTTCAGCACCAGTTGATTGCGCTCTTCCGAGCGTGGACGCCCCGGAAAACTCAGCACCCAGTCGGGATGCTTGCGATAGAGGTCCGAGTCGGGGTTGACCATCTCCGGCTCCACCCACAAGCCGAAGTCCATTCCCAGCCCTTGCACCTTGGCGATCAGAGGTTTCAAGCCATTGGGGAACTTCTGCGGGTTCACGTACCAGTCGCCCAGGCCTGCATGGTCGTTCTTGCGCTGCCCAAACCAGCCGTCGTCCATCACAAAGCGATCCAGGCCCAGCGCGGCGGCCTTTTCGGCCAGCGCGATCTGTCCCGACTCGGTGACATTCATCTCCGTGGCTTCCCAGGAGTTGTAGATGACGGGACGGACCTTGGGCAGTGGTTGCGAGGCGGTCGCCGCCGTGCGCGGCAAAATGTGCTCCAGCTCAAAGCGGTGCAGCAGCCGCGAGGCTCCGCCCAGCCCGTTGGCCGCATAGCCGCCATAGAAGATCGGCGTCTCCAGCGACAGGCCAGGGTGCAGCCGGTAGCCGAAATCGAAGGGATTGAAGCCGCCCGTGACGCGCACCTGGTCCAACTGGTCCCGCTCCACGGTGATGCGCCAGGAACCGCTCCAGGCCAGTGCGCCAAACCAGACTTCGCCGTGCTCTTCATTGGGCTCGCCGGCCTGAATGGCAAACCACGGGTTGGCCTGGTGTCCGGTTGAACCGCGACGGCTCTCGATGATCCGCGCGCCCGGTGCAACCGGCTCCTGGGTCAGCGTCCACTCGCCCGCCCAGCGGCCGGTCAGGTAATTGAGCGTGTAGTGAGCCGGGGGCAGAGCCCAGGCTGCCGCGGCGGCCTGCTCCACCGTCACCGCTTCGGCGCCGCGGTTCTCGATGGTTGCCGACCGCGCCAGAATTCCGCTCTCCGGGTCGATCGCGTAGTGCAGCGTGACGTAAAGCGGCAGCTTGATGTCCTTCAACACCACGTCAAAGCCCGTGGGGCGCGCGGTGTGGCTCACGTAGTGCAGTACTAGGTCGCGATTGCCATCGGCAAAGCTGATTTTCAGCGCCGGTTCCACAAACAGTCCCGCGCCCCAGCCCGCAAACTCCTGCGGGGTCGTAGTGTACGAGGAGTCGAATGAGGCCGATTCTGGCATGGCTGCGGCCTGCGGGATAACGTCGGTAGCGCCCAGCCTTCCGCCCCAGTAAAGCTGCTGCAACTCGCCGCGCGCATTCACGCCGAAAGCATAAGTCGTTCCCCTGCCATCCAGCCGGAAGACCTTGGCTGCGGCATCGTAGGAAACTGTAGCGGGCTGAGCGCAGGCGGCAAGCGAGGCGGCGAGCAGAACGATAGCGGCTGAAAATGTTTTCATCATCAACGATTTCCTCAACACATTCTCCAAACCGCCCCATCATAGCATCCGGTTTTCCCTTCCGCGCCACGACCCCAAGATCGAGACTCCCGCAACCATGCCCTGCTCGGAATCGGCTATCCTGAGGTCGAGCCTCGGAGGCTCACGAATGGTCTCCTCTGCCGCCACCCCGCCCGCCTGTCCCTCCTCCGCTGAAGAAATCGCGGCGGCCCTGGAGCGCATCGGCCCCCTGCACGGATTGCCACTGGAAAACCGCCTTTGGCTTGCACGCCACGGCGAGGAGCTGGTGGCCGAGACAGGCGACATTCTCTTCGAGGAAGGCGCCCCAGCCGAGCGCATGATCCTCATCCTCAAAGGTGAGATTCATGTGCGCCGCCAGCGCGGCGGCCCCATGGAGCTGTTCATCGGCCGCGCCGGCCAGATGACCGGACTGCTTCCCTTCTCGCGCATGATCAGCTATGGCGGCCAGGGATTCGCCATCAGTCCCGTGTGGGCGTTGCTCCTTCACAAGTCGCTTTTTCCCCAGATGCTCGCCGCCATTCCATCCATGTCCCAGCGGGTGGTTTCCACACTGCTCGATCGAGTGCGCGAGGTGACCCGCATCGAACAGCAGGCCGAAAAGCTCTCCGCGCTGGGCAAGCTCGCCGGCAATCTGGCCCATGAGTTGAACAATCCCGCTTCCGCCGCGCAGAGTTCCGCCGCCAGCCTGGCCGCCGAACTCGGCGCCAACCGCCGCAACCGATTCAAGCTGGTGAATCTTTGCCTCACCGAGGAGCAGGTGCGGAAGGTCGAGGACTGGGAACGCAAAATTCTCGACCGCACCGCCCAGCCTCAGGAGCAGGATGCCGCCACCTTTCTGGAGCGCGAAGAAGCCCTGCGCGCCTGTCTTGATTCGATGGGCTGCAGCGATCCCTGGGAAGTCTCCGCGCAACTGGCCGAACAGGGGGTTTCGATCGCCGACGTGGACGAGTTGCGCGCTTTTCTCGCCGCCAATGCGATCTCGGTCTCTCTCCAGTTCTTCGCCCGCTTCCTGCGTTCCTCGCGTTCGGTGGAGTCGCTGCTCAGCTCGACCGCCCGCATCTTCGACCTGATCAGCGCCGTCAAGGCCTACTCCTACATGGATCGCGCGCCCATTCTGGAGGTGGATGTACCGGCCGGTCTCGACGCCACGGTCCAGATGCTCCAGTCGCGCATGAATCGCGTCCACATCGAGCGCGAATATGAGCCCGATCTGCCTCACATCAGCGCCTACGGCGGCGAACTGAACCAGGTGTGGACGGCGCTGATTGAAAACGCTCTGGACGCGGTGGGAAACGACGGCACACTGCGCCTGAGCTGCCGCCGCGAAGCCGATATGCTGCTGGTCGAAATTTGGGACTCCGGACCCGGCATTCCTCCCGAGCTGCAAGGACGCATCTTCGAGCCGTTTTTCACCACCAAGGCGCCCGGACAGGGCTTGGGGCTGGGCTTGGACAGCGCCATGCGCATCGTGCGCAAGCACCGCGGACACCTGAGCGTCCGTTCCGAGCCCGGCTCGACCTGCTTCCGGGTCCGCCTGCCGCTGGACCAGTTGCAGGCCTACTGAGGGCCTGCTTCGATCACTCAGAGGGCGTCGCCGTTGGGTGAACAGATCCCAGGAAGCTACTCGACGATGTCCACGCCCCGCCAGAAGGCTACATACCCCTTGATCTGCCGGGCGGCCGGCTTGGGATCCGGGTAGTACCAGGCCGCGTCGGGATTGTCCTGCCCCTCGATCCATAACGTCAGGTAACGGGCCTGCCCCTTCCACGGACAGGTCGAGGTGGTGCTGCTGGGGCGAAAATATTCGCGCTTGAGGCTGGATTCCGGGAAATAGACATTTCCCTCCACCATCTCCGTCGTGTCGCTCTCGGCGATCACTTTGCCGTTCCAAATCGCTCTTGCCATAGGTTGTTCCGGTCGGATGTATTTCAGTCCAGGTCGCCCCTGAGCGGGTGTGCTGGACTGACGGATAAGACACTACCAGAAGTTGAGCGGTGTGGCCAGAGTTTCCCCTCGGAATTGATTCCTGGCAGCCAGTGGACCGAAGAGGATATAGCCTTCGCCGGGGCGCAAATGTGCAGGAATGACCACGAATTCAGATGGATATTTAACGCAAGCTGTTCAAATAGAATAATATGCAATCATTTCCTCTACTTCGACTTCACATATCGATCTACACTCATCAATTCAATGTATTGAATAGCCATTGCTCTCTATCCAACGGTAGTGGTCAAAGACGCCTCTACGCCGCAGTCATTTCCCTGCCCTTGGCTTCATGTCCCAGCAGCGCCAGGCCGGCCAGCGACAGCGCCACCACGATCACCGTTATCGCCAGCACGGCGGGGTAGTTGCCCCATCGTTCCGCCGCCAGGGCCTGTGCCTTGCCGTTCCACGAGGTAATCAGCCCGCCCAACTGGTAAGCCAGCCCGGGAGCCGTAGCCCGCACCGGCGCCGGCGATAACTCCGTGAGGTAAGCAGGCACCACCCCCCACGCGCCCTGCACCATGAACTGCATCAGCACCGCTCCAGCACCCAGCGTGACGGCCGAGTGCCCATAGGCGTAGAGCGGAATCACCGGAATCGCCAGCAGTGCCGCGGTGACGATGGCCCGTTTGCGACCCCATCTTTCTGAGAGTGTCCCAAAGACAAACCCTCCCGCGATGGAGCCGATGCCATAAAGAACGCCGATCAGCCCGACCGTTTGCGGTGAGAGCCTTGCCTGCGTTCCAAGGAAGGTTGGATACACATCCTGCGTACCGTGCGAGAAGCTCATGAACGCCGTCATCAGCAGCACCAGGAAGAGAAACGTGGGTAAAAACGCCAGCAGGTTGACCGGTGTCGCGGGGTGCCCCACCCCGGCCGCCTGCAACTTGCGCTTTCTCGCGCCCTCCAGCCACACCGGCGACTCCGCCACGCGCGCCTGCACATAGAACACCAGCAGCGCCGGCATCGCGCCCAGAATGAAGAGTCCCCGCCAGCCGATCCAATGGAAAAGCAGCGCGAAGGCGGCAGAGGCCAGGATGGACCCCATCGCATAGCCCTCCTGCAGAATGCCGGAGAATGTGCCGCGGCCCTCCTTGGGCAGGGTCTCGAAGACAAGCGCAGCACCTACGCCCCATTCGCCGCCCATGGCCAGGCCAAACAGAGCCCGCAGCGCCAGTAGCACGGTGAGAGACGGCGCAAAGGCACAAGCCAGCTCAATCACTGAAAAGCTGAGAATGTTGGCCATCAGAACCGGGCGGCGGCCGTAGCGGTCGGCCAGCATCCCAAACACGATGGCGCCTACCGGGCGGAATGCCTGGGTAAGGAAAACCGCTCCCAGCACCGCCGAGGGCTGAGTCTTAAAATCCGCGGCCATTGCCTTCACGCAGAAGATCAATAGGAAGAAGTCGAGTGAATCGAGAGTCCAACCCATAAAGGCAGCCGCAAAGGTGTGGCGCTGCGGGCGAGTCAGGCGGCGGAAATTGCGGACGAAAGACATTGCCGGGAGCATATCAGACGGCCCGAGGATCAGCCCAGGTCAAGGCTGTTCTGGCCCTCCACATGGCCTCTACGATGCAAGCCACCGGCAAAGCATCGACACTCGGCAAAATATTTGTTGCAACGAATACCTCCCCCCCGACATCCTAACAACAGAAGATTTCGCGCGGCGCGCCTCTGGCTTCCCTCTTCCGCGCTCAACGGCGAGAGCGCATCTCTCTTCCTCAACTTCACCGCGGCCCAACGGCCGCACCGAAAGGAATCATTGATGATGAAACGTTTGGCATTCGTTACCGGCATTCTGGCGCTTGCGGCTCCCCTGGCACTGGCGCAAACCTCCACCTGGACCTCCGACCCGGCGCACAGCGAGGTCGATTTCAGCATTACTCACATGAGCGTCTCAAAGGTTCATGGCCGCTTCGGCAAGGTGGCCGCGACCATCACGTTCAACGACGCCGACATCACCAAGTCCACCGTCACAGCCACCATCGGCGTCGACACTGTGGACACGGGCGAAGAGCCGCGCAACAACCACCTCAAAACCCCTGACTTTTTCGATGTTGCGACCTACTCCACCGCGACTTTCACCAGCACCAGCGTGACAAAGGGCGGCAGCGGCCTGAAGATCGCCGGTAACTTGACCCTGCATGGCGTGACCAAGCCCGTGGTTCTTGACGCCGAGGGGCCCACCGGACCGGTCCCGGGAATGCAGGACCACAAGCCGCACGCTGGCTTCACAGCCACTACCACCATCAGCCGGACGGCCTTCGGCATTGGGACCAAGTTCCCTGCGGCCATTGTGGGCGACGAGGTCAAGCTGACCATCGAGTTGGAAGTAGTTAAGCAGTAAGCGGACACCGGCGGGATGAAGGACGCGCCTCGCAGCCTTCATCCCGCGCAGGCGTCGAAAGAGCGTAGGGAGAGATCAAAATGGCAGGCCTGAAACTTGAAATTGTGCAGGAGCGCCCTTTCGCGAACCTGGAGGAGGAGGCTCTCTTGAACCTGCTCCGCACCTCCGACCGCCTGAACCGCGCCTTTCAGCACAAGACCCGCGAATGGGGTGTAACTACGACGCAGTACAACGTGCTCAGGATTCTGCGCGGCGCGGAGCCGGCCGGCCTCACCTGCTCGGCCATCGGAAGCCGGACAATTACCGCCGAGCCGGACATTACCCGTCTGCTGGCGCGGCTGAAAGCCCTCAAACTCATCCGTCAGCAGCGCGACCGTGAGGACCGGCGGGTGGTCTGGACGCAAATCTCCGCGTCCGGCCTGGAACTGCTGCGCAAGATGGACCCCATGATCGACCAGATACCCATAGAACTGTTGGGGCATATGAGCAAGGCGGAACTGACCGAGTTGATCCGTTTGCTGGAGTTGGCCCGCAAGCCCAACGAAGGGCCACAGACGAACCTTGGCAGCAGCGGAGCTTCGGATGCGCAACAGCAGGCGCGCGCTTCCGAAGCCTGAAAACGGCGTACCGCTACCGGCCTATCACCTTTTGCGCAATCACTTCAACGTCCGCATCGCCTTGGATGATCTTGTTGTGCAGGCAATAGAGCGCAAGCTCAAGCCGGTCGGAAACTCCCAGCTTGTCATAAATCTTGCGCAGATAATTCTTGATCACCTGCTCGGTGGTTCCCAACTGGAAGGCAATCTCCTTGTTGCGCTTTCCCTGGGTGATGCAGGTGATAATGGCCATCTCCTTGGTCGAGAGCCGGGGCTGGCTCCGCGGGCTCACTAAAGCAGCCGCCTGCGCGCGATAGGCGTCGATCACCCAGGTCACCGATTGATTGTCGATCCAGGTTTCGCCGGCGGCAATCCGCCGAACACACCGGACCAGCAGGTCGGGAGAAATGGAGCGGGTGATGATGCCTCGGACGCCGCGCCGGTAAAGCTCCACGGTGTAGCTTTCGTCGGCCGCCAGTGCCTGCACAATCAGTTTGGCGCCGGGGGCAACGCGTAGCAATTCGGGGATGAAGTTGGCCGTTCCGGCCAGCAGCCCTCCCTCAATGAGAACGATGTCGGTGGGATAGCGTTCAACCGCCGCCCGCAGATTCTCAATCGAATCTGCCTGGGCCACCACGCGCAAATCGTCTTCGAGCGCGAAAACCTTGCGAATCCCGACCCGGTATATAGCCTGTGAATCCGCAAGAATAATGCGGATCGTCCCCGGCTTCGCCGGAACATCGGGAGTTTCGCCATCTGATGATTGATTCAAAAGTTCCATAGTCGTTGAACGCCAATCGCCAATATGGATCAGCCCCTTACTGCTCTACAAATCGATATTCGTCGATCGTCGAAGCAGCCTGATACTGAGATTGGCTCACCGAGCAGCGTACCACACGACCTTGGCATTCAACCAGAATATCGTGAGGGGTACCGAGCACCGCACCCGGCATGCGCAAGGAAAAGCGGATCGAGGACCCCGTTTCGAGCGGGTCTGTCATCTCAAAAAGTACGCCACTGGCAGAAATATTTTGGGTGACAGCGGCCATCTCCCCATTCCCTGTGGAAACGACCACCGGCAGTGAGAGCGGAAAACGAACCGCACAACGAACTTCCTGGCGGGGATTCGCCGGCGTCGAGCCAACAATTGAAAGCGGAATTGAGTGTTTCATTTCCTTCATCAACTGCACCCTGGATTAAATTCCATCCTCTGTCACTTTACTGGAGTGTTCCATTGCTGCCTAAGGCACCAAAGTTCCTGGAACGGTAACCAGCTTCAGAACCCTCATCACTCGAAGATTCATCGCGATCGATAAAGTTGGCGGTCTGTTGCCCAACAAAGTACTCCCTGCAGTTTGATTGTGGCCTGCGGCAAATATACGAAAGTTAGACAAGCAGCGCCCATCCTGATCGAGTTTACCTAGGATGGGAAGAATCTCTTATTTTGGACCAATAAGGACCATAAGCCACTGAAAAAGCACAAGAATAGTTACCTTTGTTGTAGCCGGGCTGACCATTTTGGGTTACCCTTGCGGTGCAAACTCAATTCTATTCGCGCAAGGAGCGAAACTACATGTCTTCAATCTCGATGAATATCCGCAGCTTTGCTTTCGGAGCGGCTTTACTCGCTTCATCCACCTATGCCGTCGCTGGACCCACTTCGCCTTTGCCGCCTTTCCCTCCAGGATCGGGTAGCGGAATCGTTGCTGCCGGACCCACTAGGCCTCTGCCGCCGTTTCCTCCCGGATCGGGTAGTGGAATCGTAGCTGTCGGACCCACTAGGCCTCTGCCGCCGTTTCCTCCCGGATCGGGTAGCGGAATCGTTGCTTTTCCCGCAGTCGCGTAAGGGAAGGTTGAATGCCGGAGTTCGTATCCTGGGGCGCGAAAACGGGAGATTTTAGCCAAACTGAACACATCCCGTCTATAGTTCAAATTGATCTATAGTTCAAATTGAATGTTGACGGTGAATTTAGACACGGGCCTCTGGTATGCCGGCATTGTGATCGAAGCAGCGGTTTTGGGGCTGCTCCTTTACAGACGTGTCTGGAGAATTCTGCCTTTTTTTTGCGTGTATAGTGCTTGGACCCTGCTCAGCGATGTCGGGGCCTATGCGTTGACTCATTTTTGGCCTTCCAGCGACCTCACAAGCTATTTGATTGAGGCGGTGCTCGATTCCCTGCTGCAGTTCGGTGTCCTGGTCGAGTTGGCCTGGTCCGTCCTGCGCCCTCTTCGCGCTTCTCTGCCGCGCGGAGCCTTGGTCACGGTTGGAGCCTTGATCCTGGCGTTGGGCGGCGCAATCTGGCCATTCGCCAACATACCCGGGTTTTATCGTTTGCCCCCGGAATGGCATCTTCTGATGCGTCTGGAGCAGACTGTCTCGATTCTCAGGATTTTGGTCTTTCTGGGACTCGCCGGATGCAGTCATTTTCTTTCCATCGGATGGCGCAACCGCGAGTTGCAGGTGGCCACAGGGTTCGGTTTCTATTCCCTGGTCAGTGTGGCTGTGGCCCTGCTCCATACCCACCAGGCGATGGGACCGCAGTATCGCCGTCTGGATCAGTTTCTGGTGGCCAGCTATCTCTGCTCACTGATCTATTGGGCGTTCAGCTTCGCACAGAAAGAACCCGAGCGGCAGAAATTTAGCCCAAAGATGCAGGGTTTTCTGTTGGCGCTGGCGGGGAGTGCCCACGCCACCCGCATGGCCTTGGCCGGCAGTACCGGGACAAAATCAGGGAAGCGCGGAGAGTAATGACGATGTTTCCAACCGGATAGAGGACCAACTCGGGAATTGCAGTTCTGCAGGTTGTGGCTCTTATGACACGGGTTTGGTGGAGCAGACTTCTGACCCTCCGCTGGCCCGGCAGCTCGCTCCGGAGCACCAATGCCCCGAGCGCCTTTTCGCTGGTTGAGCCGATCGCCGCCATCGCCCAGACACTCCAGAACGATCGCTGGCTGGATCGGCCAGTTTCGGCTAGTTACTTGAGTGTACTGTCCTTTCGGGTTTTCATTTTGGGCTGAAAAGTGACTAGAACTAAATATTTTGCTCCACAAACACGTAGTTTTCTGTTACTAGTAGGAGGAACGGTAGAGCTGACAGGGTGACCACTGGAAATTTGGCGGTTACCAAATGCCGGCCTGAGGCTAGCCTATGATTCTGCCCTTGGTTCAGATAGTGGTCATTTTGGCCGTGGTTTTTTGTCTGCTTCGCTGGAGGTCTGCAGCGCGGCGTCGTAACGTACAAACATGGGATTCCCTTTTGGCGCGTCTGCGTCCCGAATGGAGCGCCCGTGAGTTGAGCGATCATTTCCTTTGGAAAGAAGGACTTGGCGCAACTCAGGACGAAGCATGGGAGCGGATGGAGGGCGCCAAAGGCCTGTGGGTGATGTACCAGAACGCGCGCGTCATGTTGGAGATGGCCGATTTTGCCGCCAACAACGACCCAGGATTGGACCGCATCCTGCTGGAAACTCTGGCCAGTGACGCCATGCAGATTCGTGTCTGCGTTCTCATGGCCTTGGCCCAATATGGATTTTCCCAAGCCAGCGAGGGTGTGCGCGTCAATGCCTTCCGCGCCGCTTCAATGTATATGGGCATGGCCGCCCGCATGACCCAGTTGCTCCAGGAACATGCGGCCGTCATCGTCCCCGATTTTGTCGCTGCCATGTAGATCGGAATTTGCCTCCTCCAAAACGAAAGCCCTGGCCGTGGCCGGGGCTTTTGTTTGTTGCTGCAATGGACCTCAAACCGGATGGGCAGCCAAAAAGCCGTTGATCCGCGCATATTCTTCCTCGTTGAGCCGGAACGTAAGCGCTGCCGACAGTTCCTCGACCTGCTGGGGACTGCGCCCGCCCACAATGGCGGCAGTGATGGCCGGATGGTGGAGCGTCCAGGCGACCGCGACCACTCCCGGGGTTACGCCGTGCCCGCTGCCGATCTCCCGCAGCAGTTCCACCAGGCGAAGGTTGCGGCTCAAGCGCGGCTCGTTGAACTCCACGGCGCGCTTGCGCCAGTCGTCCGCGGGGAAAGCCGCGACGCGTTCAGCCGTCATTTTGCCGGTCAGAAGGCCCGAAACCATAGGTGAATAGTTGATCACGCCGATGCCATTCGCCTGCACAAACGGGAGCACTTCCTTTTCAATGGTCGGGCGCAGCATCGAGTAGGGCGGCTGCAGGTTGGTGATAGGCGCTATCTTCTGCACCCGCTTCATCTGCTCCAGGTTGAAGTTGGAAAGTAAGCGTGTGGTCTTCCCCTCTGGACCAGTGAAGGTCAGAGGTTGAACGATGGGTTCATGGAACGGGAAGACAAGGCGAGGCCGGTTCGCGGGAAGAGATTGCGGCGACCGGTTGCGGAAAAGCGTCGGATCGTGGAGTTGTCGTTTGAGCCGGGGATGAGCGTTGCAGGTGTGGCGCAGGAAGAAGGCATCAACGCGAACCAGATCTTCACTTGGCGACGTGAGTACCGTAACGGCCAGTTGGTTGAGCCTGAAGAGACAGCGGCCTCGTTGCTCCCGGTGGTCATGGCATCGACCAGTTCTGAAGCCGATGCGGAGCAGGCCGCGGCAGTTTCCGATGTACCGGTCGGACCCGTCGGTGCTATTCATATTGATTTCTTGGGGCGTGCTTCGATCACCGTTGAGCATGGCGCCGATTGCGCTTTGTTGAGGACGATCCTGGAGAGCTTGCGCCGGTGATCGAACTGCAAGCAGGCACGAAGATATGGATCGCCGCTGGCGTGACCGACATGCGCCGCGGATTTCAAGGGCTGAGCGCACAAGTGCAGACCGTGCTCCAGCAACAACCGTTCTCTGGTCATGTATTTGTGTTTCGCGGGCGGCGCGGTGACACGATCAAGATCTTGTGGTTCGATGGCGATGGTCTTTGTCTATTCGCAAAGCGATTGGAACGTGGGCGTTTCATCTGGCCGCAAGCCAGCGAAGGCACTGTCTGTCTGTCGCGAGCACAGCTCTCGATGTTGCTCGAAGGCATCGATTGGAGAAGGCCGGAGAGAACCTGGACGCCGCAGATTGCCGTCTAAGTTAACACTGTTATTCCCCTTTATTCATGAGCCTTTTGTGGATATTTACATCCGCATTTATGACATACTTATGTCATGACTTCCAGTGTTCTTCCTGACCTCGATCTGCTCGACATCGAAGCCTTGAAGGCATTGATTCTTGCGCAGTATAAGAGCCTCGATTCGCACTCCGAACAGATCGAACATTTGAAACTGGTCGTCGAAAAGCTCCGGCGCATGGTGTTCGGCACGAAGAGCGAGAAGGTCGCCATCCAGGTTGAGCAGTTCGAGTTGCAACTGGAAGAAGCGGAGACGGAACAAGCCTCCGCGGAAGAGAAGAGCGAAGACCCCGCCACAGAGACCAAGCCTCGCAGCAAGGCAAAACCATCGCGCAAGCCGCTGCCCGCGCATCTTCCACGCCAAGTCATTCAGCATAACCCAGAGCAGGATTGCTGCCCCGATTGCGGTGGCCCGCTGCGCCTCTTCGGCGAAGACATAGCCGAGATTCTGGAGTTTATCCCAGCCAACTTTAAGGTCATGCGTCATGTACGCCCCAAGTTCGCCTGCAACAAGTGCGAGCATGTGGTGCAAGCGCCCGCGCCATCGCGCACCATCGAGCGTGGCCTGGCAGGACCGGGACTGATCGCGCATGTGCTGGTCTCGAAGTATGCTGACCACTGCCCATTGTTTCGCCAGTCAGAGATCTATGCTCGCGAGGGCGTCGATCTGGATCGTTCTACACTGGCCGGTTGGGTGGGCGCATCCAGCGAGTTGCTCGCGCCACTGGTCGAGGCTCTACGCAAGCATGTTCTGGCGGCGAGCAAGATTCACGCCGACGATACTCCGGTTCCCGTGCTCGCGCCGGGCAACGGCAAGACCAAGACTGGCCGCCTCTGGACCTATGTACGCGACGAGCGCAGTGCTGGCCAAGATACCGCGCCAGCCGTGTGGTTCGCCTACTCGCCGGATCGCAAGGGCGAACATCCCCGCCAACATCTGAAGAACTTCAAGGGCGCTCTACAGGCCGATGCCTACGCGGGATTTCATCATCTCTACGACAGCGGCGACATCTATGAGGTCGCCTGTTGGGCTCATGCCAGGCGCAAGTTCCACGACATTCATGTGGTCCATGCATCGCCCATTACCACCGAGGCCATCGCTCGCATCGGCGCTCTGTATGGCATCGAAGAAGAGGTTCGCGGCAAGACCGCCGACCTTCGCTGCTCGGTTCGTCAAGCCCGAGTCAAACCACTGCTCAACGATCTGCGGAGTTGGCTGGAAAACGCCCTTCGATCGCTTTCAACTAAAAGCGAGACGGCAGGCGCAATTCGATATGCGCTCTCGCACTGGCGGGCGCTTACGCGCTACGTCGATGATGGGCTGCTGGAGATCGACAACTCGGCGGCAGAACGGGCGCTTCGCGCCATTGCGCTGGGTCGAAAGAATTACCTGTTTGCTGGTTCCAACTCCGGCGGAGTGCGGGCCGCCGCAATCTACTCTTTGGTCGGATCGGCCAAGTTGAACGGACTAGACCCCGAGCACTACCTGCGCCATGTCCTGACTTGTATCGCCGAGCACCCGGTCAACCGGATCGATGAACTGCTTCCCTGGAACCTCGCCAACGAACACACTGACCAACACTCTTAGCATTGCAGGAAGTGTCCACTTAAAAATAAGTGGACACTTCCAAACCGCCTTCAGATCCCAAGCGGACGCCCCTGCCTCCAGTCAACAGGGGCAGACCACACGCTTACGTTGGAAACACCGATCCAGCGGATCTTGCCCTGCTCGCGGAAGCGGGCCAGCGCCTCCCACCCCTCTTCCATCTCTTCCTCGGGGTTGGGCCAATGAATCTGGTAGAGGTCGATGGTCTCCACCCCCAGCCTCCGCAGCGACCCTTCCAGTTCCTCAGCCAGCGAGCCAGCCTTCAGAGAGCGATAAATCGAGCGGTCCGGATTCCAGCGCATCGAGCACTTCGTGAAGATGTACGGCTTGTGGGAGGAGGACTTCACCGCTCGGGCGACCACCTCTTCCGAGTGCCCCAAACCGTAGATCGCTGCCGTGTCGATCCAGTTCACGCCCAGATCGAGAGCGCGGTGAATGGCGGCGATGGATTCATCGTCATTCTGCGGACCCCAGGCGAATTCCCAGTTGCCGCCGCCGATGGCCCAGGCGCCAAAACCAATGGGCGTTAGGGCCAAATCAGAGTTTCCAAGTGTGCGGAGTGCGATCGAAGTCGAAAGTGTCATAGGTCTGTTTTGATGAACTCAATGACCTGCACGTTGCGGGTTTTCACGTCATGCATTGCAGATTTCTGCGCCGGAAACCTCCCTGTGGTTGCGCTCCAGTGACCGTGATCGTGCGTATGCTGGCGAGCGGTGGTGAGTCCGTAAGTCAACGGATGGCTTGAATCGCAATCCCCAAACTATCGAGCGCCATGACTCTCCGGTAGGCCAGTCCCGGCTCCACGCTAAATTATTCCCGGAAGACAACCGGTTTCGCTATTTTGTCGAAGTAGAATGGTGTCTCCAAGATCAGAAAGGCAAGCCATGATTCGAACCAGCCTTCCAAGCTTTCGTCCCCAAGTCATCGTCGCTCTTCTGTTCAGTGCCACCATGTTGCTTAACATTCCTGCACGCGCCCAGACCGCCGATCAGGCTTATCTTCCTGCCCGCATTACGCAAGCCATCGATGAAAATTCGCTGGTGATGCTGCACAGCAACACGCATCCGCTGGCGCAGGCCAGGTACGACCGCGGCCCTGCACCCCTGTCGATGCCTGCCAGCCGCCTGCTGCTGGTCTTGCGACGCAGCGCAGCGCAGGAGGCGGCCTTGTCCACCTATCTGCAGTCGCTCCACGACCCGGAGTCGCCGAACCACCGCAAGTGGCTCACGCCAGAACAATTCGGCAAACTCTACGGTGTCTCCGACGCCGACCTGGCAACCATTGAAACCTGGCTCCAGGGCCATGGATTCACTGTCAGTAAGGTCGCTAAGGGCCGCATGGCCGTTGAATTTTCCGGCACCGTGGACCAGGTTCAAACCGCCTTCCACACCTCCCTGCATAGTTATGTCGTCCATGGCGAGCAGCACTGGGCCAACGCCTCCGACCCCCAGATTCCCACTGCCCTGGCGCCCGTTGTCGCTGGCCTTGCGGAGCTCAATAACTTCGTGCCCAAGGCCCAGTTCATCCGCGGCCCCAGCGGCGTCTATAACCCCAAATCCGGCCGCATCGAGCCCACGTACACCGTGGGAAACGCCACCAACGGGTACTACATCTATCTCGGCCCGGCCGATGCCGCCACCATCTACGACACCCCCACCACCTACAACGCCAACCACTCCGGCACAGCCTACGACGGCACCGGCATCAAGATCGGCATCGCGGGCGACTCCAATATCAACATCGCGCAGAATGCGAATTATCGGGCCACCTTCGGCCTCCCCGCCAACGCCACGCAAGTGGTTGTCGACGGCGTCGACCCCGGCGAGAACGGTGACGGCATCGAGGCGTATCTTGACACCCAGGTCGCCGGCGGCATCGCACCCGGAGCCACCGTCACCCTCTACACCGCCGCGGACACCTATTTCGACGCAGGCCTCTTTCTGGCCATTGGCCGCGCCATCGACGACAACCAGGTGGACATCCTCAACGTGAGCTTTGGCGGATGCGAGTCTGCGCAAGGCACAGCCGGCAACCAGTTCATCTATTCTCTATGGGAACAGGCCGCGGCGCAGGGCATTTCCGTAACCGTTTCCACCGGCGATAGCGGCTCGGCCGGCTGCGACAATCCCAACACCGAGACCGTCGCCCAGTATGGACTTGCCGTCAACGGACTCGCGTCCACGCCTTACAACATCGCAGTCGGCGGCACGGACTTCGATACGCTCTGGGGCAGTACCTTTCCCGCCAGCTTCACAGCCTATGTGAATATCTCCAACTCACTGCCTTATCACCGCAGCGCGCTCAGTTACATTCCGGAAGAACCCTGGAACGACGCGACTTTCCAGGGCTATAACACCACCATCAGCCAGAACGTGCCGTGGAGCGCGACACAATACTCGTCCAGCGCAAACATCATCGCAGGGGGCGGCGGCGTCAGTTCCTGTGTTCAGGCCAACGCTGGGACCTGCGCCTCGGGCTATCCCTTGCCCACCTGGCAGTCCGGCTTTGCCACCGATAAGTCCGGTCGCAATCTGCCCGATGTCTCTCTGCTTGCCGGAAACGGCTGGTACGGAGCAACCTGGGGCCTCTGCACCGACATGGACTTCGACTCCTCCGGCAACGCCATTCCGGATTGCGCCGGCACTCCCACCACCGGCAGCAACTTCAACTTGACCGGCGTAGGCGGCACCTCCGCCGCGGCGCCCGCCTTTGCCGGGATTCTGGCGCTGGTCGCGCAGAAGGCCGGAGGCCGTCTCGGCCAGGCGGATTACGAACTCTACAAGCTGGCCAAGTCGAATTACTCCACCGTCTTCCACGACATCGCCACCGGCAACAACTCTGTCCCCTGCACCGCCGGAACGCCCAACTGCACCCTGACTTCCAGCGGCTACTACTTTCTCTCTGGATACAACACGGGAAAAGGCTTCGACGAAGCCTCCGGGCTGGGCAGCGTGGATGCCACCCAACTGGTGACCAACTGGAGCAGCGTCGCGGGAACGGCCACCACCTCCTCGTTGACCCTCAATGGCGGGACTTCGGCCTTGACTCTCACCCATGGCGCATCCGTCACGGTCAAAGCGAGCGTCAGCGGCAGTGGTGGAACCCCGACCGGCAATCTTGCACTGGTGGACAACATCGCCCCGGCGACCCTGCCCAACAACGACAGCATCGGGTTGTTCGCTCTTTCCGGCGGAACCGCTTCGGGCACCACAACCTACCTGCCCGGCGGCAGCTACAAGGTCTCAGCCCACTACGGCGGCGACAGCACCTTCGCGCAGAGCGACTCGAACTCCATTGCGGTAACCGTGGGCGCTGAAAGCAGCTCCACCGATCTCAAAGTCAGGGCTTACGTCGACCCGGCAACGGGCAATTTTGCAACCACGCCCTACTACGGCTATATCTTCCTGATCGACGCGCAACCCTACGGGCAAAGCGCCTCGGTCTCGAGCCCGAATGGCGCAGCCACCGGCACCATCACCTTCAAGAACGGCAGCGCCACCCTGGGCACTTCGGCGCTCGCCAGCGATGGAATCGCCGAGTTGCAGACGGCCACGCTTCCCGGTGGAGTCAACAGCCTCTCCGCGGTCTTTCCCGGAGACGACAGCTTCCTGGCTAGCACCAGTTCGGCGGTAAGCTTCTCTGTGACTCCAGCCATCACCACCCTTGCCACGCCCACCGTGCAGCCCTCTTCGAGTGTGAGTGCGGGTACTTCCTTGACCTTCGCTGTCTCCCTCTCGGTTGACAGCATCGGCGCGGCCCCCACCGGTACCGTGGCCTTCATGAATGGTTCCGCCACCATAGGAACCGTACCCATGGTGGGTACCGCGGCCACCAGCACCGCTTATGCTTCAGGTCAGGCAAGTTTCGCCACCACAACGCTGCCTGTCGGGACGTACAGCATCAACGCCGTCTACAGTGGTGACGGCAATTATGCCGGTTCCACGTCCTCTCCGGTCTCCGTCACGGTCGTCACAGCGGCTCAGACCCCCGCCCTAAAACTCACCGGCACTCCTGTGACCGTTGTTGCCGGCACAACCGCCGGGAACACCTCGACCATTACCGTCACTCCCAGCGGCGGATTCACCGGCAGCGTCGCTCTCACGGCCGCCATCACCAGTTCCCCGGCCGGCGCGGTCAATGCGCCCACCCTGAGCTTCGGCGCCACGACTCCGGTCTCCATCACTGGAACCACCGCGGGAACCGCCACCCTCACCGTCGCCACCACGGCAACCACCACCACCGCACTGGCCAAGCCCGCACCGAGCCCTTGGCTCCCAGCGGGCGGGGCAGTCCTCGCGTGCCTGCTGCTTCTCATCAGCCCCTCGCAGCGCCGGCGCTGGCGCACCATGCTCGGAATGGTCATCTTCCTTGCCGCCCTCACCAGCGGCTTCCTCGCCTGCGGAGGCGGTAGCTCGGGCGGCGGCGGTGGAACCACCACACCCGGCACCACGGCTGGTACCTACACCATCACGGTCACCGCCACCTCCGGCACGTTGACAGCCACAACCCCCGTCAGCCTGACCGTGGATTAGCTTCGAACCGCAGTCAGCGCCCGTTCGCAAAAAGCCTCCCGGATTGTCCTTCTTTTGCAAGGGCAATCCGGGAGGCTATTGCCTTTCCACTTTCTTTGCGTAGAATTAAGCTCCATAAGCGCATGATGTCTTTAGTGCCACAGTTGTAAATAGAGAGTTCCGGAGGGAGCAGAGGGCTTCAGCCCTCTGAAAGAGAGCTGGGACCTCCAGGGCCTTTAGGCCCGGGCCTTGCAGTTCTTCCCGAACTCGAAGGGGCCACAACTGTGCTGCTTGGAAGCACCTTTTCCAAGTCGATTTTGAGCAAAAAACCAGCCGAAATCGCCGTTTACCCCACCCCCTATAGTGATATTATCACTTTTTCAACGATAAAAATCGCGTAAGTAACAAAGAATGAGTACCATACAAAAACGCATAGTTAACTGATAAGTAACCAGAACTGGCCAATTTTAGCCCTTTTTTAGCCGTTTTTGGGCCATTTATGGCCCAAAAAGGCTCAAAAACGATGCCAAAATCACTCCACCTTGCCGCTCCGGTGCGGCAAGGTGGAGACCATTCAGCTTCGGGGTCGAGCGACTCTGGAAACGCCCTGATTTGAGCAAACCTTACTTTGCAGCCGGAACCGCCGGAGGCGCGGCGGGCAGCCCAACCTCGGCCGCGGGAGCCAGCGTGTGGGTATCCAGCCAGCGTTGCGGAATCGGATCCCAGCGGGCGCCGCGGTCAATCCACAACTGCGCCGCGCGATCGTAGCGAGCCTGGTTGTTCTCCAGCCAATAGGGACGGTTGTCGCGCAGCCACGCCTGCCGGAAAAGGCCACCGAGTTGCGTGTAACCGTCCCGAATGTCCTGGATTTTCCCATTGTTGGAGCCGATGGTCCACATCATCTCCGCGACTTCGTCCGCGCGGGTCTTGTCGCCAGTCAGAGCCTGCGCTTGCGCGTAAAGCTCCGCACACTCGTCGGCAAGCTCGAACTTGAGGCCCAGAAAGTCGATGCGGCGGGCGCCCAGTTCGAGCGCGTCCAGGGCCTCCGGGTTTTCCAGCTTCCCAGCCGCCTTGGCCTCGGCCAGCAGAGTGACGGCGCGCTCGGCGTGCAGGCGCAGTTCACGCAACACGGGCCGCATCTTCACGGCCAGTTGCTGGCCTTCGGGAGAGAAAGGATCGGCCCAGAAATAGGCGTCCTGGGCGTCTTCCAATCCAGCCTTCTTCAGCACGTTGTGGGCCGCCATCAGTTCTCTCTGTGCCTGGCTGATTTTGCCCGTCTCGTCGCGGTGAAACGCCTGACCGAACGATGCAACAAAGTTGGCTTCCGAGCTTTCGCCCGCCTGCCAGCCGGCCGCCGCGCCAAACAGCACGCCAAACCAGTTCTCGTCGAAGATGCCCTCGCCGTCGTCATTCCACACGGTATTCAGCACGCCTGTCGCTCCCAGCTTCTGCCCATCGCGAACGAAAGCGCGGATGTTGCCCATCGCCTCGTTGTTGTTGGGGTACAGCCGGTTCCAGTTGCTCACGCCGGGCGCCACCCAGGTCTCCAGGCCAGCCTTCGTGAAGGGCAGAATCTCCGGGGTAAAGTCCGGCCTGGCGTCGTAAACCCACGGAATCGCAATCATGTCCTTGGGCAGCGTGCCCACCAGTTCCGGCGAGTTGACAGCCACATCGCCCCAGAACAGCAGCTGCTTGTGGTTCGGTTCCAGCGTCGCGTGAATGCGGCTCAGAAATTCAAGGTAAACCGCCCCAAGGCCGCGCTGCTTCACCTGATCGCGGGTGCGGCCAAGTCCCAGTTCAAAGGTCTCATCGGCGCCGATATGCGCATAGGGTCCGGGAAAGACCTTGGCCAACTCGGCAAACCAACTGCCAATCAGCGGAAGCGTGCCCGCGTCGCCCGGTGCCAGAACTGCACCGTGCGGTGTCTCGCCCAGCGCTGAAAACTCGTCGAATTTGAGCAGGTGGTGCAAGTGCCCGAAAGACTCCTGCTCGGGAATGACGATAATGTGGTACTTGGCCGCATAAGCCACCAGTTCGCGCGCTTCGTCGGGCGTCATCGCGCCGCCGGGAAAGGCAGCGATGGGCGAGGAAGCGTAGGCAAAGGTGAGCTCGAAGTAGGGTGAAAAGATGTTGATCTTGTAGGCCGCCAGCGTGCGAATCTCACGTTTGAGGAACTCCAAGTTCGGCAGTGGCCCGCGGGACCAGTCGTCGGAGAGACCCCGGTGGGGCATCGCCGGCCAGTCGCGCAACGTGGGAACCAGAAGCACGGCGTCCTTGCCTGACCCGCGAATCAACTGCTTCACCGTCTGCGCCCCGTAAAAGATGCCAGCAGAGGTCTCGGCAATCACAGCCAGACCTCGCGCTCCAGCGGGCACAATCACGTAGCCCTCATCGTGCAGGGCGGGATCGAATTTCAGGTGGTGCCGCTGGAGAAGTTCAACTGCCGGTGCGGACTGCGCACGGTAGAAGACGATTCCGGGCGCGTCGTGGACGTGAAAGCTCAGCCCCCGGCCGGCAAACGCCTGTTCCAAATCCTTGAGAGCAAACTCGTCCTCTTCGTTCTTTTGAGCAGTCGCATCCACGCCCGATCCGCTCAGCGGAACGGTCTGGACAGCCGTGCACTCCCGCGGCGCGGGCACCAGATGCAGGTCGGCGCAGGTCGTTGCGGCCGGCAGAGTTTGCGCCAGTGCGCCCACTCCGCCACAAAGGACAATCCATGACAAAAAATAAAAACGGAAACGCATAAGGTCTTCCCTCGACAATCCAAAGTCGCATGAAAGGCTAACGCATCACCGCCGGGTGTGTACACTTGCCCGGATTCGTCCCTTGAGGACTCAGTTCATCAGAGTGCTGAAACGTCGATCCACCCACGCCTCTTGTGGCTCTCCAACTCTGCCCTCACAATCACCAGTTGCCGCAACCCATCCGCGAACTGAGGGTACTCGGGGGTGAGCCTTGGGTCGCTGACCGAGGCGTAGAAGCGGCGCATCATCTGTTTGGTGGTGTCGTCGTACCCTTCGGCATGTCCGCCCGGCAGGTCGGCATAGCTCCGCGCCTCGGGCTTCAGTAACGAAGGGTCCTTGAGCAGAAGTTGGTTGCCCGTTTCCCGGTGACCTATCCAGAGTTCGTTGGGCCGCTCCTGGTCCCATGCAGCCGAGGACTTTGTCCCGTAGACCTCGATGCTCAAGCGGTTCTTGCGCCCCGCAGCGGCCTGGCTGGCAACCACGCTACCGCGCGTCCGCTCGCCCATGTGGAAGATGACCGCGCCGTAGTCTTCCGTATTCACGGGCCGCTCATTGAAATCCTCGGGGCCGAGCAGCTTGTTGGCGAAGGTCTCAATCGCGTGCTTCGGCTCTTTGCGCTTGCTGTGAAAGGTCTGCAGATCCGCGCAGAGCGAACTGACGCGCAGACCGGTGACATGCTCGGCCATGTCGAACCAGTGCGAGCCGATGTCCGCCATCGCCCGCGACGTACCGCCCACCTTGGAGTCGATGCGCCAGTTCCAGTCCGTGTCGTAGAGCAGCCAATCCTGCAAATACGCGCCTTGTACAGAGAGAATTTCGCCCAATTCGCCGGCCTCGCGCATGCGCCGCAACTGCTGCACCATCGGGTAGTAGCGCAGATTGTGGCAAACACAATTCCTCACCCCCCTTTTCGCAGCCAGTGCAACCAGCTCTTGCGCCTCCTCGACAGAGGTAGCCAGCGGCTTTTCGCAGACCACGTGTTTGCCGGCCTCGAGAGCCTCGCGGGCGATGGAATAGTGCTGCGCATTGGGCGTACAGATGTGGACTACGTCGATCTCCGGATTGGCCAGAATCGCCCGATAGTCGCTCGCCACCGTGGGAATGCCGAAGCCGGCACCCAGAAGCTGCGCTGGTTCGATATGCGGGTCAACCAAGGCCACCACATCGACCGATTCCAGCCGCCGCACCGCATCCAGATGCACGCGCCCAATAAAGCCCGTGCCGAAAATTGCCGTCTTGACTTGCTTCATCGTCCGCCCATCTCCTCAGGCCTTCGATCTCACCCGAAGGCCGTTCGTGCAACTCTATGACGCCAGTTTACTCGAGCGTCTTCAGCGCCGGGTAGAGCTTGCGCCAGTGCGAATAGCCGGTCTTGTACGCCGCAACGTCGGCTGCATCGGGCTCGATGCGCTGGGCAACTTCGATGGCTTGGCCGCAGGCTTCATCTAGATTGCCCCAGTGGCCCGCGCCCACACCCGCCATCAAAGCGCACCCAAAGGCGCCGCCCTCCTCGGCCGTAAGAATCTCCACCGCCTGGCCGTAGATTCCCGCCTGAATCTTGCGCCACAGCGGACCGCGCGCGCCGCCGCCTCCCAGCCGAATGGCATTCACCGGAATCCCCAGTTCGGCAAAGAGCGTGAACGTGTCTTCCAGCGAGTAGGCCACGCCCTCCAGCACCGCGCGAACAAAATGCGCCGCCGTGTGCACGCTGGAGACGCCGGCAAATGCTGCACGAACCTCCGGATCCAGGTGCGGCGTCCGCTCGCCCAAAAGATAAGGCGCCCATTCCAGCCCTTGGCTCCCAGCGGGAATCTTGGCCGCTGCCTCGGTCATGCCGTCGTACTCCTGGCCGGCAAAGAAGGTCTCTTTCAGCCAGCGCAGGCTCAGCCCCGCCGACTGCGTCACGCCCATCACGTGCCAAAGCCCGGGAACCGCGTGGCAGAAGGTGTGCAGGCGCCCCTTGGGGTCCTTGGTAGGAGCTGCCGTGGCGGCAAAAACCACGCCCGATGTGCCGATGGTCGCCGAAACCGAACCCGGCTGCAGAATCCCCATGCCCACGGCTCCGGCGCCCTGATCGCCGGCTCCGGCCACTACGGGCGTCCCCGCTGTCAGTCCGGTCAGCCCGGCGGCGTTCCCACTGATCCGTGCGCAGACTTCCGGAGACTCATAAACCTTGGGCAACCAGCTCTCGGGGATGCCCGCGGCCTCGGCCACTTCCTTCGACCAGCGGCGATGCGTCACGTCCAGAAGCAGCGTGCCGGAAGCTTCCTGCACGTCGATGGCGAACTCCCCTGTCAGCCGGTAGCGCACATAGTCCTTGGGGCACATGATGTGCTTGATCTTCGCAAAGATCTCTGGCTCATGCTCCTTCACCCACAGCAGCTTGGTCAGCGTAAAGTTGGGCAGCGCCGGGTTGCAGGTCAGCTCGATCAGCCGCTCATACCCGATCTTCTCCGTCAACCAGTCGCACTGGGGCTGGGTCCGCGTGTCGCACCAGATCAGCGAAGGGCGCAGCACCTGGCCATTTTCGTCCAGCATCACGGCGCCATGCATCTGGCCGGTAAGCCCAATGGCGGCAATGGGTTCGTGCGGCTCCGGCGCGGCAGCCAAGGCGCCGCGAATAGCCTCCTGCGCGGCGCGCCACCAGTCTTCGGGGTCCTGCTCCGCCCAGCCGGGGTGGGGCGTACGGAAGGGCGCGTGCTCGCTCGATGCCCCGCTGATCAGTTTTCCCGTTGCATCCACAACCACGGCGCGCGTGCCGCCCGTGCCTATATCCATCCCAAGGAACCACATAGGAGAGCTCTCCCTTGCTAAATCGCTTTTCCCAGCGCAGAGAGCATAGCAGCTTTGGCGCACGGCGGGGAAGATAGCCGCTCAAACCATTGCAGTTCCTGCTCCCCCTGCCCGCAGTGTCCGCCAGTTTTTTGCGCGGGAAGAAATGAAAATCGTACCAAAATGCAGGAAAGCTGGTCAGCCTGTGACCTTCCGCACACCATCGATACGCGCGCGGGGAGAAAATAGATGGGTGAGGTCGGAGAGGATTTCCCTGTCCGGCCGGGAGAATGAATCTGATGAGTGACCTTGCCCCCCTTGCTGAAGCTGTAGTCGTTGACCCGTTGGTCGGCCACCCCGCCGACTACCATGTTTTTCACAAGTTCCTGGATCGCTGCAAGTCCCTGCCCGCGATTACCACTGCCGTGGTTTGGCCGCTTTCCGACGTAGCCATGAAGGGCACGGTTGAAGCCGCTGCCGAGGGCATCATCAAGCCGACGCTGATCGGCGACGAAGCTGAAATGAAGGCCCTGGCCGCTCTAATTGGCGTGGACATCAGCGGTTATCCCATCCTTCAGGCCGACACCGAGCGCAAGGCCGCCGAGCTGGGCGTGGCCATGTGCCGCAACGGTCAGGCCGAGGCCATGATGAAGGGCAGCCTGCACACCGACGAGCTGATGAAGGCAGCCATGAAGGCCGAGACCGGCCTGCGCTTCAGCGGTCGCCGCATCTCCCACGTCTTCATCATGGACACGCCGGCCTATGCCCGCACCGTTCTGATCACCGACGCGGCGATCAACATCACCCCCGAACTCGAAGACAAGATCCACATCGTCCAAAACGCCATCGACCTGGCCCATGCTCTGGGGATTCCCGAGCCCAAGGTTGCGCTGCTCTCGGCTGTCGAGACGGTGAACCCCAAGATCAAGTCCACGCTGGACGCCGCGGCCCTGTGCAAGATGGCCGATCGCGGCCAGATCGTCGGCGGCGTTCTCGACGGTCCTCTGGCCTTCGACACTGCGGTCAGCCTCCATGCTGCCGAAATCAAGGGCCTCAAGTCCCCGGTTGTCGGACAGGCCGACATTCTGGTCGTCCCCGATCTGGAGAGCGGCAACATGCTGGCCAAGCAGCTTGAGTACCTCGGCGGCGCACAACTGGCTGGCATCGTTCTGGGCGCGCGCGTCCCGGTCATCCTGACCAGCCGCGCCGACTCGGCCGAAACGCGGCTCACCAGCTGCGCCGTGGCTGTCCTGCTGCACTACGCGCAGCACCCCGAGAAGAAGTAGTTTTTTCCTGGCTTCAAGGCACGAGAAACGGACGTCAATCCAACATGGATTGACGTCCGTTTTTGTTGTGCGGCGGAAGATGAGGGAAGGTCAGCCGAGGGAGTTGCGGGCAAGCAAACAGGGCGTAAAAAGATGCGAAAATGAGCGATTATCAGCTCAAATTGGCCCAAAATCGACCAAAAAAGCGGGTTTTTGAGGGGTTTACCTTTACCATTTAAATAACAGCAGCGACTTGAACTCTTTCGTGTATATTATTTATT
>Ga0255353_1000011_pt1 | contig 107730 bp, 74 predicted proteins | sample HBST25metaG_FD_189941 | JGI IMG/M metagenome (GOLD analysis project Ga0255353, IMG submission 189941) | Peat soil microbial communities from Stordalen Mire, Sweden - H.B.S.T25 | ecosystem: Environmental > Terrestrial > Soil > Wetlands > Peat | place: Sweden: Norrbotten County, Stordalen Mire...
GGGCCGCATCAGTTTTTCCCCAGTCTTCAGGCTATTTGCAACTCCTTACTGGGAAATTCTAGATCCAAAACTACCGCAATTCATCAGCTTTCATCCCGGATTTGTGGGCTTTTCAGGATCGACTAATGTAGTCGTTCTGTCCGTCTTATGGTCACGCTATTCCAAAGCGGATATTCAATCGCTGGAATGCCCGCTAACCTTGTCCCTCTCGCCTCCATGGCTGTCCTGAATCTCTCTCGCGAGCGTTGACCGCGTCCGAACACGGTCCTGCTAGGCGGTACCTGCGTGCTGTCGTCCTCCGTCCGCAGAAGTGGAGTTGATTCGCACGCAGAAGCTTGAAGAAACTCCTTCGTGGCTTTACCGCTTCTGCCGTCATCGGGCGCTTGCTTTCTATGCCAGTTCACTATCTGTCACTTCGTCGGTCGAAACAGGCGTCAACCGGGCATGGCTCGAATCTGCCGGCCCGGGGTTCTCCATGCGCAATTCGCGCAAGTCGCCCAAGATGCTGGCCGCCCAGCGGTAGATGTTATGGTCCATCACGTGGCGGCGCATCCGCTGCATTCTCATGCGCCGCTCGGTGCGGTCCATCTCCAGGCCCTGATGGATAGCCTCCGCGACACCTTCAGTGTCGTAGGGATTCACGATCAGCGCATCGTGCAGTTCCGTAGCTGCCCCTGCGAACTTGCTCAACACCAGCACGCCGTCCTCGTCGTCGCGTGCGGCTACATACTCTTTGGCCACCAGATTCATCCCATCGTGCAGCGAGGTCACCAGGCACACATCGGCCGCCTGGTACCAGGGTTCCAGCTCATCGTGGCTATACTGCTCCTCGATCAGCAGGATCGGCTTCCAGGCAGACGTCTGATAGCGCTGGTTGATGCGTTCCGCGGTTTCTTCCACCTGGCGGCGCAGATTCACATAGCTGGGTATGCGCGTGCGGCTCGGAGCCGCAATTTGCACCATGGTCAGCCGCTCCAGATACCAGGGATGCTCTTCGAGGAGGTGCTCGATCGCCACTAACCGCTCCACGATTCCCTTGGTGTAGTCCATGCGGTCCACGCCTATGATCATGCTTTCGCTGCGCAGGCCGAACTTCTTCAGCAGTTCCTCGCGCGAGGGCCGCGGCGTTTTCCGCTCCGGTTTGGAACCGTCAAAGGCCACGCTTACCGGGTAAGGACGCACGGCACTGGTGTGCCCATCCCGGCGAGCGGTCATGTGTTCGCGGTCGGTACGAGACTCCAGCACGCGGTCGACTGTGGAAAGAAAATTGTTGCAATGCAGCGGGATATGAAACCCAATCAGGTCCGCGCCCAGCAATCCATCCAGCAACTTGGCTTGCCACGGGCAGATGCCGAATGCCTCCGGATTGGGCCAGGGAATGTGCCAGAAGATGGCCACACGGGCATCAGGGCGAGCCGCCTTGACCAGCCGCGGCACTAGCGCAAAATGGTAATCCTGCACAAAGACAATGGGGCTGGCGCTACCCTCCATCTCTTCCAGCAGCGCAGTCGCAAACTTCTCATTGACCAGTTGGTAGGTCTCCCAGTCCGAAGCGCGAAAGATAGGGCGGGTGTGCGCAATATGACAGAGCGGCCACAATCCCTCATTGGCAAACCCGTCGTAGTAGCCGGCCTCTTCCTCGCTCGAGAGCCATACGCGGCGCAGGGTGTAACGGGGATCGTCGGGCGGCACGCGCAGACGGTCGAACTCGTCCACGTTTTGAGCATCTTCGCTACCGCTGCCGTGTGCTACCCACACGCCGTCGCAGGCCCGCAATACCGGCTCGATCGCCGTCACCAGTCCGCTGGGAGGAACCACGCAGACCGTCTCTCGCCCCTCCAGCACATGCATATATGGCTCGCGGTTCGACAGAACAAAGATCCGGCTCGAGCCGAACCGCTCCCGAATAAAAACTGCCAGACGCTCGGCCGTCCACTGGTGCTCGCCCGCGGCGCGCAGTCGGGCTTCGGTTTGAGCCGCGGCGCGCGCCGTGATCAGGCTTTCGGCCATCGACTCCACTTCGTGGGCCAGCGGTGTAAAGAGGCTCAGCTCCGCCAGACTTTCGTCCGCAAGTTCGTCGGTCTGCCCCATGCGCAATCGCCTGAGCCGATCCGCCACCCGCACCATGGGGCGCATCAGGAACCAGCGGACCATCAGCAGCGTCACTCCCACGATCAGCAGCACGAAGGCTGCAGTTCGCCAGAAGCTCTGCTGCCACACTGCCATTCCCTCCGCACGGATGTATTTGGCATCCTCCAGAATCACCAGCGCTCCGGCAACGCGTCCGCCGTTCTGTAGCGGGACCACCGCCTCCAGCCACTGCCGATTGTCATCGTGCCCAAAGATAGCTGTATCAACACCCTGCTGGACGGCCTTGTTCAATGGGCCGTGGGGCAGTTCCGCAAATATCCCGGCAGGACCCGCTCCGGCGATCAACGCTCCTTGCGTGTCGTAAACGGCCAGGCCCAACGCATTGTCCTGCAAGCGCAACCGCGCCACATCCGCAGCAATCTGCGCGGATTGGCCTCCCGCCAAGCTCCGCTCCATGTCCAGTTGCAGGCTTTTGCTCATCCAGACAGTCCTGTGCTCCAGTTCCTGGCGCAGAACATGCTTGTGGGCCAATACCTCAAAATAGGTCGACGCAACCGAGACCAAGGTAATCCCCACAATCAGCGCAATGATCAACCGGATGCGAAAGAACTGCATGTTACCTCCTCCTGCTCTCTATCTGTTTAAATAAACCGTCTCTTCCTTCCTGAGCAATTTTGAGCAGCTCCTTCCCGTATGCACCCAGTTCGGCTTGTTGATTGGTGTTGCATCTCAATTTCCATACCCTAACTTATTGAGAATACAAAGCTGGTTCCGGGAAGTCGGCACGTATCCCCTCGACTTTTTGAGCCGGACTGTGCAGCATCTGCCCGTCGAGCGAACTCCGGACGCGCTCACGCCGCAAGCAGGCTTCCCGGGCCGGCAAACAAGCTACAGCGGTTTCGATTCTGCTCCTTACAGAATCCTCGGGGCCAAGCGACATTCTTCTCAAGAAAATGCCACCTCGTATGCCCTTCAGATGGCAACATTTGAATCGAAACCGTTCCAACCCTTAGGCCGCCAGCCAAAAAAAACCGTCCTTGGCAGTTGAAAGCCCTCAGAAATGCCGGATCGATTCAGCGGAGCCGCTGGTCGAGCTGGCAGCCGGTGCAACGCCGCGCTCGCCGGACTGTTCGGCATGGCTTTCAAGCGAGCGGCTGACAAGATCGCGGGAGCCAAGGCCCACGGCAAGTGCGAGCGTGAGGACAATCCCACCAAATAAGATGCCAAAAGCCAGCCCGACGATATTGCCGCCCATCTGAAGATGGTCGAGAACCATCGCGGCGGTAAGCACCAGCACCAGCCACTTGATGCCGAGTGACAGAAACCGCGCATATTGGAGCTGCTCATTGACGGCTCCAATCAGCACTGACCGCGCCAGGAATCGCGCGATCAGGGTGCCGGCAACCAGCAAAACGGCCGCTCCTACAAGACGCGTGAGGTAGGGCAGAAGGGAACTGGGCAGCGTTGTGGCCGTTGAATAGGAAGCGTCGAAGGCTGAAACGCCGAGGACGAGTCCGAGCAGGACGCTGGCCCAGAAAGTGACCCGGGCGATCACCGCGGTGGGGGAAGTCGATGGCGCCCAGTCAAGGCCGCCTCGGCTCCGCGCCAGATGTTCATCAAACCGAGCGACGGTCAGTCCTCGCCGCAAGAGTGAGGAAACCACCATCCCGATCAGCGTAAACACGGCCAAAGCGACAATGAAGGCCAGGATACCCGGCAGGACGGCGATCAGCAGCGAGAGGATCCGGTCGAGCGACTGGTAGAGCGCATCGGCCATATGGTGCCAGATCGAGCCGTTGTCGGCAGACAAGGGCCGCGAAGCCTGGTTCGGGGCTGACTGCAGCAGGACGGCGAACATGGGTTGCATGGGTCTCACTCCTTCAATCGAGTCTCTTGCTTCGTACCGGAAACGAATCACGTCGGTCGGCTTCTCACGGATTGAACCTGTCTGGCCATCGCCAGCGTGAAACAAGATAGGTCTTGTCGGCCTCGAACGCGGCAGCAACGGTCTCGATATGGGATGCCGGGTCGACGCCGGAGGCGGTGACATTCACATGGCTTGCCACCCACGCGAGGTAAAGCGGGATGAGGGACCCGAGAAGATGTCCGCGGTTGATGGTGCGCAGCCGGTAAGCGAGGACAAAGTCGAAGACAATCCGTGCCCACAGGCCCTCGGGCATATGAAATGCTGCCGCGTCGCTTGTGGAGAGTCGCTTGAGGCCGACCAGCGAATTCGGCGGCAGAACCAACGACCAGATTTCATTGAGGTTGGTATAGGCGAGCCGAAAGGCCTGCAGCATGGGGGCAATATCCGTGGCCGCTTCAGGGGGAGAGGCCGGTGACATGGGCCTGTTCTTCTCCGCGGGCGGCAACTGACGCGATCTCTGCCAGAATGCAGCCTTGGCCTCGATATCGGAGAACAGGGAACCGGTGAGCAAAGGGAGAATGGTGTTGAGGTCCGGCCCGCCCGGCTGGGGTAGGGTGCGCAGGCCAACGTCGAACTGGCCGATGGCGAACCCGGCTACCGTGGCCTCGTTGACCGGCCAAAGAGGCGTTTCGGCCTGGTTGAGCGCCGTTAAACGATGCGCGGCGGTGGCCAGGCGTTCGGCCATGCGCAACGAGAGTCCAAGATCGACCGCCAGGGGAAACCGCACCGGGGAGGCGAACAGCGCTCGGCCAAGCGGATAGAAAATAGCGGAATTGACCAGGCCGGTGCGCGGCGGCAGATCGTAGCATGGCACCGCGAGGTCGGTAGATCCGGCCAGAACCGCGTTTGCCAGGTCGCGCAGTGCGGAAGGCCCAAGCGATCCTGACTCCCGGCTCAGCATGAGGATGGCGCGCGCCTCGTTCTTTTCGGCAAGTTGGTAAGCGTTGATGAAGTCAGCGGCGGTAAGGGTCCAGGAAGTCTCGCTCGCAGGCGCAGCAATCATCCGGAACGGCGCTTCGGAGTCTGTCGGGAGTTCGTCCGGCGAAGCGATGACCAGACCATCCGCTGGGAACGAAGTGGCAAGGTTGGCGAGGATTTGTTCGCGTTGTTCCGGCGTCATGGCAGCGAGCAGGACGAGCAGTTCAGTGCCCGGGCGCACGGAAGGGGAGGAACTTTCGAAAACTGAATCTGTTGTCGCCATGGATGTTCAGGTCACTCACGCTAAACCGGCTGGAAGCTCTCTACTGTCTCCAACGGATCACTTCACCGCAGCCGAACGGTTCTACAAGGCTAGGATGCCGGATTTTCGTGGGAGGGCTGCAGTTCGAGCCAGAGAAACGAGTAGGGCGCAAGGGTGAGCACGTAGGGGGCATCGGTGATGATCGGGAAAGGCACATAGCCCACCATCTCGACAGGCTCCGCGCCGTTGTGGTCGGCAAGGTCCAGCGAGACTGGCTGCGCAAAACGGCTGAGATTGGCCACGCAGAGAACCGTCTCGTGCGAGCCATCGCCGTGATCGAGGTCGCGGAGGTAGGCGAGGATCTTGCGATTGGCCGGATTCAAAAAATGGAGGGTTCCACGGCCGAAGACCTGGAAGAGTTTGCGCAACGCGATCATGTTGCGGGTCCAATGCAGCAGGCTCGATTGATCGCTCTGCTGGGCTTCCACATTGATGGTCTGGTAGCCGTAAATTGGATCCATGATGATGGGCAAGTACAGGCGGGCGGGGTCACACTTTGAAAAGCCGGCGTTGCGGTCCGAGTTCCACTGCATGGGGGTTCGAACGCTGTTGCGGTCGCCGAGGTAGATGTTGTCTCCCATCCCGACTTCGTCCCCGTAGTACAAAATGGGGGTTCCCGGAAAACTAAGCAGGAGCGAGTTCAGCAGCTCGATCCGGCGGCGGTTGTTGTCCACCAGGGGGGCGAGCCGGCGCCGTATGCCGCCGTTGACGCGCATGCGGGGGTCGTTCGAATAGGCGATGTGCATGTAGTCGCGCTCGTCCTCGCTCACCAGGGCAAGCGTCAGCTCGTCGTGATTGCGAAGAAACAGCCCCCATTGGCAGTTGTCCGGAATGGCGGGCGTTTCGGCCATGATGTCGATGATCGGCCGGCGATCTTCCTGGCGAAGGGCCATATAGATGCGCGGCATCAGGGGAAAGTGGAAGGCCATGTGGCACTCGTCGCCATCGCCAAAGTAGGGGCGAACATCTGCAGGCGTCTCGTTGGCTTCGGCGAGGATGAAGCGGTTGCCATATTCGGCGTCGATGGCCGCGCGGATCTTCTTCACCACAAGGTGAGTCTCGGGCAGGTTCTCGCAGGATGTCCCATCGCGTTCAACCAGGTACGGGATGGCGTCCATGCGCAACGCGTCGACCCCCATGTCGAGCCAGAAACGCATGGCTTTCAGAACCTCCTCCATCACCTCCGGGCTGTCGAAGTTGAGGTCCGGCTGGTGAGAGAAGAAGCGGTGCCAGTAGTACGCCTTGGCCGTCTCGTCCCAGGTCCAGTTGGACGTTTCCGTGTCGGTAAAGATGATGCCGGCGTCCTTGTAAAGTAGTTTTGTCTGGGACCAGACGTACATTTCGCGGGCCGGGCTGCCAGGCGGCGCAATGCGGGCGGCCTTGAACCATGGGTGTTCATCGCTGGTGTGATTGATAACGAGTTCGATCAGCACCTGCATGTTGCGCTGATGGGCCGCGTCCAGAAACGCCTTGAAATCGTTCAGGGTGCCGTACGAAGGGTTCACGTCCACGTAGTTGGCGATGTCGTAGCCGTCGTCGCGCAAGGGTGAGGGGTAGAAAGGTAGAAGCCAGATGCAGGTGACGCCGAGGTCTTGAAGGTAATCGAGCCGCGTCAGCAGCCCGGGGAAGTCCCCGATGCCGTCGCCGTTCGAGTCGGCAAAGGCCCGGACGTGAAGCTCGTAGATGATCGCGTCTTTGTACCAAAGTGGATCTGTTGCGCTTCCCAGTTTCTTCACTTTTGCCCCTCTGTGCGCTTAGATGCGCGTTCTGCTGTTACATGCTTGCCGCAAAGTGAAGATTCTCAGCTTCTTTGCTGGTGTCAACGCCACGATTTCGTCGAAACGTACGCGGGTTGGACCTTCGCAAGCCCTGCGGTAATCCAGCCTTCGTGTGTCTCGGGTGGCGATGCCTGATCATAGGTCTGCATCCCCGACGGCGGGTTTGCATCTACCGGTATGAAAGGGCTTCTGTAGCCAGTCGAAGGAAGACACTCATCCCCTTTTCCCCTGAGTTGGCAGAAGAATCCAAAAAATGGCAAAGAAGGTAGCAGATCTGTTCGTGGAAGTTTTAGCCGCCGCCGGCGTGGAGCGCATTTATGGCGTGGCGGGTGATTCTCTTAACGGCATCACGGATGCGGTACGGGTCCGCAAAGGAATCGAGTGGGTTGGGGTGCGGCATGAAGAGACGGCCGCCTTCGCCGCCGGCGCCGAAGCTGCCTTGACGGGCAAGCTTGCGGTTTGTGCCGGAAGCTGCGGACCGGGCAATCTGCACCTTATTAACGGCCTCTATGACTGCCATCGCAGTCGGGTGCCGGTCCTGGCCATTGCGGCTCAAATCCCGACGCCGGAAATTGGCAGTGGCTACTTCCAGGAAACGCATCCCGAACATTTGTTCAAGGAGTGCAGTCATTTCTGTGAACTGGTTTCGCATCCCTCGCAGATGCCACGCATTCTTGAGCTTGCGATCCAGACCGCGTTGGCGAAGAAGGGCGTTGCCGTGGTTGTCATACCTGGCGATGTCGCGCTCTCTGAAGCCGTCAATCAAGCCCGGCGCGTCGCCTTCACCAGCGTGCAGTCGGAGATTGTTCCTCGCCGGGAAGACGTCGATCTCCTCGCCGCGGAGCTGAATCGCGCGAAAAAAGTGACCATCCTCGCCGGGGCCGGCTGCGCGGGAGCGCACGACGAGCTGGTAGCGCTGGCCAGCAAGCTTCAAGCGCCGATCGTCCACGCCCTGCGCGGCAAGGAATTTATTGAGTACGACAATCCATACGACGTGGGCATGACCGGCCTGCTGGGCTTCTCCTCGGGCTACCACGCCATGATGAGCTGCGAGACGCTGCTGATGTTGGGGACGGACTTCCCCTATCAGCAGTTCTATCCCAAGGACGCCCGCATCCTGCAGATCGATATTCGCGGAGAGCAACTGGGCCGCCGCAGCCACCTGGACTTGGGTGTGGTCGGCGGCATTGCGGAAACCTTGCGCGTGATGCTCCCGGGGATCGAACAAAAGCAGGATCGCCGCCATCTCGATGCCGCGCTCGACCACTATCGCGAGGGCCGCAAAGACCTCGACGATCTGGCAACAGGGAAGCCGGGGCAACTGCCGATTCACCCGCAATTCGTGGCCAGGGTACTCGATGAACTCGCCGCGGAAGACGCTGTCTTCACCGCGGACGTGGGAACTCCGGTGATCTGGGCGGCGCGCTATCTGAAGATGAACGGTCGCAGGCGCCTGCTGGGTTCGTTCAACCATGGGTCGATGGCGAACGCCCTGCCGCAGGCCATCGGCGCGCAGATTTCTCACCCTGGCCGCCAGGTGATTACTCTCTCCGGTGATGGCGGCGTGTCCATGTTGATGGGCGACCTGCTCTCGCTCAGGCAATTGAATCTTCCGGTGAAGATCGTCGTGTTCAATAATGGTTCTTTGGGCTTCGTAGAACTGGAGATGAAGGCCACCGGGTTCCTTAGCCATGCCACGGATCTGGTCAATCCCGATTTTGCCAAGATCGCGGAAGGCACGGGAATTCTCGGGCTCCACGTCGATGACCCGGAGAAAGTTCGTCCCGCGCTCGAACAAGCCTTTGCACATGACGGTCCCGCTTTGGTCGATATTGCCGTGAACCGGCAGGAACTGGCCATGCCACCCAGCCTCAAACTGGACCAGGTCGTCGATTTTAACCTCTACATGATCAAGGCGATCCTGAACGGGCGGGGAGACGAGATCGTCGATCTCGCCCGCACCAACCTGTTCAGATAAATATTGTCTGAGGTCGTGCTTCCGGGGGCCGAAACTTCGAACACGGAAGTCGGCCCCAACGGCATGAGGGGAGGGAAGTGACAACTTCGCTCTAGTACTGGGACTCGATGATTCTGTAATTGTGCCCACGAACATGGGTGCCCCAGGTCCCGGTTTCGGGACCTGGGGCACCACTTATCCATGCGGTCGCGGCACCAAGTTGCCCGTCGCTATCTGTCACGCGGCGTCTCTACCACCATTCCATAAGTCGTCCCGGTGAGACCTTCGCTGTACCGCTTGGCTTGGCTGAGCGAAGTAGCAGGAGAGGACACTGCACCAGCTTCACCACCTTCTCCGCAATCGACCCGAACACCAGCGGATGCCAGCCGGAGATCCCGTGCGTTGAGATCACCACCAGGTCGACATGCTCGCGCTCCACCACTTCCATGATGTTTCCTACCACGTCATTTCCCACTTCAACGGTGGAGCGTGCCTTGATCCCTCTTGCGGCAAGCAGCGCGCAGCACTTCTTCAGATGCCCCTCTGCATCTGTCCTTTCTTCCTTCAGGAACGATTCCTCCGGGACGAAATCGGGAAGAGTTGTTGTCGGAAAAAACGGAATCACATGCACAAGACAGAGTTCGGCATGAAAGTGCTCAGCCAAGTCTGCTGCCATCTCCAATGCCGCCTGGGATGACGGGCTGAAGTCAATGGGCAATAGTATCTTCGTGGGGATGGAAGGGAAAACTTGAACTTCGGCCATGACGGCCTCCTCGCAGAACCACAATGGTGGTCCAGGTCCCATTTTCCAACCACCATCGCAACAAAGACTGTGCATTATTGAACACATTTTCCTCAGCTCATTCCCGCCGATCGGAGTGCTCTCGCCTCGGTCGGCAGGCCCCAGTTGCGCACAAGATGGCCAGTCGCAATACCGAGCAAATGTGACCATCCCTGCCGGCTCCAGTTCGGTCAATATGTGGATACAAGCCGCGATGGCAACATCTGCCATGGGCCGGGCCATATGTGTCTGTGAAATGAAATGTTGATCGGAGGAGAGACCTTGACTCGATTCATAAAGGTACGGAATTCGCAATTCTTGAATAAATGCCAGGGTGATCTGACGAGCAGAGCCGCAAGCCTGTCACTCAAAGAACCTCACGCCACAAAAATCCGGCAGGTCTTGTTCCTGTTTTTGGCCACTGCAGCCTTGGCAGGTCTGCCAGAGACTGCAAGATCGCAAGCACCCTCCCCATTGGTAGACGCTCCCACTCCCTCCGCAACCACGGCTCCTTCCGCAACCACGGCCGTTGGGCAAATGGACCTGATGTACGTGCGCCCGACGGAGAGAACCAGGGTCAACAATTACGTCTTCGATGCCTTCGGTCCATACCCCGTCGTCGGTGCAGCGTTCGCCGCTGGCATCAATCAGGCCAGCAATGCTCCCCCGGAGTGGAATCAAGGCGTTGAAGGGTACGCCAAGCGCTTCGGCTCAGACTTCGGCATCGCCGCGGTAAGCACCACGACACGCTATGCGCTGTCAGAAGCCTTCAGGCAAGATGATTTGTATTACCGCTGCGACTGCAAAGGTGTTTTCCCGCGCCTGAATCATGCCGTGTTCTCAACTTTGACCGCGCGGCGCGGTGAAGACGGGCACCGGGTCTTTTCTTTCCCAGCGCTGGTCGCGCCGTATGCAGGCTCGATGACTGCGATCTACGGCTGGTTTCCAAGCCGCTACGGCGCCAAGGACGCGTTCCGGATCGGCAACTACGGCTTGCTGTCGTATATGGGCGAGAATGTCGCCTTGGAGTTCTTCTATAGTGGGCCGCACTCTTTGCTTCGTCGCATGCACCTGAGCAATGCGCACGGATCACCCGATCAAGGTCCAAATAAATGAACGAACACCAGGCTACGGTCTCCGCAAGCCCCCCTCTGTCTGAGCGGGAAACCATGTCCATCTCGTCCGCCTTCAGCGCTGTCGCTGATATGGCTCTTGGCCCTTTCGAGTGGTTTGGCAACCTGGGCATATTTTTCTGGCAAGTTGTGCGGGCCGCAGTTACACCGCCCTTCGAATGGCGGGAACTGGTTCGGCAACTCGACGAAGTCGGTTCGAAGTCCCTCCCGCTGGTTGCCTTGGCGGGCGCGGCGATCGGTGTCGTCATCTCGTTGGAAGCCCGCTACAGCCTGAGCCGTTTTGGCGCCAAATCTCTGTTTCCCGCCACTCTTGTCTACTCCGTGGTCCAGGTCATGGGGCCTGTCATCACCGGACTGGTCGTCAGCGGGCGCGTGGGCGCCGGCATGGGCGCGGAGTTGGCGTCCATGAAAGTGACGGAACAGATCGACGCCATTGAAGCTTCAGCCATCAACCCTTTCAGGCTCCTTGCGGCAACGCGCATTCTGGCCTGCATCCTGATGTTGCCCCTCCTGACTCTTGCCGCCGACGCCTGCGGCTTGATGACAGGATGGTTTGCACAGGCTCTGGTTGAGCCGCTCTCGTTCCATCAATTCATTGAGAGTGGCTTCAAAGGCGCAACATTCAACGCCTTCCTTCCCCCCACTTTCAAGACGACCGTGTATGGCCTGATCATCGGCCTCATCGCGTGCTTCCAGGGAATGCGCACCCGCGGAGGCGCGGAAGGCGTGGGCCGCGCGGCCACCAACTCCGTCGTTCTGGCTTCGCTCTTCCTCATTCTGGCCGACGTTGTCCTGGTCAAATTCATTCTCGTTGTCTTTCCTTAACCTGTAACTCAAAGGTTCGTGAAACCGGTATGGCAGCAACTTATGACATCACGATGAACGCAGGGAATCCAACGCAGAACAGCAGTACGCCAGCTGTTGCTGTCCAGGATATCGAGAAGACCTTTGGGACTCACAAAGTTCTCAACGGCGTCAGCTTGAAAGTCAATCGCGGAGAGACCCTGGCCGTGCTGGGACGTAGCGGCACCGGCAAGAGCGTCTTGCTGCGACTCATCATCGGCCTCGATCAACCTGACTCGGGATCGGTATGCATTCATGGCCAGAATCTGGCCGGCTTGTCCCTTGACCAGATGGGCTCCATCAGAAAAAAAATGGGATTCCTCTTCCAGCACGCGGCGCTCTACGACTCGCTCACCGTGGCCGAGAACGTGGCATTTCCGCTCCAGCACCATCGGCGTGACATGTCGCGGTCTGAGCAGTCTGACCGGGTTAGGCAACTGCTGGCCGAGGTGGGCATGGATGGCGCCCTCGACAGGATGCCGTCGGATATTTCGGGTGGCATGCAAAAGCGAGTGGGCCTGGCCCGCGCGCTGGTGCTGGAGCCCGATATCCTGCTTCTCGATGAGCCTACGGCAGGCCTTGACCCGATCAGTTCTGGAGAGATCGACGACCTCGTTCTTCAACTTCAACACGAGCATCACATGGCTTCCATCGTTGTGACGCACGACATGCACAGCGCCAAGACGATTGCCACTCGCATAGCTCTTCTGGACAAGGGAAATGTGCTGATCGAGGGCAGCTTTCAAGAACTTCAGCAGAGTGAGAACACGTTTGTGAAGGAATTTCTAAAGCAGTCATAGGAGGACAAATGTCAAGAGTGGCACGGCTCGGAATCTTTATCGTGGCGACCCTGGCGATTCTGGCCACTGGCGTCTTCCTCATTGGGAGCAAGGAGTATCTGTTTCGCTCCACATATCAACTGAAGGCGCAATTCGACAATGTCGCAGGCCTGGCCGCGGGCGCCGACGTGCGTGTGGGGGGAGTGCATAGTGGAACGGTAGAAAGCATCGCACTGCCCCACAATCCAGGCGAAAAGATCACCGTAGTCATGGACCTCGACAAATCCACGCATGAGATCGTCAAAAAGGACTCGGTAGCTTCCATCGAGACGGAAGGGTTGCTCGGAAACCAATATATGGCCATCTCCTTCGGCTCTGTCGGGCAGTCAGACGTGCGGGCTGGCGATATCCTGGCGAGTCACCCACCCCTTGAAATGTCGGACTTGCTGATCAAGACCAGCGCAATCCTGGATAGCAGCCAACAGTCGATTCTGAACGTCACCGATGCGACAGCGCATCTGAACGCTGTCAGCGCCAAGATCGATGCCGGGCAAGGCACAGTAGGAGCGCTGGTCAACGACAAGCAACTCTATAACAACCTGCAACAGACGACCAGCACACTGAACGACACGATGGTCCAGGCGCAGGCCGGGGTCACCGATTTCAAGGAAAATATGGAGGCACTGAAACACAACTTCTTCCTGAGCGGGTACTTCAAGAAACGTGGTTACGAGGATTCGGCAGATCTTGCAGCCAATAGGATCGGCGGTATCCCGCATGGCACACCGATCAAGACGTTCTCCTACTCCGCGAAGGATCTCTTCGATGGCCGCACTTCAGCCAAACTGAAAAATCAGAAATCGCTGAAAGCGAGCGGTGAGTTTCTAGCGCAGAACCAATTCGGAGTTGCAGTCGTCGTAGCTTCAACCGGCATGGAAGGCGACACCAAGCAGAACCAGGTGCTGACCGAGGCCAGGGCCATGGTGATCCGCGAATATCTGGTGGAGAACTTCGGATTCGAGGATAGCCTGCTCAAAACGCTGGGCATGGGCAAGCAGGCAAACGGCGGCCCGGACAAGGATTGGGGCACAATCGAGATCCTCATCTTTCCGGCTGGCACCGAGATTCCGCCCGATAAGCAGAAGTCGACGGGCGCCTCCTCCAAAGCAACAGCGACCAGCCCAACTCAGCCAATGGCTGCCGCTGACCCGAAACCTTAGCCCCGCCTTCACAGCACGGCAATGGACCTTCCAAGACGGCGACTTCTCAAGAAGATCGCCGTCTGTTTTGCCTTGGTTCCTATAACGGACAGAAAACGAGGTTCCAATCTTCGTGGAGCAGGCGTGTGCAGTCTAGCTCAGCCATTTGCTCATTATCTTGGAACAATGAACAAGAAGAAGAGTGACTGCTCTCTTCTTCCCTTTGGATCCTGAGCTGAGGCAGGACATCGGTCACCTGTTTCCCTTAGCCGCTCAAGAGATTGGAGCCTCGATCCTGCGAGAAATAGTCATTGGAGGACATCAAATGCCACTCATTACCGTTGTTGTCACACTGTGTGTCGTAGGAATTCTGCTGTGGCTGGTGAATCGCTTCATCCCCATGCAGGGACAGATTAAAGGCATCCTGAACGCCGTAGTCGTAATCGCCGTCGTTCTGTGGCTTTTGAAAGTCTTCGGCCTCTTTGGGTATCTCACGCAGTTCCGTGTCGGAAATTGAAAGATCGAAGCGTCGAAGCCGTGAAGTCATTGCCCGCCAATGCAACCGAAGTCCAACGTAATACGGCAGAAATCTGCCAGTAGGAGAAACTTTGAAGCGCACGTATTTGTTCGCAATCGGAAGTGTCCTCAGCTTGAGCGCATTTGCACAAGCCAATGCACAAGCGGTGACCGTCGCCCAGCCCCAGGGCCCGACGTCCTCTTACCGCGTTGTGGTGATTAGCCGCTCGGTCCAGGCGGTCAACTACCAGCATCGCAGCGGCGCCTCCGAGGTGGATTTCGCTGGCACGGCCTTGCTGCCTTCGGCCAATGGCAGCGCCAAGGTCCGCAGCAAACGCGGAACCATGGAAGTTGAGGCAGAGTTCGGAAACCTGCAAAGCCCTACCACCTTTGGGACTGAATACCTCACCTATGTCCTGTGGGCCATTTCACCGGAGGGCCGTCCGGTTAATCTCGGAGAGGTTCTGGTCGGTGGCAACGATCGAAGCAAACTGACCGCAACCACCGATCTCCAGGCCTTCGCGCTGATCGTGACCGCAGAACCCTATTATGCCGTTCGCCAGCCGAGCAACGTGGTCGTACTTGAGAACGCTGTGCGTCCTGACACCAAGGGGACGATCGAAGCAGTGGACGCCAAGTATGAGCTGATGGAACGCGGCGGCTATCTTCCCACCGGCTACAAGTTCGACCCCGTGGTCCTGAACGCAAATTTGCCGTTGGAATTCTTCGAGGCTCGCAATGCGTTGCGCATTGCTCAATCCGAAGGGGCCGAACAGTATGCAAGCGCCAGCTATCAGCATGCAGTCGAGTTGATGAAGAATGTGGATGAGTATGCCACCAGCAAACACATCGACAAAAAGCCACTCATCGCAGCCGCGCGGGAAGAAGTGCAGACCGCCGAAGATGCGCGAGAGATTGCAGTTAAAAAGATCGACGAGCAGCGCCATGCCAGCGAGCGCCAGGCATCCAGCGAGGCGGTAGCTAGTTCGCAGGCTGAGGCCGATGCCGCAACTCGCCTAAAGCAACAGGCTCAGGAGGATGCTGCTAAGGCGCAATCCGTAGCCACCGCGGCCCAGGCCGATGCCGAACAATCTCGTTTGGCTGCGCAGCAAGCGCAGCAGGGCGAACATGATGCCATCAGCGACAAGGCGGCCATGCGCGCGCAGTTGTCCGAGCAGTTGAACAAGATTCTGGAGACTCGCGATAGCGCGCGCGGGCTCATCGTCAGCATGTCGGATGTTCTGTTCGATACCGGCAAGTATTCGTTGAAGCCGGGCGCGCGTGAAAAGCTGGCCAAAGTTGCCGGGATCCTGATTGCTTATCCCGGACTCAATATTGAAGTCGGCGGCTACACCGACAACGTCGGCGGCGATGATATGAACCAACAACTCTCTGAACACCGCGCCGGCGCGGTCCGCGACTATCTTGTAGAACAAGGTGTCGGCACGCAATCGGTTACAGCCAAGGGCTTCGGCAACACCTCGCCGGTAGCCTCAAACGATAACGCCAGCGGCCGCCAGGTAAACCGGAGAGTGGAACTGGTCGTATCCGGCGATGCGATCGGCAGCCCTACGACCGCAACCGCAGTGAGCTTGCACTAAACTACCGGGCCGATATGGATGTCGTCTGTATAGCTGTCGTCTCCGAAGTTGGGAGCGTGTTCGGTGAGCCTATAGCCGTACTCCTCATGCAGCCTCGTCAGAGGCTGCATGAGAAAGCTACTTTACCCACTCGACCTATCAAAGAAGGAGTGAATAATGCTTGGAACTATCCTGATCGTGATTCTGGTATTAGCGCTCTTGGGTGTGCTTCCTCGGTGGCAGCACAGCAGAGACTGGGGCTACTTTCCAACCGGCGGGGTTGGATTAATCCTCTTGATTCTCATCGTTCTCGTGGTACTTGGCCGAATATGACTCTTTAAGTGGACAACTGTCCAATCTTACGCAAAGGAGACGATTCGGGTATTTGAGCGAAGTCGATCCTATGCTGAGCAAAGTAAGTGGATCGCACTTGCCTCGTCTTCAGTCCTCTAGAGTTCGTTCTGGACGAGCACCATGCAGACAAGCAACAGCACAACTGGAGTCGCAATGAGCCTCATCAAAAAGTGCGACGTGAAGAAATACTTCGCCACCCATCCGCGTAAGGGGCGACTTCCACTCAGGTCAGTGAAGAAGCTTGGAGCAATGGGCCCTGTCGCAGGCTCATCGACCGAACATTCATCCTCTGCCGCAGTCGTGACTCCGGCCGTGACTTTAGACAGAACTGCGAGCGTGAGCGAATCCGCGACCACCAGCAATTCGCGAAAATGAAACAGGAGTCAGGCTTTTGCGCCTCACCCTGTCGGCTCCATTGAGCCGGCCTCCGCCAGGAGCCATTTCGTCCGAAGTCGGTGCGCCTGAGGGTGTCTTGCCCCCGCTCTTGACGTGCCTGCGTCGCAATCTGCGGAGATCGTCTGCGCCGTTGGTCGATCGCTTTGCTGTACGATCTGAGGACAGTGAAGCATACATGACGCCCGCAAGCGAGACGCCAATGCGAGTAAAAGAAGGAGAAACATGTCCTTTCCTAAGATGCTTCATTCAGAAAAGACCGTAGAAGAACTTCATTCAGTGGACTGCTCGCCGCATGCGCCAAAAATCTGCGCTCTGCCTCTGCCCACGCGGATTGCGTTTGTTGGTAACTACCTGCCGCGCCAGTGCGGCATCGCCACATTCACCACGGACATCTGCACAGCGCTTGCCGCCGAATACGGCAGCGAGCGCCTTTTTGCCATTCCCGTGAACGATCCGGAATCAAGTTATGATTATCCTGAACGCGTACGTCTGGAACTTGAGCAGGAGGATCTTGCATCTTACGAGCGAGCCGCTGAATTCCTCAACTTCAACGGCAACGATCTTGTCTGCCTGCAACACGAATATGGCATTTACGGCGGCATCGCGGGCCGTCATATTCTGACGTTGCTGCACAAGTTGCGGATGCCTGTAGTTACGACACTGCACACCGTTCTGCGCGATCCCGACCTGGATCAGCGTGTGGTGCTCGAAGAAATTGCCCGCCTTTCCGATCGCCTCGTTGTCATGAGCGAACAAGCCGCTCACTTTCTCCGCGAGGTGTATGGAGTTTCGGGCGAGAAAATCGACGTGATTCCGCACGGGGTGCCCGATCTCCCGTTTATGGATCCCAATTATTTCAAGGACCAGTTCGGTACCGAAGGAAAGTCCGTCCTGCTCACATTTGGTTTGCTGTCTCCAAACAAAGGCATTGAGAATGTCATTCAAGCCTTGCCCGCGATTCTCGCAAAACATCCGAACGTGGTCTATGTCGTCACTGGAGTAACGCATCCGCATATCCGGCGACGCGAGGGCGAACGCTACCGCAATGAGTTGCTCGCACTCGCCAATGAACTCGGCGTTTCTCGCCAGGTGATCTTTAACAATCGCTTTGTGAGCGCGGAGGAGTTGGTCGAGCACGTCGGAGCAGCCGATATTTACATCACCCCCTACCGGCAAGAGGCGCAGGCCGTCTCCGGTACGTTGGCCATTGCACTTGGCGCGGGAAAGGCAATCATTTCCACACCGTACTGGCACGCAAAGGAATTGCTCGCAGATGAGAGAGGCGTGATCGTTCCTTTCGACAGTCCCGATGCCATTGCGGATGCTGTGATCGAATTGCTGGAAAACGATGCCAAGCGGCACGCCATGCGCAAGCGAGCCTATCTCTACTCGCGAGCAACCACGTGGCCCAGAACCGCACGAGCGTACATGGCCAGCTTCCAACGCGCGCGTTTCGAGCGCTCCTTGCATCCGCGCGCCACGCGTCTGCATGATTCGGAACTGAATACTGTTGACGGCCTGCCGGAAGTGGACCTCGCTCACATGGTGAGGATGACCGACGACACCGGCATATTGCAGCATGCCATCTTCTCGGTGCCCAATTGCAGCGAGGGCTATACAACCGATGACAACGCACGTGCGCTGATTGTGTCCACGCTTTTGGAAGGGAAGGCGGGACGGGTCAGCGGTCCTGAAGCTTCCAATCTCTCCCATCGTTATCTGGCTTTCTTGTGCTTTGCCTTTCACAGCGATATCGGAAGATTTAGAAACTTCCTTGGTTATGATCGTCAATGGCTGGAAAACGTTGGGTCGGAAGACAGCCACGGGCGCGCCCTATGGGCACTGGGAAAGGTTCTTGGCCACTCGCAGGATGCAGGGTTGCGGGGAGCGACGGGAACGCTTTTTGAAGCTGCGGTTCCTGCCGCCCTTACCTTCACAAGCCCTCGCGCGTGGGCCTTTTCAATTCTTGGAATGCAGGCCTACCTGGACTGGTTCCCGGGCGATCGGGCCATCCAGGGCGCTCGCAATACGCTGGCAAACCGGCTCCTGGATATTTACGAACAAAGCCATTCCAAGACGTGGCAGTGGTTTGAGAAGAGTCTTTCTTATTCGAATGCCAGGCTCTCTCAGGCGCTGATGGTCGCCGGATGGCGAAACGGCAACAAGCGGATGCTCGAAGCCGGGATCGAGTCTCTTTGCTGGCTTGTCCAAGAGCAGCACCGCGGGGATCCAGATATCTTTGTGCCGATCGGATCCAACGGGTTCTTCATAGAAGGCAAGGAGAAGGCGCGCTTCGATCAACAGCCCGTGGAAGCTTGCGCCACGGTGTCCGCCTGTCTTGATGCGTATCGGATCACCGGCGAACCGCATTGGCTTGAGGAAGCGCAGTGTGTCTTTGGATGGTTTCTCGGCAAGAACGATCTGCAGATTCCACTCTATGACGCATCGACAGGCGGGTGCCGGGATGGCCTTCATCCGGATCGTGTGAACGAGAATCGGGGAGCTGAATCTACGCTCTCATTCCTCATGGCTCTCCTCGAAATGCGAGCGGCTAAAGTAGCAAACACAGAACAAATGCAACTGGAAATGAGTGCCTTCGCTTGAATAGAATGATTCCGCCCGTTGACTCTGCGAATCCCATCTCTCCGGAAGAACTGCATGTGGAAACACAGACAGGACTTCCCTTGTTCACCCGCTATGCGGACAATCCGATTCTCACCCAGCAAAACTGGCCCTATCCGATCAATAGCGTCTTCAACGCCGCCGCTGCAAGATTGGTGGATGGCGACACTTTGCTTCTCTGCCGAGTAGAAGACAGGCGCGGCATGTCTCATCTTTGCGCGGCGCGTTCTGCGAATGGCGTCGATGGCTGGCGGATCGATCCCCAACCAACCATGCCGGCAAATCCGCGCGAGTATCCGGAGGAGATCTGGGGCATCGAAGATCCTCGAATCACCTATGTTCCGGAGTTAGGGCAATTTGCGATCGTTTACACCTCCTATTCCAAAGGTGGGCCAGGGGTATCGCTTGCAATGACCAAGGACTTTAAGCGTTTTGACCGATATGGCGTCATCATGCAGCCGGAGGATAAGGATGCAGCTCTCTTGCCGCGCAGAATCGGCGGCAACTGGGCGTTGATTCACCGGCCCGTCACCGCGCTTGGCGCGCATATGTGGATCTCTTACTCGCCCGATCTGCGGCATTGGGGTAGCCACAAGATCATCCTTGAGGCGCGACGCGGCGGCTGGTGGGATGCCAACAAAATTGGGCTCTGCTCTCCGCCGATTGAGACCGCAAAGGGATGGCTCATGATCTATCACGGCGTGCGGCAAACTGCTTCGGGAAGCATCTATCGCCTGGGCCTGGCGCTCTTCGATCTGGAGAGCCCCGAGATCTGTCTGCAGCGCGGAGATTCCTGGGTCTTCGGCCCGGAAGCATCCTATGAGCGCGCCGGAGACGTCAAAGATGTTGTCTTTCCCTGCGGGCAGACGATCGACGCGGACGGAGACACCATTAATGTCTATTACGGCGGGTCCGACTCTTGCATAGCGCTGGCCAAGGGAAGCATTCGCCGCCTGCTTTCATGGCTGGACGCGAATTCGAGTTCTGGAGACGAGTAATGAACTCTCACGCGGCTCCGCAAGACGTGTCCTTTTTGGTGTCGTGCGGGGTCGCATGCTCTTGAGGAAAATGCGACTTGACACCAGCCCCCGAGGACAAAAATCGTGACAGCACTGTAGCTTGCACGACGAGATGACTGGCTGGGATGGGCACAATGAGGAATATGAACTGGATTTGGCCTGATTGGGTGCCGCACCTGATTTGGGTGCGGCGAGAGTGCCCGCGCTGCAAATCCGTGAAATTCAAACCGGCCGAGTTGCGCCCGTTCGATGGGCTCCTGAGCATGTTCTTGTTGCGCCCGGTGCGCTGCATGTTCTGTTGGCGGCGCTACTATTGGTTTTCACTGCAAGATGCCAATCCTGGATGAGTTCCAGGCCGTTCGCAGTGCTCAAGAAGAAGCTCTTGTCGTCCGGCTTGAAGCAAACAGAATGCAACTCAACCAGCAAACCGCATCCAATGGCCGATGATCCCGTGGCTGTGGCACTCGAACGCAGATGCAGAGTCAAGCCAGTATGAGTATTCTTGTCCAACAATCGGCTCAAATAACGGCGCCCCGCCTGCATTCAGCTCTGGTGCCGCCTTGGCTCACGCACCTGGGAGCACTGGGGCTTTTCTCCGTCGCGGTAATCGATTCGTCGGTGATTCCTCTGCCTCTGCCCGGCAGTACCGATCTGCTGTTGCTGTGGCTGGTGGCGCACCGCGGCGATCCATGGCTGCTGGCCTCGTGCGCCATTGCAGGCAGCATCCTGGGCGGATACACCACCTGGCACATTGGCCGTAAGGGTGGCGAGGCGGCGCTTCGCCGCTACGTGCCGGCGCGTCTCCTGGCGCGAATCGTCGGGTGGGTCCAGCGTCACCGCATCCTCGCCGTCTTTCTTCCCGCCTTGCTTCCTCCGCCTATTCCGCTCTTGCCGTTCCTGCTCGCTTCCGGCGCGTTGGGCGTCGCGCGTGGGCGTTTCCTCGTCATCTACGGAGCGGCTCGTACCCTGCGTTACTCCTTTGTCGCATGGCTCGGCGTCACCTATGGACGCAGGATCGTCCGCCTGTGGTCTCAAAACCTCCAGAAGTGGTCGACTCCGCTACTGATCGTATTCGTGACTCTGTTGTTAGCCGGAGTTTGTTATGGGATATGGAAGATTCATGGTATGCGCAGGGTTGATGCCGCCGAGAAAATCGCGCTCGATGACGAGCAAGCCGGAGCCAGGTAACCTCCGCATTCTGCTGAGCTTCTGCGTCCGGCATCTGTTCAAGATTCTGCCGCTACTGATGTCTGCATGAAGACCGGTTTGTCCTTGGGCCTTCTGCACCCTGTGTTTGTCTTCGAGCTTCCTGAATTTGCCGCGATGCCCGGCCTGCCATGGATCGCTTTTATAGGGGACCCTCGACAACCCATTGTCCCGCTTTGAACGACTCCCTTGGAATTCGAAAAGCGGAGAAGTTCCCCCCAGAACACGTCGAACGGTTGCCATTCTGATGAGCGCTATTGCACAGACGGGACAATGTCGCGACTCTATCGTGGGAACTACCTTGTGCGCCTCAAATGCGCGTAAAGCAAGAGACGCTGCGCATGGGTAGAAAAAGGTGAGATGCATGAAGAAGCTTGTGACGTTAGTGGCATTGTTCAGCTTGGGTGCGGCTAGCGCCGCCTGGGCAGAAACACGCGAAGAGACGCAGAACCGGCTGGATAATGCAGCCACGGTGCTGCATGAGATCATGGCCGCTCCGGATAAAGGCATTCCGGACGAAGTATTCGACCACGCAAAGTGTGTGGCCGTAGTGCCGCACATGATCAAGGCTGGCTTGGTGTTTGGTGGAGAGAATGGCCGGGGTGCAGCCACCTGCAGAACAGAACACGGATGGAGCGCGCCGGCGTTCTTTGCCATCACGGGCGGCAACTGGGGATTGCAGATCGGCGTCGAAGGCGTGGATCTGGTCATGATCTTCCAGGGCGAAAAAGGGATGCAGCATTTGCTCTCGAGCAAGTTTGAGCTCGGAGCGGACGCCTCTGCGGCAGCCGGTCCGGTTGGACGCCACGCCTCTGCCAATACTGACTGGAAGCTGGACACCGAGGTCCTGACCTACTCGCGGGCCAAGGGCGCCTTTGCCGGTCTCACTCTGACGGGTGCGAATCTTCGCCGGGACGACGATTCCATGGAGGCTTACTACGGCCATGACATCCCCACACGTCGCGTTCTGATGGGCGAAGTTGCGACGCCGGCCACTGCAGACCGGTTCGTCGCTGCGGTTCGAGATGCAAAAGCGCAGGCCAAGGCTGCCAACTAGTCTGTTGCTTGTAACGCCTGTGGGCGCCCGGAATCGAGCTCAGGTTTCGTGCGCCCGCCATGCGAAAAGGGGTACCTATGCTTTGGACAATCTTTGTGATCTTGCTGGTTCTATGGCTTCTGGGCTTCAGTTTCCATATCGCCGGTGGACTCATCCACATTCTGCTGGTGATCGCTGTGATCGTCCTGGTCGTCAACCTGGTGACCGGACGACGAGGCGTTCTCTGAAGCGACATCCGTACGTCACTTCCGTCTGTAAATGCTGATCGCACTTTGTCGCGCTCAGCGCCAAGGTGAATGCGTCGGCCGCCGCCGTCAGGGCCTCGATCGCGGGCACTGGCGGCGGTTGCCGACGCATGACCGGACGCTCTGCCGGCGGCAACATCCGATACCACGAAGTTGTGGCTGATCGTCCCTTCGATACGGCCAAAATCGGACTTGCGCATGCAGTACTCATGCTCACCCATTCCACGAGCAAATCGCTCCGGCGACTGTAATCCCCAAGGTCAGTTAGTTTTCGTCGCCCGTATGGCAGTGCAACCACGTTTCGAGCTGCTCTTTTATAAATAGATGAATATCCTTTGGATTCCTGAGCGAGTGCGGAAGCAAATTGGACTTTTACGGTGCACTCCTCAACGAAGTTCTCCATACTTGACTCTCGCTCCTTTATTCGATCAACAAAGCTCCCAGACAGTGATGATCAGCAGGCTGCGGTGCGCAAGCATTTTCGATGTGGTGCATTGCACGTAGAACTTCGCGGCATGGACCGTGGCGCGCAGTTCCGCCTCCATGCAAAAATGTAGCCGAAATCTGGGGTCCATCCTAAAATGGGGAAGCTCTGTGTCCTTGCCGCGCACAATGGACTTCCGACCTGAAAATATGATATGAAAAAGAACGCCTTGCCGTCCGCAAGCGTCCCTTTTCGTCCGGCAGGTGATTGCGCGAAGCGACCACGCCGGCAATTCCAGGTAGCTCTGTTCGTAGGCAAGAGGACTGTTTTTTCTCTCAGGCAGGAGTTGAAGATGCGGCGCGCGTTCGCCATTGTGTTGAGCCTTCTGTTCTGCCTGGGCCCCTTGTCGGGCCTGCTCCCGGGTAGCTCAGAGTCGCGCTTGCCTGCCTGCTGCCGCCGTCACGGAAGCCACCACTGTGCCATGTCTGCCGATTCCATGGCCATGCGGATGCAGTCGGCTTCTGGCTCCGCACCCAGCCTCGTCGCGCCCTCGCGTTGCCCCTTCTTTCCTGTCCCTAGCGCTGTCCCCGCATCCACAACCCTTGCGCTGACTGCTCCGCTGGCCGCTCTGCCCGTTCAGCTTGCGCAGACTCTTGTGCTTCCCGCCAGTCGCGCCGCAGTCCTCTCGAACCAGGTCCGCACCCACGCTGGCCGCGCTCCTCCCGCAATCTGCCTCGCCTGACAAATCCCACTTTCTGCGATTCCCCAAGCAACGGTTGCACGCGCCCGTTTGCGCACTCTATGCGCAGTGGGCGCTCTGCCCCCCAGTCGGATTCTCTCCCGAGGGTCATTCTCATGCGCCTTTCTTTCCCGGTCGCAGCCATGGCTTTGCTCGCCGCATCCGTCCCCGCCCTGGCCACGGTCTTCGCCACCGTCCACGGTGTCGTGCACGATCCGCAACACCGCCCCATCTCCAGCGCTGAAGTCACGCTTCAGGCTGATCGCTCCGAATTCGCCCTTCACGCCCGAACCACCTCGCAGGGCGAGTTCGATTTGCCGCCCGCCCCCCTCGGCGTCTACTCGCTCACCATCGCCGCTCCCGGTTTTGCCACTTCGCAGCAGTCACTCGTCCTTGCTTCCGGCACCAACCCCGTCCTGCACATTCCTCTCGCGCTTGCCCCTGCCACGCAGTCCGTTGTCGTCGAAGGCCTCCAATCCTCTTTTGCAGCCGCCGACTCCGTCACTCCCACCACCCTCATCACCCGCGCCGATATCGACCAGACCCCCGGTGCCAGCCGCACCCTCGGCATGGAGATGATTACCGACTTCGTTCCCGGCGCTTACATGACCCACGACATGCTGCACATGATGGGCGGGCACCAGACCAGCTGGCTCATCGACGGCATTGCCATTCCCAACACCAAGATCGGCTCCAACGTCGGTCCGCAGATTGACCCCAAGGACATCGACTCCCTCGAAGTCCAGCGCGGCAGCTACTCTTCCGATCTCGGCGACCGCACCTACGGCGCTTTCAATGTCCTTCCGCGCAACGGCTTTGAGGGTACCCGCGACGCCGATCTGCTCATCTCCCTGGGCAACCTGTTCACCGCGGAATCCCAGCTCTCCCTCGGCGATCACACTGAAAAGACTGCCTGGTACGCCAGCCTCACCGGCTCCCGCGCCAACGACGGCCTCGCCACGCCCGTCGCCGCCATCGACCACGACGCCACCAACTCCCAGAGCGGCTTTCTCTCCCTCCTGCGCAACCAGTCCGCCAGGGATCAGCTCCGCCTCAATGCACAATCCCGCCAGGACCATTTTCAGATTCCCTACGACCCCACCCCCTCTGACTGGGAACAGGCCAGCCAGTACTACGAGTCCTATGGCTTGCGCGATGCCCAAACCGAGCGCGATTCCTTCCTGATCGCCAACTGGGTCCACACCTTCACGCCCAAGGCGTTGGTTTCCGTCGCGCCTTTCTACCATTTCAATCAGGCCAATTACGACGCTCGTCCCACCGATCAGCCCGTCGCCACCACCTGGCATCAGGCCTCGCATTACGCCGGTGCCCAGGCTGACCTTCGCGCCGACTTCGGTCCCAACAACTTCTCCGCCGGTCTCTACTCCTTTTACCAGGCGGAAAACGACATCTTCGGCGTCCAGGTCAACGACGGTTCGGCCACCTCGCAGCCCGCCACTCCCGCCAACGCCACCGCCCATCTCGTCGAGTTTTACCTCTCCGACCACCTCCGCCTGGGTCGCTACCTCACCCTCCTCGGTGGCGAGCGCTTCTCCTTTTCCAGCGGCGGCTTCAGCGAATCCGCGTTCTATCCCCGCATCGGCGCAACGCTTGAAATTCCCCGCCTTCATTGGGTTCTGCGCGGCTTCTACGGCCACTTCTTCCAACCCGCGCCCCTGGTCACCGTTTCCACTTCCGTGCTCAACTACGCCTTGACCTTGCCTGGCGGTGAAAACACCTTCACCCCTTTACCCTCTGAGCGCGACGAGCAGCACCAGTTCGGCCTTCAGATTCCTTTCAAGGGCTGGTTCCTCGACATTGCCAACAACAAAAACCGCGTCAACAACTTCCTCGATCACTCCAACCTCGGCGAGTCCAACATGTACTTTCCCATCGCCGTCGACGGAGCCCTCGTCCGCTCTTGGGAGATGACTCTGCGCTCGCCTCGCCTGCCCCGCTTCGGCCAGTTCCACCTCGCTTACTCCAACCAGATCGCCGAGCAGCGTGGCGCCATCATCGGTGGCTTCACCTGCAGTCTTTCAGGAGACTCTGCCTGCACCCCGGCGAACTTCAGCTATACTCCCGTCGATCACGACCAGCGCAACACCCTCAACACCGGCTTTACCGCCAGCCTGCCCCGGCACGCCTGGTTCGCCACCAACGTCTACTACGGTTCCGGCTTCACCAATGGTCTCGCCGGCTCAGGTGTTGGCCCCTATCAAGGCAGCTATCTCCCCGTCCACACCACCTTCGACCTGTCTGCCGGCCGCACCCTCGGCGAGCGCTTCCGCCTCTCCGCCTCCGTCCTCAACGTCACCAACCACCGCGTCCTGCTGGATAACTCCGTCACCATCGGCGGCTTCCACTTCAACGATCCAAGAATCTTCACCGCCCAACTCCGTTACCACTTTCACTTCTGAGCCGAAGGCTTCCTGTGCCCCATGCTTTGTCATTCCGCCTAACCTGTACCAGCGGCGTCTTGCGGTGTGAATAACTACCGCCAGCCAACTCGCTAACCCCGCGCAGCGGGGGCTAACTTGCTGCATCTGTTTGTAGACTTATTTACGCGCGATGTTTGAATTATTGAAGTCGCGAAGGGGCCAACTCGAGCGCCTTTACGACTCGACATCATACGTGCTGTAAATGGCTGATAAATAGCGTCGTCTTCTTGCTGTGGTCCGCAAGGATTGCATCAGCTGAAGACTGTCATCCTGAGCGAAGCGAAGGATCTGCAGTTGTCCTTGCTCCTCCCTGTGTCATGCCAATCGGGTCGGACCAAAAACAGGCTGTGGCCAAACACGGTCCGGGGGCAACCCCCGTCTAATTCCAGCATAATCAGCGCGGCAATAGCCGTGGAGGTATGCCTCTCTCGGGTTCTATCCAAAAGCAGGCGTTCCTTAGCAGTCCTCGTCTCCCACTTCCCCCAAACGTTTGGGGTCGCGCACCACAACTGCCTCCCGGCGGGGAACCACAAAGCCTTCTTCGCTCCACTTCGACAGGATACGGCTGATGGTGAACAGGGTCGTGCCCGTCATCTGCGCCAACTCTTCGCGCGAAAGTGAGACCTGGATTCCCCCCTGGGAATGCTTGCCGATTTGTTTCAGGAGCCTGAGCAGAGTCAGCGCCAGCCGCTTGGCCACTTTTTCGGTCGCCACCTCGCGGAAGCGTTCCTCCAGTTCACTTAACCGGCTGGAAAGAATCTGGTTGATATTCCTGCGGATCTGCGGATATTCCACCACCAGGTGTTGCAGCCGTGCATATTCCCATGTCAGCGCCCGGCATTGTTCCAATGCCCGCGCCGAACAGGTGTGACTGCAGGCCTCAGTTTCGGTTTGCTCCCCAACCGCATCTCCCGTGCCGCGCATCCACAGGATCACTTCGTTCCCGTTGGAACTCAACTGGGTGAGCTTTACGCTGCCGGTCTGGATGAGCACGATGTTGCGGACCGGCTGTCCTTGCATAAACAAAAGCTCGTCGCGCGCAAAGGTGCGCGCTCGTGCGCACGAGGCAATCTCTATGCACTGCTGTTCCGTCAGTCCGGTGAAAAGCGCTGAAGTGCACATCAGCACCACGCGTTCAGCGGTTGTTGTTTCTGTGTTGCTTGCCCCGTTCAATCCCGGACGTACTACCGGTAAACGTGCCGTCGCCATGAATTCCCCCCACGACAACCCGGTTCGAACTGCTCAACTCACCGCGCCGCTTCCCATCTCTGCTCGCTGACGCATGCCTTCGGTTGGTTCTGAAGTTGGCGAAAAATGTCTGGATTCAAAGCCTTCCGGAAAGACCGGGGCCTATAAGCTCAATCGCTCCGCTGGGGAGAGATAGGTGGCCTGGCTTCTCTTTAATGCTTCTATGAGTTGCTGTCAATGTTTTTGTGAACTTCCCCAACGTCTCGGTTCCGCCCCAATTCAATCAACAATCGCCCGCAGCATCGGGCAAATCTTGCTGCTGTCTGCCGGGATCAATTCGGCATGGGATGGGACTACGTTACAGAGTAGGCCCGTAGCCTCTTTGCGCTAGCGCAAAGAGGCTTCATTTTGCACATCGAAACCCCGATCATTTTGTTCAAACGCAACGACGCATTGGCCAGATCGAAATTCTCTCCCCTTTTCCCGCCTCCGCCGAACCGATCCACCAGTAGACTGGCCGCAAGCCGACCGCCCGGAAAAGTCCGGTTCCAAGCGCCGAGTCTTCCGTTCTTCGCTCAATTGTCTTCCCGAACACGCCCGGTCCTCCTCCCGGCTCCCCCTACTCCGTTGATTGCATGCCGCATTCGTCTCGCCGAGCCCCTTCTCGCCTGGCCCATCCCCGCATTTTCGTTCTTGTCCGGACCTCGGAGAGGCGCGCCAGCAGGACGGATAGAGCTGTCGCCGAGGGCGTCCCCAAAAGGAAGTTGAGCCAAAGCTCAGTTTTTTCGATATATTAAAGAGTTCAGCACTGCTCCAGACACGGCCGGACCTGAAAAACAGGTCTTTTTCAGCGAACAGTGTGGTTTCCTCGAAGGGAATCACATAGCATTTGTGTCTTTACGGCCGGGAATCGCGTTCCTTACGAAAAATTCATTGAGAAGGTTGCCATGCATTCAAAGGACAGTCGTCTTCGCACTCCTCTCCCGCAGGGGCTCTACCATCCCCGGAACGAACACGATGCCTGTGGCATGGGGCTGGTCGCCAGTATTCGTGGGGAAAAAAGCCACGACATCATCCGCAAGGGCCTTGAGGTTCTCATCAATCTCACCCACCGCGGTGCCGCCGGCTGCGATCCGGAGACCGGCGACGGCGCTGGCATTCTGATTCAGATTCCGCACGTCTTCTTTGCGCGCGAATGCGGCGAGCTGGGTATGCAGTTGCCCGAGTCGGGAGCTTATGGCGTGGCCATGGTCTTCCTGCCCGTCGACAAGCACAGCCGCCTGCAATGCGAAGGCGTCCTCGAGCGCATCGCCCAGGAAGACGGCCTCAAGGTCATCGGCTGGCGCGACACGCCGGTCAATGGCATCGCCATCGGCCGCGAAGCCCGCGCCTCCCAGCCCTACATCGAGCAACTCTTTCTCGGTCGCCCCGACGGACTGGACGAGGAAGCCTTCGAGCGCCTCCTCTTCCGCGTCCGCCGCCGTACCGAAAACGAAATGGCCGCCTCTGAGATCGAAGGCAAGGACGATTTCTACATCCCCTCGCTCTCCTGTCGAACCATCGTCTACAAGGGCCTCATGCTCGCCCCGCAGATTGAGAAGTTCTATCTGGAACTGGCCAACCCCCTCGTTGCCAGTGCGCTTTGTCTGGTCCACCAGCGCTTCTCCACCAACACCTTTCCCAGTTGGAAGCTGGCGCACCCTTACCGCTACGTAGCGCACAACGGCGAAATCAACACCATCCGCGGCAACGTCAGCTGGATGACCGCCCGCCAATCGGTGATGGAGAGCCCGGTCCACGGCGAACAAATCAGCGAGCTTTTTCCCATCATCACGCCCCACGGCAGTGACTCGGCCTCGCTCGACAACGCGGTCGAGTTCCTTTATCAAGCGGGTCGTTCTCTGCCGCACGTCATGGCCATGCTGATTCCCGAGGCCTGGTCCGGCAATCCCGACATGGACGAGGAGAAGCGCGCCTTCTACGAGTACCACGCCTCCCTGATGGAGCCTTGGGACGGTCCCGCCGCCATTGCATTCACTGACGGCAAGGTCATTGGCGCCACCCTCGACCGCAACGGGCTCCGTCCCGGCCGTTACGTGGTCACCAAGGACGATCTTGTGGTACTGGCCTCTGAAGCCGGCGTCCTCGACGTGCCTGCCAAAGACGTGCGCAAGAAGGGCCGTCTTCAGCCCGGCCGCATGTTCCTGGTCGATACGGTGCAGAAGCGCATCGTCTCTGACACTGAAATCAAGAAGCAGTTGGCCACCCGCCAGCCCTATGCAACCTGGCTCAAAGAGCAGCAGGTCACCATCGATCAGTTGCCTGAGCCTGCTCGCGTGATTGCCTCCAATCCCGAGACGCTCCTGCGCCGCCAGCGCGCCTACGGTTACAGCGAAGAGGACCTCAAGGTTCTGCTCGCTCCCATGGGAGCCGCCGGCGCAGAGCCGCTCGGTTCCATGGGCACCGATGTGCCCCTGGCCTGCCTCTCTGACCGTCCGCAATCGCTCTTCAACTACTTCAAGCAGCTCTTCGCGCAGGTCACCAATCCGCCCATCGATCCCATCCGCGAAGAGATGGTCATGTCGCTCATCAGCTACATCGGCAATGAGCGCAACATCCTGGGCGAAACCCCAGAGAACTGCCACACCCTGAAGCTGCCGCATCCGATCCTGACCAACCGGGATTTGGAAAAGCTCCGCCGAGTTTCTTCCGGAGACTTGTTGGCCACTACTCTGCCCGCCCTCTTCCGGGCCGCCGACGGCGAGGCTGGCCTCAAGCACTCGCTCGACGATCTGAGCGGCCGTGCCGCGCTGGCTGTCGCTTCCGGCTACACGCTGCTGATCCTCTCCGACCGCGGCGTCGACGCCACCTATGCTCCCATTCCCAGCCTGCTGGCCATGGCTGCCGTGCACAACCGCCTGGTGCGCGAGAAGACCCGTACCCAGGTAGCTCTCATCATCGAAAGTGGCGAGCCCCGCGAGGTGATGCACTTCGCCCTTCTCATCGGCTACGGCGCCAGCGCCATCAATCCTTACCTGGCCATCGAGACCCTCCACGACCTCAAGCGCCGCGGCCTCCTGCCGCACAACGTCACCGGCCCCCATGCCGAGAAGAACTTCATCAAGGCCATCAACAAGGGCCTGCTCAAGACCTTCTCGAAAATGGGCATCAGCACCCTGCAAAGCTATCGTGGCGCACAGGTCTTTGAAGCTGTGGGCCTGAACAAGTCTCTGATCGATAAATACTTCTCCGGCACCGCTTCGCGCATTGAAGGCGTGGGCCTCGATGTCCTTGCGCGCGAGGCGCAGATGAAGCACGAATACGCCTTCCAGCCGCTCACCGAGTCGGAAACCGAACTGGTCGTAGGTGGCCAGTATCAATATCGCGAGGGTGGCGAGTATCACCTCCTCAACCCCGCCACCATCAGCAAGCTCCAGCACGCGGTCCGTCAAAACAACCCTGCCACCTTCCAGGAGTACACCGACCTCTTGGACGATCAGAACCGCCACCTCTGTACCCTGCGCGGTCTGCTCAAGCTCAAATACGCTGACAAGCCCATTTCAATCGACAAGGTCGAACCGGCCAAGGAAATCGTCAAGCGCTTTACCACCGGCGCCATGAGCTACGGCTCCATCAGCAAGGAGGCGCACGAGACTCTCGCCATCGCCATGAACCGCCTGGGCGGCATGTCGAACACCGGCGAAGGTGGGGAAGACGAAGATCGCTTCAAGCCCGACGCCAACGGCGATTCGCGCCGCTCGGCTGTCAAGCAGGTAGCTAGCGGCCGCTTCGGCGTCACCACCAACTATCTGGTCAACGCCGACGAATTGCAGATCAAGATGGCGCAGGGCGCGAAGCCCGGTGAGGGTGGCCAGTTGCCCGGCCACAAGGTGGATGAGAACATCGCGCGCACGCGCCACTCGATTCCTGGCGTCGGCCTGATTTCGCCTCCTCCGCACCACGACATTTATTCCATTGAAGATCTTGCCCAACTGATCTACGACCTCAAGAACGTCAATCCCAAGGCGCGCATCGCCGTCAAACTCGTTTCTGAAGTCGGCGTAGGCACCGTTGCTGCCGGCGTCAGCAAGGCGCATGCCGATGTGGTGCTCATCTCCGGCGACAACGGCGGCACAGGCGCTTCGCCGCTCAGTTCCATCAAGCACGCTGGCCTTCCCTGGGAACTTGGCCTCGCCGAAGCGCAGCAGGTGCTTCTGCTCAACGATTTGCGCAGCCGCATCAAAGTCCAGACCGACGGCAAGCTGCAAACTGGGCGCGACGTCGTCATTGCTGCTCTCTTGGGCGCCGAGGAATTCGGCTTCGCCACCATGCCGCTCATCTCCATGGGTTGCATCATGATGCGCAAGTGCCATCTCAACACCTGTTCGGTCGGCATCGCCACCCAGGACCCGGTCCTGCGCGCTCGCTTCCAGGGCCAGCCCGAGCACGTCGTCAACTTCTTCTTCTTCATCGCCGAGCAGGTTCGCCAGCACATGGCCAAGCTTGGCTTCCGCACCGTCGATGAGATGGTGGGCCGCGTAGACAAAATCGACGCCGCCCTGGCCGACGCCCACTGGAAGGCCAAGGGCATCGATCTTTCCTCCATCCTCTACACGCCCACGCTTCCTTCCCGCGTCGCCCGCCGCAAGATGCAGGAGCAGGATCACGGCCTGGCTGCGGCGCTCGATCATCAGCTCATTGAAAATGCCGCTCCCGCGCTTGAAAAGAAGACCCCGGTCACCGGCACCTTCCACATCCGCAACGTGCACCGCACAGTCGGCGCCATGCTGGGCGGCGAAATCGCACGCCGCTACGGTTCGGTCGGATTGCCCGACGAAACCATTCACTTCAAGTTCGACGGTTCGGCCGGCCAGAGCTTTGGCGCATTCGTGCCCAACGGAGTCACTCTCGAACTCGAAGGCGACTCGAACGATTACTTGGGCAAGGGCCTTTCCGGTGGCCGCATCATCGCTTATCCGCCCAAGACCTCCAGCTTCCTGCCTGAAGAAAGCATCCTGGTGGGCAACGTCGTACTTTACGGCGCGACCAGCGGCGAAGTCTTCCTCAACGGCATCGCCGGCGAGCGCTTTGCCGTCCGCAACTCCGGCGCAACAGCAGTCGTCGAGGGCGTCGGCGACCACGGCTGCGAATACATGACCAACGGCAAAGTGGTGGTGCTCGGAAAGACCGGCCGCAACTTCGCCGCCGGCATGAGCGGCGGCATCGCTTATGTCTACGACGATCGTGAAGACTTCGCCGCGCGCCGTTGCAATCAGGCCAGCGTCGATCTTGAGCCGCTCATCCTCGATACCGACGTCGCTGAGGTCCGAGGGCTTCTGGAACGCCATCGCGACTTGACCGGCAGTCCGCGCGCCGCCTGGATTCTGGAACACTGGGCTGAAGCGCAGCCCAAATTCATCAAGGTTTTCCCGCACGAGTACAAGCGTGTTCTCGGCGTTCCGCGCACCGACGAGGTTCCGGCGGCGATCGATGTTTCTCCTATCAACGCGTCGCCTGTGGCGGCCACTGCGGAGGTGCACCATGGGTAAGGTCAACGGTTTTCTTGAAATCGAGCGCGAGCAACCCGCCCGCCGCAAGGTCGATGAGCGGGTTCATGACTGGCTGGAAGTTTACTCGCCTTTCCCTGAGGAGAAGCAGCGCGAGCAGGGCGCCCGCTGCATGGATTGCGGCGTGCCTTTCTGCCACACCGGCTGTCCGGTCAACAACCTCATTCCCGACTGGAACGACCTTGTCTATAACGGCCGCTGGGAATCAGCCGTGCGCCGCCTCCACTCCACCAACAACTTCCCTGAGTTCACCGGCCGCATCTGTCCCGCGCCCTGCGAAGCCGCCTGCGTTCTGGCCATCAGCCAGCCCGCCGTCTCCATCAAGCTCATTGAGCGCAGCATCGTCGAGCGCGGCTGGGCTGAGGGCTGGATCCATCCCGAGCCGCCCGAGCAGAGCACTGGCAAGCGCGCCGCCGTGGTGGGCTCCGGTCCCGCCGGCCTCGCTGCCGCCCAGCAGTTGCGCCGCGCCGGCCACTCCGTCACCGTCTATGAGAAGAATGACCGCATCGGCGGCCTCATGCGCTACGGCATTCCCAACTTCAAGCTGGAGAAACACGTTCTTGACCGCCGCATTCAGCAGATGCGCGCCGAGGGTGTCACCTTCGTCACCAATGCCCACGTCGGCGTCAACATCCCGGTCGAGGCCCTCACCGGCCACTACGATGCCATCCTTCTCTGCGGCGGTTCGGAACAGCCCCGCGACCTGAAGATTCCCGGCCGTGAGCTCAAAGGCATCTACTACGCCATGGAGTTTCTCCCCCAGCAGAATCGCCGCTGCGAGGGCGACAAGATCGATCCTTCCATCTCCATCAGCGCGGAAGGCAAGCGGGTGGTCATTATCGGCGGCGGCGACACCGGCGCCGATTGCCTGGGTACCAGCCTTCGCCAGGGCGCCAAGAGCGTCCACCAGTTCGAAATCATGCCCAAGCCGCCCGAGACCCGCGCGGCATCCACTCCCTGGCCGCTCTGGCCCCTGCAATTGCGCACTGAAACCTCCCACGAAGAAGGTGGCATCCGTGACTGGAGCATCAACAGTGTCCAGTTCACCGGCGACGAAGAGGGCAACTTGAAGCAGTTGCACGCCCTCCGCGTCGGCCCGCCGCCAAAGTTCGAACCGGTTGTGGGAACCGAGTTCACGCTCGATGTGGATTTGGTCTTGCTCGCCATGGGCTTTCTTGGCCCGGTCCGTTCAGGAATGCTCGAGCAACTCGGCGTCGCCCTCGACAACCGCGGCAACGTGGCCACCAACGGCGACTATCAAACCTCGGTCGAGAACATCTTTGCCGCCGGCGACATGCGCCGTGGCCAATCGCTCGTGGTTTGGGCCATCTCGGAAGGCCGCAAGGCTGCCGCAGCCGTCGATCGCTACCTGGCCACCATTCCCGAACCCGTCACCCAACGTCACAGGGCTCTGGTATAAAAGTCCGCACCAAAGCTTTGGGTATGGAAGGGCTTCGGGATAAACTCTCGAAGCCCTGTCCCAAGACCGCTTGCATCGCAAGAGTACGGGTTTTTGAACCTGCGGAAATACTCGGTCCGGAGGGAGGCGGGGGTTTTAACCCCCGCATAAAGCCAACAGGATCGGCGGGGCTTCAGCCCCGGAGGGATGTTCTTCTCGAACCCCGCACAAATCCAGCCAACCCGCTAACTCGCCAACCCCGCGCAGCGGGAGCTAACTCGCGATTTTCTTGCCGAACGCGTCTTGATTCTCAGGCACTTTCAAAATCTGCGAAACAGGCGGGGCAGGGAACTCACTTCCCCACCGGCGAGTCCACAATGTGCCCCATCTTTTCCTGCTTGGTCCGCACGTAGCGCTCGAAGCTCTCCTGTGACTCCACTTCGGCCGAAACGCGCTCAGTCACTTCAATCCCGGCCGACTCCAGCGCCGCCACTTTCTCCGGATTGTTGGTCATCAGCCTGACCTTCTTGACGCGCAGATACTTCAGCACCTCGGCGGGCAGTTCGTACTCGCGGCAGTCGGCGGCAAAGCCCAGCTTCACGTTGGCTTCCACCGTATCCAGCCCCTGGTCCTGCAGTTCGTAGGCCTTCAGCTTGGCCATCAGCCCAATGCCGCGCCCTTCCTTCTGCTCATACAGCAGAATCCCAGCGCCCTCTTCGGCAATCCTGCCCAGCGCCAGCTCCAGTTGCAGCCGGCAATCGCAGCGCAGCGATCCGAATACATCCCCGGTCAGGCATTGCGAGTGGATCCGCACCACCGGCGGCTCTGAGTGAATGTCGCCCATCACCAACGCCACCAGGCCTTCCACTTGGGCGCCTTCGTGCGCCGCAGGTTCACAGTTTGCGCGCGGCTCAGCCAGCACGCCCTCGAAGCCCAGAATGCGGAAGGCTCCCCAGCGGGTGGGAAAATCCGCCTCGGCAACCTTCTTCACGCTCTCATATTCCATACATCCATTTTACGTTGCCGGCGGATATTCGGTGCGCCGGCCGTCACAGCCGGTGAGACAAGCCCGCGCCAGGAAATACTCTCAAGCAGGGCGCGGCGCGCTACAGTAAATGCGTGGGCGACAACAAACTGATTCTCATCACGTTGCTGGTCAAGCTGGGCGTGGCCGCGGCAGTAGCCAGTGCTCTGGCGCGTTCGCGCACCTTCCAGCGCCTCCTCTTTGCCGAGCATCGCCGCCACCGCCAAACTGCCGCTATGCTGGCGTTTTTCCTCGTCCCGCTCACCCTCGGCGTGTGGGTTCGCACCACGGTGCCCAACTTCCTGGCCGCCGACATCTCCTTTGAATCCACAATTCTGCTCGGCCTTCTCGTCGGACCCGGCTGGGCCATGCTGGGCGGCATCGTCATGTCGATTCCGGCTGTCCATCACCATGAGTACCTGGCCCTCCCCTTCAACGCCGCCATCGGCCTGGCTGCCGGAGCACTCGGCCACTTTCTTGAAACCGAGGAGATCTGGTCCTTCACCCCCTTCATCGATCTCAGCCTTTACCGCTGGGTGCGCCGCAACCTCAGAAAACCCCGCGTCGACCGCCAGATTCTCATGCTGTTTCTCATCGCCTTAATGGAAATCCTCCGCGAATGGCTGGCCCGCAGCTTTCCCCGCGAGCCCGGCCCGCGCTGGCTCTTTTCGCTCGACACGGGCAACCTCGGCTTGCAGGTCCTCGTCTGGCTCTCGGCCCCCATGGTGGTCGGCATCGCCCTCAAGGTCTGGAACGCCCTCCGCATCGAACTCAAGCTCGAAGAGCAGAAACGCCTCCTGCTCGAAGCCCGGCTCGATGCCCTTCAGCGTCAGATCAACCCCCACTTCCTCTTCAATACCCTCAACTCCATCGCTTCTCTGGTGCGCCTCAAGCCTGAACTGGCCCGCGAGATGACCGTCAAGCTGGCCAACATCCTGCGCGCCCTGCTCAAGGACCACGACAGCTACGTGCCCTTCTCCGAGGAGCTCAAGTTCACTGACGACTACCTGGACATTGAGGTGGTTCGTTTCGGCGCCGACAAGCTCCGCGTCGAAAAGGAGATCGATCCGCGCACCCTCGACATCCTCGTCCCCAGCATCCTGCTCCAGCCGCTCATTGAGAACAGCATCAAGCATGGCCTCGAGCCCCGCATCAACGGCGGGACAGTCACCCTTCGCAGTCGCCTTGACGGAAATCGGGTCCACATTGAAGTTGCCGACGACGGTGTCGGCATGGGCAACCGGCCGCTCACCGCGCTCAACCGCACCGGGGCAGGTATCGGCATGAAGAACGTCCGCGAGCGCCTTGAAGTCCTCTATGGCAATCAGGCCCAGTTCAGCGTGGTCAGCAATCCCGGCCGCGGCACCCTGGTCTCCATTGAGATTCCCGCCACCCTGCCCGACATCGCGTAGGCTGTATCGATCTGGAAGATCCCTCAGGTGGCCGAAGAATACCCCGAACATGAGCCGTGAACCTGAGCAGCCCGACTCGCCACGACGAGATTCGCCAGGAGTGAACTGCCGCCAACCCGCCAACTCGCGATTTCCGCGAATCGGAAGCTAACTGAATGATTTTGTTCATAAAAACTCTTCATTCAGCCATTTGCTCTTCAAGAGCGGAACCTCGCGCGGCTTTTGTAAAGCTCCCAGGACAGCAGATTCTCTCCGTACATGGTCGCCCCTATCCCTTTGCTTAGCCTCACCCCTGCGCTATCCACAACCATTCGCTGTATTCTCAAAACTATGGTGCGTTTTACAGTGCTGGCGTCGGGTTCCAAGGGCAACTGCACGATCGTTTCCGGCGGGCGAACCCGCATCCTGGTCGATTGCGGTCTGAGTTGCCGTGAGCTTTTCCGCCGCATGAACCTGGCCGGCGAAGAGCCGGAGTCCCTAAACGCAGTCATCATCACCCACGAGCACTCTGACCACGTGAACGGCGTAGCCGTCACCGCCCGCAAGCTCGGTATTCCGGTTTACTTCACGGAAGGCACGCACTGCGCCTGGATGCGCTGGCTCTCCCCGCGCCGCCAGATGAACTACGCGCAATGGCTGGAGCAGTCCCGCCAGCAGGCCGCCGCCCGTCAGGCGGAAGCGGACGCCGTCGCCGAAGAGGGCGAGCCCGACGAGCCAGAATCCTGCGAGCCAGAGCCGCAGCCTGCTGAGAAGCTGGAAACGCCCAGCGAGCCGGAGCCCGCTGCCGATCCCGACTCCGCCAAGCCGCCTTCCCGGAAAGAAGACCCCAGTTGGCTCCCAGCTCTCGAGTACTTTCAGGCCGGCAAGCCCTTTGAAATCGGCGACATCGCCATCAGTCCCTTCACCATTCCCCACGACGCCGCCGATCCCGTCGGTTTTGTCTTCCAGGCCGAAGGCGTCCGCATGGCCTTTGCCACCGATCTCGGCTACATTCCGCCCAACGTCAAGGCCCAGCTCCAGGGCCTCGACCTGCTGCTGCTCGAATCCAACCACGACCTCGAGATGCTGCGCGACGGTCCTTACCCGTGGCAGGTCAAGCAGCGGGTGCTCTCCCGCGTCGGTCACCTCTCCAACGAGGCCGCAGCGCAGTTCCTCGAGCAGGATTACGATGGCCAGGCCGCTTACGTGATCCTGGCGCACCTTTCTGAAAGCAACAATCTGCCTGAATTGGCAAGACTTGCCGCCGAGCGCGCACTTCAGGGCCGAGCCAGCCTGCTGGCCAACAAGCTCCTCCTGGCTGATCAGCATGACCCCCTTTCCTCTATTTACTTTTAGATAAAGTGAATTACAATGGTAAGAACGGGCATCACTCTGTAACAGGCGGGATTGGCAAGGGAAACGCGCCAAACATTTTTTGTCTTGGCGAGGCAGAGGAAAATAGGAAGTCCAGGAATCCGGCACCGCCGGGTAGGACAACCTCAAACCTTGGGTTTTCCGTTGCCACGTGGGCCGCACATGCAGTCTGCGGTTAAACAAATCCTTTGCAAAGTGAGTCTAAACATCTATGGCAAGAACCAAATGCACTGACCGAGTCGTGGGCTCCATCCTGGCAAGCTGGCGTTACGACATCTCCGGCATTTATCCCGAGATGCGCAAGGACTACGAGCAGCACCTGGCAGAATGCAGTCACTGCAGGGCCCGGCAGAAGTTTCACCGCAGTCTGGACGTGACTCTCGCCGTCCTCACCTCGCTGGCGGTTTTCTTTTTCCTCTTCGCGCTGGCCGTCCTCCGACACATCAAGGCGGTTGAGCACGTCGCCTTCAACATTCTCGGCTTGGATCTCTCCGACACCTACCAGATGCTGGTCTCGGCCGGAGTCGCGGGCCTTTGTTTCTCTGTGATTGCCTTGGTTCTCGTCCTCACGGCCACGCCGGCTCCCTCCTATCTGGGCGGTATTGCGGCCGAGCGCGCCCGCCTCATCGAGGAGCGACTCCCCGAGGCCATTCGTTCTCTGCGACCCCACTAGAGCGTCCCGCCAATGGGTGCCGCAAAAACCAGTAACGCCGTCCTCCTGGTCGGCTGTAGCGTGGACCTCCCAGTCCACGCTCACTCTACCCCCTCCAGAAGAACCGCTCCCAGCACTCCTCAAGCAACATTCCCTCTAACCTGCCCGCTCAGAGTGCTCCTCGAAACGCTCAAAGTACCCCTCCAAACCTGAACGGCAGCTTGATGTGTCCGATTCTTGACACCGTCACCGTGAGCGCTGCGGAGACTGTAGATTTGTAGTTGGCATCTCCCCCGTAGCTGGCTGTAATGCTGCGATTTCCCACGCCGAGCTTCGACGTTGTGTAGATGGCCGCGCCCCCGGCGTCCAGCTTGGCCGTAGCCAGCGCGCTCGTTCCGGAATAGAACGTTACCGTTCCGCTCGGAATTGCACCGGCCCCAGTCACCGTCACCGCCAATGTAACCGCTGACCCGAGGAGACCTGACCCGAAGAGGCCGGAGTTGCTTGACACCTTCAGAACGGCGGCCGGAGTTGCCTGATTCACCGTGATCGTCTGAGTGGCAGGTGTGGCTGCCGAGTAGTTGCCGTTGCCGCTCTGAATGGCTGTCACCGCCACCGTGCCCGCGCCCACAAATACCAGATTTCCATCACTGATCGTTGCCGGTCCGGTCGCCGCAAAGCTCACGGCAAGACCGGAACTGGCATTGGCCTTGAGCCCCAACGGATTTGCTCCGTACGTGATCGTCGTTTCCAACGGGGCAAACGCGATCGTCTGTCCTGCCGGATTCACTGTTACCGGCACGGCGGACGAGCTGGCTGCGGTAAAGTTGCTGTCCCCCGCGTAGCTTGCCAGGATGCTGTGGGTTCCCCCGGAGAGCGCGTTCACCGTCACCGTCGCCGCGCCAGCCGCGCTTATGGCACTCGCGCCCAACTGCGTGCCGCCATCCAGGAAGGCCACCGGCCCGGTCGGCGTCCCGCCGCTTCCGGTCACCGTTGCACTTAAGGTAATCGATGTTCCGTAAGAGATCGTGCTTGCAGACGTGGCCAGTGTCACCGCGGCCGTGCTCGCTTGCGCCACCGTATACGTTGCCGAGGTCACCGGGCTGTTCACATAGCTGGGTGCGGTGGCAAATGCCTGGATGGTGGTGGTCTTGGTCACCGGAATTGGTGCTGAGTAGGTCGCCGAATTGGTCGACGGCGTGGTGCCGTCCGTCGTGTAGTAGACGATAGCGCCGGGAGTCGCATCGGCGATCGTCACCATCTGCGGAGCGGAACTGATTGCCGGTGTTTCTTCTCCTCGTGGCGATTGAACCCTTAGTCGTATCGCCTTGCTGCTGGCCAGGATCACAGGACGCATCGCGTTCGAACTCGACGTGAACGAAGGCGTGGCCGCAATATCGTAAGTCGCTTCCGAAACCGTCGATTGGGCGTAACCAGGCAGGCTGGCCATCGCCTTCAACTTCACCGCCGAGGACACCGTAAACGGCCCTGTATACTTCGTCGAACTGGTCGTGGGAGTGCTTCCGTCGCTGGTGTAGTAGATTTGAGCTCCCGCGTTCGCATCGCTGATGCTTACCTGCTGCGCCGCCGGATAGTCGCCCGTCAAAAGCGAGAACACGGGGATGAAGACACGGGAGTAGTTTTCCGCCACGGTATTGGAGGTGCTGGCCGGGTAGTTCGCATCGCCGGAGTAAGAGCAGCGCAAGTTATGGGTAGTGCTGGTCCCGATATTCACCGACACATTTGCCAGCGAAGGCGATGTGAAAGCCGATTGAAAGCTCAGCAGAACAGAGACGGTATCGCCTTTGGCGTTGGCGGTCGCCAGATCCAGGCTGCCGTCTCCGTTCAAATCGGCGGCGACCAGGCCACTGGCGCCGCTGCCCACCGGATAGCTGCTCCCCATTTGAAAGGTCCCGTCTCCCTTGCCGGTCAAAATCAAGGCGGAGGCGCTGTTCGCATCCGTGACCGCCAGATCCGGAATCCCGTCTCCGTTGAAGTCTCCTGAGGCAATACTCACCGGATTCACCGGCGACACCGGGAGTGTGAGGGCAGGCGAGTATTGGAAGGTGCCATCTCCATTTCCCAGCAGGACCGTCACCAGGTTCTTGCTGGTGATCGCCAGGTCCAGGTTGCCGTCTCCATTGAAGTCGGCCGCGACCATCGAGATCGGATAGGTGCCGACTTCACTTGAGATCACCGATTGCTGCTGGAAGGTCCCATCTCCTTTGCCCTGGAAAAACGACAGCGTGCTGTCGTACTCGTTCGCGACAACCAGATCCAGGGGCTGGCCTGTCCCCCCGAAGTGCCCGGCGACGATGCTCCGAGGATTGGAGCCCACGCTGTAGATCGTGCGCGTCTGGAGGCTGCCGTCTCCATTGCCCAACAAAACCGACATCTGGTTGTAGATCGGATTGGTCACCGCAATGTCCAACTTGCCGTCCCCGTTGAAGTCCCCCACCGCGATGCCTGTCGGGGCCCCTGTGTCTGCATAGACCTTCTGGGTTTGGAAGGTGCCATCCCCGTTACCCAGCAGAACCGAAATTGAACCGTTCGAACCGTTCCCGACTGCCAGGTCCAGTTTGCCGTCTCCGTTCAAGTCGCCCACGCTGACGCCGAGCGGCCCTTTGGAAACAGCATAAGTAGCCTGCGGCTTAAAGGTGCCGTCCCCGTTGTTCAACAAAATCGAAACGGTGGCGTCGGCGTTGTTCGTGATCGCCAGGTCGAGCTTTCCGTCTCCGTTGAAGTCTCCGTAGGCAATGCCGGATGGAACATTGCCCACTTTGTAGGCTGCCGTTGCCTGGAAGCCCCTGGTCATCGTGGCTGCGCCCAGTGCGGCGGTTCCCAGCGTTTGCCCCGTGGTTGCATCGGTGAACGTCACCTTCCCCGTCGGTCCCGTCACTCCTTGCAAAGCAGGAACCGACACTGTGCAGGTCATGTTGTAGGGGGCTGAACCGGTCACTGTCAGGGTTGTGGTGGTTGGCACAATGGTGTACGTCGCAGAGGCCAGGGCGCTGTTTAAGTACCCGGCTGCAACCGCAATCGCCTTCAATGTTGTGGACGACGCGACGCTGATCGACCCCGTATACAGGGTGGAACTGGCGGTCGGCGTCGATTCGTCAACTGTGTAGTAGATCGCTGCTCCTGCAGTTGCATCCGAGATACTCACCGTCTGTGTCGCAGCAAACGCACCTCCGCTCGGCGAAAAGACGGGCGTGGCCGCCGCTGTTGAAGTTGGCCCGTTCAGCGCGTACGCTGCTACAGACGCGGTGCTGGGCAAGAGTCCGGGAGCCACCGCAATTGCCTGCAGAGTCTCCACGCTCCAGGTCAGCTTCACCGGTCCCGTGTACGGCGTCGAATTCTCGGTCGGTGGTGTCCCGTCTGTCGTGTAATAGAGGGTGGCTCCGGCTTCCGCATCCGAAATCGATACATATTCGGTCCCCGTGTAGCTTCCCGGCGGCGGCATAAAACTGGGCGCGGGCGTCGTTGTGCCTTCTACCCACAGGTCGTTCAGCATTCCGAAGGATTGACTCACGTCGTAGCCTTGGCCGCCGAAGATCCAGATATTGCCGCTGGTATCGCTCCAACTGCTGACGGCGGACCGGCCTCCGGGAGCACTGGCGCTGGATGTCACACCCAATGTGCCGTACGCTCCCGGCTGCGCCACGGTCTCCCCTCCCGCAACCCATGTCCACATGCGGGTCGAAGGATTCAGCTCCCACAGATCGTTCAGACCGCCATAACTGCCGTTGCTATCCCGTCCCCCTCCGCCCAGCAGCCAGAAATTGCCGTTACTGTCGCTCCAGTTGGCAGCGCCTGATCGCCCTCCGGGAACGTTGGAGGCCGCCCCCACACCCAGCGCGCCATAGATCCCCGGTTGTCCGCCGACGCCGCCCGTCGCCAAAGGCACGGTGTTGCTTCCCCCCATCCAGGTCCATTGCTGGCTCAGAGGACTGAACTCCCAAAGGTCGTTCAGAAACCCCAGCGTACCTGCGGAGTCGTAGCCTTGCCCTCCAAAGAGCCACAGGTTCCCGCTGGCATCCGTCCAGGTCGCGCCCCCGTATCTACCTCCTGGTACATTGTTCTGCGCAGCCAGACCCAAGGCTCCGTACTCTCCGTTCCGGCCGTAGTCTCCTGAAGCGTCTTCCGCAGTCAGCGTGCTGCTGCCGCTCATCCACACCCAGCTCTGCGTTGCGGCATTGAATTGCCAAAGGTCGTTGAGCGCGCCGAAATTCCCGGCCGCGTCACAGCCCATTCCTCCCAGGAGCCAGCGATTGCCGCTCGCATCCGTCCAGACGGCCGCGCCTGCTCTGCCTCCCGGAATGTTCCCGGCTGCAGCGTTCCCCAACGTGCCGTAGACACCGGGCCGGCACGTGGTGGTCGCGCTTCCCAGCGCGCTGCTTCCTCCCATCCAGGCCCATTGCCCGCTGGTAGGGTTGTACCTCCAAAGGTCGTTGAGGAAACCGCTCTCGCCGTAATTCGCGTCGTATCCTTCCCCCCCGAAGAGCCAGAAATTGCCGCTGCCATCGGTCCAGCTGGCCGCACCCCATCGCGCACCGGGAAAGTTGCTGCCGGCCGCCACACCCAGCGTCCCGTAGACTCCGCTCTGATTTTCCCCGCTCCCCCCGCCTGCCCATGTCCATTGCTGCGTCTTCGGGCTGTACTCCCAAAGGTCGTCGAGATACCCGTTGTTATAGATTTGATAGCTCCTGTCCTCCAGGAGCGCGGGATCGTAGTTCTCCCCTCCGAAGAGCCACAGGTTGCCGCTGCTATCGATCCAACTCGCCGCATTCGACCGCCCTGAAGGAGCATTGGCCGCTGCCGCGACGCCCAAAGTGCCACAGGAGCCCGGCTGCTGGCAATACGTGCCCGAACCGTCAATCGTGGTGCACGCCAGCGTGCTGTTTCCGCTCATCCAAACCCAGTCTCTCGATTGCGCCCCTGCCGACGCGCACAGAGCCCCCAGCGTCACCACCGCAAGGCCAAGCGGCGCGCTCAGCCCGCCCCTTCGCATCGCCTGGGAATCACTTCGTATCGGACCACTGACACTGCGAGAAACAGAACCGTGAGCGCACATTCTGCGGCCCATTTCATCCCCTCCAATCCTCACGCATCGCAGCAGAAATCAACCGGAGAACAGCCAAGATTGCGGCAACTTCAAACCGGAGTATGCGCCGTCGAACCAAACAACATTAAGAGAAATCAACAAGTTCTCGCTGACCCGCGAATATTCCGGAACGACGCAGATAGCCTGGACAAATTTGGGAATCCATTCCGGAAATATCTTGGAAAAGACTTGCGACTCGAAGCCACACCCCATCCTGCCTATTGGGTCGTGAAGCAATGGACCAACGCCATCGCCTGGTTACTTCCACGGATCGCGCGGGACGATGCAGCCGTAGGTCTCTCAGTTCCGTTTGTCGATGGTCGGCAACGGCTGAAATCCTTTTTGCGCACCGCGCGATTCACTCTTCGTGTCGCCCGTCCTTGACGGTTTCCAAGCAGCTATCGTATGTTGGCCTGTCCTGGTTCAAACCATGCGAGGAAATCTCTTGAACTCATTTTCCAGAAGAGAAATTGTGAAGGGCGGCCTGGCCGCAATGGGAGCTGCCTGTGCCGCGTCCATCGCCAGAGCAATTCCCTTGCAAGCAACGTCCCATGACCATGAACTGGCTCTGACGATCGCACAAGATAAAAATCTGGCCACAGTCAACTCCATGGCCCGCACCCTTTTGCGCAACGGACTCACGGCCGGCAGCGGTTATCCCGAGATCTGGATTCGCGATTCCAATACCTTCATTGAAATTGCGTTGCAAGTGAACAACCCGCAGATCTTTCGTCAGGCCCTGGTGAATTACTTCCTGTTTCAGGGCGTCTCGGGAGATAAAACCCCCTTTGGGCGCGGAAGCATTGTCGACCTCTACGTGCCCACGGGCACTCCTGGAACCGAGGACTGGGACGCGCCTTACAAATCGGAGTACATGCCCGGCATCACGGCTTTCAAAAGCCGTTTGGAGAGCGACGGAGAGTCTTCTCTGGTATCGGCCGTCAGAAAATACATCGATGTAACCGGCGATCGCGCAATTCTCGACCAGGTCGTGCGCGGCATCAGTGTCCGCGAACGCCTGGGCATGGCGCTCGATTTCGTACTTTCGGGGCGGCTCGACCCAAGTCGCGGCCTCATCTGGAGTGAGACCACCATCGATTGGGGAGACGTCTCTCCGGACGGGTCGCGCGCCGTGAAGAACAGGGCGGTGGGCATCTACAGCAATGCCATGGCCGTCATCGCCATCGGCGATTACTTGCAACTGCTCGGGCCGGGTGCTCCCACCAGCGCACGCTGGATGGGCAAGAGGGAAGACCTGAAGCGCAACATTCGCCTCCATCTTTGGGATGCCAAGCGTGAGAAGTTCATTCCCCACCTCTATCTCGACGACTCTCCCTTTCCCGCTGGCTTCGACGAGAACGCGATCTATTACCACGGCGGCACCGCTGTCGCCATCGAAGCCGATCTTCTCAGCCGGGGCGAGGTGATGCATGCCTTGAGCCGGATGCGCGAAGATGTGAACTCCGCCGGCGCCTCTTCAATTGGCCTCACCATCTATCCCCCCTATCCCAACCGCATCTACAAGAGCCAGCAGCCGTACGATTACCAGAACGGCGGCGACTGGTGCTGGTTCGGCGGGCGCATGGTGCAGCAATTGGTGCGCCTGGGCCTGGTTGCTGAAGCCTACCGGGAGATCGCTCCCATGGTCGCCCGCGTAGTAAAAGCCGGTGATTTTCACGAGTGGTGGACCCGGGACAACCAGCCCATGGGCTCCGCTGCCTTCAAGGGTTCCGCGGGAGTTCTCGGCAAAGCCATCCAGATGTTGCAGGCCTGGGCCGCCGCCACGCTCGCCGCTCCCACTGCGTAGCTTGGCCTCCGCGCGCAACAAAAAAGGCGAAGCCCGTCAGGGCCTCGCCTTTTTTCGTTGCGTTGCTTCTGAAGTTACTTCGTGATCGGAATCCGCATGTCCCGCCCGCTCATCTCCGTGGGCAGCCCCAAATTCAGATTGCCCATGATGGTCGGTGCAATGTCCCGCAGCGAGCCGTCCGTGCGCAGACGGAAGTTTTTCGCTTCCTCGGCCACATAGATAAACGGCACCGGGTTCGTGGTGTGCGCCGTGTGCGGTTCGCCTGTGATCGGATCCACCATCGTCTCGCAATTGCCATGGTCGGCTGTTACCAGCCAGATGGCGTTGCGCTCGCGCACAGCCTTGTAAATGCGCGCCAACTGCACGTCCACGGCCTCAACAGCCTTGATCGCCGCCGGCAGAACGCCGGTGTGCCCCACCATATCCGGATTCGCGAAGTTCGCGATCACCACGTCGAAGCTGGCGTCCAGAATGGCCTTCTCGATGTTGTCGCCGACCTTTACCGAGCTCATCTCCGGCATCAGGTCATAAGTAGCCACCTTCGGCGAGGGAGTCAGAATCCGCTCTTCCCCGCCGAACGGCTTTTCCCGTCCGCCGTTGAAGAAGAAGGTCACATGCGCAAACTTCTCCGTCTCCGCGGTCCGCAGATTGCGCAGGTTCGCGTCGGCCAGCATGTTGCCCAGCAAATGCTGCATCGACTGCGGCGGGCTCACGATCGGTAGCTGGAACTTCTCGTCGTACTGCGTCATGCAGGTGTAATGCAGGTTCTTGGGCAGCTCTGTGCGGGGAATCGTCTCGTCCAGAGCTTCCCAGCCGTCCAGATTGCGCCCGCCCTCGGTGTTGATGCCGCTCTCGCGGGTCAGCACGCGGGTCACCTGCCGTGCGCGGTCGGCGCGGAAGTTGAAGTTCAACACCGCGTCTTCGCTGCGGATCAGCCCCACCGGCTGCTGGTGCGCGTCCACGATCACCGTGGGAATCACGAACTCGTCGTTCACGCCTGTGTTGTAGCTGGCGCGGATGGCCGTCACCGCATCGCTCGCCGCCACGCACTCGCCCTTGCCGTGCACCATGGCGTCGAACGCCTTGCGCTGGCGCTCCCAGCGCTTGTCGCGGTCCATCGCGTAATATCTTCCGCTCACCGACGCAATCTTGCCCACGCCGTATTCGCGCATCTTCTGTTCCAGCTTCGCCACGTAGTCCGCGCCTGAGGTCGGCGGCGTATCGCGGCCGTCCAGGTAGACGTGCACAAAAACCCGCGTCAGCCCAAACTGCTTGGCCGCGCGCAGCAGCGCGTAAAGATGCTCCTCGTGGCTGTGCACACCGCCGTCGGAGACCAGGCCCAGCAGGTGCAGTGCGCGACCCTTCTGCTGCGCGTGCTCGAAGCTCGCAATTACCTGTTCATTGTCTTTGAGCGTATTTTCCGCCACCATCACGTCGATACGCGTGATGTCCATCTGCACGATGCGGCCCGCGCCGATATTCAGGTGGCCCACTTCGCTGTTGCCCATCTGCCCGCTGGGCAGGCCCACGAACTTCTCCGAGGCCTGGATCAGCGTGTTGGGATACTCGCGCATCAGCAGATCATAGGTTGGCTTCTTGGCCAGCGCGATGGCATTGTTGGCGGTTTCGGCACGATAGCCCCATCCATCGAGGATGGTCAGTACGACAGGACGTTTGGTCTTGGACACGTATGGATTCCTTGTTTGTCGGTTGAGTCGGGGAACTCGGGTTCTGCCGCAAGCAGGTCCGCCGACGAACCGGACCCTTCAAATTTGGCTCAGGGCAAGCCTTGGGCTTCACACAGCAACTCAAACTCCGTGGGGAGCCGGAAGGACACTCTCTATCTATTATCGCTCACCTGTACAGTAGAAAAAACGCTCACCTGTACAGAAGAAAAAAACCGCTCCGTTCTGCGGCGGATCTTGAAGGCGGCGGAAACCCGGAGACTGCGTCTCAATCTCTCCGGGTTTCCATGCAAGCCAAGTGCATCAATTGGGATGCGGCAAAGCCTGTGCGAGCGAATAGCGAGCGTCCGCCCCACCGCAGGTGGTTAGTCGTTGTAGTTGATGCTCTCGATGCCCAGGAAGTTTGCACCCGGTCCCAGTTCCTCTTCGATGCGGAGCAACTGGTTGTACTTGGCAATGCGGTCCGTGCGGCTCACCGAACCGGTCTTGATCTGCCCCACGCCGGTGGCCACAGCCAGGTCGGCAATGAAGGTGTCTTCGGTCTCGCCCGAACGGTGCGAGATCACCGAAGTGTACCCGTACCGGCGGCCCAGGTCGATGGCTTCCAGCGACTCGGTCACCGTGCCGATCTGGTTGACTTTGATCAGGATCGAGTTGGCCACGCCCTCTTCGATGCCGCGCTGGATGCGCTTGGTGTTGGTCACGAACAGATCGTCGCCCACCAACTGGATGCGGCTCCCCATCTTGTCGGTCATCAGCTTCCAGCCCGCCCAGTCATCCTCGGCCAGGCCGTCTTCAATCGACACAATCGGATACTGCTTCGTCCAGTTGTCGTAGAAGTCAACCATCTCTTCGCTCGACAACTCGCGCTTGTCGCTCTTCTTGAACACGTACTTGCCCGTTTCCTTGTTGTAGAACTCGCTGGAAGCGGGATCCAAAGCAATCGCGATCTGCTCGCCGGGCTTGTAGCCGGCAGCTTCGATTGCCTCAAGAATCAGCTCGATGGCTTCGGCGTTCGACTTCAGCGAGGGCGCAAATCCACCTTCGTCGCCCACTGCCGTGTTGTAGCCCTTCTTCTTCAGCACGCTCTTCAGCGTGTGGAAGGTCTCCGCGGCCCAGCGCAGCGCTTCTGAGAACCTCTCGGCGCCCACCGGCATGATCATGAACTCCTGAAAGTCCACGTTGCTGTCGGCATGCGCTCCGCCGTTGAGCACGTTCAACATCGGCGTCGGCAGCACGCTCGCGTTCACGCCCCCCAGGTACCGGTACAGCGGAATCTCCAGCGTCTGGGCCACGGCGCGCGTTGCAGCCATTGAAACGGCAAGAATCGCGTTCGCGCCCAGCTTGCTCTTGTTCGGTGTCCCATCCAGCTCGATCATCGTCCGATCAAGCAGTCTCTGGTTGGCTGCGTCCATGCCTTCCAACTCGGGGGCAATCACGGTTTCCACGTTGGCCACGGCCTGCAAAACGCCCTTGCCGCCAAAGTGGCCCTTGTCACCGTCGCGCAGTTCCACAGCCTCATGTTCGCCGGTGGAGGCGCCCGATGGCACAATGGCGCGGCCTAGTGCGCCGCTTTCCAGTATTACGTCTGCTTCCACGGTAGGATTGCCGCGCGAATCCAATACTTCGCGCGCGCGTATGGCAACAATCTCAGTCATATTCGTCCTCGCAATGCGGTGCTGCAGCCGGTCGTTCAGTTGGGGACGGCGATCCACGGCGAGAGCCTCTCCGGCGGCGCTCTGAATCGTATTCAGAAGCTCTTGCACGTTCGGAATCTCCTCTCAGTCAATAGCTTGGATGCGTTGCGCTCCGTTCGGATTCTAGCAAACCTGGGCGCTCTCGCCCGTGCAATTGCGATCAACTCCGCGCAGCTCTACAAATCGCGGTCCCGAAGGCCTCCCAGGGGTATCTTGCTTGATTCGTAACGCCACGGGCACCTGGACCGCTTTCTCGCGCCCCAGACGCTCGAAAGGCGCGCTAGTCTTATATTGGGTGAGTTGCGTTTGATCGTTAAAGCCAGAGTTCCCGCGCAACTCAAGCGGTCGGACGGGGTTTACAGTCCCAGGGAAGTTTTTACCCCCTCCCGCGAAAAAGGAGATTCAGATGAACCGGACGATTGTTGTGTGCGCCTTGTTTGTCGCGGCCGCTCTCACTCTCGGAGCGCAGGATGCAAAGCAGGCCAGCCCTTTTGAGGGCACCTCGAATCCTCCCGCGGACGACACCATCGAAACCACCAGCACGCCGGCTCCCAAGCCCCCCGCTGGGCGTCCGGCTGCGCCTGTTCACGACCAGGATCAATCTCAGGCCCCATACCAGTCCCAAGGCCAATCCCAGCCACAACCTCAGCCTTCCTCTGTTAATTCCTCGGCGAACTTTCAGGATCCGGACTCCGGCGTCGTGCAGGCCCAGCCGCGTGCCGCCGCGCCGTATCAGCCCGCCTTGGCCACTCGCGCGGATCTTAATGATCCCGATGGCGACATCGTGCATCTGCGTGCCTTGCCCCCCGGTGTGCTCGCCGAAGGAACCACCATCCGCGTCCGCCTGCTGGAGGGGCTGTCCACCGCGACCAGCGAACAGGGCGAACCCTTCCGCAGCCGCGTCGGCACCGATGTCTTGCAGGGCGGTCAGGTGCTGATTCCTGCAGGATCTGAAATTGACGGCAAGGTCGTCGAGGTTTCCAGCGGCCACGTCGGCGGCCATGGCACCATGCGCCTGCAGCCGGAAGCCGTCATACTTCCTGACGGCTCGCGCTACAAGCTCCATGCCGAGGTCACCGGAACTCCCGGCTCCCGAACCCACGTCGGCAGTGAAGGAACCATCAATCCCGACTCCCGGGCCAAGCGCGACACCATTGAATACGGCGGCGCAGTCGGCGCCGGCGTCACCACGGGTGCCATCCTGGGCGGCCCGGTCGGCGCACTCACCGGCGGCATCATCGGAGCCGGCGTCGTCACCGCGCATCTCCTGGTCAGCCATCCCCAGGCCCGGCTCGACCCCGGCACCTCCCTGATCTTCACCCTCTCCGAGCCCCTGCGCCTCGTCGGATTCCATCCCACCGGCAACTAGTCTCGTGTTCGGCCAGAGCGGGAGGTAACGCCACCCTCCCGCCCTGCTGAACTGGCGGCGTCCCCGCCGCCAGCCGTCTCTGAAGTGATTGAAAAACAAGACCGACATCCTAAGCATCCCGCCTCGCCACGACGAGTTACGGCTGGAATGAACTGCAGCCAACTCGCTAACTCGCGATTTCCGCGAAGCGGAAGCTAACTCGCTGATTTTGTTTATAAAACTCTCCCCTCACCCTTTATTGCTGATGAGGAACGGAGCCTGTCCTGAGCTTCATCGCGAAAAGCGCAGTCGAAGGCCCTGCAGTTCAGCAGCTGGGCGCGCCCTTCTCGGCCTGTCCTTTCAAGCCCCAGCGGAACCGAGACCCCACCCTCTGCGTATGATTCTCCATGCGCCTTTCCTCGGCGTCCAAACGCCATGCAGACTTTTTCTGACACTCTCGGCCAGGTCTTCCGCGCCATCCTGGCCAACAAGCTGCGCACCTTCCTGACCATGTTCGGGATTGCCTGGGGCGTCGGCTCTCTGTTGGTCCTGGTGGGACTGGGAGAAGGCTTCCGCTCCGGCCAGCGCAAGCAGTTCGCCACCTTCGGCAACGACGTGGTGTTCATGTCCGGCGGCAACATTCCCGCCCTCTCCAACCAGCACACCGGCATGCGTCCCTATCAGCTCACTTCGGGTGACGTGGCCGCCATGCGCGCCCGCCCTGAAATTCGCGCCGTCACCTCCATCCTCAGCCGCGGCGATCTCTACCAGGTCAGTGCCTGGTCCAATACTTCCGGCCAGGTCATGGGTGTCGAGCCCAACTATGCCGTCATTCGCATCATTCCCATCGCCGAAGGACGCTTCCTCGATGACTCCGACCAGGCTGAGCGCCGCCGCGTCGTGGTTCTCGGCAAGAAGGCCGCCCAATTGCTCTCCCTCGGACACTCCATCATGGGCGAAACCATCACCATCAACGACATCGCCTTTACTGTCGTGGGCCGTGTAGATTCCATCGGCCGAGGCAACAACGATGGAGACAATCAGAAGGTCTACATCCCTCTGAGCACCATGCAGGAGCTCTTCGCCATGAAGGGCGAAAACATAGCTCGCGACGCGCTCAGCTTTATCCAATACCAGCCCACCACCCGCGGCGACGCCACCGCCGCGCTCAAAGCAGTCCATCAGGTCGTTGCCACCCGCCACGGTTTCGACCCCTCCTTCAAGGACGCCTTCAACGAGTGGGACTCGATTCAGGAACTCAAGATGATCAGCGCCATCTTCAACGCCATGGACGTCTTCCTCGGCGGCGTGGGCATCGTCACCCTGGGCCTGGGAGCCGTCGGCATCATCAACATCATGCTCGTGTCCGTCACCGAGCGAACCTTCGAAATCGGCCTCCTGAAAGCCCTCGGCGCCACCAAAAACACCATCCTCGCCCAGTTCTTCTGGGAAGGATTGCTCTTGACCGGCATCAGCGGCCTGGTGGGAATTGTCATTTCGGCGGGATTCATGTGGCTTTTGCAGCAGGGCCTTACCGGCAAGATGCCAGGTTGGGACCCGCCCCGGCTCGTCCCCTGGTCAGCCGCCCTGGCGGTGGGTTCTCTCGCTGTCTGCGGCGTCGTTGCCGGCCTTTACCCAGCCAGCAAGGCAGCCCAAATGGATCCCATCGAAGCCTTACGGAGAGAGTAGGAAAGCAGTTTCTAGGTTCTAGCTGGGGAGATGCGATTTGGGCGGATCGATTCATTGCAGGCAGAGGCTCGTTGATTGCGGATTCATTACTGATCCGGCATGAAACGAATTCATCGTGGTTTCCCATCCTTTCCGCACAAAACGCGGCAACGATAGGGCACCCAATCGCAGTACTTTCAGGCCGGATCGATAACCGGCCGGCTTTGGCTAGTAGCTAGCACCTGGCACCTGGCACCTGGCACTTAGCACCTGGCACATAGCACTTAGAACCTAGCACTTAGGGGTTGAATCATGCTGAAGGACATTTGGGGCCAGGCCTGGGAGGCGATGGTCTTCAACCGCCGCCGTACCGCCATCACCATGATCGGCATGGCCTGGGGCATCGCCACCGTGGTGCTGCTCTTGGCCTATGGCGCCGGCTTCAGTCGCGCCGTCGAGGCCATCTTTGCCGAGTGGGGCACCAACATCATCGGCTTCTTTCCCGGCCGCACCAGCGAGCAGGCTGGCGGCGACAAGGCCGGCGCCCGCGTCCGTTTCACCCTCGACGATGTGGACCGCGCCTACAACAGCATTCCCGGCATCTTTCACATCTCTCCCACCGTGGAGAAAGACGTCCCGGTGCAGAACGATCTCCACACCTACACCTGGACCGTGAATGGCGTTCGCCCGGTTTTTCAGGATATTTGGAAGCTCGACACCGATGCCGGCCGCTTCTTCAATGGTGCCGAAGACCTGCAGCGCGCCCACGTCTGCGTCATTGGTTCGGAGGCCAAGACCAAGCTCTTCTCCGGCGGCTGGGCGCTGGGAGAGACCGTTCGCCTCAACGGCGTCATGTTCACCATCGTGGGTGTTCTCAGCCCCAAAATGCAGGAAGGCGACAACGACGACCGCAACCGCCAGATCTACGTGCCCTTCAACACCATGAGCGATCTAAAGGACACCAAATACCTCGACGGCATCTGGTTCAATTACCACGGCGACAATGAAGTGGCAGAGAAGAACGTGCGCGAAACCATGGGCGCGGCCCACCACTTCCGCCCCTCCGACCACCGCGCCATCTACGTAGCCAACCTGATGACGGAATTGCACCAGTTCAAGATGCTCTCCCTGGCCCTCCAGGTATTGCTCGCCTTAGTCGGCGCGCTTACTCTGGGTATCGCCGGCATAGGCCTCATGAACATCATGCTGGTCGCCGTCCAGCAGCGTACCCGCGAAATCGGCATTGAAAAAGCTCTCGGTGCGCGCAGGCACCACATCCTTCTTCAATTTCTGGCTGAGGCGCTCGCCATCACCGGCGTTGGCGGCCTCAGCGGCATTGCCCTGGCCTATCTCGTCTCGTTGCTGGTGGGTCGCATCACGTTCTATAGTGCCCTGGCCAAGAATGCCGAGGCCGCCGACATTCACCTCATCATCTCGCCCGCGTCGGTCATCGTCGCCACCGTGATTCTCGCCATCACCGGCCTGGTCAGCGGCATGATTCCCGCCATCCGCGCCGCCAACCTCGACCCCATCGAAGCTCTCAGGTATGAATAGCAAGTTCCGCAACCAAGAAAGTGACTGATGTCGCTATGACAGAAGCAATGGTTGAAATGGGCGTACTGAACGAAGAGGGTGTCTCGCTAGACAAGCTGGCCCGGCGGGCGGGCGCTGTGTACTTGTCCTATATCGTTTTCATTGCATCCTCTGGGTTGATGCAGAACCGCCTGGTGGTGTGGAACGATCTGGCCGCTACGGCGCACAACATTCAGCAATCCATTCTGCTTTTCCGCGTCGCGTTTCTCACCGAGATTGTCGCCACGCTGCTGTTTCTCTGTGCCACCTGGTCCTATTACGTCCTGCTGAAGCCGGTGGGCAAGAATCTGGCCTTGCTGCTGGTGCTGCTCAACCTGGTAGGCGTCGCCGTGGAGTGCGCTTCCAGGGGCGTCCATTTTGGCGCCCTGAAATGCCTAACCGACACCGACCTCCTGCACGGATTCACGGCAGACCAAATGCAGGCCCTGGCCATGCTGCTGCTACGCGTCGGCGGTTCAGGAATGATCGTGGCCACGCTGTTCTATGGCGCATGGCTCTTTCCGTTCGGCTATCTGGTTTACAAGTCGGGATTTATTCCGCGCTTCTGGGGCGTATTGCTGATAGCGGACGGCGTGTGCCTGGTGATCTGCTTTGTGCAGCTCTGTCTTTTTCCGGCCTATGAGAAGTGGACCTACCCGCTGTTTCCCATCATGTTTGTAGCGGAGGTGGGCACGGCGCTCTGGCTGGTGATCAAGGGAGCCAACGCGAAGGCTCTGCGTTCCACTCCCTGATTCCCTGGCAGTGTTTTTACACCGGCGGCAGCGCACTCACGACGGGCACGCCAGTCGGCGGTGTAAAGCGGAAAGCCTCCCCCGGCACCCCCACGTTCGCCTGTTCGCCCGTGAAGCTGAACCGCGTCAGCGCCCCGTCCACTTCCTCGATCTCGATGCCGTTGATCGCGCCGTCCGCGGTCACCGTCAGCGTCAGCCGCCGCACCCGGTTCTCCTGGCCCTTGGGCTGGCCCGTCAGCGTAAACCGCCCGCCGGACGCACCCGCCACCCTCAGGTTGTTCAGTTCCTTTTCCAGCTGCGTGTGCCCCAGCAGAAACCGCAGTGGCGAGCGCAGATCGTCCAGTTGCTTGGCCGGAATGCGTTGCACCTGCGAGTCGCCTTTGGAATAGAACCACCCGTACTGCCCGTCGAGCAGAAACAGCTTCCCCGCCGGCGAGCTATAGTCCCAGCGCATCCGTCCTGGCTTCAGCAGCAGCAGCGTTCCGCTCTCGGTGCGCTTCACGCCCATGCCCTCATAGCTCTCGCTGAAGCCGGCCTTGAGGGAGTGCAGTTGGTTGTAGTGGCGATCCACCCGCTGCGCCATCTCCTGCGCGCTCTGTGCCGCCGCGTGCCCAAGACACACCAACGCGAAAGTTCCTGCCAAAAGCCACTGTCTGCTGAATTGGATCGACTTGCCCCCGCTCATTGCAGCGACTGGGTGCAATTGGTGCCGCCCGCCGGGTCCGCCTTGATGGTGCCAAATTGATCGCTGCAGAACCCTCGGTTACCGGTCTGCCCCACCGTCTGCGGAACCGCCGTCACCTGGTAGCCGGTAATCCTGTCCGTGCCGCTCAGGTTCACCTTGGTGCAGTTGTTGATGGTGAACAGGTAGCCCGACTTCACGCCTGAGGTCAAATCGCCCTGCAGCATCTGCGACGCGGCTGGCGTCGGCGGCCCGGACTTCGGATCGCCGCCCAATGCGGTCAGTTGACAGGCGTACCCGCTCGACGGGAAGGTCGATTCGTACTGCAGTTGCGCTTGCGAGATGGCGCGAATGGACTGAATCGCCGACGTCTCGTTGGCCTGCTTCTTCAGGCTGCCAATCGTGGGTATGGCCATGAGCATCAGGATCAGGATGATGGCGATAACAATCAGCAATTCCATCAGCGTGAAGCCATTGTGCTCAGTCGAACGTGGCGCGCCGCTGTGGCGGCCAATCTGCGAGAGCGTGCGATTCATTTGGATTCCTGTGCCTCGTGGTGCAGACCGGAAGATCCCGGCCCTCCGACAAAATGCTACAACGTATAGACGCGGAAGGGAAATCAGACGCTCAAATGCCCCTTCCCATCGCCAACCGTCGTAATGCCGCCAACTGCCGTAACGCCGCCAGCCTTTGTAACGCCTACCTCCCGGTCGGCTGTAGCGCGGACGTCCTCGTCCCCCCTCCTCTCCGTTCCGTTGTCCAAACGCCGAATCCCAATCCTGTCTAACCGGACAGTTGTAGATCGACCTTTGCGGAGGGAGCAGGGGCCTTCAGACCCCTGAAAAAGCCGCAAAAATGGAGGCGGCCTTTAGGCCCGGGCCTTATTCTCTTGCAGCATTCTCGCGAAGTTCAGCTGTAGTACTAAGCCCAATCCTCAAATCGCAGATCATTGCCATTCTTTTGATCACACGCCTCCAGGACTGCGGAACCCCCTCACGGCTTGGTTGCAGCCGCTGCCTCTTCGTCGGCCCAATACCCATTCCGCGCCTGAACCACGAGATTTGAATGTTCATTGAGCCGAAGCACAACCGCGTGAAAACCAGGGTGCGGGGCCAGCGGATGAAAGCTGAGCACATAGCGATTGGGCAAATGATGGGAGATCGTCAGCACATCTTTCTCCAGGCTGCGGGCGTCGCTAAATTTGAAGTACTCGCCACCCGTCAATTGCGCCACGCTCTCTGGGACATTGCGTTGCAGGCCATCCGCGGCCGCGATCGCTGCCCTCTTGGCCAGCCGTAGCGGCGGTGCCAGCAGGCCAAGGCAATCGATGGCCTGCACCCAACGGCTATCGCCAGGCTGGGCATTGGGGTCCTTGGCCATACAGCCGCCCGGGGGTCCCGGCGTCGGGTCATTCATGATCAGAGCGGCTTCATGGCCAACCGCGGATTTGGTGGAGGAGAAAGCCAAACTGTAGATGGCCGTATTGGTGCCGCTCACAGCATGAAGCGCGTCTTCCAGCTTGATCCGGCTTCCGTGGTCCACGGTATCGCTGATCAGCAGAATGGCGCGCCGGTAAGCTGCCGGCTGCCGGCGCACCAGGTCGACGGAAAACCACAGCCCATCGAGAATGGCGGAGCCGCGATCTCCGGGCTCAAGGTTATGCAGGGTGTCCGCGACTGTGTTGAGGTCGGAGGTGAACTCCTGGGCCAGCCTTGGCGAGCTGTCGAACTCCACCACCGCCACCCGATGTGGGACACTGCCGATCACTGCCTCGATCGATGGGCCAAGGTTCCGAATCTTATCAAGCTGCCCAGCGCCGGCGCCGCCCGTCTCAATCGCAACCACCAGCGCCAGCGGCTCACTCCCGGTGTCTTCCTCCACCGTAGTCTTCTGCTCGATGCCGTCGTCGGTCAGTGTAAAGTCCGCAGCCTTCAGCGTAAACACCGGAGCCCCGGCCCTGCTCCTGACCAGAGCGGGCACCAGAACCACGGTGGTGCGCGTCGTCACCGTTGGCGTTTGCGCATACCCAGTCGAGAGCGATAAGAGTGCGATAAGGCAGAAAAACTTCATGGCCCACCCTCTGGAGGTCCCTCTAATTTCTGACGTGCTGAGACCTGGTTTGGGTGAGTGGCCCCGCCATTTTCGAACCATGATCGCTGTTTCGGTTTTGCGGATCGACGTCGCCCCGCCTTTGCAGATCATTATGCCCTCCGGGGACACAATGAAAATAAGCAGCTCCCTCCGGTCCCTGGCCGGGGCACAAAAAGCCCCAAAATAAAAGGACGAATTCACCTGTTGTTCGCTTTTAGTGAAGATAAATAGACGCATCTAGCTTATTGTAAACAACTTATAAATTTGTCGATCCGTCGAGATCTCCAGATTTCCACAGGGTACAATTTGTTAAGTCCAATAGAATCATCACGCGTCTTTGAGAAAAACGGCCAAAAAGCGGGCGTTTTGCCCGTTTCTTGGCCGTTTTCGCAGGAAAAGCGACCGCCTTCCAACCTCTCCAGTCCGTGCAGGTGCAGGCGCCGAAGCCGCGTGATTGTGCGGTCGACGCCGCCTCGCCGCCAGAGCAAGAAACACCTTCCGGCGGTCACAGACCTGGCAGATGGGCAACTGCCTCTCAGCACACCAGCTTGGTCCTGCTCAGCTTCACTCCGTCCAGCCGTCCCAGCAGCGTCACCGCAATGTGTTCGGGGTCGAACAACTGCCGCGCCATCGCCTGCACCTGCGCGGCGTCCACCTGCGTGATCCGTGCAATCACCTCGTCCGCGGTAAAGAACTGGTGGAAGTACATCTCCTGGCGCGCCAAATTGGCCATGCGCGAGTTCGAACTTTCCAGTCCCATCAGCAGGTTGCCCTTGAGCTGATCCTTGGCCCGGTTCAGTTCGTCTTCCGCGAGAGGAACTTCCTTCAGCTTGCGGAATTCCTCCAGAATCAGATCGATCACTTCCAAAGATTTCCCCACCGAAGTGCCGGCAAAGACGCACAGCGTTCCGGTGTCGCGCAGGGGACTCAGGTCGGAATAGATCGAATAGACCATCCCTCGCTCTTCGCGGATGGTCTGGAAGAGCCGCGAACTCATGCCGCCGCCCAGCACAGTATTCAGAATCAGCGTGGCGTAGCGGCTCTCGTCGGTCACCGGCGGTGCGGGCACGCCCAGGCAAATTTGCACCTGCTCCAGTGATTTCTTGTGCCGCAACTGAACTCGTGCGCTGGCTTTCGGCGCAGACTGCTCGTGGAGCGTCTCGCCGCTGGCAAGCCCTGCGAACTTCTTGGCCACCGCCTCGGCAAAGTGGTCGTGTTCCAGGTTCCCGGCCGCTGTGAAGACCATATTGCCGCCGCGGAACCGGTCGCCATGGTAAGCCACCAGGCTCTCCTGATCCAGCCGCGCCACCGTCTTCGTCGTGCCCAGAATTGGCTTGCCCAGTGGGTGGTCTTTCCAGAAGCTCTGCGTGAAAATCTCGTGGACCAGCACATCCGGATTATCTTCGTCGATCTTGATCTCTTCCAGAATCACGCCGCGTTCGCGTTCAATGTCGGGCAATTCGAAGAGCGGGTTCAATACCAGGTCGGACAGAACATCCAGCGCAATCGGCACATGCTCGGCCAGCGACTTGACGTTGAAACAAATGGTCTCTTTCCCGGTGAAGGCGTCCAGGTTGCCGCCAATCGAGTCCATCTCCCGCGCAATCAGCTGGGCTGAGCGGGAACGGGTGCCCTTGAAAAGCATGTGCTCCACAAAGTGAGAGATGCCGTTCGTTTCCGCGGGTTCGCAGCGGGAGCCGGACTTGGTCCATATTCCCATGGCCACGGAGCGCATGTGTTCCATGCGTTCGGTTAGTACGATCAGGCCATTCGGCAATACGGAGCGGCGGAGGTTTCTCTCTTCGGTCATTTTCATCCAGTCATCTTCGATTGTAGGCTAATGCAATTTCCAAGGCTCGCTTCAAACGGGCCTCCAAGCCCGCTCTCCAGCCTCATCTCACAGCGCTTCCGGCCCTTTTTCCGGCCACGAATCGTCTCCCAGGCTGCACGGAAACGGCAAATGCTCTATGCTGACCCAAGCCGTGACCACAAACCCTGCCCAATTCGTTCCGTTAGATGCTCACCCGCTCCAGAATGTGCGCAAAAAGCCTCTCTTCGGCCTGGATCGCACGGCATTGGCGGCGCGAATGGCTGCGGTGGGCGAGCCACCCTGGCGCGGACGCCAGCTAGCCGAGGCTCTTTATCGCCAGCGGCTTGCGGAGATTGACCAGATCACCACGCTGCCCAAGGCGCTGCGCCAGCAAATGGAGACCGAGAGCTTCGAGGTCGGCCGGCCAAAAATCGCGCAGGTCTTTCAATCTGTGGACGGGACCGAGCGTTACCTGATCCAGGGCCAGGACGAAAACGGACAAACCGTCGAGGCCGTCTGGATGCCGGAAGGCGACGACGGCGAATCCGGCGACGGAAGCGAGCCGATTCAACCGGCCTCGATTCAAACGGATATCTCCCGCGAAGCCGGGGAAAGCAAGTCCTGGAGTCGCGCCACCGTCTGCGTCTCCAGCCAGGTGGGCTGCGCCGTCAACTGCCAGTTCTGCCTCACTGCCAAGCTTGGCCTTCAGCGCAACCTCACTGCGGGCGAAATCGCCGGCCAGGTGGTAGCCATTCTGGACCGTCACTCAGTCGAAGTGGGCAAGGACCGCCTCAACCTCGTTTTCATGGGCATGGGCGAGCCATTCCTGAACTACGACAACTTCATGGCCGCGGTACGGCTCCTGGTTGAAGAAACCGGCCTGAGCCCACAGCGGATGACCGTCTCCACATCGGGCATCGTTCCCGGCATCGAACGCTTTGCCCAGGAGCCGGACGCGGTGCGCCCCAAACTGGCCATCAGCCTCAACGCTCCCAATGACCAGATCCGCGGCGAGATCATGCCCATCAATCGCAAGTGGCCCATCCAGGCGGTGATGGATGCGGTGCGGCAGGTGCGCCTGCGTTCCCGCGAACGAATCACCTTCGAGTACGTCCTGTTGGGCGGCGTCACCGACCAGCCACAGCACGCCAGGGAAGTTGCCCGCTTGGTGCGTCGCTCAGGCCTGCCGGCCAAGGTCAACCTGATCGCCTGGAACCCCGGCCCCGGAATTGCCTATACGATGCCCACGCCCCATGCGGTTGAGACCTTCCGCGCTACGCTGTCCGCGGAGGGAATACCGGTCTACCTGCGCCGTCCCCGCGGCCGCGACATTTTCGCCGCTTGCGGACAATTGAAGCGCACAGTGGAACGCTGAGGATCTTGCCGGATGCTCCGGAGATCACTCTGTAAATCCTTGCAAAAAATCTACTTGTCGCCGGGCATGAACATTGGCTTTACGTTGCCGCAGTCGGGCCCCTTGTACGTGGAAACGCTCTCCAGGGTGTACTCAACCGGCGTGGAGTTAGGCCCCATCTGCATGGCTCCCGTAAAGTGCACCTTGCCCTTGGCGTGATCCGGGTCGGTCCAGGAGGACTCCAGGCTGCCCTTGCCGGACATTCTGCCACTGCATACCAGGTCCGCGGTCATCCCGTTGGGCTTCAAAACAATGTTGGCGACCTGGCACTCGCGCCCTTGCGGCGTCGGCGCGCCGTATTTATCGATCATGGCCTGGGTGAGGCACACCTGGGTCGTGTGCGGGCCGCCGCCAAAGGGGGAGTTGCTTCCCGCCGGCATCGTCATCCCGGCGGGCATGGGCGATTTCTGCCAGGTCATAGTGCTGGTCATCTCCCACAGACCGGGCTTTCTAAGGGACTGGGCCAGGGCGAGAATCGTCATCGCGAACAGGCAACCTCCCACCGTCACCAAGAATGCACTTTTGCGCATGGCGCCTCCTGATCGGCATCGCAGGCCTGCGCCTGCGCGCCAACTCTACTCCGGAAATATGCGCAAAGGGAAGGGAATTCGTTCAGCGTCGGTTGCTGACTGCAGCGCGTCCCAGCGCCAGCAGGGCGGCCGTGACGCGGTCTGAGGCATGGCGCACAACAGACTCTTCGCTGGCAAAGTCGCCGGCGATCACTTTGACGCCCAGCGCCTCGATCCGCTCGATGTCCGCCTCGATGGGCGAAGCAAGTTCAGCCTCGTAACGGGCCAGCGTCTCGGCTGAAAAGGGTGCCGTGTTCACCAGCGCGTAATCGAAGATAGGCGCGTGGGTGTGATCGTAGATGCGTTCGATATGCTGGGAGGCGGTAAGCCCCAGGCTTTCGTTCGCCTCGGTCATCAGGTTGCTGATGTAAACGCGCACGCCGCGGGCGCGTACCAGCGCATCGGAAAGATCCTGCACCAGCAGGTTGGTGATCAGCGACGTATACAGCGAACCGGGGCCCACGCTGATCAGGTCGGCGCGCTCCACGGCCTCCAGGGTCTCGGGCAGTGCCGCCGCGTTGGGAGGGTCCAGCATCAATTCGGCAATGCGCAGGGAACTGGCGCTGATATTGGTTTCGCCGCGTACCAAAGAACCGTCCACCATGTGCGCCACCAGCGTGGCATTGGCGGTGGTAACCGGGTATATGTGCCCGCGTGTCGCCAGGATCTTTGACGCCAGTTGGATAGCGTGGCCAAAGTCGCCGGTGATCTCTGTCAAAGCGGCTACAAACAGGTTCCCGAAATTGTGCCCTTCCAGAGAATCGCCGGCTCGAAAGCGATGGGCGAAGAGTTGGGCAAGCAGGTCCTCCTCCTCGCTGAGCGCCACCATGCAGTTGCGCAGGTCCCCGGGGGGAAGCATCTTGAACCCCTTGCGCAAGCGGCCTGAGGAGCCTCCATCGTCGGTGACTGTGACCACCGCGGCCAGATCCGCAATCAGCCCTGGCTCGCATCCGGCTTGTCCTGGAGCGGTTACGTGACGGCGCAGCCCGCGCAACAGCGTGGACAGGCCGGTGCCGCCTCCAATCGCCACCACCCGCAGAGATGGGGAATCGGCCGGCTGTTCAAAACCGGCAGACCTTTTTTTGCGAGTAGCCGGGATCGAGGGCGACAGGGTCATGGTTGTGGCTGGATTCAATATGAACCCTAGGGAACCTCAGGATACAACAACTCGGTAAACCGGGGGTCGTCCACCATGCTCTGAAAGTCGCTGTCGGACCGTGCCTGTAGCCGGTTTCTGGGGTTCAGTTCGATGGCCCGTGCCAGGTTCCCGAGGCAATCCTGCGTGCGTCCTGCAATGCTGTCCAGAAGCGCCAGTCCGTAGTAGGCGTAGTCAGCCTCAGGATGGCCCGCCAGGATGCTTTCCAACTGCTCGCGTGCCTCTTCGTAGTAGCCGGTGTTGATCTGCGACACGGCGTAATCGTAATGTTCCTCAGGAGTTGGAAAATCGAGGCTGTGCCCCGCGAGTTGCCGCTCGCAGGTGGTCAAGTACATCTGGCAGCGCTCCTTGAATTCGGCAGGAGCGGTCGGCAGCAGACTCTCCAGAGCGATACGAGCCTTGTCGTACCGGCCCTGCTGCAACAGTTGCACAGCAGACTGGTAGTGCTGAAAAAACGGACCAGTACCCGCGCTGGATTGGCCGCCGGGTTTGGTCGCCGCGGAAGTTGCTTTTTTGCGGCTCGGCGCCGCCGATCTGGCCTCTTGCATCATTGGTTTGCCCGGAGACGGCACCCTCGGCGCTACGGTTGAGCCGGAATACAGCCGGCAGGAAACCAACGCCAGGATCATGTGCTGCTCAGGCACTCTTTATACGCACAACCCCGCGCCACGTCAATGGGTAGCTCGGAATCCAGGGAGTTAGCAGGCCGTCTGACTCCCGGGATTCCGGTAGATGGATGGGTTAAGAGTCGGGTCGTTATACATCTTCAATTGGCGATAAAGCTTGAACTGGCGCGTTCCCTTCAGCGTTTCCCGCCACAAGGCGTCCAGGCACCCAGCCAGATCCGCGCGCTGTTCCACCAGGATGGCGAGCCGCTCCCGGTTGCGTTCGATGTGTCCGTCGGGCGCATCTGTGCGCTCGGCCTCTTCGCGGGTGTGGTAGATCTTCAGCGCCAGGATGGAAAGCCGGTCGATCATCAGGCCCGGGGACTCGGAATTCAGCTCAGCCGCGGCATTGGGCAGGCCGCGAACCTTCAGCCAGCCCAGAAGTACCCGATCCATTTCCTCGGCCAGATCGTTGCGCCGCTGGTTGGTACGGTCCACGCGCCGTTTCACGCCGGCCAGTTCGGAGTCGGACGCGCCCGGGGCGCGGGCGTCATCCTCGAAGTGCCAGAGATCGAAATTGGCGCGATGCTGGCAGGTGACCAGGGCGAGCCAATCCGCGGCGGGATCCACAGGACGCAACCCAGCCTGGTCGGTGTCGGGAATCCTCTGATGCCAGGCGCGAGTTTCAGAGTCGTGCAAGTGGATGATTGCGTCTGCCAAAAGCATGTTGAATAATCCTTACAGCCTGTGAGGGCTCCGGCCGCAGCGTCTATGGTAGAACGATCCTTGCCTGCGCACCAAACGGGGATCTTTCTCCCGCAAGCCGGCGACGGAGTTCACCCATGCGCACGCGGGAGCAGTCGTCGAACGGTGGAGGCGATGGCCGAGCAAACCGAACGGTCCCTTTGCCTTCCCAGTGACCAGAAGTGTGACTCCCCGGAAAGTCCCACGCCATGAAATGTTTGGTCGAGCCGCGCAGTTGGAAAGATGCCGAAGCCCAGGCGGCCATGCGGGATTTTCTGCTTGTCCCGCCGCCCCGCCGCACTGCGATTCGCGATTTGATGGCGGAACTTCTGTCGGCGAATCCGTTTTCCCGCCGCTGTGCAGCCGACTTGGCCCGCCGGGTCAGTGCCCGCGAGCCCGGCATTCTGCGCAAGTTCACCGGCGTCTTCATTGACCTTTTGGCTGAGCTTCCTTCGGCAGAGTGGCAGACTCGCGGATACGTGGCACTGGCCGCGGCCCTGAATGCTTCGACGCATATTCAGCGCAGGAACCTCGCTGTTCTCGTCCGTCCCTTGATCGAAGATGAGCGCATTGCCGTCCGCGCCATGGCGCTGGAGGCATTTGCGACCCTCGGTGCTGCCGCGCCGGAACTGCGGGACGAAGCCGCACTTTTGCTTGAGCGCTACCGCCGCGACCCCACCCCGGCCATGCGTTGCCGCGCACGCCGCATGTCCCTTCTGCTCCTTGAGTCGGAGTTCAAGCCACGACGCCGAACTCCGACTCACCTTCCTTCCGCCCCAAAACAACTGAACCAGTTGCATGAGCAGGGAACTGGTTGATCACCTGAAAGTTCGGTGTCCCCCACCCGCTTCCATCCAGTCAGCCCCAATGCCTATTTGCTCCCTTGTACCAGTCGCAGAGTCACGATCTCGTGAGGATGGATCGTGAAGCTGAACTGGTCGCTCCCGGTCATCGGAACGGCTGTCTGGCCCCGCTCCACGGCGTCGGTCTGGGTAACGCTCTCCAGGTGCAGCCCCGGAGTTCGCACCGCGACCCTACGCTCCGTACCGCCCAAGTCCAGGAAGCGCAGAATCGTCCCATTCCCATCCTCGGCGGGCTTCCAGGTTTCCAGCAGAACGTTCGCATCCTCCACATTCAGAAGACTCTGCTGCTTTCCGTCCAGGCTCATGGAGAACTTGCCAACTGCTTCCATAGAGGGAGCCTGCGCAGTTCCACCCGCCGAAGTCGCTGTCGTCGGAGTCAGCGCCTTATCCTGTGGCGTCACCGTATCGGCTTCAAGCGGAGTAATAGCCTCCCATCCCATACGGCTCAAATCGGCAGCATTGGTTGAGGGGGCGCTGGTAACTTCATAGTGAAAGGTGAAGTGGCCACCCTGCCCGGCGCGGTAGTTCGTATCCCAGTAGTTATTCATCACATAGGAAAACACGCTTCCCGTCCGGTTCTCGAATTTCTCCGGCCACTCGCCTCGGTTGATGTCGCCCAGGGTGATCAGTGGCGCATCGAGCGGCATCACCGTCGCCGCCACTGCATTCTGCTCGACTGAAACCCAGTGCTGCGCGGAAAACCATTCGTGTCCTGCGCCGGGGTACATGTCTTTTGATGGGTCGACCACACCGTTCTGAATCTCGTACCTGAACTGTGGCTGCTTCAGGTCAAACGGAAACGCAAAGTAAGCCGCTTCCTTCGCGATCACTTCGGTCTTGTCCAGATCCTCCACGAACTCGATCTTCTTTTCGTGGTCGAAGAGGCGAATCTCCGTTTTGATCGAAGGCGTGTTGGTGTTCTGGCTTTCCAGGTGCGCAACCTGCCCGGTCGGAGTGGACTCCACCGATACGACCTTGCCGCCGTGCGCGCGATGCACCTCCAACTCCGCCTTGGGGTACACGCGGCTATATTGCAGAAGCGTGTTCGGCCCCTTGTCGCCTCCAGTTACATAAAGAAACTCGCCGAAGCGGTAGGGGCTGTCCTGGCTGACTAACTCGCGCTGTAACTGCTTGTCGTAGATGCTGCGCACCGCGCCAGTATCCGCATCGAGTACCACTTTGTAGAATGGGCTCTCGAGCGTGGTCTTCTGCTCCGCTGCCGGAGCCGTCGCCGTCTGCTTGCCTGGGCGTGTCAGATACACTTTGTAGCCGACCGCTGGAACCTCCTCGGCCAGGAAGCGCACATGCTGGAAATTAGGTCCTGTGAAGAGAAGTTCGTAAGGAACCACCTGGTTCGTTGTACCATCGACAATCTCGCTGCCCTTGTCGATGTCGAGTGAAACCGGGCCGCTGCGCTTCCAGTTGAGGCTGTTGAAGACAATCGTGCTTCCCGGACCAGCGGGAATGGCGTCGGCGAGGTTGGCCATGCCCCGTTTGGTCGCAAAGTCGACCTCTGCCCGCGCGTTGACCGCGAACTGGTCCTTGATCGCCAACTGGCTCACTGCCTCCATGCTCGTGGGGTCGGAGACGCTGTTGTACGAGTCCCAGGTGTGCTCATCCATCAGCACCATGTTCTTCCACATGGCGCTTAGGTCGGCGGTGCTTGACTTGAGCCGCGGATTTACGATCGCCGCCAGCGTGGTGAACTTCTCTGCCGTCTGTGCGCGGCCTTCCGTCCAGCGCTCCATCGCAAGGTAATACGCATCGGAGCCGGCGCCATCCTCCCAATAAGGCCCGCCGTCTCCGCGAATCGTCGGGATGTTATCGCCAAACTGATCGGCTATCTTCTTGATCGCTTCATGAATGCCCGTGTATTCGAAATGCGGGTAGGCGTAAAGGGTGTTCCACATGCTGGCTAACTCCGCCTGCTGCGGGAATAAGTCGGTGTTCTCCACCTGCGTTCCATAGACAATCGCGGCATTGGCATGATAGCCAGGATGCTCGTACTGCTGAAGAAACAGAGGCAAAGTGTCGCGCCCCGCCTGCAGCACCGGCGGCAGGCCGAAGAGCATCTGCATCTGCTGATAAATGCGCGAGTACCAGAGCAGCACACGCTTGTTATCCGGGCCTACCCACCATGCCGGCGAGTTTTCATTAAGCCTTCCCTGCAATAACACCGGAGCCCGGTAGTTATTACTTCCCCCGGCCAGCGAATCGATGCCCGCACTGGCCAGAATCGAAGCATAGGACCAGGACCACGAGGGAACATCGGTGATGTTGGCGTAATCCATCGGCGTGCCGTATTTGCGGCTGAAGTTGGCGCTGGGATAGAGCGAGCGGATCAGCGTCTCCGTAGTGGGCAGGCCGGTGAGCAAGTTGACATATTGGGCGGGCACGAATAACTGCTTCTTCTGGATTGCTTCGATGGCTCGCTCTTGCTGGGCCGCGGAGCGCGAGCCGAGGAACTGTTCCAGATCCCACTCGCCATCGAGGCTGAAGCTGAACTCGGGATGCTTGGCCGTCATCTCCATCGCTTCATCAATGGTGCGGCTCTGAATCGCGGCAATCTTGGCCTGGTAATCGGAGTAGCCGATATCGACGTGAATATGGGGAACGATCAGCACCGTCCACTTCTTCTTGGGATCGATGGTCTGCTTGAAATGCTCCTCGCGTCCGTCGATCTTCGCCGTCAGGCGCGCTTCGCTTTGCGCAGGAAAGTCCCTCACCTGGAAGGTCGCTTTTTCCTGGCCGAAATCATACCCTCCGCTGAGGCTTGCATGATAGTGTTTGTTGCCGATCACAAGGTCGGTGCCGGCGCCGGGAGTTATCGGCTTGCTATGTTGAATGAAAGCTTCCAGGTTCTCCTGAAGCTCTCCCTGTCGCTCGGCAAAGAAGATCGTCGGCATCAGTTGCGCCGAAGGCGTAAGGGCATCGCCGGCCGCAGTGAGACTGTCGAGTTCGATGGCGTCGTAGTTGATTCCTGCGCCGGGAATTGTTTCTTCCGACTCTTCCACAGGTTGCAGCGTAAGGGTGTTGGCTCCGGCCTGAAGATAATGTCCCGGGAAAGTGAATTCAACGTCGGCCGAGGAGTAAGCCGGATAGAAGGAGTCTCCCTGGTCGCCGTTGCTGTAATCGAGCTTGGGATGGAGATAGAAGATTCCATTCTTGCCGTCGATACCCACGCGCAATGCCGGAACGGCGGCGCCTTCCACCAGCAGGGCAATGTGCAGCCGATAGGCTTTGGCCGGGGAGCCTTCGAGCCGGAAGGTAATCGTGCGCGGAGCGGCCGCGACGTTTGCTTGCTGGGCTTTGCCCACCGCTCCGGATATGGCCGGCTGATAGCCGTACCAGTCCTTCTCAGGCTTGCTCTTTGCGGCGTCGAAGTTCACCTTCGCGATAGGGTCCTCGGAGGCAAACTCAACCGAGGACCGGTCGAACGCTCCAATCCGAAATACGGTTTTCTTCCCGGCCTCTGTTGCCGGCGCCGCGCACAATTGGGCCGCCGCCATCGCGCACGACAATGCCCCCAACAGAACTCTTCTGGTGTTGCTCTTGCTCATCGGTGAACTCCTCGCGGGTTTGCGCAAAAAATGGTGGGAAGCGGAGGGCTCGTTCTGCTGGGAGTCCTTCCGCCGGTGGAATCTGGGAATCCGTTTGAGGTCGGGGATTCTCTTGTCCGGAATTTCGTTGGAATTGTAGCGCCCCACGGCGGCAAGGCGAACTGGCTTGCCGCATTAGAATGATCGTGGGAGTGAGCATGGAAAAGAAATGGCAGTATCCGCACCGGCGCTGGAATCCGCTGCGGCAATCGTGGGTGTTGGTGTCGCCTCACAGGACGCAGCGCCCCTGGCAGGGTGAGGTGGGCCAGAAGGCCGCGCCCTCAGGAGCGTCCTTTGACCCGCAGTGCTACTTGTGCCCGGGCAATCAGCGGGCGGGTGGGGCAGTGAACCCGGCGTATGAAGGTGTGTTCTCATTTGTAAACGATTACGCGGCCCTCCTTCCGGAGACCGCCACCGCGACCGATCCTCCGGCCTCCCCGCTGCTCAAGGCTGAAGCCACCCGCGGACTCTGCAAGGTGCTCTGCTTCCATCCCGACCACAGCCTGACGCTGGCGCGCATGACCCACGAGGAAACCCGCCGGGTGGTGGACGCCTGGACGAAGGAATACCGGGAAATTGGCGCCCTGGACTGGATCCAGTACGTACAGATCTTTGAGAATCGCGGGGCCATGATGGGCGCCAGCAATCCCCATCCCCACTGCCAGATCTGGTCCACCGATTTTGTGCCGGACGAGCCCGCCGCCGAGACCGAGGCCCAGCGCGGCCACTTGGCCAGCACAGGCCACTGTCTGCTCTGCGACTACCTGGCGGCCGAGCAGACCGCCCAGGAGCGCGTGATCTTTGAAAATGAACACTTTGCGGCGATTGTTCCGTGGTGGGCAACCTGGCCGTTTGAGGCGCTGCTGGTCTCCCGCCGGCACCTGGGTGCGCTCCCGGAGTTGAATGCCGCCGAACGCAATGGCCTGGCCGACGCGCTCAAGCGCCTGACCACACGTTTCGACAACCTCTTCGAAACCAGTTTTCCCTACACGATGGGCTTCCATCAGACGCCGACAGACGGCGCGGAATACCCCGAGTGGCACTTCCACGCTCACTTCTATCCGCCCCTGCTGCGCTCGGCTACGGTCCGCAAGTTCATGGTGGGCTTTGAGATGCTGGGAATGCCGCAGCGCGACATTACTCCCGAAGACGCCGCTCAAAGGCTGAGCGCCTGCTCGGAGCAACATTTTTGGCCGAGAGGCTGAAAGCCGAGCTGAAAGGTGGCCGGACCGATGCGTGGTTTGGCCGCCTTTCAGCGTCGATTCATCTCAACTTTATGTCTCAGTAGATTCTCCGTGCTGACATCCCGGAACGCCGCCATTCGGCGGGTTCCATAGGAATTTCCCCTGTAGGTAGGTGAGCTTTCAAGTGATTGAGCTCGGGGAACACGGCGGCCGGGAGAAGTGGTGAGCTCGCTGGGGCTCGAACCCAGGACCCACGCCTTAAAAGGGCGTTGCTCTACCTACTGAGCTACGAGCTCGTTCAAGGCCGCTGTCTTCAAATTATCACAGCCCCAACTTCTGTGCTGGCTCCGGGACGGAACGGCCTGCTAAACGCTTTGGAAACTGGGAACAGAAAACAAGAGTTCTTCAGTCTTTGTCTCATCTTCGGCGGTGGGTTCTTTAGCTGGCTGAGACGAGCAAAGGAGAAACCTGCCCCTTTGCTGGTCAGGGCACATATGGGCTGGCAACGGACCCAAGTGCGATGCCCATGGTGCAGCCAGGGGTGATTTTGTTCTCGGGACCCCCCAGCTACGGGTCCTTGTCGATGGGGTAGAAGAAAATGACTCCTTGCAGGGGCTTCGGAGGACAAGATGGAAATCGAATCCACACTGAAACTGGACCCAGGAAAGGCCGATAAAGGTTACTTGGCAACGGAGCGCCGCGCCAACCCATTGGACTTATGCCCCTGGTGGCTCGATCCAGAGGGCGCATGCGACAAATTCGGGCTTATGGAAGCCTCAGGCCTTCCTGGCTATAGTTACAAATCGCGCACTTCCCCAGTTTTCCTCCTTGGGAAGCTGCGTCAGGCCGTAGTAGGATCAGAAAAATCCGAATTTGCCCGAAGAAACTGTGTCCGATTGGCAAAGAAGCCGAGGGCGCGCAGCCATTGTATGACGAGAAAGTGGTAGGAAGGTAACCGTGCAAGTGTTATTGTTCTGTCAACAGCGTAGCGGCTACGATTCCTGGTAAGGACTTCTTTCGGGCGAGTGCGTAGGGCCTGGCTTCCGACCAGTAAGCGCCGAAAGGGCGCGTCGGAAACCGAGGCCACTGAAGCAACGCATCGGAAGCTGTGTGGGTGGAATATGACAGATCGCAAAACGCTGGCCGAGCAGAACGAGACTCCCGAGGATGTTGCGACCCTCTATTCCTGGGCCAATCTTCATGGCGCCAAATATCGTGATTTTTCTGCATCACGTGCGCAAACGCGGGAGAAGGCGCGGCTGCGTGTGCAGGAAGCGATCGAAACGCAACGCCGGCTCGCCCACGACGAGACCGAGGCCGAGAAGGCCGCGGAAGCCGCGCGAGCGGCAGAGGCAACACGAGCAGCCGCAGCCGCAGTGAAAGCTGCGCGGGATGCCGAGAAATTGGCGGCTCAAAGGGAAGCCGAGCAGGCTGCGCAGTTGAATAGGCAGCCGGTCGCACAACCTCCGCTGTGGGAGCAACCGCGCCCCGCACGCTTTTCTCCCCTGAGCAGCCACAATTCCATCTCATCGCCGATGGGGTTCCAATCTCCGGCGCCGCCGCAGCAGGCGCAATACACGTCTTTCGCTCCAGCGCAGAATTATCGTGTCTCCGCGCCGCCTCCGCAATATGCGCCGATGCACGAAGAGAGCTATTTGCAGCCTCGCAATCAATGGACGCCGGTCGAGCCGCGCGAGAACATCGGCCTGCCTGCCTGGCTGGTCTCAGACCGTGCAGATCTGGCCAGCCAGCCCGTGCCCCAGGCTCCCGAAGACACTCTCCAGGGTTCGCGAGATCGTCTGACCTCCCGCTGGTTCGCCCTGAAGGGCGTGTTTGACACCGCCGGCGCTCCTGCTGAAGCCGTTCCGCCCCCAGTGCCCGCACAGGCTCCGGTGCTGGCGGTCTTTTCTCTAGCCGGTGGAGTGGGCAAGACCAGCCTGGTCGCCACCCTCGGTCGGGCTCTTTCGGCCCGTGGTGAGAAGGTTCTGCTGGTGGATACGGCAGCCTACGGTCTGTTGCCGTTCTTCTTCGGCGCTCGCGATCAACGCCCCGGCGTGCTGAGAACCTTCACTCCTCCCAGCATTAGCGGGGACGCTCCCATTCAGATGTTGACCCTCGACACCGAGGCCCTGGGCCCGGAGTCGGCTGGCGCAGAACTCCTTTCCCAGGAAATCAAGGGCCATGCTCGCGGCACAAACCGGGTGATCGTCGATTTGGCTACGGCCTCCGGCGCCACCACGAGGCGGGTGATGCGGATGTCGCCCACCATCCTGGTTCCGGTGAGACCGGATATGAATTCTGTGGTCAGCGTCAGCTCCATCGACGCCTTTTTCCAGCGCAGTTCGAACCTGGCGGGCAAGCAGGTTCTCCCCTTTTATGTCCTGAACCAGTTCGATCCTTCTCTCCCCCTGCATCTCGATGTGCGGGAAGTGCTGCGGGAGCAGTTGGGCGACCGGCTTCTGCCGTTCGCTTTGCGCCGTTCGGCGGCCGTGAGCGAAGCGCTGGCCGAAGGGATGACGGTGGTGGATTATGCTCCCAACTCGACCGTGGCCGAGGATTTCGGTAGTCTCGCAGGGTGGGTAAAGAACCTTGGCGCACCCGCGACCACCGGATTCCGTGGCGTGCGATGGAGTGAACGATGACGGCAACGGGCCTTTGGCAGGATATCGGAGCGGGCGAAAACATCTTCACCAAGTTTTTCCGCCTGACTTTCCTGCTTGCGGCGGGCCTGGTCTTCTATTTTCTGGCGGCGCTTCCGCTCACATGGCCGCAACAGGCGGTTCTGGGCCTGCTCACGCTGCTCATGGCGCTGGCCCTGGCCCGCAGTTCCGACTCCTATCTGGTGACCCTCACCCTGATGGTGATGTCGCTGTTCTGCACCTTCCGCTACGGCTATTGGCGCGTTCTGCAGACAGGCCGCTTCTTTCAGGACCCAGGCAACCACTGGGGCGCCTTGGACGCGTTTTTCATCCTGAGCCTGATCTTTGCCGAGCTCTACTCCTTTTTCATCCTCTTTCTGGGATACTTCCAGACCATCTGGCCTTTGCGCAGGGCGCCAGTCGCTTTGCCCGACAATGAAGAGGAATGGCCGCACGTCGACGTTCTGATCCCCACCTACAACGAGCCGCTGGACGTGGTGCGCTATACCGCGCTGGGCGCGCTCAATATGGATTGGCCCGCCGACAAGATGCACGTGTACATCCTGGACGACGGCCGGCGCAAGGAGTTCGAGCAGTTCGCTTTTGAAGCAGGCGTGGGCTACAAAATCCGCGGCGACAACAAGCATGCCAAGGCAGGCAACATCAACACCGCGCTGAAGTCCATGGATTCGCCCTATGTCGCCATCTTCGATTGCGACCACGTGCCCACGCGCAGCTTTTTGCAGATGACCATGGGCTGGTTCCTGCGCGATCGCAAGCTGGGCGTCTTGCAGACGCCTCACCACTTCTATTCGCCTGACCCGTTCGAGCGCAACCTGGGACAGTTCCGCGTGATTCCCAACGAGGGCGAACTCTTCTACGGCATCGTGCAGGACGGCAACGATTTCTGGAATGCGACGTTCTTCTGCGGTTCCTGCGCCGTACTGCGCCGCTCGGCTCTGGACGAGATCGGCGGCATCGCCGTCGAGACCGTCACCGAGGATGCGCACACCTCCCTGCGCATGCAGATTCACGGCTGGAACACGGCCTACATCAACATTCCCCAGGCGGCTGGGTTGGCCACCGAGCGGCTCTCGGCCCACGTGGGCCAGCGCATTCGCTGGGCGCGGGGCATGATTCAGATCATGCGCACCGACAATCCGCTCTTTGCGCCGGGACTCAAATTCCCGCAGCGGCTCTGTTACTTCAACGCGATGATGCACTTTCTTTATGCGGTGCCGCGCCTGATCTTCCTTTCAGCACCGTTGATTTATCTCATCCTCTCGCACACCAACGTTCCCGGCTACTGGGCGGCGATTCTGGCCTACGCCCTGCCGCACTTGACCCTGTCCAACGTGACCAACTCGCGGATTCAGGGCGAGCACCGGCACTCGTTCTGGAATGAAATTTACGAGACCGTGCTTTCGCCCTACATCCTGCTGCCCACCATGATGGCGCTCATCAACCCCAAGCTGGGCAAGTTCAACGTCACGGCCAAGGGCGGCGTGGTCAAGCGGACATTCTTTGACACCAAGATCGCGCAGCCGTTCCTCATCCTTCTGGTGTTCAATCTCGCCGGCCTGCTCATCGCCATTCCGCGCTTCTTTATCTGGGATCGCGATCGTCCGGGCACGGTCATCATGAACGTCATCTGGTGCTGCTTCAACGTCATCATTCTCGGCGTCTGCACCGCCGTGGCGCGCGAGATGAAACAGTTGCGGACCGCCGTCCGCATCAACATTGTGACCCCGGTGATGGCCAAGATGCCCGATGGGCGCCTGATCGCCGGAGAGACCATCGACATGTCTTCGGGTGGCACCAGCATTCGCTTTAGCGAGGCGGTGAAAGCCAATCCGGAATCCGCGGTGAAGCTGGTCTTCCCGCTCCCGGCTGTGGTTACCGACCTGCCCGCAACCGTAGTCTCCTCGGAAGGGCCGGTGCTGCGGGTGCGATTTGAAGACTTAACCATTGCCGAACAGGAAGTGTTGACCATGGTTCTCTATTCACGAGCGGATTCGTGGCTGGGCTGGGGCGAATCCCGAGAAAGCGATGACGTGCTGCGCAGCCTGGCCCGCATTTTCCAGATTTCCATGCATGGGCTGGGTTCGACCTTCCAAAGCTTGTTTACCAACAAGGACAAGAGGAAGAAGGCAAGCTCTCTCGCCGCCGTCCGTACCACTCTGCTGGTGGCCGTGGTTGCAATCCTCATGGGCGCGGCTCATGCCGCCTTCGCACAGGCTCCGATTCCTGTTGCGGCGCAAGGGCAGGCGCAACTCAATCCTGGCCTCTCGATCTTTGGAGCCGTCGACAAACCAGCCTTGCCTCCGCCTCCTCCGGGCCAGTTCCGCGACGCCTTCAGCCTCAACGATGCGGGTTCGCCACAGATCGAACTGCACGGCATCGACTCCAGCCACAGCATCTACTTCACGCTGCCCCAGACTCACGTTGCCCGCACGGCCAAGATTCACCTCTACTATGCTTTTTCTCCCAGCCTGCTGCCCCAACTCAGCCACATCAAGCTGATTATGAACGGGACCTTGTTTGCCACCGTGCAGCCCACGCCGGGCCAGGTAGGCGGCTCTTCCAGCCAGGAAGCGGAAGCAGAGTTCACCATTCCGCCGGAACTGCTGGTGCATAACAACTCCCTGACCATCCAGTTCATTGGCCACTACACCATGGTCTGCGAGGACCCCTCGAACACCACGCTCTGGTCGCGCGTCCATCGCAATACCTACCTCGACATTCAAGGCGACCTGCTGCCCCTGGCCGACGATCTGAAGCAGCTGCCGATGCCGTTTCTCGACCCGGCCGTCATTCAGCCGCTGAGCATTCCCGTGGTCTTTGCCAATGCGCCTTCGTTCAAGGCGATTCAGGCCGCAGGCGTGGTCACCAGCTACTTCGGCATGATCTCCGAGAGCCGCCCGGTCCGTTTTCCGGTGCACATCGGGCAGATTCCGATGGGCAATGCGATCGTGATTTCCGACAGTTCGTCCAATCTGCCGGATGGGCTCAACCTGCCGCCGATCTCCTCGCCGACGGTAGCCATGCGCAACAATCCCAACGATCCCTACAGCAAGATCCTGGTGATCGCCGGCGCGGACTCCGACCAGTTGCTGCGTGCGGCCCAAGCCGTATCCCTGCATAGCGACATGCTGCAGGGCGCGCAGACCACCATCGACAGCCTCAAGCTGCCTGACAAGCAGCAACCCGACGGCGCGCCACGCTGGGCCCGTACCGATCAGACGATTGCACTGTGGGACTACGCCACCGCGGACCAGTTGCAAGGCGACGGGTCGGCGCCGCTCAATGTGTATTTCCGCATCGCGCCGGACATCTTTTATTCGGAGCGGCCCAATGCCGTCCTGCGACTGGTGTACCGCTACAATTCGGTGCCCATCGGTCCCATTTCGAGCATGCAGGTGCGGGTCAATAACGCCTTCCTCGGTTCTGTGCCGCTGATTCCAGGCCAGGAGGCCTCGCGGCGGATGCAGACCGATGTGCCCGTGCCCGTGGTCAACCTCCGCCCGTTCTCCAATTCGCTTTCCTTCGACTTCACCTTCCAGTTGCTCAAGAAGGGCGGCTGCAACGACACCACGCCCATCAACATGCAGGGCGCCATCCTGCGTGACACTTATCTTGATCTGCGCGGCTACCCGCACTATGCGCCGCTGCCCAATCTTGAAACCTTTGCTAATGCTGGTTTTCCCTTCACCCGCTACGCCGATCTAAGCGAGACCACGGTCGTGCTCCCGCAGACACCCACCGAGCAGGAGATTGAAGCCTTTGTCACGCTCATGGGACACTTTGGCCGCCAGACCGGATTCCCGGCGCTGCAGGTCACCGTGGCCGGCGCCGAAGCCATGCAGGCCGGAGCGAAAACCGATTTTCTCATCCTTGGAACAGGCGACGATCAGCCCGCTTTTGACAAGTTGAACAACAACCTGCCCGTCGCCTTGCGCAGCGGCCAGATCCAGGTGCGCGACACACAAGGCTTCTTTGCACCACTACATCATGCCTGGTGGAAGCTGCACTCCGATGAGCACACCGAGTCCGGCGACCTGACCGCCGGAGGCACACCGGATGCGGTGATTGAGGGCGTTCAGTCTCCCTACGACCCGGGCGGAAGCCGCAGCGTGGTCGCGATCCATTTCAGAGATGCCAGTACCTTTGAGCCCTTCATGGCGTCTTTTCTAAGGGTGCAGCAGGCCAGTGACATCTCTGGCTCGGTTTCGGTCCTGCATGGGACACAGTTCCAATCTTTCCGGATTGGCTCCGAGGTCTACCATGTGGGTGTGCTTCCCTGGTGGACGCGGCTGACGCTGTGGTTCATGGAAGTTCCCTGGCTGGCTGCCGTGGTGGTCATGCTGCTCGCGTTCCTGCTGGCTATCTGGACGCGCCAATGGCTGCGCTCGAGAGCCAGAGCACGCTTGAAAATGCTGGAGGACTAAAGCGGTTCTCCCATTGCTGTCGATCGAAGCCAATGCCCGGCGTGGCTTTTTCATTCGCGTGGCTCTTTCGTGAAGGAAGAGCCACCTTGCACGAAGTTCGCAAGGGCGCCAAGTTCGAGAACCGCTTTAGGACCGCTCCCGTGAGCGATCCGCATCGGGCCGCACGAGACTTGAGCCGGACCGATTGATGTCCTCAACGTGTTGAAAGCCTGCTCGAGTTCTTTTGGAGAGCTGTAACCATGGGTCTTCAGTTATTGCGGCTGCGGAAACATCTGGCGATCCTCCTGACCTTGTCGCTCTTCACTGCGGCGGGTGGATGCAAGCAGGGCCCGTGGACCCTCTGGGATTCCTATGCCGCCCGATTTATCGACGCGCAGGGTAGGGTCATCGATCCCCAGGGAGGCGGCCGCACTACATCGGAAGGCCAGGCCTACGCGCTCTTCTTTGCCTTGGCCGGCAATGACCGCACTCACTTTGACCATGTGCTCTCCTGGACCCAGGCCAACCTGGCGGGCGGCGATCTCAGCACGCGCCTGCCTGCCTGGTTGTGGGGCAGGGACAAGGACGGTCAATGGAAGGCTCTCGATCCCAACCCAGCCTCGGATGCCGATGTCTGGATGGCGTACACGCTGGTCGAAGCCGGCCGGCTCTGGAAAGAGCCGCGTTATTCTAAGCTGGGCCGCCAGATGATGGGCCTGATCGCCAGCAGCGAAGTCGTCAACTTGCCGGGATTTGGTCCCATGCTCTTGCCGGGCCCTATCGGCTTTCAGCATGACCGCACTCCAACCCTTCATTCCTGGACGTTGAATCCCAGCTATGTGCCGCTCTTCCTCTTTCAGCGTCTGGCCGCCGTGGATCCCGCCGGTCCTTGGCAGGGGATCGCCCTTGGCATTCCTCGTTTTCTCCAGCAGAGCGCCTGTCACGGCTTCGCGATGGACTGGGTGGAGTACGTTCCTGGCGACGGCTTCTATCCGGCAGTCGCACACCCCGGCCCCAATGCCGCGGCGCCTATGGGCAGCTACGACGCCATCCGCGTTTATCTTTGGGCAGGCATGCTCGATGGCAGTGGCACGGCCCGCACGGAGATACTGAATGCCGTCCCGGCCATGAGCGCCTACCTTGCCAATCATGATGCCCCCCCCGAAAAGATAAGCGAGCAAGGCCTTCCGTTGGAGCAAGATGGACCTGTAGGGTTTTCGGCGGCGGTCCTGCCTTATTTGAGGGCCTTCCCCAATCTCGAGAAATCGAGCGCGCGTCAAACGGTTCGATTGAGCGCGCAAAGGGACGCATCCTCCGGTTTGTACGGGAAAGACTTGGCATATTACGATCAAAACCTTGCACTGTTTGCGACCGGCTTCCTCGATGGAAGATTTCGGTTTGGGTCGGGCGGGGAATTGAAAGTGGAATGGGCACGCACATGAGGGTTCACTACAGGATGTGGCGAAAGAGCTGGATGGTGATGGTCTGTCTGCTGCTGGCGCTTCAAGTTGGCACAGCACAGAAGAGGCCGTCCGTCGGCTCGCCCGAAGACACCCGCCGGATTTTGATTGAGAAAGCGCATGCCCTGGAGGCGCGCGGGCGCCCGGACATGGCCATCCAGTCCTGGCAGCAAATTCTTTTGTCGGACCCCAATAACGCCGACGCTCTTGCCGGTCTGGCCCGGGATTACAAGCTCATCGGTTCCGCGGATCAATCCAACGCCGCGCTCGAACGCTTGCGCCGCGTCAATCCCAACGATCCCAACATCGGCAAGATCGGGTCCCTCAACAGCAACCGCACGCAGAGCGACCGTCTTCGCCAGGCCGGCGAGCTGGCGCGCCAGGGCAAGCCGGAAGAAGCCATGCGGATCTATCGCGAGCTCTATGGCGACCGCCCGCCGGACGGGGACATCGCGCTGGCCTACTATCAGACCCTCTACAGCACAGCCACCGGCAAGGAAGCCGCCATTGCCGCCATGCGCGCCCTGGCCCAGCGCAACCCCGGCGATACGCGCTTCACGGTGGAGCTGGGCACCATGCTGACCTATGCCGCCAAGACCCGCGCCGAGGGCATTCATATCCTCGAGGCGCATCCCAAGGATCCCAACGCCCAGTCCGCCTTGCGTCAGGCGTTGATCTGGGATGCGGCCAATCCTGCTTCCGCGGCCGAGTTGCGCGGCTATCTCAAGGACCATCCGCAAGACACCGAACTTGCTGGCCACCTCAAGGAGAACGAATCCAAGCTGGCCCAGATGAACTCCGGCATTGCGCGCACACCGGCAGAGAGAGCAGCTTTTGCGGCCCTCAACGCGCACAAACTCGAAGAGGCGCAAACCCGCTTCAGTGCCATCCTCGAACAGGAGCCGAACAACGGCCGGGCAGCCGCAGGCATGGGCTTCCTGCGCATGCAGCAGAGCAACTTCGGCGGCGCCATCAGCTTCCTCTCCCAAGCCTTGCAGAATGGCTACAAGGACCGCGCAGTGGAAGACGCCTTGGCGACCTCGCGCTTCTGGTACACCATGGGCGAGGCCTCGCAGGCCTTCGACGAGAACCAGTTCGATGTAGCCACTCAAAAATACAAGGCGGCGCTCGCCATGCGCCCCCGCAGTCCGGAGGCTCTGAACGGCCTCGCCGGCCTTTACGTCAAGCAGGCGCAATACACCGCGGCCGCCGGCATTTATGACGAATTGATCAAGGTTCAGCCCGGTTCCCAGACCGCCTGGCGCGGCCTCTTCCTGTCCTACGCCCGCGACGGCCAGAATCGCAAGGCCCTGGACCTGACGGGACGTTTCCCGGCGCCGGTAAGGGCGTCCCTGGCCAAGGATCCGGAATACCTCCGCACCCTGGCCACCCTCTACCACGCTGCAAACCGTCCCGCTGAAGCCCAGCGCGCCCTTTCTCAGGCTCTGTCTCTGCCTTATCCCGACAACGGGACCAACCTCAAGGCCGACACGCGCCTGCAGTATGCCGGCGTCCTCATGGAAGCCAAGCGCTTCGCTCAGGCTGCGGAAATGTACACCCAGATCCTCGATGAAGACGCGGGCAGCCTCTCGGCCTGGATGGGCCTGGTCAGCGCACATCACGAACTGCTCCAGGACAACCAGGCCATCGCCGACGTGGAGAAGATGCCGCCGGCCACCTATGAGGCCGCGCTCGCCGATCCTGGCTTTCTTTCCATGCTCGGCGCCATTTATCAGCAGGCCAACCAGTTCGACATCGCCCAGGGACTGTTGGAGCGCTCCGCAAAATTGCAGATTGCAGCCGGCGGGCAGCCCGCCATCCCGCTGCAGTTGCAGTTGGCCGCCATCTATCTCCAGCGCAACAACACCGCGCAGGCATATGCCATCTACCACCAGATTCTGCTGGCGCATCCTGACCGTGTCGACGCCTGGAAAGGGCTGATCGCCAGCCTGCAAGCCACCAATCGCAACACTGAGGCCATCGACGAAATCGCCTTGATTCCGCCCGCGGTGCGCAAGGAACTCGAATCGGACATCGAGTTCGTGCAGGGCGAAGCCAGCCTCTACGCCGCCAGCGGCGACATTGCCCACGCCACCGAGTACATGAATCGCGTGCTGGTGCATTACCGCGACCTCAAAAGCCAGCCGCCTCCTGCCATCGACGTGCAGAATGCCTGGTTGCTCTTCAATACCGGCAATGACCGTTCGCTCTACCCGGCCTTGATGCGCCTGGGCGGCCGCCAGGACCTCACCGCAACCCAGCGCGAGGCAGTTCAGTCCATCTGGGCCAACTGGAGCGTACGCCGCGCCGGAACCGCGATGGACAACGGCAACGTGGCTCGCGCCGTCGACATTCTGGATGCGGCTGCACAGGCCTTTCCCGACAATGTGACCGTGCGCAAGGCGGTCGCTGGCGGCTACGTCAAAGTAGGCCGGGCCAAGGACTCGCTGGCCCTCTTCAAGACCATTCCCATGCAGGACGCCACGGCCGGCGATTTTCAGGGCGCCATCGGGGCTGCCTTGTCCGCCAACGACAAGGCGCAGGCCGAAGTCTGGCTGCGTCAGGCCCTGGATCGCTACCCGCGCAATCCTGCGATTCTCTCTCTTGCCGCCCGTTTCGAGCAGGCGCGCGGCGACAATCAGCGCGCGGTCGATTACTGGAAAGCCTCGATTGCCGCTATGCCCCAGGCCACACCCGCCGACCGGCTGGCGCACACTCTGGTCTATCCCGATCAGGACTCGAAAGCTCGCCGCGCTGTGACCGCCGCGGACCTGCAGCACCTTCTCGACCCCAACTACGAGCCCTTCCAGAGAACCACCAAGCTGCCTCCTCTGCCCGCTTATGGCGCAGATCCCTACAGTGGCAGGGCTCCCGTGGACCTCTCGCAGCCGCAACCGGTGCAGCCGCAGAACCCGTGGGCCAACCCCTCCACCACGGATAATTCGCCTTCCAACCCGCCCGATGTGAACGCGGCGGGCACGAACCCGCCCATGGCTCAGGCGCCCGGCATGCAGTTCGACGACCGGGCAGACGTTGCGCAGGCCGAGCTTGCTGCTGTTCCGGCTCGCAAAGCGGCCCGCTCCTCTTCGAAATCCGGCAAGTCGGCAAACAAAACCAACTACGAGGGCACCATGCACGTGCCCGCCGCGGACCGCAATATCCATGCTCCGCGGCCGGCTCAACCCGTGGTCGGAAGCTCGAACCTGCTGGAGCCTTCCGCTTCGATCTCCCAAGGCAAGTTGACGCTGGCTTCGTACGCTCGTCCTGTGGACGATGCCACCCTCCTGAGTCCCAGGACGGTGGGCAACTCTCTGGCCGCCGATGCCTGGAAGGGCCTGGTCTTCTCTCTGCTCGCCGCCAATCGCATCGACGAAGCGCTACAGCAAATCGCCCAGATTCCTCCGGATCTGCGCCGTGAGCTCGATGCGGACGTTGACTTTGTGCAGGGGCAAGCCAGTCTCTACGCTGCCACGGGCGACGTGCAGCACGCCACCGAATGCATGACGCGGGTGGAGAACTACTACCTCCTGCAGCGGACCTCGGCGCCTGCCGGGATTGAGGTGCAGCACGCCTGGCTGCTCTACAACACCGGAAACGAGCACGCCCTTTATGCCCTGTTGAAGAATCTGGATGCGCGCCGTGACTTGAGCGGCGCCGAGAGCCAGCAGGTTCAGACCATATGGGCCAACTGGAGTCTGCGCCGCGCCGTTGCCGCGATGGACGCGGGCAATTCCCGCCTGGCAGTCGACATTCTGGAAGCTACGGCGCGTAGATTTCCCAACAGCATCGCGGTTCAGCGAGCGCTGGCTGGCGGCTATTTGAAAGCCGGCCGAAATGAAGATTCCCTGGCCATCTTCAAGGCCGTGCCCATGCAGGATGCGAACTCGGGCGAATTTCAGGGAGCCATCGGAGCCGCTCTGGCAGCCTCCGACATGGCGCAAGCCGAGGCCTGGTTGCGCGTCGCTCTTGAGCGTTATCCCTCCGACGCCGGCATTCTGTCGGCCGCGGCCCGCTTTGAGCAGGCTCGTGGCAACCAGAAGCGCGCCTCGGACTTCCTGCGTGCTTCGTTGGCGGCCATGCCGGCGGGTTCCACCGCGTCGAAAGCCGATCATTTGCCGCTCTACTCTGAAGCGGAAACCGGCGGGCGTCCTGCCGCCCAGCCCGACGATCTGGAGAACCTGCTGGATCCAGGCCCTCAACCCGGCGCGGCCCGGATCGTCGCGCTGCCCACCTATCATTCCCGTGTGCGCAACGGGAACGAAGTTCTTCCGGGTTCCAGTGCGTCCCGTTCTCCTGTCACGCCCGCTCCCTTTGCGGGAACAACGGCGCCCGACGGCGCCCCGGTCTTCATTCCGCGGCCAGCCTTTCCGGGAACATCCTCCAACCAGCCGACGTTCATCGAGCAGAGCGCAACCCGTCCGGTGGTCTTCCGCCACGCTTCCTACAATCCGCAGGACGCCAAGAATCCGCCCAAGTACTCGGGCCGGGTGAATTTGCCCCCGTCGGAAGAGAACGTCGATTCCACCGATCCCGACCAGAACCAGCCCCAGGCCCCCTCACGGACAGCCAAAAAAAGGCAGGCTCCTCCGGCCGCACCTCCCGCCCCCAGGCTGCGGATTACATCCGAGCCAATGGGAGATCTGGCTGCGCGTACTCAGGCTCTCTTCGCAGAGCAGACGGACTCTCAACTCACCCAGGGTTCAGCGGCTAACCTCCGCGCCCAGGGCATCGTACCTGCCAAGCCAGTAACGACTCCTGCCGCGCCGGCGTCTGTTCCCACTCGTTACGCCATGGCCCAATACACGCCCTCGGCACAGGAAGCAGCCACCGGGGCTTATTCCGCACCGAAGAAGCAGTCCGCGCAGCCTCAGCAGCCTCAACTGCAGCCTCAAGTGCAGCCGCAAGTGCAGCCTCAGCAACCCTGTGCTCAATGTGTCAATCCTGCCCCGGCTCTGAAGAAGGCCAAAAAGCAGGTAAAGCCCGCTCTGAGCCGCGCTCCCGCTCCCACCCTGGCAACGGCTCCAGCCGCTCCGCTCCCCCAGCAGCCCGATGTTAACGAGTTGCCCGGCCAAGCCCCCGCCACCACCGGCTCCGGCCTCACCGACCAGGAACTCCAGGAACGCAATCTGCCACCCCTGCGCGGACCCTGGGTGCGCGTCCAGCGCGAGCAGCGCGCCGTCAACCCACGCGACGAGGCGGAGATGCAGTTGCGCTCCATCGAGAGTGGCTACAGTCCCTGGATGGGTGGAACCGGCACCATCAACTATCGCTCGGGAGACCTCGGTTTCGACCATCTTTCCGCATTGGAAGCGCCTTTCGAGACCTCCATCTCCATGGGCTACAACGCCCGACTGACCATCGTCGCCAAGCCCGTCTTTCTCGACTCCGGACAGGCCACCGGGACCAGCGTGATTCAGGTGCTGGAAGCAGCTTCGCCCGGTTTGCCGCTGACCCTCACCACCATTCCGCAGCCCATCGGAAGTCTGACCGCGACCGACACCAATCCGCCTGCGCAGCAGAATGCCAGCGGCATCGGCGGCGAAGTGCAGTTGGCCTTTCCCCATCTGGCCATTGCCGGCGGCTACACGCCCTCCGGTTTCCTGATCGCCACCTTCACCGGCCGCGCTCTGTGGAAACCGGGCAATGGTCCCATCACCTTCAACTTCTCCCGCGACTCAGTCAAGGACACGGAGCTTTCCTACGGCGGTCTCCGCGACCCTCTGGGCAACACCCTCGGCAACCTTGGCCAGATCTGGGGCGGCGTCATTGCCAACCAGGGCAACGTCCAGTTCGCGCACGGCGATGCGCAGTCCGGCTTCTACCTCGCCGGGGGCGGCCAGTACATCACCGGATACAACATCGCGAACAACAAGCGCATGGAGGGTTCCGGCGGCGCGTATTGGCGCGTCAAAACCGTTCCCGAGTACGGCAACCTGAGCATCGGCGCCAACTTCTTCGGTATGCACTACGCCAAGAACCAGGACGCCTTTACCTTCGGCATGGGCGGCTACTTCAGTCCCCAAGCCTACTTCCTGGCCAATGCGCCCATTACCTGGAACGGCCACTCCGGCACCACTTGGCACTACAACATTCTCGGCAGTTTCGGCGTACAGGCCTTCCAGGTGGACCAGACCTCGCTGTTCCCCAACAACGTGATTACTGCCTATCTCCCGGCCAAGACCAGCGTGGGGCCGAACTATGACCTCCGCGCACAGGCCGCCTACCAGATCAGTCCGCACTGGTTCGCCGGAGGATTCCTCGGCGCCAACAACTCGCGGAACTACTCCGCTGCCACGGCCGGCTTCTACGTGCGTTTCCTCTTCCGTGCGCAACCGTCCACAGCCACCGCACCCACGGGCCTCTTTCCCACCGATGGAATGCGCCCCTTCATGGTTCCATAACCCTCAATCCATCGCGGTTCCGGGGGAGGGGATGCTCACATCTCCTCCCCCTTTTACATTCAGGGGCAATCCCGGCCAAAGAATCGTATCGCCGACCTCCTGGTCGGCTGTAGCGTGGACCTCCCGGCCCACGCTCACGTTACGCCTTCAATGGAACTGCTCCGGCCCCAGAATTCTCAGCGGGTCCGTCTTCTGCAAAAACTGCAGGACTGTGTCGAAATAAATTAAACAACTCAATATTTGCACTTGAAATAATTAATAAACGGGATTACAGTTCTCCTTGGACTTGAAAGAACGGTGGTCCCAACCATGACTCCACGCTCCAAATGCGCTTCCGACTGGCAAGACCTGCTCCATCTGGCACAAGGCGGCCCTCTGGTCGTCGAGCGCGTCCGCCTGCCGGAGAAGCAGATCTCCATTGAAGGCGAGTTCACCCTGCCGGAACTGGCTCGCCTGAGCATCGAAGACCAGATATTCATCGCCGCCTTTGTTCGCTCCCACGGCTCCATCAAGGAGATGGAGCAGGTCTTCGGCGTCAGTTACCCCACCATCAAGGCGCGTCTGAACCGCATCGGAGGCCAGTTGGAGTTTGTTGAAACCAATCCCTCTCCCTCGCGCGCCGAGGTGCTGGAGCGGCTCAGAAGCGGTGAAATCACCGCTGACGAGGCCATCCACAGTCTGGAGGCTCTGAAATGACTCCGAACATCGCCATCGTCCACTTCTACAACCCCCACTGGCGGGGGATGCGTCTCTGGATTCCGCTCTTTCTGCTGTGGATTCCGCTGGTGCTGCTCTCGCCCCTGCTTTTCCTGATCGTGCTGGCGATTTGCCTGGCCGGCCGGATTAGCCCCTGGCGCGCCATTGCCGTCTTCTGGGCCATCTCCTGCAGCCTGCCTGGCACCGACGTCGATGTGCGCGCCCAGGCAAACCATGTGCTGGTGCGCATTCTTTAGGAGCCGTTATGTCCTCTGATCGTCGCGTCATCCTGCATCTGCTCGCCCAGGGCCGCATCACCCCGTCCGAGGCAGAGCGCCTGTTCATCGCCGGCAATGAGGGGCGGGAGCTCATGTGGATGCTCGTCGCCTGCATCTCCGTTACCGTGCTGGCGCAAGTCCATCTGCGTGAGTTGCTGCCGGGCCTGCTCTACCTGGCCCATGCGCTGTTACCGGCGGCCTCGCTCACTCTCGATCGCACACTGTCTGTCTTCAACCAGGTTCTGGGAGGAATCCGATGAACGAAAATCGCCGCCAAATTCTTGAAATGCTGGCCGCCGGCAAAATCACCGCCGACGAAGCCGAACGCTTGTTGTCCGCGCTTGAGCCTGACTCGTCCGTTTACAGAGGCGAATCGCGGGATACCTCGGCCGCTGGGACCGGATCCAACGGAGCCCAGAAGACTCACGCGAAATATCTGCGTGTGCTGGTCGAAGCCGACGAATCGATGACCGGCATGAAGGGGCAAACCACGGTCAACGTGCGTGTGCCCATGCAGTTGTTGCGCGCCGGCGTGCGGCTGGCCAGCCTCATTCCAGCTCAGGCCCATGACCAGTTGGACCAGGCTCTGAACCGCCACGGCATTCCGCTGACTCTCTCGCAGATCAAGCCGGAGAATCTCGAGGAGCTGATCGACCACCTCGAGGACCTCACCGTCGATGTCGAAGGAAAAGAGGGCAACGCCACCAAGGTGCGCGTCTTCTGCGAATAGGGCTGCTTACGTTCTGCGCAGAGGCTTCTGCATCGGGACCACCTGCACGGTGACATCGCGGATCTCGGAGAGGAAGCGATTGAGCACCGAGCCGCGCAGTAGAATATCCCAGCGGGAGCGGGCCGACTGCCCGAAGACCACGTGCGAGATGCTCTCCTGTTGGGCAAAGCGGATCAGGGCGTCGGAGACGTTCTTGTCCGTCAGGCTCACCACCTGCGCGCCCAGATCCCGGGCCATGCGGCGGTACTCCTCCAGCCGATGGAACGCTTCCGGGTCGCCGTGGCCTTTGTCATCGTCGGGACGAGTGACGTACACGGCATACCAGTTGCTGGCTAGGCGGCCGGCGATGCGTGCGCCCACCCGTAACAGTCGCTCGGAGCCGGGACGGGTGCTCAGGCAGACCATCACCTTCTCGGGCATCGGCGCCTGCTCCAACCCTTGGGTGCGCCGGTACTCGGCCGCGCGCGTGCCCACCTGTTCGGCGGTGGTGCGCAGCGCCAGCTCGCGCAGCATGTTCAGGTTGCCTTTGCGGAAGAAGTTGGCCAGCGACTGCTCCACCTTCTCCGCAGCGTAGATCTTGCCCAGCCGCAGCCGGGACCGCAGCTCTTCGACGGTCACGTCCACGTTCACCACCTCGTCGGCGCGCTTCAGAAAGCTGTCCGGGATGGTTTCGCGAATGATGGTGTTGGCCGAGCGGTTGACCGCGTCGTTCAGAGTCTCCAGATGCTGGATGTTCACCGCGGCCATTACGTTGATGCCGGCGTCCAGCAGTTCCAGAACATCTTCGTAGCGCTTACGGTTCTTGCTGCCGGGCACGTTGGTGTGGGCCAGTTCGTCCACCACCACCCAGGCAGGATGGCGCGCCAGAATGGCGTCCAAATCCATTTCTTTCAGATTGACGCCGCGGTAGGGAATCACGTGCTCCGGAATGATCTCCAGGTCGCGAATGCGCGCCTCGGTCTCCTTGCGGCCGTGCGATTCCACCAGCCCGATCACCACGTCCACGGCTTGCTGGTGCTTCATCATGTGGGCGTTGTTCAGCATCTGATAGGTCTTGCCCACCCCCGGCGCCGCGCCAATGTAGATGCGGAGCTTGGCCTGTTCTTGCTGGCGTTCCAATTCGATTTCTGCCATGGCTCAGCCCACCTCCACTGCGTGACGGACTTCACTCACCACCGCCACTGGCAGTGTGAAGCGGAAAGTGGTTCCGTGGCCCAGGCGGCTTTCCACGGCAATCTGTCCGCCCAGCGATTCGACCAGTCGCCGAACCAACGCCAGCCCCAGCCCCGAACCGCTGTCGGAGAAGGCGTTGAAGCGGTCGAAGATCGTACTCAGCCGTTCGGCTTCGATGCCCCGTCCCGTATCGCGCACGGTGAACTGCACAAAGCTCTTGATCTCTTCGGCGGCCAGGAGAATTTCGCCATCGGTCTGCGTGTAGCGCAGCGCATTGGTGAGCAGGTTGTCGAGTATCGAGTGCATGGCGCGCCGGTCCGCCTGCACATACGAGAGGTCGGCAAAGGCGCTCACTTCGATGCGTATGCGCTTCTGGGCGGCTTCGTCGCAATGCCGGTCGCGCGCCTCGGAGAGCACCTGGAGCGGGCGCAGACGCTCCGGCTTGAGCTCGCGCTTGCCGCTGTCCAGCTCCGCGACCTCAATCAGGTCGGCCATCAAATCGTCCAGCTTTTCTGATTCGTTGCTGGCCGCTGCAACCAGTTCTCCCTGCAGCGGCAGCAATTCTCCGCCAAATCCGTGGCCCAGCGCATAAAGGCCGCGCCGCAATTGCAACAGCGGGTCGCGCAGCTTGCGGCTGGCCACGCTGATGAACTGCGTCTTGAAGCGGTCGGTGTCCTGCAGACTGGTCACGTCTTCGAGAGTGGTGACCGTACCCAGCAAACGTCCTTCGGAGTCGCGCATGGGGGTGGTGCGCAACCGGTAGCTGCGTTCCTGCTTGCCGATCCGCATCGGGAGCATGGCCGCCTCGCCCTCCGCGGCCACGGCCTTTTGCATCGCCACTGCGTCGCGAATGGCGCTCAGTATCTTGTCGCCGCCCGGCGTATTGGCCAGCGCCATGCGGTCGGTAGCGGCTTCTCCCAGCAACTCGGCCGCGGCCTGGTTCACCTTCAGCACGTGGCCCTTGCCGTCGGTCACAATGATGGGCTCGAAGATGGATTGCAGAACGGCGTCGGAGAGCTGAAACTCCATCTGCCGCCGGCCAGCCTCGGAGTCGCGCAGGTCGCGCAACCGCACCGCAATCCGGTTCAACTCACTGGCGATCACACCAAAGTCGTCGCGGCTGCTCCACTCCGCCCGATGTTCCAGGTTTCCCTGGGCAATCTTTTTGGCATCGCGGGCCAGCGCGTGGATGGGTCGAAGCACGGCGATGACGGTTCCCACCGCTGCAATTACGGCCACTCCGGCCAGAAGATACGCCAGCTTGGATTGTCCCGCGGCCGCCAACGCACTGTGCGTGGCAATCACCAGGCCAACCATCAGGCTGGGAAGCACAACACAACCGAGAATCAAGCGCTGGGTAAGGTTGAGCATAGACCGGTCTCCATGCCGGTAAAGGTGATTCTCCCATTCTCGCGGAAACACCCCTCACAAGCAAAGCCGCTGTGCGTTTCCGCATTTGCGCAGCGTCTCCGGTTACGGAATCCGGCAGACTGTCAGCAGATCATTGTGCCATTCGCAGGCCAGTCCCACGGGCTGGGGATAGGAAACTAGCACCCAGTTGACGCCAAACTCCGCCTTGAGCCGTTCAAAATCCGCCAGCTGGAAGTGCGTCCAACCCTCCTGTGCCGCCACCTGCCGCTCCCACACAGGCCCAATGTCCGGAACCTGCGTCACCACCGCGGTGTCCTTCAGCGCATCGGCCAGTTGGCTGCGCTCGGCTAGCGCGCGGAAGCTGTGGTAGTCTTCTCCCGGTGCGGCCATATATTGAGGGTCCAAAGCAAAGTAGGCATCCGTCGGCGTGTTCTGACGAATCCACGAGAAGGCTTGCAGCCACGGGTTGGCCGTTGACCGTCCCGGCAATTCCAGGTGCTCGCTGCCGGCGAAGAGATCTCTTTGCGCAGCAAACATTCCGGCATTGATGACCACAAGAAACACCACCCACCGCCAGATGCTCGACTTCAAGAGATATTTGCCCAACAGGCACCCTGCAATCAGGGGCATGAAGAAATAGATCAGGTGCAGGTAGCGCATGGGCTGCAGGGGAGTCAGCCGGATCAGGCCCGGAGTGCCCAGCATCACGAAGGCCACGCACTGCTGAAAAACGCCGTAGATAAAGACCGCCAGCGCAAAGCGCGCCAACAGCGTTTGACCGCGTCTCCGCGCAATGCGCCAGAGCAGCCAGAAAAGGAAGAGAGGCGCCACCGCGCCCAGCCACTCGTACCAGGTCCATTGCGACAGAAAGTAGTAAGTCCGCGTATTCAGAGCCCTGCGCCAGACGGGAGTGGGAGATTCAAACATCCAGCCCATGGGGACCACGGCGGCGGCCACCGCGCCTTTGCTCGCATTGCGGCGGTTCTCCAGCCATGCGTGTACGGGCTCCAGCGTCGTCATGGTCAGGAAAAAGCAGAAGGAAATACCCATCGCCGCCATGATGGGATGCAGAAAGAACGACAGGATCAGCAGCGGAACCGCCTGCCAGCGATGCCCGCCAAGGATCCGTGAAATCGCCAGCAGAATAATCGCCGTGGCCACATTGCGCGGATGCAGGTGCTGATCCGCCAGATAGAGGGCGGTTCCGGCCACAGGCAAAGTGAACATGGCTACCACCAGGGCAACGCCGGCCCATTGCGCCCGCGCCTGCGGAAACAGCTTGCGCGCGATGCTCCAGCAGCCGAAAACCATCAGGACAATCGATGCAAGCTGCCAAAGCAGCTCCGTCCAGGCCACCGGAGTGCCGGTGAAATGGACAAACCCGGCCACCCACTTGTCAAAGAAAGTAGCTTGCAGCTGAACCTTGAAAAAGATGCTGTCAAAGGGGTAGAGCGCCGGATTTACGTTATTCTTTACAGCGGCAAGATACACCCCGTCGTCTTCGATGCCCGGATGGTAGCCCATCACGGTGAAGGCCAGGGTGGAGAAGATCAAAATTAGAAGAATGTTGCGTTTACGTAGACGATGCACGTTGTTCAGCCCTTGAACTTCATTCAGGATTTCCGCAAAAATGGCAAATCCTGACCTCCGGCCTGATTGGACGTTGGGCAAGATGAGCTGCGCGGTCCCTCGCGCAAGACTAATTCATAGCGCAGGTGAAAAGGGCTGAAAACGCAATGCACATTGCCGCGCCCGGCGGATGCCTGACTCGCATTGGCAGACTATAATTTCAATTGTAGTAGACGTAAGCCGGCACTGTCTGCACACGTCTAAAGAAGCAGGACGGCAGCGTCTCCGGGCGTCCGTGTACCATCCGCGGTTGGATGCAACCCGGAATCCAAGAAGGCTCAAAGGGTTCATGGAATGAAGCTACGGACGATGCGTGCCGTCGATTATTGGATTGGGATTCCCCTCTGCTTCCTGTTTACCCAGGCAGTGCGCCTCGCCGGCAAGCCCAAGGGCCCGGCCAAGCCGCGTCGCGTTCTCTTCGTCGAACTGTCGGAGATGGGTTCCACGGTCATTGCCAATCCCGCCCTGCAAAAAGCGAAAGACGAGCTCGACGCCGAGATCTTCTTCCTCATCTTCGAGCGCAACGCAGAGAGCGTTCGCCTGCTCGACACCGTACCCGAGGCCAACATTGTCACCATTCGGGAGACCAGCCTCTTCGCTCTCGCGCTTGACTCGCTCCGCTTCCTCCTATGGGCGCGCAAGGCCAAGATCGACACGGTGGTGGACCTTGAGCTCTTCTCGCGCTACTCGGCCCTGCTCACAGGACTCTCCGGTGCCTGCCGCCGCGTCGGCTTTTACCGCTTCCATTGCGAGGGCCTTTATCGCGGCGAGATGATGACCCACCGCGTGAATTACAACGGCCACATCCACATGGCCAAGAACTTCGTCTGCATGGTCAACGCCCTCCTGGCCGCCAAGCCCGAGGTGCCGTACTCCAAGACCTTCGTCTCCGATGAAGAAGTCCGTGTTCCCATCCAGTCTGTTTCCGAGGCCGACAAGGATTCCATGCGCGAGCTGGTCAGCAGGGTGTATCCCGATTACCAGCCGGACTTCAACCGCATCGTCCTCATCAACCCCAACAGTTCGGAACTGCTCCCGCAGCGCCGCTGGGCGCAGGAGAGCTTTGCTGCGCTGGCCGACCTGGTGGTTCACGAGTGGGATGACGCTCTGGTGCTCATTACCGGCTCTCCCAGCGAGCGCGAGGAAGCGCAGCGTATGCAGGACTCCATCGGTCATCCGCGTTTTCGCAGCTTCGCGGGCATGCACCGGCTCAAGGCCCTGACCGCGCTTTACAATATCTCGACGGTCCTGGTCACCAACGACAGCGGCCCGGCCCATTTCTCCGCCATCACCCCTATCCGCTCCCTCGTCCTCTTTGGACCCGAGACGCCCAAGCTCTACGGCGGCCTCGGCAACACAGAATCCATCACTGCCGAGCTCTCCTGCTCGCCCTGCGTCACCGCTGCCAACCAGAAGAACTCCGCCTGCACCGATCCGATCTGCATGAGGATGATCACTCCCGAGCGCGTCCTCCAGTCCATCCGCGGTGTCTTTGATGGGAAATCCAGCCTGCGGCAGGAACTGGTTCAGCTCGCGCCATCCGCAGCCCTGAGTGCGTAGCTTCATGTCGAGCGGGCAGGGAATCCACAGCTTTGCCTGAAGACTCCGGCTTCTTGGGCAGGACAAGGAACTCTTGGACAACGGCCTGATTTGCTTGTGCCCTCGGCTTTGGTAGCCCCTGCAAGAAGTAACATCCTTATAATCTGACGGTTGGCAACCAGCTGACCGGATTCCGCGCATAGCTTCCGCAGTGAGTCCGGTGGTATAGTTTCACTTCGCAGTCGCATGAAGGTTATTGAAATGCGAAGTGTCACGCTTCTGTTCGTCGCTTCGGTGTCCTCCTTGTCCACCTGGGGCCTGTGCCAGGCAACAGCGCCTCAAATTGAATTGGTCACGGCTTGGACGATTGAACAAGCTTCGATCGACCAGTTCGAGAAGATGGTGACAACTGCACATGGAAAACGTGACAAGGAAGTAGCTCAACTAATCAGTCCTTTTCATCTGACCCAGCGTCTTAGCCAGGCTCGATTCGAAAAACTCAATTCAGAACTGCCTGGCAAACAATCCAGGCAGGCCTTGCTTGCCATGGCGGACGAATCTGCTTTTCTCGATCTCCCGTCCACCGATCTCCTCAGTCGTCCCGTACCCAGCCGGTCAATCCAGGGTCAGATTCTTTTGCGCGCATCCGAGTTTGTCGCCGGGACCATCTCGAAGATGCCCGATTTCATCGCCACGCGTACGACCACACGTTTTCAGGACGTAAAGGAAACCTTCCTTCCTGAAGAGCCGACTGTTGTGGCCAACCGGAGATTCCGAATCATTGATCGCACCGTGGCTACAGCGGTTTTTCGGAATGGAAAGGAAATTGACCAAGCTACGAACGAGAACAAGCCGGGGAAGGATATCTCTGCGAAGACCGGCCTGGATTCGTGGGGCGAGTTCGGGCCCTTGCTGGGGGTGGTTGTTACCAATCTCCTCAATGGCAAGATCGCCTGGATTCATTGGGAACCGACTGCCGACGGCCCAGCCGCTGTTTTTCGCTTTGAAGTCTCAGAGGATAAATCAAACTACACAGTCCGCTATTGCTGTGACCGGATAGGCGGTTCGCGCAAAAGGATTACATTAACCCCTGCTTACCACGGCGAGATCGCTGTGAATCCAGTGACGGGTGCGGTATTAAGAATTGCACTGATGACAGATCTGAAGCCTGACGTCGTGCTCAAGCGAGCAGACACGGTGATTGAATATGGGCCGGTGGACATCGGTGGGCACACCCATATTTGCCCGATCAAGAGCGCATCCATTTCGACGGAGAACCCGCAAGTTATCAAAGGCATTCCCGACAGCATAAGTTGGCTGGGGCCACGAATCATCGCGATCAACGACGTCGAATTTGATCACTATCACCAATTTCGCGGCGAGGTGCGGATCGTGCCAGATAACTATGCTCCGTAATTGCCGCCTCTGCCCAGCCAGCTATTCGGTGACCTTATGCGACTTAGCCGGAGCGTGGCGCACGGGCAGCAATTTCGGGGATTTCTCTTAGAGTGCCGGCAGCAGCGCCCGGAGCAGCAGGAACCCACCCACTCCCGCGAAAAACACCAGCGCCATGCGGATCCCCGGCTCCCGGTTAACTTCGGGAACCAGGTCGGTGGCGGCCACATAAAGCGCCACGCCCGCTGAGACGGGCAGCCCATACGGCAGCCAACTCGGAATCAGCTCGATCACCAGCACGCCGGCCAGCGTAGCCGCGGCCAGCGCCACGGCAGAGTAGAGGGCTGTCGTGCGGCTGCGTCCGCTGGCCAGCATCACAGAGGCCATGGTGAAGCCCTCTGGCGCTTTGTGCAGAAAAATCGCCAGAAAAATCAGCCAGCCCAGCCAGTTCGTCACCAGAAAGCCCGACCCGATGGCCACGCCGTCAAAAAGCGCATGAAGGCTTAGGCCCGCCATCACGGAGTTACCGGTGTGCTGCGAGACGAACTCGCCTCCGTGGGTCTCTTCGCCAAAGTGGAAATGGGCGTTGATGGTGTGTTCCAGCAGATGCACCACGCAGTAGCCTGCCATGATGAGGATCGGCCCCATCCGCGGGCTCAACCGCAGGCTTTCCGGAGCCATCTCCACCACCGCCGTAGCCATCAGGAAGCCCGCGCCCAACGCCACAAAGTAGCGCAGATAGCGCTCCACGCCCCGCGCGCGCACCAGCGCAAACCCGCCCGCCACATCGGCCAGCGCGGCAAGAAGCCCTAAAAGAAGAGAAATCCTGACCATCCGCCTTTACCCGCTGTGCCGGATGTGCATCACGTCCCCATCCTGCACCACGTATTCCTTGCCTTCCAGGCGCAGCGTTCCCTTGGCCCGCGCTGCGGCCTCGGATCCGGCGGCCAGCAGTGCGTCCCAGCGGATGGTTTCCGCGCGAATGAAGTGATGCTCCAGGTCTGTATGAATCGCTCCAGCGCCCTGCGGCGCCTTCGAGCCCACCGGAATGGTCCAGGCACGGCACTCATCCTCGCCTGCGGTGAAGAAGCTGATCAGCCCTTGCAATTGGTAGCTCTTGCGAATCAGCCGGACTAGGCCGCTCTCTCGCAATCCGTAGCTGCCCAGAAAGTCCGCCGCTTCCTCGTCGTCCATCTCCGCCAGTTCGGCTTCCACCTTGCCGCAGATGGCCGTCGCTCCGGCGTTGGGGCGCGCTGCCACTTCGTCGAGCTTGTAGAGGCTGACCGCGGCCTCAAGATCATCGCCCAGGGTCATGCTTTCGCCAATGTTAAGTACATACAGAATCGGCTTTTGCGACAGGAACATAAAGCCCTTAATGAGCTTTTTCTCTTCCGCCGTCATTTCCAGTTCGCGCAGCGGCTGTTCCTTTTCAAGAGACTCTTTCGAGCGCAACAGCAGGTCCTTTTCGTGCTCCAACTCGCTGGTGCGGCCCTTCTTCAGGTCCTTTTCCAACCGCTCCAGCCGCTTCTCCACCTGCGTCAGATCGCTGATCATCAAGTCGAACTCGACGTTCTTGATGTCGCGCAGCGGGTCAATCGGGCCCACATGCGGAATCGAATCGTTCTCGAAGGCCCGCAGCACATGCATCAGCGCGTCCACATTGCGCAGGCTGGTCAGGAACGCCGTCTCTTTCAGCGCCTCCTGTCCAATGGCCGCCACGTCCACGAACTCCACGCTGGCGTAGGTGGTCTTCTTCGGCGAGTAGAGATCTGACAGCTTGTCCAGCCGCTCGTCGGGCACGCGCGCCACGCCGATATGCTCTTCACGCGGGTTGGAGAAGCCCCGGTCTTCGAGCTTGGCCTTGGTCAGAATCTTGAACAGAGATGTCTTGCCCACCTGTGGCAGGCCGATAATGCCAGTCTTCATGTACGTCCTATTCGGTCCTGTGCAGGATGAGTTGTGCGCTCAAGGACCTCTTCGATGATACAGGAACAAGAACAGGGGTCAGGGCTCAGGGAACAGGGATCAGCCCAATCCCTGGCTTCGGAGTTTACAGTCGCTGGATGTGCCGCAATCGGTGCTCTTCAAACTGATCCCTGACCCCTGAACCCTAGCTTTTCTCCGTCTCCGCCCACGCCACCAGTACCACCGTCGCCAACCCCAGCAGCAGAATGGCCTCTTCTACGATTTCGCTGCGCTGGTGGAGCTTCTCGAAGTGGATGCGGCTGGGGTTCGCCGTATCGGCTGCGTCGATGGCGCCCCCGGCGGCGATGCGGTCCATCTCCATGGCCGGAATGACGGCGAATTGCGAATAAACTGTTCCGGCGATCATGGCGATCAGGAGAACCATCGGCGCCAGCACGGTCCGCGGCTTGTAAAGGCCCCAGGACGGCGCCAGCGCCAGCAGCGCCAGCGCCACCATTCCCGACACGAGCCCCATTCCATGCAGAATCCGCAGCAACTGGCCCACGATGGCTCCGGCCGTGTGCGTATTCGGCTGCAGGACGCCAAAGGTGGTGGCGGCCACGATGGGAAAGAAGGTCTCCGCGCCCAGCCACACCATCAGCGCGAGATAGAGAAGAGTGCGAAGCAAAGTCTTCATGGGGACAAGAATACAAGGGAGAAAGGGAACAGGGAGTAGGGAATAGGGAGTAGAACGTCGGCAGCGCGTCGCCACCTGATCGCAAGCGTCAGGAAGCGACGGTGAGGATTCGGTTTGCAACTTCCCGAATCGCGGGCATACGCATTTCAATTTCATCATCTGAAAACGGGCCGAACGACCGCGACCACACCGCTCGTATGATCGCAACTAGGCTTTCTTCTGTGATGTCATTCTCGTTGAGAAGAGCCAAGGCCTTTACGATACCGCGTGTCTCTGGGGATATTCATTCTCCAGCGCTCCGTGTTGGAAGAGGGACTCAATATCAGCGGACATCAGCGCCCCTGCGATAGCTGATTCAGCAATGCTCATCTGGTCCCTGGTCCCTGTTCCCTGATCCCTGTTCCCTACTCCCTGTTCCCTACTCCCTACTCCCTGTTCCCTACATCGACGTCTTCCCAATCAGCCTTTCAATCCGCTTCTCCACCGGCGGGTGAGTCGAAAACAGGCTGGCGAAGGTTTGCCCGCCGAGCAGCGGCGCAATGATGAACATATGCGCGGAGTTGGGGGAAGCTTGCAGCGGAACCCTGCGGCTCATGCCCGAAATCTTCTCCAACGCCGAAGCCAGCGCGTAGGGATTGCCGGTCAGATGCGCTCCGCTGGCGTCGGCTTCGTATTCCCGCGTGCGCGAAACCCAAAGCTGAATCAGCATGGCGGCAATGGGCGCCAGCAGCAGCATGAAGATCGCGCCCAATCCGCCGCCTTCGCGGTCCCGGCGATCGCCTCCGCCAAATCCGGCCATGGCGCCGAACCAGAAAGCCATCCGCGCCAGAATCGTAATTGCGCCGGCCAGCGTAGCGGCAATCGAGCTGGTGAGAATGTCGCGGTTGCGCACGTGTCCCAGCTCGTGAGCCAGCACGCCCTCCAACTCATCGTCAGTCAGCAGCGCCAGAATTCCATGCGTCACGGCCACGGAGGCGTGCTGCGGATTGCGCCCGGTGGCAAAGGCGTTCGGCGACTCGGTGGGAATCACGTAGATCTTCGGCATGGGAATGCCGGCCTTCGAGGTCAGCCGCTCCACCACGTCATACACGCGCGGCAGTTCCTCGCGCGTCACCGGCTGTGCGCGATACATGCTCAGCGCCAGCTTGTCGGAATAGAAATAGCTGAAGAAATTGGTCGTCGCGGCGATGGCGAAGGCGATCAAAGCTCCGTTGGTGCCGCCCAGGTATTCTCCGGCCAGAACCAGAATAAGTGTCAATCCAGTAAGAAGAATCGTGGTCTTGAAGAGATTCATCGAGTCGTCCCCCAACCATTCATTCTCTCACTTTGACGGTCCGCCGCCGGGAAGGGAAGAGCCGTTCAAATCGTTCTGCGGCCCAAAAAACAGCCGGGCCGCATCATGTCGATGCAGCCCGGCACTTTCGTTAGCTGTCAGCTGTCAGCTATCCTCTCTTCAGCGCCCGCTTCAGCACCGTCTCCAAAGCCGATTTCGCTTCGGCATACTCGTCCGGCGTCAGCGTGCCCGCGATCTTCTCGCTCTCCAGGGCAAACATCTCGTCCTTCAGAACGGAAAGCAGCGCAGTATTCTTGCTCGCCGGAGGCGCGAAGCTCGCCACGGTGTCCACGCCCTGGCTCACCGGAGTGACTGCCACAGCGGCTGTTCCGGCCGGCTTGCGCAGCAGGAAGGCTGCCGCGGCCGCCATCAGCAGCGCCAGCGCGCCCAGAATCCACCACTTGTATTTCGACAGCGGATCCGGCGTCGCAATCGGTGTCCCGATGCCGCCGCCCGGCCCATTGCCCGTAGCGCTCGCATCTTGGCCGCCACTGTCCGCGCCCTGTTGGCCGCCACCGCCGCTCTGCGCTTCACGCGGCATCGATCCCGAACCGCCAACCGTAAACTCCAGCGCCTTGCCGGGAACCGCATTCTTGGCCACGTAGGTCTGCACTCCGGGGTCCTGCGGCGACGATTGGAATGCCGCTCCCGCAAAGGTCATGCTCTTGGGAAGAACCACCCACACCGTCCGCGCCGGCAGCGTCACCTGCGGCTTGAAGGTGTATTTGCCGCTCCCGTAAGGAACCGAGTATTCAATCTGGAAGAGTGTGCCCTTGTCGCCTTCATCGGGCTGAATGGGCAGGTTGAAAGAGTAGTGGCCTTTGGGGCCGTCCGGGTCCAGCTTTACTGAGGTTGGCAATCCACCCGGCCTCTGCACGGCCACTCCCGCCACCGTCGCATCCGTCGGCAGCACCACTTCAAACGAGTGCGGACTCCACTGCGTCCGCGGCGGCGTGGCGGTGTTATGGAGAATATAGCGCTCCGTGACTTGGAGCTGCCCGTTGGCGGCTTCCATCCCCAGCACGTCCTCGTCGATGGCAACGCCCTCCACCTTGGCGGCGACGTCATACACCGAGATGTCACCCGACGCGCCGCCCTCGGGCGCGGCAATAAAGTAGCCTGCTCCCTGGTGCATCGCCCTCACCAGGTAAGGGCTGTTTCCCGGCTTGGTCAGCGAATAGTGTCCGCGAGCATCGGTGGTGGCTTTGGCCGCTTCGCCCATGCCGGCCTGCACGTCCACCAGCACAACGGTATCGCCCACCGCGGGTTTGCCGGTGGTCTTGTTGGTCACCGTTCCGGTGACTTGAGCGGCCTGCGCAACAACGCCTGCAAGCAAAAGGCTCGCGGCTCCAGTTAGAACGAGAAATTTGATCGATCTCATGGTCGTAATCGGAATCCTTCTCAGGTGGATGAAGCGCTGCGACGTTCTCAGGCCTGCTGCAAATGTTCGATCTCGGCCAGCAACTGCGTCGTTTCGTTTTCAAGCTGCGCGCGCTGGTTCACAAAGTCTTCTTCAGGGTACTTCCCGGCGCGATACTCGAAGTTCAAGTCGCGCAGGTTCTCATACAGTTGTTCCTTGCGCTCCAGCAGATAGTCCAGGCGCGTCTTCTCGCGTTGGCTGGCGAAGACATTCTCCGGCCAGAAGGTGTACAGAAACAGTACAAACAGCAGCAGCATTCCGCAAATCAGACCCAGGGTCGGCGTCATGGCTTAGAACCCTCCATCGCTGCCGGTCTCCCGGCGAATCTTTTCCCGTAAAGCTTCCGTGGCCGGGTCGTTGGTCTGTGCTGCAGCTTGTGTCTTGCCCACCGACCAGCGCCGAATCAGCAGAATCGTACCCAGCAGCGCCGCCGCAAAAACCGCAAACGGCGCGATCCACGCTACCAGATCAAAGCCTTGGGTAGTGGGCGCGGCCAGCACTGTGGCTCCATACTTCGCGCTGAACGCGGCCAGAATCTCCTTGTCGCTGGCGCCGGCCGCAATCCCTGCCTTCAGTTCCTTGAGCTCTCGCGGAGACTCCGGACAGCCAACGTGATTGCACTCGCCCAGCAGTTGCGCGCAACCGCAGGTACACATCAGCCGGTGGTTCAGGTCGTTGTAGCGCGAGCCGGCATCGCTGGCGCCCAGTGTAAAGCAGATTGCCACGGCCAGCGCTCCGGCCTGCAATGTTCTCAACCAAAAGGTCAAAGCCCCGCGAGCCTTCATTGCTGGCCTCCCTTTTGCAGCGCAGGCCTCTGGCTTGGGACTAGCGCTATGACTGTGCCGAAGAAAATCAGCACCACCCCGGCCCAGATCCATCCCACCAGCGGATTGAGAAACGCTTTGATAATTGGCTGGCCGCTGTCGGGATTGGTGCCTTCATACACTACGTAGAGATCCCACCCTGGAACCGAGTGGATGGCCACCATGGTCTGCGGTTGCTCGCTGGCCAGGTAGACGCGCTTCTCCGGCGTCATCTGGAACAGCTTCTTGCCGTTCTTTGAAACATCCAGCAGCGCGTACTGCGAGTTGTAGTTGGGATTCGAGTCATCGGACGCCCCCACCTGTTCCAGCGTGTAGGGCCCGATGTTCATCTTGTCGTGCAGCGCCATTTCGCTTTCCACGTTGCGGTTGAAGGCCGAACCAGCCAGGCCGATCACCACAATCACCACGCCGATGTGGATGAAGTAGCCGCCGTAACGCCGCGTATTGCGCCGAACCAGCAGCACCATGGACGTGAAATAGTTCCGCCCGGTCTGCCGCGCGATGACTCCTGCTCCGCGCAGAAACTCTGACAGAATGGCTGTGAAGACGGCGACTGACAGGGAGAACGCAACCAGCGCGTAAAAATTGCCGCTGTCGAAGGCGCCATCTTTCCAGGGCCGCACGCCCGCGATCAGGCAGACAATCGCCGTGGCCCAAAGCGCAATCGTAGGCAAAATGAAGTTGCGGCGAACGCTGCGCAGCGAGGTGGAGCGCCACGGCAGCAGCGGGCCTACACCGGTCAGGAACAGCAGGAAAAGCCCGATCGGAATGGCCACCTGGTTGTACCAGGGCGCTCCCACGGTCACCTTGTTGCCCACCACGTACTCAGAGATGATGGGGAAGAGCGTTCCCCAAAGAATCACGAAGCAGGCTGCCAGCAGCACCAGGTTGTTGAACAGAAAGCTGGACTCGCGGCTCACCAGCGACTCCACCCGGTGGTCGCTCTTCAGATGGCTGCGCTGCAGAATGTAACTAAAGATGCACACCGCCAGCACAATCCCCATGAAAACCACAAACCACGTTCCAATCGAGGATTGCGCAAAGGCATGTACCGAACTGACCAGCCCGGCGCGGGTCAGCAGCGTGCCCAGCATGGTGAGCAGGAAGGTGGTGAAGATCAGCCACACGTTCCAGCTTTTCATCATGCCCTTCTTCTCCTGCATCATCACGGAGTGCAGAAAGGCGGTTCCGGTCAGCCAAGGCATGAAGCTAGCGTTCTCCACCGGGTCCCAGCCCCAGTAGCCGCCCCAGCCCAGCACCGCGTAGGCCCAGTGCATGCCCAGAAAGATCCCGCAGGTCAGAAACAGCCAGGTCACCATCGTCCACACGCGCGTGATCTTGATCCACTTCTCGCCGGGATAGCGCATCATCAGCGCGCCCAACGCAAAGGCGAAGGGAACCGAGAAGCCCACGTAGCCCAGGTAGAGCATGGGAGGATGAATCACCATCTCCGGGTATTGAAGCAGCGGATTCAGCCCGTTGCCGTCCTCAGGAATGGCGCCCTTCATCAGCGCGAAGGGCGGCGCGGCAAAGTTCAGCACGGAGAGGAAAAAGACCTGGATGGCCGCCATGATCACGCCCGCATAGGCGTAAAGCTTCACGTCCCGCTTGTGCGTCAGCCGTAGCACGAAGCCGTAGGCTCCCAGCAGCCACGCCCATAGCAGCAGCGAACCCTCCTGGCCGCTCCACAACGCGGAGAATTTGTACGCTCCGGGCAGCGCGCGGTTGGAGTGTTCCAGGATGTAGGTGATGGAGAAGTCGTTGGTGAAGACCGACCAAACCAGCGCAAACGCGGCTGCCGTGACGGCCACAAACCCCGCGATTCCAGCGCGCCGGGCCGTGTCGGCCAACCGCTCTGGAGAAACCGCTGTTTGCTGTTTGGTTGCAATCAGGCGCAGGGCGATAGCGCCTGCCAGTAGATTGTATGCGGCCAAGGCCAATGCGATGATAAGTGCAAAACTGCCAAACGCTGCCATTCGAGCTCCAAACTGATTCTCGCACGCAGACGGGGGGCGCAAACGGCATCCCGCCGAAGCTTTCTCCCCCCATCATAGGCGCTAAGGGTGTGATCTGCCTCACTCCCCGGATGGAGTGGCGAGTCTCGAACAGGGTCTTGGGACAGTGAACTGCCTGAACAGGCAGCGGAAAACCCGCTCTGGAGGGAGGCGGGGGTTTCAACCCCCGCATAAAGCTAGCATAATCGATGCGGTTCTAGCCGCGGACGGATTGTTTTCGCGAGGTCTAACCAGTATCCGGACTTTTTCCGCAGCCTGCCTAGCCTCGGCGGTTTGCCTTTTCGGGCCCTTCGCCCGAATTCAAGCCCTCTTCCGCTCTGCCTGCAGCCGCGATTCATCCCCGTCCGGGCGAGATTCAAGCGGTTTTCTATGCCGGCAGCAAAAGCATCCGTTTGGCAGCGGCCAGCATCTCCGCGCGGGCGATCGCTCCGGGAAGGAAGTACACCTGTTCATCCTCGCAGCCGCTGCCCGTTTCACCATTGCGGCCCAGTATCAGCACCGGGAGCCCGGGCAAACGGCTCCGCAGCTCAGCCACGAACGTCGGCCTGTCGATCCCCGTCATCTGCGAGCCGCAGATCACCAGTGCAAGATCTGCGGCAAATTGGGGTTGCTCCACCAGGCAAAGTGCCTCCGCGCCATCGTTGACGCGCTGAACGTCGGGGAATTGCCGTTCCAGAATCGACTTCAGAAGGAGTGCATGAAGGGGGTCGCCATCAACCAAGAGAATTGTTGCCATATGCACCTGGACTGCAGTTCGTTTCGCCGATCTATTTACTAACTGAATAACTCAGATGATTACCTTTCCCATCCGGTTGCCTGTGCATTTCTTTCAAGAATCGTTAAAGTAGCTGCCTGCAGGCCTCGTCTGCCCATTGAATCGCGTCGGCGTAGGGTTCTGCCAATCCCGATTCCGGAACTTCAAACTTTTTGGCGACGGCCTCACAAGCCTCCCAGTTGCCCGATTCGAAGCTCTCCAGCCAGGTCAGCGGCCCGCGTTCCCTGACTTCCGCGCCCAGCAGCGCCTCGCGCAGCGGGGCTCGCATCGGCAAAATTTCCGCAATCGCCTCGGCCTTTACTTTGAGCATGGCGGGGAGCAGGCTCATCAACCCCAGCAGGCCTTGTTCGTCAGGATCCAGATTCCACTGTCCGGCGGTCAGTTCGCAGAAGCGCGAACGCTGCAGCGCAAGGCGCAGCAGTGCTGCACCTTCCGGCCCTGCCGCCTCTCGGGTGATGCCCAGCAGAACCAGCCGCCGGAACATCTGATCGCCCACAATCACCAGCGCATGCTCGATGGAGCGAATTTCACGTTGCGTGCCATAAATCGGAGAGTTCACCACCCGCAGTAGCCGATAGGTCAGCGACACGTCGCGCCGCAGCATCAGCCCAACCTTGTGAACATCGATCGGTTCTCGCTGAACCAGGGCCAGCAACTCCAAGTGCGTCATTGTGTTGGCTGGAATGCGCCGCAGTGTGCTCTGTTGCGGCCGGCAGAAATAGTAGCCTTGGAAGAGGCCGAAGCCTTCGCCCTTCAGCACTTCGAATTCTTCCGGCGTTTCCACTTTTTCGGCAACCAGTTCAGCGGAGCAGTGGCTCAACTGGCGCAGCAGCACCTCGCGCTTGCGTGCCGGGTGGGCCAGTACATCGATCTTGATGAAACTGGCCAGCTCGACCAGCGGCTCCATCTCCGGCTTCCAGACAAAATCGTCCAGCGCTACGCGATAGCCTTTCGCGCAGAGCTTCCGGCAACTGTCGATCACCGGTTGATCCGGAACCACGCTCTCCAGAACCTCGAGGATCGCTTTTTCCGGACTCAGCACCAGCACCAGGTCCCGCAGCAGCGACTCGCGTGTGCAATTGATAAAAACCGGAGAGCCGCTGGACAGATGCTCCACCCCGAACAGCAGCGTATTGTCCAGCATGGCCCGGGTCGCGTGATCGCCGTCGCCATCGAAGGCGTTGTCCCAGCCCGAGCGAAAGAGTAGTTCGTAGCCGAACAGCTTGCCCTTCGCGTCCAGAATCGGCTGCCGGGCGATGTGGCGCACCCGTTGATACCCGTCCGTGGGAGCGCCTGACGCGGGCTCCGATTCATGAGGGTTCAGATCCATTCACCTGCCTCGTATCTATATCGGCTCATTTCGCCCAGAAAGCAACCAAAATGGGGAACCAGCTGCGAATCAAGGGCGGGAAGAGTCCATTCGGCGGTCTCGCCCGTCTGTTGGAAAAGCGGTTGGCCGAAAGCGAAGCCAAAGTAGATGTGTCCGGAGCATCAGCCTCCTGGAGCGGTTCCACAATTCACATGTCCTCATGCGTCCTTTGCCGAGTGGCCTTTCCTACTACCCTACAGACCAGGACCCATCTGTGCGGGCCCCAGTCAAGGAAAAGGCTTCTCCACTGAGGTGGTTTCAGGCCGAAGCAATTGCGGAATCGCCGTAAGTGGCTTTTTCTTCATGAGAAAGCCAATTCCAGGCGCTGTGCCAAGACACGGTGATTCGGACCTCGCTCTCGTCCATGTAGTCCCGTAAATCCCTCTTGACAAAGAGGAAATTCGGTTCTTACCATTGTGCGGTGGAAACGATACCATTTCGCCCGGTTCCACCCGCTGCCACCTGCCGCCGCCAGGGCTTCTTGCCTGGCCTTTGTGTCCCATCCACTGGAGGCTCCATGTTTCGTTTCCTGAAGTCCTTGCTCCTCGTTGCCGTAATCGCGGTCCCGTTCCACGCCTTTGCGCAGACCATGCAGGCCCCGGACATTACCACTCAGCCCACGCTCTACGTCGTGCCCTATGCCCACCTCGATACCCAATGGCGCTGGGAGTTTCCCCAGACCATCAGCGAGTATCTGCTCAAGACCATGCGCGTCAACTTCGACCTGATCGACAAGTACCCGCACTATGTCTTCAACTGGTCGGGCGCCAATCGCTACCGCCTCATGAAGGAGTATTTTCCCTCCGACTATCAGCGCATGAAGGGCTATGTCGCCCAGGGCAGATGGTTCCCGGCCGGCTCCTCCATGGAAGAGGGCGATGTGAACCTGCCCAGTGCCGAGTCCATCTTCCGCCAGGTCCTCTACGGCAATACCTATTTCCGCGCGGAATTCGGCAAGGCCAGCGCCGAGTACATGCTGCCCGATTGCTTCGGCTTTCCCGCCTCCTTGCCCACCATCCTGGCCCACTCCGGCGTCAAGGGCTTCTCCACGCAAAAGCTGAATGCGGCGTGGCAGCCGGCGCCCAAGGTCGGCGGTCCCGGCTCTCCTGAAGAAACTCCCGACGGCATTCCCTTCAACGTAGGCATCTGGCAGGGCCCCGATGGCGAGACCGTCATGGCCGCCCTCAATCCCGGTACCTATACCGGTGTCATCCGCTCGGATCTCAGCAAAACGCCGCCTGTGGTCCAGCCTCCGTCGGCTCCCGGCGCGCCTCAGGCCACTCCACAATTCCGCCAGAGACCGCAAGAGGTCGACTGGACCAAGCGCATCAATATCGATGGAAAGCTCACCGGCATCTACGCCGACTATCACTACATCGGCACCGGCGACATCGGTGGCGCGGTCGACGAGCAGTCCGTAAAGCTCCTTGAAGCCATGGCCACCCAGGGCGAAGCCGTTCTGCCTTCTCCCACCTTCGGAATGGGCCCGGCTGCCGCCGACGCCTCGAAGCCAGCTGAAGCTCCAGCCCAGCCGGTGCGCATGGGCGATGGTCCGGTCCGCGTCCTCTCCGCCACCGCCGACCAGATGTTTCTGGACATCAAGCCGGAGATGCAGTCCAAACTGCCCACCTACAAGGGCGACCTGGAACTGATCAATCACTCCGCCGGCTCCTTGACCTCTGAGGCCTATCACAAGCGTTGGAATCGCAAGAATGAGCTTCTCGCCGATGCCGCGGAGAAGGCCTCCATCGCAGCCTCCTGGATGGGTGGCCGTTCTTACCCGCAGCAGCGCCTGAACGATGCCTGGACGCTGGTCATGGGTGGCCAGTTCCACGACACCGGCCCCGGCACCGCCACGCCCCACGCCTATGAGTTCGCGCAGAACGACGACAACATCGCGTTGAACCAGTTCGCGGACGTGCTCACCAGCGCCACCCAGTCTGTCGCTTCGGCGCTCGACACCCAGTCCACCGGTGTGCCCGTGGTGGTCTATAACCAGCTCGACATCGCCCGTGAAGACGTCGTCGAAGCTACGGTCTCCTTCCCAGGCAAAGCGCCCAAGGGAGTTCAGGCCACCGGCCCTGACGGAAAGACGGTTCCCGCGCAGCTCGAAAACGGCAAGGTGCTCTTCCTGGCCAAAACGCCGTCTGTCGGCTACGCGGTCTACGATCTCCGCCCCGCTGCCTCCGCCCCGGCTTCAAAAGAGTTGAAGGTCTCTGAGTCGTCTCTCGAGAACGCCCGTTACCGCGTCGCCCTCAACGCCGATGGCGATGTCACCAGTATCTTTGACAAGTCCCTCAACAAGGAACTCCTCTCCGCACCCTTCCGCCTGGCAATTTCCAACGACTCGCCCCGTCAGTGGCCGGCCTGGAATATGGATTTCGACCAGGAACAAGCCGCGCCCCGTGGTTACGTCAGCGGTCCCGCCAAAATTCGCGTCTCTGAGAACGGCCCGGTTCGTGTAGCTGTGGAGGTCTCTCGCGAGAGCGACGGCTCCAAGTTCGTGCAGACGGTACGTCTCTCCGCCGGCGATGCGGGCAACCGCGTTGAGTTTGGCGAGTCTATCGACTGGCGCACTCTGGGCGCCAACCTCAAGGCGGTCTTCCCGCTTTCGGCTACCAACCAGATGGCTACCTACAACTGGGAAGTCGGCACCATCCAGCGGCCCACGGCCCAGGAGCGCCAGTTTGAAGTGGCCTCCCATCACTGGATCGATCTCACCGATCAGAGCGGCTCTTTCGGCGCAACCATCCTCACCGATGTCAAGAACGGTTCGGACAAACGTGACGACCACACCCTCCGCCTCACTCTGCTCCGCACCCCCGGTGCGCCGCCGCCTCCTCCGGGTTCAACCGAGCGCCCCCGCGGCGGATATACCGATCAACACAACCAGGACTGGGGACATCACGAAATCCTCTTCGGCATTGCCGGCCACTCCGGCGACTGGCGCGAGAGCAAGACCGATTGGCAGGGCTACCGCTTGAGCAATCCGCTCCTGTCTTTTGCCACGGAAAAGCACGCGGGCACTCTCGGTCGCAGCTTCTCTTTGGCCGCTGTCGATTCGTCAGATATCCGCATTCTCGCTCTCAAGAAGTCGGAACTCAGCGACGAAGTCATCGTGCGTCTGGTCGAGTTGGACGGCAAGCCCGCTCCCAACGTCCACGTCAAGTTCGCCGGTCCCATCGCTTCCGCTCGCGAAGTCAATGGCCAGGAGCTTCCGGTCGGTTCGGCAACAGTCGTGGGTGGAGCGCTTGAAACTTCCTTCAAGCCCTATCAGCCGCGCACCTTTGCCTTGACGCTGGGCGCGCCTCCGGTCCAGACCGCCGCTTTCGCCTCTCAGCCGGTCGCGCTCAAGTACGATCTCGCCGCCGCCAGCGAGGACGACACCAAATCGGTGGGCGGCTTTGACAGCAAGGGCAACGCGCTTCCTGCCGAAATGCTGCCTGCGCAGTTGAACTTCAACGGCGTCAACTTCCAACTCGCTCCCGCCGGCACAGGCAATCTCAATGCCGTGGTGGCGAAGGGTCAAGCCATCGATCTGCCCGCCGGCAGCTTCAACAAGGTGTACGTGCTCGCAGCCTCCGCCGAGGGCGACCAGCAGGTCGTCTTCAAGCTCGGCAGCCAGCCCGTCCCGCTCACCGTCCAGGATTGGGGCGGCTTCATCGGACAATGGGACACGCGCCTCTGGAAACCCAGGCCGGCTACAGTCACCGTGGGCGGCGGACCGTACGGTCGCGGGCCCGCGCACCAGGTTCCGCTCCGCCAGGATTGGGCCGTCTCCGCCAATCACGCCACCTGGGACATTACGGATCGCGGCACGCCAAACTGGTCGCCGAACTATCCGGAAGATTACCTCGGCCTGCGCTCCGGCTTCGTCAAGCCGGCCACTCTGGCCTGGTACGCTTCGCATCACCACACTCCCGAGGGCCTCAACCAGCCTTACGCCTACTGCTATCTTTTCGCCTATGCGATGGATTTGCCCTCCGGCGCAAAGACATTGACCCTGCCGGCCAACGACAAGATCCGCGTCCTGGCCGTCTCCGTGGCCCACGAAGAGCCGGCTGTCACTCCGGCGCAACCCCTCCACGACACGCTGGGCAGAACCGAATTCGGCCCAACCGAAACCGCTGCCCGCATCCACTAAGCTCCAGCACGGTATAAAAAAGCGCCCCGCAGCCAAGCTTTGCTGCGGGGCGCTTTCTATGAGAAGGCCGGTCAAGGCCAAATAGTTTAAGGCCGTTTATACCTTATCTCTCACCACTGCTGTCCGGTTTAACTTAGTCGCGTCGCCGTCAAGTTCAAAGCCAAGTATGGTTTATAGCGATTTCAGGGTGTCCACGATTTGAATTGCGTGTGGCTCATTTGCGATGCTTTCGGGATTC